>CAJIAF010000299.1_pt1 | contig 14444 bp, 17 predicted proteins | sample 9199141 | NCBI WGS metagenome assembly CAJIAF01 (sample SAMEA7708265, study PRJEB35096) | sediment metagenome | biome: marine neritic benthic zone biome [ENVO:01000025]; feature: sediment [ENVO:00002007]; material: shallow marine sediment [ENVO:03000034] sea grass bed [ENVO_01000059] ...
AGGTCCCGGTGATCGTGCAGGGCGAGAAAGTGACTGTTGGATATGGAGGGACATGAGGGGTTTAGCGGCTCACAGGTGGTGATTGCCCGTTTTTCGTTCCAGCTTTAGAGATACCCCCCTTGACCAACCTTCATTCATGGGACTATGGGGGAGTATCACCATGAATGACTTTCAGTTTGGCCTCAATGAGCTGTTTGTGGGTGAGATGTAGTAGTTTCGCCAATTTGTGCACGAGATAATCCTCATACTTATCCAGTTTCCCGTCCGTATAGGCGATTTTCCAGACCATTTCGATAATCCGAATTTTCTCCCCAAGGGGATAATTACGGTTAATAAGGTTCGTGAACTTCCAGAGGTCCACACTCCCATCAAGCTCCTCCTTAGAGGCCTTTATGAGTTCCAACGCATGTTCCTCGGACAACTGATAGTCCCTCTTGAGTATGGAGATTATTCGATTGCATTCCGAGTCACTGAACTCGCCATCTATATTGGCCATCTCAAGCAAGAGAGCACAAGTGGCTATACGGATGTCATGTGACACGTCTAAATCCTGTTCCCCTTCGCCCCTCGCACTTTTGCCAAAATATCTTTTGACCAGATCGATCATTTTTTGAGTGCCTGAGTGAGGCCACGCCCCTTTTCTCACGGCGATGCCCGGTGGAATTCTTTTTGAGATATGGCCTCTCGAAAAAGGGCGTACCCTCACTTCACACCCCTTTGGGGTGTAATCAAGGCCGGGTCCTTAAGGCCCAGGTTATTTACTCGTGGGATCCGGAATTTGCGCTTGCCTTTTCTTTGATATGGGAGATGGCATCTGTCAGTCTTCTTAAGACCGTCTTTTTTCCAAGGACCTGCATGAGTTCAAAAAGGCCCGGACTTGCCGTCTTCCCGGTCAGGGCGACCCTTAGCGGTTGTGCAATTTTTCCCAGTTTAACCTGTTTCTCCTCCAGAAAAGCAGAGAAGACACTTTCCAGCCCCTTTTGGGTAAAATCGTCTGTCTTTTCAAGCCGCCCTCTGATCTCCTCCATAAGTTCCAAAACGTTTGGTTTCAGGAATTTTTTGTCCCCCTTTTCTTCGTAGGGTATTTGTTCCTGGAAATAAAACCGTGCACCTTCGGCCATCTCCACAAGGGTTCTGCTTCGCATCTTGAGGGTGTCCAGAGCCTGGCACACCTTTTCCTCATCCAAATCCGAAAGTCCAATTTTCTGCAAAAATGGGATCAATGCCTTGGCCAAGTCAGCGCTTTCAGCTTCTCTAATATACCGGGCATTTAGATCAAGCAGTTTCTCTGCATTGAAAACACCAGCCGATTTACCCACATTTTCAAGGGAAAACTTCTCAATGAGCTCTTCAACGCTAAACTTTTCCTGATCACCGTATGACCAGCCAAGCCTGGCCAATGCGTTCACAAGGGCTTGGGCGAGATAGCCCATATCCCTATACGCAAGCACGGAAGCGGCCCCATGGCGTTTGCTTAGTCTTGCCCTGTCCTGTCCCAGGATCATGGGAACATGGGCGTATTGGGGCACGGGTTCGCCGAGGGCCTCATAGATCAATATTTGACGGGGGGTGTTGTTCACATGGTCGTCTCCCCTGATCACATGGGTGACTCCCATGGCCACATCATCGGCCACGACGGCCATGTGATAAGTGGGACTCCCATCTGAGCGCCTCAGGATGAGATCGTCAAGCTCGTCGTTGTCAAAGCTAATGGGGCCTTTGACCAGGTCTTTGAAACTGGTGCTTCCTGTTCGAGGGGATTTTAGCCTCACCACCGAACCGGGCGCTGGACCGAGCCCCAGTTCCCGGCATTTCCCATCATATCTGGGTTTTAGCCCCTTAGACTTTGCCACGTCACGCTTTTTGTCCAGTTCTTCCGGAGTGCAGTGGCAGTAGTAGGCCCTAGCAGATGATAAAAGGCGTTCAATAAATTGCTCATAAATAGGGTATCGTTGTGACTGGAAATAAGGCCCCTCGTCCCAGTCAAGACCAAGCCACTGCAGGGATTCAAGGATTCCCCTGGTGGCTTCGTCTGTGGACCTGGCTTTATCCGTGTCTTCGATTCTGACAATGAATTTACCCCCTCTCTGTCTGGCAAAGAGCCAGTTGAAAAGGGCGGTTCTGGCGCCCCCAATGTGGAGATAGCCCGTAGGGCTCGGTGGAAAGCGGGTAACAATGGGATCTTGTGACATGGGCAAACACTGGCCTCCACGAATAGACAGATGGGACAAATAACCGGTGGAGTCTAACATAGGGGAGGGGGGAGAAACAAGTACACTGCCAACCTCTTGTGCCTTTCAGGTCAATTCTCTATACTGGGCAGTCAGAGTTGAGTAACCAATTTGAAAAAGTCCTCTATATCCATGGAATTCCCCAAGAAAATTGAGGTTGTGGCCTACTCAGGCTACAAGGCGAACGAAAGGCCACTCTATTTGGTCCTGGATGAGCAGAGACTGGAGGTGAAAAACACCCTCGACACATGGTATGGCGTGGAGCACGACTATTTCAAGGTGCTGGCTGATGACGGGAAGGTCTATTTGCTAAAGTGGCACCGTTCGCTTGATCTGTGGTTTGTGGAAAAGATTTTGGAAAGGCTGGGGAAGCATTAGGGATCGTTTGCGACCCTCCGGAAATGGGCTGGCGTTTTTTGACCGCTATTCCGTGGTGTAGACCCAGCTGTAGTTGATGGGTCTTATGTCTAGTGATTCGCCTTTTGGGTGAAGAAATTCATCCCTGAGCTTCACCCAATTAAAGGCAGGTTGGAGTTCCCTGAGTTTGCCGTCCTCCGGTGGCTTTGAAAAAGTTGTGTACCCGTAAACCGCCTCCGAAATTCCCACATAATAATCCACGGCGGGATAGAGATAGGCAGATTTGAAGGTCTCTGAGTCCATAGCCTCTCTTTGGGCAAGTGCTGAAATCTCCTCATCTGTGAGTTGTATGAGGAAAAACCTTGATACCCCTCTTTCTGAGTATTTGATCATAGAACGGGATTCGGCTGAGGAAACGAATACGGAGGAGATAAGATCAAGCTTCCTCAATAGCTGTGAGGCAACAAGGCCGGCCGTTCGTCTCCCCCCCACACTATGATGGCAACCATAATATTCAAAAAGCTTATTCTGGAGTATGCGGGCCTCCTCATCCCCGTTCTCGTACAGATTGTTCTGAATATATCTGAGCCATTTGGCGAGGTCCTCGGCCGCATCTGCAATGGGCCAATCAATTTTGACGTGAAAATGGGTGAGGGCGTATCTATTCTTCTTTTTTACCGAGGGGTCTTGTTGAACGAGTAGGGCATAGTCCACGTTTAGGAGGTCTTGAATGAAGTCCAGAAAACGGGGTTTGTCAAAATATCTCAGGTTTTGATTAAAATTCTTGTACAAGGAGAAATTGGCCAAGTATTCCACGTTTTTCTTGACCACCCTGTTTTCGGGAAAGAAGCGGATATAGTTTCTCAACTCAGGGCTGATAGTCCCTTCGCAAAAGATGACAATGAAGGTATTATACAGCTCCGACTCCTTTTCCATCTTTTTCGATTTGGGCTTGAGTTCGCTCTTGTCAGGGAAACTGTATTCTACCCCGCTCTTCAGGTGGTTATAAAAGGAATCAATGAGAGAAATCTTCGTTAACCTGGTTTCCAAGGTATCTCTCAGAATTTCATAGAGCGAACGCCGCAGTTTTTCGTAGTAATTGAGTCGTTCTCTGTATGTCCACATAGACAAAAATCTCGAAAGGCATGGATGGTTGCGTTGCGGAAGATTGCCCGGTTCCTGTCGCGCATAATTCCTGCCTTATCAGGCGTAATGGGGAGTGAAATCCTGCTGGAAAATATATATGTAAAGTGCTGTAAGTGTCAATAAAAAAAGGGAAAATCTGACATTCCTATGGCTTGGACAGGATTTCAGGATACGGGGTTGGGAGGAGGGACCCCAATTAATTTCTTGACAAAATAGATACGGAATATATACTTGTTAGTTTAATTTATCTTAAGTAAGATTTAAATTGATTGTTCTTTAATAGGTTTGTTCCCAATGATTGTTGACTTGAGAACCATCCCTGAGGGGTCCCGACGTTTCCAGTTCGTTTTGGAGCGGAATTGGTGGCCTTCTGACGCGCAGAGGGATCAAATCTTGGGAATCGGGTCCCCGGTTCAAGTCAACTTGGAGATCACTAAAGCCGGAGATAAATACGTGCTGGATGGCGAATTGCGCGGTGGACTCCAGGTTGTCTGTGACAGATGTCTTGAGGCGTTTCATCGGGAACTGAGAACCGCCTTTAGGGTGTACCTGGCTCTCCCGCTGCCAGAAGAAGATGACACAGAAATCGAACTGGCAGAAAAAGATCTGGAGGTGGATTTCATCAGAGGAGAGGAGATTGAGTTGGATGAAATCATTCGAGAGCAGATCTATTTGTCCCTCCCAATGAAGTCCCTTTGCAGTGGGAATTGCCTGGGACTGTGTCCCACTTGTGGAAGCAATTTAAACAAAGGAAATTGTCACTGCCATCGGGAGCAAGGGCATCCTGCTTTTTTGAAGCTTAAAAATTTGAACATAGAAGGAGATTAGATTCGAGATATGGCCGTACCAAAAAGGAAGAAATCTAGATCGAGACGAGACATGCGGCGATCTCATGATCATGTCAAAATGCCTAACGTCTCTCTTTGCCCCCAATGCCATGAACCCGCATTGCCCCATCATGTATGTCCCCATTGTGGCGCCTATAAGGGGAAGACCATCGTCAAGAAAGAGGAGACTTAGGGTGAAGGTTTCCTTTGTCGCCACGGGATGAGACAGTGCTCCGAGAGTAGCTGATGCGGATGCCCAAGACGCGAACTCAGGGTCGGGGCAATAAACGGCAGGAGAAAGGATTTAAAGAGGAGAATGGATAGGTCGGGAAGGGTAGTGGCTATCACCGGGGGATCCAGGGGCATTGGACGAGCTGTGGCCTTAAGATTTGCAGAAGAGAAGGCCAAGATCGTTATTGTCCACTATGACCCTGACGAATCGGCATCCCATGACACCTTAAATCTGCTGAAAGAATCGGGTGCAGAGGCTGAAAGTCACAAAGTGGATGTTTCCACGTATGGGGACGTGGAGGTCCTATTTCAAGACATCCTTTCCAGATTTGAGAGAGTGGATGTGCTGGTGAACAATGCAGGGATCACGAGAGATACCCTGTTGATGAGGATGTCTGAGGATGACTGGGATGCGGTGATGCGGGTTAATCTAAAGAGCGTATTTAACTGTACCCATGCCGTCATCAGGCCGATGATCAAGCAAAGAGGTGGCCGTATCGTCAATGTATCTTCTGTGGTGGGTCGGATCGGGAACGTTGGACAAGCCAATTATGCTGCTTCCAAGGCGGGAATCATAGGATTTACCAAAACAGTAGCCCAGGAGGTAGCCGCAAGAGGAATCACTGTGAACACGGTGGCCCCCGGTTTTATTGCTACAGAAATGACCGCTTCCCTACCTGAAAAGGTGAAGGAATCATTCTTAGCGCGGATTCCTTTGCGCAGAGTGGGGCAACCTGAGGATGTGGCAGAGGCGGTTTACTGGCTCTGTTCTCCTGCCGCCGGCTACATTACAGGCCAGACCATTCATGTGAATGGAGGTATGTTCATGTGAGAAAATAGATGTCTATAAAAACCCTTTGTGTCCTGTGCCTAGGCAGAATCTCCAGAGCCAAGGCAAGGAAGTGGGACCTGCCTCAGGGTGTGGTTCGTGAAGGCGAGCGCGAATAAGCTGGAGAGCCAAACATGGTTTAAAGAAACGAATGATCCGCCGAATTAGCCATACCACGATGATGTGCACCGTTGGATAACCAAGAAAGCACATGGGCCTTGGAGAATCTTCTAACGGTTGGCATGCAGCGCGACGCCAGAGATGGGGTTTTTAGAAATTAAACAAAATTGAATAATAATGAGGAGGTAAAGGTTCATGGCGGATATCGAGGAAAAAGTGAAAGAGATTATCTGCGAGCAGTTGAATGTATCTGCAGAAGACGTGGTCCCTGAAGCTTCTTTTGTGGACGATTTGGGAGCTGACTCCCTGGACCAAGTGGAATTGATTATGGCAATGGAGGAGGAGTTCGATATCTCCATCCCTGACGAGGATGCTGAAAAGATCGCCACCGTCAAAGATGCCCTAGATTACATCAAAAAGGCCTCGGGCGCGTAGTAATTCCACCGCCGTTGCAGCGAAGGCCTGGTTGGAAAAAGGAGTAAGGTAAAATGGGTAGGAGGGTCGTAGTTACAGGACTTGGAATGGTGACCCCTCTTGGTACCGGTATTGAGAAAAACTGGGAGATGGTGTGCGCCGGGAAGTCTGGCATAGGCCCAATAACAAAATTCGATGCATCTCAATTTCCCGCCCAAATCGCCGGTGAAGTCCTAGATTTCAGGTCCGAAGACTTCATGGATAAGCAGCAGTTGAGAAGATTTGATATTTTTGTCCACTACGCCGTGGCATCGGCAAGGATGGCCATGGAAGACTCTGGATTGAAAATTGATTCCAAGAATCAAAATCGGGTCGGCTGCATAACAGGATCCGGTCTAGGTGGCCTGGCAATGCTTGAGCATTATCACAAGATCCTTTTAGAAAAGGGGCCCCGTCGTATCAGCCCCTTTTTTATTCCTGGCATGATCGCGAATATGGCACCTGGGCAGATTGCCATAGAGTACGGGGCAAAGGGCCCTAACATATCGATAGAGACGGCCTGTGCAGCCAGTTGCCACGCTGTCGGGGAGTCCTTCAGACAGATCCGTGCAGGAACGGCTGATGCAATGATTACCGGCGGTTCAGAGGCGGTCATAACCCCCTTGGCTCTGGGTGGTTTCTGCTCGATGCGAGCCCTCTCCACGCGCAATGATGAACCTGAGAGGGCCTCCCGTCCCTTTGATCTGGATAGGGATGGCTTTGTCATGGGAGAAGGTGCAGGATTATTGATCTTGGAGGAGTTGGATCAAGCGCTGGAGAGGGGAGCCCACATCTACGCCGAGGTGGCCGGCTATGGCCTGTCTGGGGATGCCTACCATGTATCTGCGCCCGAACCTGAAGGTGAAGGGGCCATTAGTTGTATGTCCATGGCCATAAACGATGCAGGGCTTAAGCCTGAAGACATTGATTATATCAATGCCCATGGCACATCCACAAAGCTCAATGACGAATCAGAGAACAAGGCGGTGAAGGCTGTTTTCGAAGAGCACGCCTATAAACTGGCCATAAGCTCCACCAAGTCCATGACTGGGCATCTCCTTGGGGGAGCAGGGGGAATTGAGGCCGTATATACGGTTTTGACCGTACACCGCGGCATGGTGCCTCCCACCATAAACTATGAGACGCCTGATCCCCTATGCGACCTGGATTATGTCCCTAATGAGGCCAGAAAGGCGAAAGTGAGAGCAGCCATGTCCAACTCATTCGGATTTGGGGGCACCAACGCCTCTTTGGTTTTTAAGGCTTTTGAGCCATAGGGAACGATAGAGAGTCGCCAAATGGGTGCCCTTAAATTCGCTCTGGGGCCAGCTGGTGCTCTGTAAAGCGGGGAGCGGACCTGTCATTTCTGCCCCTACTGAAAGATTGTGGACCCCTAACTCCTTCTGAGATCAGCTCAGACCCATTGTTGAAGGTATTAGTTTGGAGATAGATTTGCACCAACTGGATTCCGAAGTGGCAGAGGCCATTCGCGCGGAGATTGATCGGGAAAAACAGACGCTGGTCATGATTGCCTCGGAAAATTATGCTTCGCGTGCCGTCATTGAGGCTCAGGCCAATGTGATGACCAACAAGTATGCGGAAGGATATCCTGACAAAAGGTATTACGGTGGCTGCGAATATGTGGACATCGTGGAAAAACTGGCCATTGACAGGGCGAAAAAGCTATTCGGAGCAGAATATGTGAATGTGCAACCCCATTCCGGTTCCCAGGCAAACATGGCCATCTACTTCTCCTTTTTAAGGCCTGGGGATACCATTTTGGGCATGGATCTCTATCATGGCGGGCATCTGACCCATGGCAGTCCAGTCAGTTTTTCAGGGATGCTATTCAAGACCGTATCATATGGCGTGGATCCAAAAATTCAGCACATAGATTATGACCAGGTCCATGAGCTGGCTCACAGGTACAAACCCAAGATGATTATTGCGGGAGCGAGTGCCTATCCAAGAATTATAGATTTTCACAGATTCCAGGAGATTGCCAGCGGGGTTGGCGCCTATTTGATGGCTGACATGGCACACATTGCCGGGCTTGTGGCCGCAGATCTACATCCCTCTCCGGTAGGTTGTGCAGATTTTATAACTTCCACCACCCATAAGACCCTCAGGGGCCCTAGGGGTGGTTTCATATTAACCGAGGAGAGATATGGCCAGACCATGGATAGGGGTATCTTCCCCGGTATCCAAGGTGGGCCTCTCATGCACATCATCGCTGCAAAAGCTGTATCTTTTGGAGAGGCCTTGAGACAAGAATTCAAGGATTATCAACAGCAGGTGGTGAACAATGCAAAGGCATTGGCCAGGGAATTGAAAGGATATGGTTTTCATTTGGTATCAGGTGGCACTGATAACCATTTGATTCTCATAGATTTGACCTCGAATGGAATTACAGGGCTTAAAGCAGAGAGCGCACTTGGTAAAGCTGGCATTGCCGTGAACAAAAATACCGTCCCTTTTGACAAGCGGGGTCCCAAGGTGACCAGCGGTTTGAGGATCGGTACGCCGGCAATCACAACCCGGGGCATGAAAGAACCGGAAATGACAGTTATCGCCCAACTGATTAAGCGAGTGTTGGAAAACCCCACAGATGAAGATGAGTTAGGAGATATTCGATCTGCAGTGGGTGAACTCTGTGGGCGATTTCCAATTTATGAATTCCTTAATCACTAACTACTGCCACTTTAGATCATTTTGGGCACTCTAGGAACTTGATGGATATCATGAGCGAAGAAGCCGCATTGCGTACACACGGAGGAAAAGAGGGCGTTGACCCCTCAAGGCCCTCCTGGCCCGAGTATTTCATGGCCATAACCAAGATGGTGGCCAAGAGAACGACCTGCCTCCGAAGGGGGGTGGGTGCCATCCTGGTGAAGGAGAAAAGGATTCTGGCTACCGGGTATAATGGAGCCCCCGCAGGGCTGAAACATTGTGCAGAGGTGGGCTGTTTGAGGGAGGATTCTTCCATTCCTTCTGGAACCAGGCACGAACTTTGCCGAGGGCTCCATGCGGAGCAGAACGTGATCATTCAGGCTGCCTACCATGGTATTGCCATAAAAGGGGCAACCCTTTACTGTACGAACAAGCCCTGCGTGATCTGTTCCAAGATGATCATCAACGCAGGGATTAAGAGCATATATTATGAGGAGGGGTATAATGATCCACTCTCCGACCAGATGTTCGCCGAAGCTGGTCTTGAGGTCTCGAGGTTACGCTTATGAAATGCCCATATTGTTCCAAAATAGATAATAAGGTTATAGACTCCCGGTTGAGTAAAGACGGCAGGATGATCCGGAGACGGCGGGAATGTATCGCTTGCGAGAGACGGTTTACCACCTATGAAAAGCTGGAAGAAGTGCTCCCAATGATCATCAAGAAAGATGCGAGGCGCGAGCCCTTTAATCGGGAAAAGATCATTGGGGGGATGAAGAAGGCATGTCAGAAGCTGCCCATTAGTATCAACCAGATTGAGGAGTTTGTTGACTCCCTGGAGTTCTACTTTCAGGAAATCGGACATAAGGAGATAGATAGTAAGGATATCGGGGAGAAGGTCATAAACAAGTTGAAGGAATGGGATGAGGTGGCCTACGTCCGGTTTGCCTCTGTCTACAGGCAGTTTAAAGATATCAATGAGTTCATGGAGGAACTGGAAGAGATTCTCAAATCCAGGAGGGAAGGGGAAAAACCCTAGACATCATTTTTTCAACCTGTACCCATTGTCCCTCTGCATGCTCAAGGCATCATTTGAAACCAGGATCCATCCCCTCTGCAGGTATTCCCATTGTGCGTACCACATTGCTCATTCCCGAAGAAACGTCACGTGATTTTATAAACTGTCAACAAACCTGAAGGCGGCACAGGGGTTTCATTGTCATTGAGTGTGTTAGACGAGAAATTTATGAGGGCGGCTCTTCGCCAGGCCAGAAAGGGCTTGGGGCGAACGTCGCCCAACCCGGCCGTAGGGGCGGTCATTGTTCGCAATGGAAAGATCATTGCATCTGGTTATCATAAAAGGGTCGGGTCGAACCATGCCGAGGTAGAGGTCCTGGCAAAGATAGGGGGAAGAGGAAAGAAGAACGATACCCTGTATGTGACCTTAGAACCATGCAATCATCATGGAAGAACGCCCCCGTGTACTGAGGCCATAATAAGCAGTGGGATCAAGAAACTGGTCGTTGGGACGAAAGATCCAAATCCAAAGGTCTCAGGTGGCGGATGTGAAATACTGACCAAAAAGGGTGTTGAAGTCAGAACTGGGATTCTTGAGGCGGAATGCCGACGACTCAATGAGGCCTTTTTTAAGTTTGCTACGACAGGTCGGCCTTTTGTGGTTGCCAAATCAGCCTTAACCATGGACGGGTGGTCAGCTACGGCCACAGGTCATTCTCGCTGGGTAACCAATGAGAAATCGCGTCAGTTCGTTCACCAACTCAGGGATAGGTTAGATGGGGTGTTGGTTGGTGTTGGAACTGTATTGGCAGACGACCCCATGTTGACCACGCGTCTCAAGCGGGGGGTGGGAAAGGATCCTGTTCGAGTTATTGTAGATACGGACCTTAGGATTCCTGATGAAGCAAAAGTACTGAACAGCGACTCCGCGGCTCTGACGCTTGTGGCCGTTGGCCCTGATGTTCCAGCTCAGCGCCTAAGGAGAACAGAAAGAAATGGGGTTATGAATCTCACCTGCCCCACTAAAGAGGGCGGGATTGATCTTGCGGCGTTGATGGATATTTTAGGAGATATGGACATCACCTCTCTCCTGGTGGAAGGCGGTTCCGCTATCATGGGTTCCATGATTCGCCAGAGGCTGGTTGATAAGTTCTATATCTTTAAGGCACCAAGAATCCTGGGCGGAAATGACGGTATCCCCATGGCCTCAGGACCCGGCTCCCGAAATATGGACGACTGTCTGAGACTAAGGGATGTGAAGGTGAGGCGATTTGGGGATGATATATTGGTGAGAGGTTACCCGGAGTATTGAATGATTAGACAACGGGGCACAAACCACTCACGACGGACCGGATGAAATGTTTACCGGATTAGTGGAAGGAATAGGCGAGGTTAAAGAGATCCAACGCGTGCGGGAGGATATGAGACTAATCATCCAGCCTCGATTCGATATGTCCGATTCTCGTGAAGGGGACAGCATTTCTGTGAACGGGGTATGCCTTTCCATTGCCGACATACAGGGAGCCGCCTTCTCTATGGATGTTTCTGGTGAGACCCTGTCACGGAGTACAATGGGCCAGCTAAAGCCGGGCGATAAAGTGAATTTGGAAAGGGCCCTGCGTTTGGGAGACCGTTTGGGCGGACATTTGGTATCCGGACACGTGGATGGTGTGGGCAAGATTTTGAAGAAGGAGCAAAAGGAAAGATCCTGGCTATTTAGAGTAGGGATTGATGAGGCCTTGGCAAGGTATACCATTGAGAAGGGATCTATTGCCGTGGAAGGCATAAGCCTGACCATAAATGATTGCCAAGATACCTATTTTGAAGTTAATATTATTCCACACACCGCTCAGGAAACCACCATTTTGAAAAAAAGGGTGGGTGATCTGGTGAATATAGAAACGGATATGATAGGGAAATATGTGGAGAAGTTCTTTCAAAAACAGAGTGTACCTGCTGAAGAAAAAAGATCCTCTCGGATTAACGAGGAAATGTTAAGAAAACACGGATTTGGTGATTAACAAAAATGCCCATCGCAAGAATTGAAGACGTTTTGCAAGACCTTAAAGAGGGGAAAATGATCATTCTCGTTGATGACGAGAACAGAGAAAACGAGGGTGATCTGACCATGGCCGCTGAAAAGGTGACCCCAGAGGCCATCAACTTTATGGCCAAACATGGGCGAGGACTTATTTGCCTCTCTTTAGCTCCAGAGATCGTGGAACAATTGAGCCTTCCGTTGATGGTCTATGATAATCGTTCTCCTTTCAAGACCGCATTCACCATCTCCGTGGAGGCACGGCATGGTGTTACAACGGGCATTTCTGCCGCGGATAGGGCACATACCATTCTCACCGCCGTGGCTGATGATGCCCGGCCTGAAGACCTGGTTCAGCCTGGCCATGTCTTTCCCCTGAGGGCACGGCGTGGGGGCGTGCTTTTTCGGACCGGTCAGACGGAGGGGTCAGTGGATTTGGCCCGTCTCGCCGGGCTGAGGCCTGCAGGGGTCATCTGCGAGGTAATGAATGACGATGGCACCATGGCTCGCCTGCCAGATCTGAAGAAGTTTGCGGAGACGCACGGACTCAAGATTGCCACAGTCGCGGATGTCATTGCTTATCGGATGAGAAAGGAAAGTTTTGTTCACCAAGCTGCTGAGACCATTTTACCGACCCCGTTTGGGAATTTTAGGGCCATCGCCTTTGTGAATGACATTGATGATTATGAACATTTGGCCCTGGTCAAAGGCGAAATTGATTCAGAAAAAGAGATACTGGTGCGGGTTCATTCCCAATGTCTGACTGGGGATGTGTTTGGATCCTTTCGTTGTGACTGTGGAGCGCAACTGCAAAAGGCCATGGAATTGGTCCAAAAGCAAGGCCTGGGAGTTATCTTGTACATGCAACAAGAGGGCAGAGGCATAGGCCTGGCAAATAAGCTTAAGGCGTATGCCCTGCAGGACAATGGAAGAGACACTGTGGAGGCCAATGAAGAGCTTGGTTTTGAAGCAGACCTGAGGGATTACGGGGTTGGTGCACAGATACTCGTTTCGCTTGGTGTAAGAAAAATGAAATTGATGACCAATAACCCCAAAAAGATTGTTGGATTGGAAGGGTACGGACTGGAGGTGGCCGGCCGGGTGCCGATTGAATCGGAGCCCAGAGCAGAGAATATGAATTATCTCTTGACCAAGTGCCAAAAACTGGGGCATCTGATGAAGATGGGAGCGGAAGATTAGGTGGCTGTTTTTCAACCTGACTTGCCTCGGTTTTCCGGCTGTAACTGGTTGAAATCAAAATGTTAGTCAATAAATTAGGAGAGGGGAGTGATTATGCCCAAGATTCTGGAAGGTAAGATTTCAGCAGAGGGTTTCCGTTTTGCCATCGTTGTCAGCAGGTTTAATGAATTTATCAGTTCAAAGCTGGTCGAAGGCGCCACGGACGCCCTAAACCGTCACGGGGCCGACGACGAGCAAATCTCTCTGATCAAGGTGCCGGGGAGCTTCGAGATTCCGCTGGCGGCACAAAAACTTGCGCAGGGAGGACAATACGACGCTGTTATTTGCCTGGGCGCCGTGATCAGAGGGGCAACACCCCATTTTGAGTACGTGGCGGCAGAAGTATCCAAGGGAATTGCCACAGTAGCCCTTGAAACCAAGACCCCAGTCACCTTTGGTATACTGACCACAGACAGTTTAGAGCAGGCCATCGAAAGGGCAGGCACCAAAGCGGGAAATAAGGGCTGGGATGCTGCCATGGCAGCCATGGAGATGGTGAATCTCTTCAAAGAGCTGGGATAATTCACCCTTCGTTCAAAACCACCACCAGCCTTCACCTCTCCCATTGACCTTCTCGGACCGTTTTCAAGATAAAAAATGGGTTCAAGACGTCGGGCCAGAGAATTGGCCATAAAGGTTCTTTTTCATCTGGAATTTACTCCCGGGACTCCCGAGGATGTATTCCAACTCATCTGTGAAAATTTCGGCTCTTCCAAATCCATCAAATCCTTTTCCAAAGAGCTGATTCTCGTGTTTTGTTCCAAGAGAAAAGAACTTGATCAGTTGATCAGCGGTGCTTCACAGCACTGACGACTGGAAAGGATGTCAAGGGTCGACAAAACGATCTTGAGACTGGGCGCATTTGAAATCCTGGTCATGAAGGATATACCCCCTAAGGTTTCTATTGATGAGGCGGTTGAACTGGGTAAGATGTACGGAACCGAGGACTCGGGGAGTTTTATCAACGGCGTGCTGGACAACATCTACAATAATTTGAAGCAGGAAGATGCCCTTCAAAAGAATGATTTGAAAGGTAATGAAACTTGATCTACGATTTTCTGATCGCCCCTTAGAGAGCCTCTGGTGTCAGGCTGTGGCGGCCCTTGTTTTTCGAGGTCCCGATTTGACGGAAGGAGCGCTTTTCGGACTGAACGAAAAAATGGCAGGATTCCTGTCTGACCTGCAAGAGAGAGGATTTTGGACCGGCCGCAGAGGGGAGAGCATTCTTGTGGCGTCTCAGGATGCGATTAGAGCAGAAAAAATTTTACTAAAGGGCCTGGGAGAGA
>CAJIAF010000188.1_pt1 | contig 14213 bp, 17 predicted proteins | sample 9199141 | NCBI WGS metagenome assembly CAJIAF01 (sample SAMEA7708265, study PRJEB35096) | sediment metagenome | biome: marine neritic benthic zone biome [ENVO:01000025]; feature: sediment [ENVO:00002007]; material: shallow marine sediment [ENVO:03000034] sea grass bed [ENVO_01000059] ...
TCTGTAGCGAATGGCGTGACAATAGCCGGGATAACCCCTTTAAGGTCTCTACTTTGCATACGAACCTCCTTCCTTCAGCACTCATAGCCAGGCTTGCTCGGGTGCAGCATGGTATTCCTGGTTCAGTCTTCCTCCATGGATGGTTCTGTATTAAACCGGACCTATTCCTCTACAATTTTTCTTGCACAGATCTCACCTTGCTCTCAATGCGCCCAGAGGGCCCCTTCCTGTAATCTATTTTAAGGGCCACGTAGACCCGTTCGCAGTCTTTCCGCAGCTCTTGAAAGCAATTGTTCACCACACCCATGACTTCGTGCCATTCACCCTCGACGCTAGTTCCCATGGGTCCCATTTCATAGGGTAGGCCACTATCTCTAATAATTTTCAACGCCTTTGCCACATGGGCGCTCAAGCTGTCTCCCTTGTCCAAGGGAAAGATGGATAAATCGACAAGTACGCTCATGAAAGATCCTCCTTTGTGGAAGTATCTAGGGTAATACGGTTAAATGAAATGGTATGTTCCTCATGAATCTTCTAATGTGTAATCATGACATTATCAAGTCTTTAGTCGACCCGTCAAATGCCCAGTTAATGAGATATCGCTTGACAATTCCCTGGAATTCAACAATAAATGAACAGTGTTCATTTAATAGATCCAATGATTAAGCCTACAGCAAGGTTTCACTCTCTGCAGTGCATTGTTAAAAGCAGAACTGGAAACCCGCGAATCCAAGAAATTCCTTCCCTCTGAATCTGGAGCACTTTTTCCCTCACGTGTCGCTATTCTATATTTCGAATTATCTCGTGTTGAGGGGAATTCGTAGACAGGAGACACCTTAGCCACTCGTAGATGTTAAGGAGGTGGAAGATGGGAATTATCACGATCTCAAGGGGTTCATATAGAAACGGTAGGGAGATTGCTGAGAAGACTGCCCAGAGATTGGGATATGATTGCATCTCTCGAGAGGTCTTGCTGAAGGCATCAGAAGATTTCGATATCCCCGAGGTAAAGCTTACTCAAGCGATTGAAGATGCCCCCTCGTTTCTAGACCGCTTTACCCATGGAAAAGAGAAGTACATTGCCTACATTCAAGCGGCACTCCTAAATCATCTAAAGAGAGACAACGTGGTCTATCATGGCTTCGCCTGTAATTTTTTTGTGAAAGATATTCCACAGGTGCTAAAGGTAAGGATTATTTTAGGGTTGGCCGATCGTGTGGAAGATGTGATGGATCGGTACAGGGTTTCAAGAAAAGAGGCGTTGCGTCTCATAAGAAAAGTTGATGAACAGCGTAGAAAATGGAGCCAGAGACTCTATGGATACGACCCATCGGATCCCAGCCTCTACGATCTTGTCCTGCATATCGACAAGCTTACGGTGCAGGACGCTGTGACCACCATTTGCCAGATGGCAGGGTTGGACCAGTTTCATACAACGCCAGAACTAAGAAAGAGCATGGAAGATTTGGCCCTCGCTGCCCAGGTCAGAACCTTTCTGGCAGACGTAAAGCCAGGCGTGGAGGTATGCATCAACAATGGATTTGTTTCCTTGAAGACGGGCGTCCCGTTAGCGGATGAGTCGGAATTGGTCAAAAGGATGGGTGAGGTTGTGAAAAGGGTCCCCGGGGTTACAGGAATCAAAGTGGTGACCGAAGAGCAACCAGACGATAGGGACGTCTGTGTATCTGAGCCCACGGTTGACCCTACCAGAGACATAAGGCCAACCTATTTCAATGAATTGGGCTGAGACGCTATTAAGGCTGTCGGAAAACGCCCATCTGCGGCGTTACCCTCATCCCTCGTCACTGCGGCGTACTTCGCTGTACGCCTCATTCCTCGCGATTTCGTCCCGCAGCAAAGCCTGCGGGATGGACATTTTCCACCAGCCTCCCAAAAGTCGGTTTTCGGCAGTCTTCCCATATGCCTGTCCTGGCAACTCGACTGAACCGCTTTAATTTGAGAGTGAAATCTTCCCAAAACCTCCACAGACGACAGGCAGGTATCATCCAAATAAATGCCTTGACACACTTCTGTGTTGTGCCATGCTTAGGGAAGCAGGAATTTTAGATGGGAGGATAAATATGGGGCGAAACAAAAAACAGTTTGCAATGGCATTGACACTGATTTCACTATTGCTATTCAGTGCCACAAATGTGTTCCCGCAACCGTTTGGCATAGGATCGTCACAGGCACAACAGAAACCGAGACAAGAAATTCTGAACACGGTGGGTGGGCGGTTTGTTTTTGGTCAGATATCCGATTCCAGCAAAGACAAGTTCATGCTTGATACGGCTACCGGACGACTTTGGCGAATTGCTGAAACGGGTGAGGCTGGGATGTTTCTAAGGGCTGTCCCCTATCGAACAGCGGACGGAAAACTCTCGCCCATTCCAGATGATATATCGGATACTGGAAAGAAATAAGGGAATTCCCTTTAGAGGCGGCTGCTATAGGGAGTGCTGTCTTGAAGCATTACACAAGAGAAGAACGAAGGGAGGAAAAGCCCTGCCAGGCGGATGGCAGGGCAGGGCAGCGGGGAGCTTCACTGAAGCACTGCTTTTGAACGGTCTTCCTCTATCATTTCATTGTTCGAGACGAGGGCTGAGACCGCATCCTCAAAAACCTTGCGATCCTCATCAGAAATACTCACAAAACAGAGGCCTAAACCGACCGCCGTGTCATTGGGATCAATGCCATAAAGATCCGACCAAATCACCTTGCCGCTAACCCCTATGGCCTGGCCGTCTGGGGGCAGGATGGCGATGCGAAAAACCTCATTAATCATCAAGGGTTCATCACAGCGTATGGATAGGCCATCCACGGATATATTTATCGTTTCCCCTTCTATGTTACCGTGATCGGCCAACACGGTAACAGGCCATCTGATGTCACCCCTGGTGTGTTTGCGCCTTTCGATAGTAATTGTCAAGTTTACACCTCCTGTATGCCACTAGATCGGTCGCCCCACAATGCCTCAATTGGGGGATTTATTAGGTTAAATTCTATATAATATTATATAATATAAATATATTTGTCAATAATTTCAACACTAGTTAACTATAATTTATATAACTTATATAATCGCGCACCATAGGACCCCATGCGGGACATCTTTCATCTCTCCGGAGGCTCTAGCCGTGAGAGATAGTCTGTGGTCTTAGACGATGCTGGCGATGGACACAGCACAAGGAGGCACCTTCTGGAGAGAAATAGTTCCCTCCCTAGACGGCAAAGACCTTTTTGTTTGTGCGTGGTTTGTCAATAAGGATGGATTGGACAGGATAAGTTTCGAGACTGTCGAAAATGCAGCTTCTCAGAGGCTGATGGAAAATGTCCATCCCGCAGGCTTTGCTGCGGGACGAAATCGCGAGGAATGAGGCGTACAGCGAAGTACGCCGCAGTGACGAGGGATGAGGGTAACGTAGCCCTGCGACTCGGCTCAGGGCCATGAGCTTGTCGAATGGCAGATGGGCGTTTTCCGACAGCCTCCTCGCTGCTCATTCAGGACAACTCGGGTCGCGCGACGCTCTCCAATTTTCGGGGGCCTGCTCCCCTCTCAGGAGACCAGTCTTTTGGAGGATGGATCTTTTCATAGTCGTCCATCCTTCCCAATGCCTTGAGACGGTTGATTATGAGATGCCAGGCGCAGTCCACGTCCCCCTTTATTTCGCACTTACCCTGAACTGAGCCGCCGCAAGGACCGTTGAAGAGCCGCTTGGCACAGCGTGAGACCGGACATATCCCACCTGTATCGGCCACGATACAATCCCCGCATCCTTGGCACTTTTCGCGCCAGACCCCCGGCTCGTCAAGGGCACCAAGAAACGTGGTGTTTAGGGCCGGTATCACAGGCAACTGGCTGAAAACATCGGCCAAGGTCTGCACACCTGCTCCGCATGCCAGAGACAGAATGGCATCGGTATCCGGGGGTAAATGGAGATGGGTCTCCACCAGATCCCACTCGCACTGCCTCTCGATCGTATCCACGTGAAAAGTTGGCGCGTTTTCCTTGAAATATCCGCCATTGGCAAGATCCCGGGCCAAGGCCCGAGCCTCCCTATCTCCCCCGGTAAGGCAAACGGTTACACAGGTCCCACAGCCCAGTATCAGGACTTTTCGAAAGTCTGTTATGGAATTGACAATATCCTCGATCGGTTTGCGTTTCCCTACGATCATTTTTGGACTCCCTTTGTTTCACTTAAGGCGGGGGCCAGATGTTTCCATGCCGTGAGGGAAAGGGCCTGACGATGATGGGGACACAAGGGCTCAACATTATGAGCAACCCTTTCAGCCACTGTTTCCTTGAAATCCATGGTATAAAGAGGCTCACTGCAAATCATACAGCGGACAAGCTTCATGCTGGCCACTTCATCCCAGCCACCATCTAATAAATGTTTGAATTCTATGGCTTTCTGAGGGCAGATTCTCCAACAATTGCCGCATCGGGCGCAAAGGCTCATGTTATGCAGGAGCGTCCTTTCCTCACCTTGGTCCGCAGCCCTCAAGGCGTTTGCAGGGCAGTTCTGAACACAGGCTAGGCAGCCATTGCAATTGTTGTTTACTCTAAAAAAGGACATGGTATGGTCTCCTCGATATCTCTCACACTTTCTCATTCCAATGCTCAGATTACGAGCCAGCGCGACAGGGGTTTTTGTAACTAACTCACCATGTGGCGCATAACCTGGTAGTGCCTCTCTGCCGAGTCGCGGATGCGGGGATAATGGAGTTTATGCCCCTCCACATATTCTAAGGCCTTCGGTTCGCAGACACGGACGCACTCGGGATTTCCGTCACAAAGATCACACTTAAAGGCCAGTCCCAAATCGGTATCAAATGCCATGGCTCCAAACGGACATGCAGAAACGCACATCTGGCATCCGATACACAGTTCGTCCCGGATCATCACCCCGTTCAAGGCATTGTCCCGAGATATGGCATTATTTGGGCATGCCGCTAAGCAGGGAGGATTCTCGCATTGCTGGCATGTCATGGGGAGATAGAATCCGTCCTGCGTATCCCCTTGAATGATGCGTATACGACTCCGCGTTGGCCTACTAACACCCTTATGTCTCTTGGCGCAGGCGAGCTCACAGTCTTTGCAGCCATTGCACTTGGCGGGATCCACAGAAAGCGTCTTTGGGGTCATGGGTCATTTCCTTTCTCGCGTTGCGGGGCCATTTGGTAAGTTCCAGATATTTTCCTTACTAACCTGTCCCCTGTTTGTCGTTCAGTATTCGGAACAAATATTAGTATACTATTATAGCCTTCAAAAATAGTTTGTCAAGAACATTCTGCTAAATTTTTTTGTAATATAACCTATAATGTTGAAAATATGTAATTTTTTAATATTTATAGGCGCGAAAAATCAGCCACAAAGAGAAGCTTTCGATTTGTCCTAACATGTTCGCTATAGTGAACATACTAAAAATATGGATCGTGAGGCGCCGTTCAGATTGTGAAATCCATGGCATTTAGGGTTGCGGGGGTGTTGATCACAGGGCGGGGGCTGAAAGAGGAGGCGGTTAATGGTACAGGGGGAAAGAGAGGTATTCGTGCAACCGTTTTGTGGGGACTCGAAAAGATGAGAGAACAGGGGGTGTCAGAGCGTGAATCTGTCCCCAACCCTCCACCACTCGATGATCGATCCATGTCGTCTGAACTGGACCCCATCCCTCCGTTCAATTTCTCGGATCCAATCCCCTAACCTTGAGGCGTGATGGATGATGAGAGGGATACTATGATGGGGAAGGATATCAACAGCGAGCCCATACTGGTCTATGGTTTTTTGGATTTTGGCAGAGGTCTCTTGCGTATCCCATGGCGTGGGATGGATAAATCCATGGATGGCCCCCTCTTCCCTGGAATATCCCCATTGCAAAGGGAATGCCTCTTTGAGTTCCCTCATCAGGCGAATGGCACGCAGGTTCGTCTCCACACTCAGGCCTTTGTTTAAATTGTCCAATATCCGATCATCAAAAGACTCAAAGCCCACCGATGCCAAAAGGATACGAACTCCCATGCCGCTGGCCAACTTCAGGGCCTGGCGCAAATGTTTCTCTCCCTTTAGAAACCAGTCTGCCCGCATAATAAGGTTTATCTGGGATACCTTGATTTTCGGTTCTCTGAGCGCCCTCAATAAGCGTGGTAGAGTTGGTAGAGGATTCTCATTGATCAATTCAAAGGGGATTTTCCTGCCATCCCCCCTTTCTGGTAGGCAGCGGATCTGGCGAACAACGGTCTCCATCCGCAATGCACCGTAAAATCCCTTATCAACGGCCACATCGCAGAAGGCACATCCTCTGAAAGGGAGCGTGAGCTTAGTTGCCCTGTTCCCCAAGGAGACAGGGTCGTCTATCTCAACAGACCGCTCTTGGGCCGCATAGGGACATCCTATCTGCTGCAATACTTGGCCAGTGTGGATCTTCAGGGGGACGAGACCTGTTTTCATTATTTTGTAGAGATTATTCCATCTCATCTCACCCAAGAAATTCTCATCCCATCCCTTTTTAGAATTTTGAATCCTTTCACCACCCTCTCGAAAGCACAGGAGTCCCGGGCTCCCCTTCCATCCATCTCCATCCAGATTTTGTAAGAGGTGGATGGCCTGCTCTGCCGGTCCTGGAAGGGAGAGGGAAAATTTCTTAGAAAGCCCTTGAAACCGGTGGGGGTGGATCTGCCAATTACGCTCCCCCATGTAGTCCACATCCGCCTGAGGGCCCGCTAGGATGGTGAGGGCACCTGCATCAGTGAGTTCCTGAGCGAGGGCGAAGAGGTCTGGGCGACCGCTCAACAAGGAGAAACCAATGATGGGCCTTTCCGCCCCGAAATACTCAGCCAAGGCCCTTTCGAGGATGGTTTTATCATCTTCACGGGCGACTGTTACAACAATACACTCATAGGGCGTATTCGCTTGGATAACGGTAGCAGCCATCTGAGGTCCAAGGAGGCCATAGGTCTCCCCTGTGAAGTAGCTGGCGATGATGGCCATTCTTTTTCTAGGCTTTATTTGGCCTTTGGAATGTGACATATTGTGTCCCATCATCCAGGCATATCTGCAAGGTCTTTAACGTTTTTCTTCATTGGGGTCGTTCTGTTGGCATTGTGGCAGGCCTCTTGCCGATGTTATAATGAGACTACCCTTTTATCCACAAGAAAAGCAGGACAATCTACGAGGCGGGAGGGAATACCACATTATGCTTACCTCTAATGAGCGGGAGAGGTATGACAGACAGATAATGATTGGGGAGATTGGCGAACAGGGCCAAGAGAAACTGAAAAGGTCCAAGGTCTTGGTGGCCGGTGCAGGAGGACTCGGCTCTCCCATATGTATTTATCTGGCCGCAGCAGGGGTGGGGAAAATACGTGTGGTAGACCATGACAGCGTGGATCTGAGTAATCTGAATAGGCAGGTATTACATTGGAGCAAAGATATCGGCCGGAAAAAGATCGACTCCATCTGGGAAAAAATTCAGCACCTAAATCCGTCTTTGGATGTGGAAGCGAGAGGGGAAAAAATTTCCGAGGAGAATATTTCTGAGCTGGTATCGGGCCTTGATTTGATCGTTGATGCTATGGATAACTTGCCAACGAGATACCTGTTGAACAAGGCGGCCATAGACAACAACATCCCCTTCTTTCATGGGGCCGTTCGAGGTCTGGAGGGTAGGGCGATGACGGTAATCCCAGGAAAGACAGCATGTCTGAGATGTATGTACCGGGGTCCCATCCCTGAAGAGAAATTCCCTGTAATCGGTGTTACGCCTGCGGTCATAGGCTCTATTCAGGCTACTGAAGTGATAAAGTACATCGTGGGAATGGGTGATCTGCTAACGAACAGATTATTGGTGTACAATGGGTTGAAATTAGAGTTCAGAGAATTTAAGATCAAGAAGAACCCTCATTGTGAGCATTGTGGGCATTTGACCAGGAAGGAGTAGAATGTGAGTGTAAAAGTGAACATCCATAAGACCCATCGTACCTATACCGACGGTTTAGAGGTGGTGGAGGTTGAGGGGAGGACCGTGGGCGATTGTCTCAAGCAGCTGGTCCAGCGGTATCCAGGCATGAAAGAAGGCCTGTTTGATAAAAAAGGTAAACTACTCAATGTGGTAGAAGTCTACGTGAACAATGAAAGCGCTTACCCGGAAGAGCTGGCCAAGTCCGTTAAGGAAGGGGACGAAATCCACCTTATACTCATGCTTTCCGGTGGGTGAAGGTGAGGAAACAAAAGTAAGCCGTAGAGGCTGTCGTAAAATGCCCATCTGCCATTCGACAAGCTCATGGCCCTGAGCAGAGTCGCAGGGCTGCGTTACCCTCATCCCTCGTCACTGCGGCGTACTTCTATACACGCCTCATTCCTCGGGATTTCGGAAGCCTTGCATATGGACATTTTCCATCAGCCTCTCACAAGCGGGTTCTTGACAGTCTCGTTAAGAAGTAGGCAGTAAGGATTAGGACTCTGTATAGTGCCTACAGCTTACTGCCTACTGCCTACTTTGCGGAAGGACGGAAGCAGAACCCATAATAACGGTTGAGCTTCGGTGTTAGTTCATAAATTCCAATATGGGTAATTACAGGGCAGCCTGTAAGGCTGAGGCCTCCCTCTGAGCGGCGGATAGACGTCGTGCCGCATCTTTCTTCTTGTGTAGACTCAGCCTTCCTGCATCCACATAATCCACGGCTCTTACATCGCAAAACCGCACACACTGGGGTTTACCGCCGCAGAGGTCACATTTGAATACCTTCTTGTCCGTCTCGTTATAGTTCATGGCGCCGAAAGGGCATACAGCCACACAGCTTCGGCAACCAATGCACACATCATAATCAACAGTCAAGAAGCCGAAGTCCTGATCGCGAGAGATGGCCTTTACAGGGCACACATTCATGCAGGGCGCATCCTCACATTGCTGACAGGACATGGGGATATACAATCCCTCCGACTCCCACTTCATGATCTTTATACGACTTCTGGCAGGGTTTGAAACACCGTCATGCATGACAGAGCAGACAAGCTCGCAGAGCCGGCAGCCGGTGCACTTCTGGTAGTCTATCATTAGCATTTTTTCCATGGATCTTCTCCTTTCCAGTCATTAGAGCAGGTGGGATGGCTCTTTCTCTATGCCAAGTCTCTTCAGTGTCTTTGGAAGAGGAACACCGTTTTTGTCCCAGCCGTGGTGCTCGTAGAATTCATCAATCATCTTGTTGAACTTTTCCCGATCTATGGTCTTCCCAATAACATCAGGCGCTCCGCGGGTGCAGGGTTCATCAAAATAGCGGTGACAAAGCATGTCACCTTTTATCAAGTCATCCCTCATCAGTCCCTCCCTGAGGTTGAAGAGTCTCTCCATATTGCTGCACCTCTCAGCAATGGTCCAGATCTCTAAAGGAGTCAATTCCAGTCCCGTATTATAATAGAGCACCCTGGACCAATCTTCAAAATTGGGAAGAGTTGGCCCGAGAAAGGTGGTGTGATACTTGCAAATCCCGAGAGAGTCCACGCCCATGAAACAAGTCTCTTGCCAAAAGACCTGCCAAGGCTTTCCCTCATAATCCGTATGCTCAGAGCTCAAAGGCCCGTCATAGGGCACGGGATTGCTGTATATCTTCCTCAGCACTTCCTCAGGCAAATGGTAGAGGTCAATGGCGGGGCGGCTCCTCAAATGATCTGAACCCCTTGAGGCCGTGGCAATGTTGAGAGCCAATCCGGGCGTAGCCCGCTCGTCCGAGTTCAGGTTGTTCATCCCCTTGACCTGAACCAGGTATTCAAAGGAGTCCTTGCCGATTTTTTCGGCGGCCAGGATTCCTCCATCGGCCAATGTATCTCCAAGAAAGCCCTTTCTATAGCAAATGCGTTCGATCATCTCCAGGAGGGCTTCACTGCTTCCAAACCTCAGATCAATGCCGTCAGTCTCTTTGCTGGTGAGAATTCCCTTTTCATAGAGCTCCATGGCCCAAGAGATCAGACTTCCCGTTTCCAGGCAATCCATGCCGTACTGATTGGTCAAGTGATTCGCAACAAGGACGGTCTCGGCACTCTTGGTGTCCGGCTGTGCACCAAAGGCACATTGCGCGGTGTACTCAGGCCCTTCATCATATGTCCCTGCATAGGGACCGGACGGAATCCTGTACTTGGCGCGGCAGTGCACCTGACAGGCAAAGCACGCGGCCATGTGGTGCTCTCCCATGGTTTCCGTAGCGATCTCATCCAGTCTCTCCGGTTCGATGTCATCCGCATACTCACACTGGTTGTGCTGGAAATTCCTGGTCCTTACGCCGCCCCAGGTATTGGTCGCTCCCCAGATGAAAGGCGTCCCCAGCGTTCCCATGGTTTGGTTTACTTTGGAACTTGTGATTTGATCAATGAATCGCTTGTTGTACTCCAGTGCGTCGACAGGGTGCGCAATCTTTATGTCCATCGTTCCTCTGGCAGCTATGGCCTTGAGGTTTTTTGACCCCATCACGCAACCCATGCCCGTTCTACCCCCAGCGTTCTTGATACCTGTCATCACATTGGCGTACCGGATAAGGTTCTCACCTGCCGGGCCGATCACCAAACTCTTGATGTCCTCGTCTCCCAATTCTTCCCTAATGGCCCATTGCGTATCAGTAACAGACTTACCCCACACGTTTTCGGCATCTCGTATCTCTATCTCACCGTTGTGGATCCAGAGATAGCACGGCTTTTTCGCCTTGCCCTTGACGACCAGGTGGTGAAACCCGGCAAAGGCCATTTCGGGAGAAAAGAATCCCCCCATATTGGTGCTGCCGAGTAGATTTGTGAGGGGAGATTTTGCCATGACGTGCGTTCTGGATGTGGCAGAAGCGCAGGTCCCACATAGGATACCGCCGCTCACCATGAGCGCATTTCCAGGGCCGAGCGGGTTACAACCTTTCTTCGTATGGTTATAAAGCAAATATGCATCCAACCCCCTACCGCCGAGGAATTTCTTTCGAACCTCAAGCGGAATAGGCCTGGTTTCAATCTCACCCTTGGAAAGATCGATGTAAGCTACCTTCCTATCTAATGCCATTTTTTCATTCCCCTTTCTTTACTTCTTTTTTTCCGCCGCCTTTTTGGCCGCGGTCTCTTGGGCGATTCTTTTGTTCACATCCCATACGGGTCCCCGTATGCGAGGAAAATCAGGACGAATCCAAGATACACGGAACTCAAGACCGCATTCGGAGCACTTGCAGAGTTTGGCCCCTGGCGGAACCTCAATTCTTCCCATACAGCTTGGATTATGGCACCTGAATTTGCCATAGGTCCTGGTCTTCCTAAGACTCTCGGCCCCTGACAGCTTCTCTTTATCATTTGCCATAATGGTCTCTCCTTTCTATTTCTGACCGAAATATTAAAAGTGAACTTAAAGGCAGACAAGCGATTAAGAAACCCCTTGGCCTGCTTCCTTATATGTCTTAAGCGACGAAGCGCTTAGCTGACGCATCATCCCTTGTGTCCGGAACACACCCTGTACACGGTGTCCACATAACTGCTTTTCTTACACCTTTCACACACGGACAGAAGCTCCCCTATCTTTTCAGCACTCTCCCCTTTTTGTAGGTGTTCAAATTCCTTTTTGGGCATGATGTAGCTGCCACACACGGGACAAAAAAGGGCATGTTTGTCATATCCACGTTGCAGCAATAGTTCCCTCAGCGCCATCATAAAGCCCTGGAAATTGATCCCGCAAGGGCAAAAGAAAGTGCACTCCTGGCAGGCCAGGCAATACCACAAGGCCTCATCATCAATCTTCTCAGGGTCAAGGGATAGTCGCTCTACGACGCCTCTGGGGGAACGGTCGTACACGTATTCCCCATAGAAATCCAGCATGGGGCAGACAGCAGAACATTTACCGCACTCTAAACAAAGATAGAGGTTGTTTTCTCGGATAAGCCGCTCAATTTCTGTTTTCAGTATAGAGGCAGGCATAATGTGTTCAAGTTCTTTACTTGCTCTTCTCTATTTCCCCAGTTTCCCTCAAAGACTCTAAGCCACGCTTAGTTCATGGGTTTCTGCCGTGGTATTCACCATGGCCAATATCTCTTCATCAGTAAATCCCTTTAGCTGAATGGCGCCACTGAGACAAGAGGCCACGCATAAGCCGCATCCCTTGCACTCGGCAGCGTTGGCCAGGGCCACTTTCCTGTCTTCTCCCGTCATATCCTTCCAATCGGTCCAATCTATGGCGCCGAAAGGACAGATCTCCACACACCTCCCACAGGTAGAGCATTTCAGGGGATCAACCTCAGAGGTAAATGCTTCGCTGACCACCTGTCCCTGGGCCATGGGGACAGCCGCTTTGGCTGCAGCCGCATAGCCCTGCGCGATGCATTCCGCTATCTCTGTGGGATAACGTGCACATCCAGCAATGAACAGACCGTCAGAGGGAAACTCAACCGGTCTGAGCTTCTGATGGGCCTCCAGAAAATACCCCTCACTTCCAATGGGTATTCTCATGATCTTGGAAAGTTGCTCGTTGTCCTCTATGGGTACCAGGGGTGTATTCAAGAGTACGAGATCCACATCCATTCCAATGTTCTTTCCGATGAGCTCATGGTAGACTTCAACTTTTTTGGCCAAATTATCGGAACCCATAATTTCAGGGGGTCGATCCACATTATACCGGATGAATCTAATTCCCATCTGGAGTGCTCTTCTGTAATAGTCCTCAAAGACTTTTCCGCCGGCCATAATATCCCTTTGCAAAATATTTATCTCTGCCTGCGGATTCGCCTCTTTCATTAAGATGGCATTCTTCATGCCTGTGATACAACAAAACCGTCCGCAATATGTCCTTTCCTCTACCCTTGCGCCAACGCAGTTTATCATGACGACCCGGTTCAAGTCAGAGTAATTTGACTTGAACTTCTGCTCGAATTCAAGCTGAGTCATCACGTTCTGGAACTGACCATACCCAAAAAGCCCTGCCGGTTTAAGTTCCTCTGCGCCCACAGCCACAATTATAGTGCCCACCTTCAACTCTTGGGTTTCACCCTTTTTCTTGATCACCGCCGTAAAGTTCCCGATAAAACCATTCACACCGGTCAGTTCCACGCCAAGATGGACCCTGATCCTTTCATGATTTGAGACAGCATTGAGTAAGGGATCAAGGAGGTCTGCAGAGGGCTCATTCGTGGGGAAGACCCTGTTTATATCTCTCAAAAGCCCGCCCAGCCTGTCTTTCTTCTCTATTAATTCAACCCGGTAGCCCTGGTTGGCGAGACTCAAGGCCGCTGAGAGGCCGGAAATTCCGCCTCCAATAACTAAGGATGCCTTTATAACGTCTGTGGACAAGTCCTCTTGTGGCCTTAATAGCGTCACCTTGGCCACCCCCATGCGAACCAGGTCCTTCGCCTTTAATGTGGCATCCTCATGCCTGTCCATATGGACCCAGGAGCAGTGCTCCCTGATATTGACAAACTCAAACAGGTATTTGTTGAGACCGGCTAACTCACAGTTTCTTTTGAATAGGGGTTCATGGGTGCGCGGTGTACAAGAGGCGACCACCACCCGATTTAGATGATGTTCCCCTATGATGTTCCGAATGGAAGAGAGGCCGTCCTCCGAGCAGGTATAGAGGTTGCCTTCGGCATACACAACGTTGGGCAGGGTCCACGCATAATCCACAACCCTGGGTACATCAACGATACCGCCGATGTTTGTTCCACAGTGGCAAATAAAAACCCCTACCCTAATGGACATACTGGTCTCTTTCCTTATGAACCATGTGCCATGACTTCGGCCACCTTGGAGGCTGCAGCCGATGCCCTGATAACAGAATCAGGTACGTCCATGGGAGATTGGCAAAAGCCGCATCCAAAGATTCCTTCCCTGGTTGTACCGAATGGATTGATCAGTTCTTGGGGTGCGGAGATAAAACCGAACTCATCCAATTCAATCCCCAGATTTTCTGCAATGGAGAGATTGCTCTCACTCGGTACCAGGGCTTGGCAGAGAATGACCATATCAAATTCTCTGGCCTTGAATGCTCTGTTGATCGTATCCTCATAATGAACGACCGGATTGTTATTCTCCTCGTTCTCGATCACCCGTCCCGGTCTCGCACGTACGTATTCCACAGCATACTGACTCTTGGCCCTGCGAACGTACTCCTGGAAACCTTTTCCCGCTGCCCTCATATCCATGTAAAATATGGTTGACGTAAGCTCTGGATAGTGTTCACGGGCGAGAATGGCCTCCTTTGTGGCGTGCA
>CAJIAF010000045.1_pt1 | contig 13941 bp, 12 predicted proteins | sample 9199141 | NCBI WGS metagenome assembly CAJIAF01 (sample SAMEA7708265, study PRJEB35096) | sediment metagenome | biome: marine neritic benthic zone biome [ENVO:01000025]; feature: sediment [ENVO:00002007]; material: shallow marine sediment [ENVO:03000034] sea grass bed [ENVO_01000059] ...
ATACTTTTGTACCATACCCCTTTGATTGAGGGGGACGACGGTATGGCGGATAAAAAGGATAATAAGCCCCCAGAAGATGATTCACCCTTTAATAGCAGTGGTGAATTGTTTGAGACGCTCTTTCGTGAAGAGTTAGATACACTCACGAATGGTCAGAAAGGGAAAAAAGCCGTCCCCAAGAAAGATAGGAGGGTAAGCGAGGCGAAAAGGCCGAAACCCCCGGCTAAGGAAAAGAGACCTAAGCGAAGAAAGGCCGACCCCCAGGCAGCGGCAAGAGCGAAGAAAGAGGTGGAGCAAAAACGCGCCGCTCGGGTCCATGTGGACAGGCCTGAGCGGGTCTCAACCAAACCCGCAACCAAAACCAGTACGGTTGCAGAGAAAAGACCTGTATCTGCCGACATGGGGGATGCGCCTGAAGAAGTGAAACCCAAGAAAAAGGAAAAATTCGGGAAACTTAGGAGGGGGAGAATAGGATCCCAACCGAAACTTGGAGGCGGATCTGACAAAATCAAGATCGCGGGGCTTTGTGTTATACTGGTCGTTGCCGTGGCCTTTATTGTCCACACCCTGGGAGTCGTTGACATTGGCGGACTCCTGGGCCTCTCTGAGCCCACCAAGAAGGAAAGAATTAAACCCCGTGTGGCAAAAAAGCCGCCTGCCAAGGCCGACAAAAAAACAACCCGTGTGGCCATAAAACCGCCACAAAAAAGGACGAGTAATCAGACCACCAAGAAACCACCTATCCAGAAAAAGACGCTTACTGTTAGGAAATCTCCCCAGGCGGTTCCTCCGAAACCCCAACCCCGGACCGTCCAAAAAACAACCCCACCGACCCCTACTGCGAAAAAACCCGTCATTACGCAGCAACGTTATAGACCCGCCACACCCGTGAAAAGGCCGCCCGCCGTGCAACAGCCACCCAAGCCTCCACCCCCTGACTCGAGGCCCGTTGTTGTGATGAAACCCTCTCAACCGGCGCCCACCACACAGAAGCCTGTCGTTAATAAGAAACCTTACAGGCCTGCACCGCCCCAACCGAGTCCTGTCGTTACTAAAAGGCCTCCACCGGTTGCTAGGCCCAAACCTCTGCCTGTCGTCAAAGAACCTGTCAGGCCCGCGGCACAAAGTGGGAAAAGGCCCGCACTCGGAAAGGAAGAGCTTTTTCCTGAGGAGAGCGCATTGCCATATCCCTATTCCGTCTATCTAGGCTCTTACCAGACACGTGAGCGAGCGGAAAAGGCAGTTTCCGGATACCGGCAAAAAGGTCTTTCAGCGTACTGGGTTGAGGTTCATCTAGGCGATAAGGGGATTTGGTATAGGGTCTTCGCAGGCCACTTCAAGGACCAGAAAGAGGCGGAAACCTTTATTGTGAGAAAACGACTGGAAGATGCCAAAGTAAAAAGGACAAAGTATTCCACCCTAATTGGTGTCTACGCCACAGAAAGGGATGCCCAGGAAAAATTTCTCGCCTTATCAGGACGTGGATACAGTCCTTACGTGATTGAGACGAAGAGCGGTGAGTCTCAAATGTATGTGGGGGCCTTTTACACACTGACTGGCGCAGAGAGACTTCATCAAGAGTTGGCATCTAAAGGCATACGAAGTCGAGTCGTTGAGCGCTAAACCCTACCTTTGACTCCAACGATCTATTGTCCTCAATTGTATAATACAGAATAATTATCTCCATGTGTCATTGCCAAGCTTCTGCCTCTTCGGCAGGAGCCCCTCGCAACGACTCTTTAATAATTGCATTTGGATCTGTTTTTAGGGGCCTTCGGAATATTAAAGAGGAAAGTGGTAGGTTTTGCAGCCGATTAAGCCAGGCGGGCGAATGAATTAAAATGGCGGAGAGAGAGGGATTCGAACCCTCGGTAGCCCTTTTGAGACTACACTCGCTTAGCAGGCGAGCGCCTTCAGCCAACTCGGCCATCTCTCCGCGTTCTGCGCGGCAAACCTCAAATTTTCTGGCGGAGGGAGTAGGATTCGAACCCACGGTACCTCTCGGTACAGCGGTTTTCAAGACCGCCGCCTTAAACCACTCGGCCATCCCTCCATAAAATCGCTGCGCGATTTTATACAGCGCAGCTTCGCTGCTTCAAGAAAAGGTGTTAGGGTCAATTTACCATCCGAAGAGCCAGGAGTCAAAGTCTTTTCGTTTCAAGTACTTCTCTCATTTACCGGAAGTTTCAACCATTCCCTCACGCATAAGTCGAATCGTCTCGGCGTAATCGTCACTGTGAAAAATAGCGGATCCCGCCACAAAGACGTTGGCCCCAGCCGATGAGACAGGTCCAATAGTCTGCGGGCCAATACCTCCATCCACTTGCAGTTCAATGTCCAAGCCCCTTTTGTCTATCATCTCCCTCACACTCTCTATTTTGGGAATCACTCCAGGGATAAACGCCTGCCCGCCAAAACCGGGATTCACGGTCATAAGAAGCACCATGCCCAAGTCATCCAGGACATATTCTATCATTTCTAGTGGAGAGGCGGGATTCAAGGACACTGCAGGCCTTGCTCCTGCCGATCGTATGTATTGAATAGATCTGTGCAGATGGTTCACTGCCTCTGCATGAACAGTGATTATATCTGCCCCTGCCTCAACAAAGGCCTCAACAAAGAAATCAGGGTTTGAGATCATCAAATGGACGTCCAAGGGAAGTTCTGTGACCTGCCGCACAGCGCTGACGATCATTGGACCAATCGTGATGTTGGGAACAAAATGACCATCCATCACATCAATATGGATGTAATCAGCCCCTGCCTGCTCAACACGCTTGACTTCTTCACCAAGCCTCGTAAAATCTGCTGACAAAATTGATGGCGCTATCTTTCCCATATTTCCCTCCAGCTATGAATAAATGAAGCCGCAGACAGACGCAGACGAATAGTTCCGCTGACTTCAGCGGAACGATTAGCCGTCATGCCCTCCGGGCAAATATATCGGTGCCAAAAATAATTATTGTGAACTCCAAATAATATCAAGTACGAAGTATGAAGAGGTCACGTTTTTGTCCGCGTGAATCTGCGGTTAAATTATCTTTTTGTGAAAAGGGCGGCAAAGAACCCATCCATGTGATGCATGTGGGGAAAGGTCCTCAGGAAACCTAGATCGTCTATGAGGTCCAGGCACCACTCTGGGACATGGTCTTTCATATTCACAAGAGACACGTCACGATGACGGTTCAGACAGTCTTGGACAACCTCTTCGTTCTCCTCTTTAGAGATGGTGCATGTCACATAAAGCATCTTGCCCCCACTTCGCAAGACGGAGGCAGCCTCACCGATAATGCCTTTCTGAAGCCGTGCCAGCCGATCGATGTCTGCCTCGCTCCTATTCCATTTCCCATCAGGATGTCTGGAAATCACTCCAAATCCTGAACAAGGGGCATCAATCATGATCTTATCAAAATTGAAATGAAACAGGGAAGAGAGGGACGTTGATGCATCTGCCACCAGGTTCGTGATGCTTTTAATGCCTAGGCGAAGCGAATTCCTGCCAAGACTTATCAATCTCCTGTGGCTAATGTCAAGGGCGAGAACCCGCCCCCGATCACCCATGAGTTCGGCCAAATGTGTGCTCTTTCCTCCAAGTCCTGCACACATGTCCAGGATATCTTCTCCAGGTTGAGGGGCTAGGAGATGGGATGTAACTTGAGCGGCTTGATCCTGGACCTGAAACAGGCCCTCCTCAAAGGAAGAGAGCTCATCCGGTCTGCCCCTGAGTCCTTCCACCATGATTCCCTGCAGGGAATAGGGGGTTGGTTTTGCGCTCATGCCCTCTTCTTTTAGGCGCCCTATCAGTTCATGGCGCCCAAGCCGCAGAATATTTGTTCGAATGATAAAACCGGGTATACGATTTCCTGCTGAAAGAAGGCCTTCAGTGAAGTCTACCCCCCAATCTCTTATCCACCTTTGGACCAACCATTTGGGATAGGAATAAAAAACCGAGAAGTATTGGGCGGGATCACTGTCTCGATCAGGAAACGTGATCTCATCTCTTTTTCTGCACACACCCCGAAGGATCCCATTCACGAAGGAGACCACGTGTTTGGCACCGTGGGCTTTACTTTGGTTCACGGCCTCATTGACTGCAGCGGAATCGGGGACCCTGTCCAGAAAAAAAATCTGGTAAAGGGCAAGACGAAGAATGTTTAGGATAGGTGGGGTTATTTTCTCAAAGGGAAAATGGGAAGTCTGTTCTATAATCCAATCGAGTCGGAGTCGCCACCGCAGCACGCCTTTCACCAGATGGCTAATGAAAGCCCGGTCTCTCTCATCCAATTGGGCATTGCTTCGGGAAACATCATCCAGGTAGGATTCAGAAAGAATGGGCCTATGAGACAGCCCGTTCAACACGCTCAGGGCCAGGTTTCTTGGGGTCTCTGACTTCATCTCCCAAAAAGGTAATCATTCCCCTTTCAACCAGATCGAGATTCACATCCGTGTCATAGCATGGGCCGAAGGGTCGATCGTTTAATATCCCAAAAACAGGCATGGGATAGGTGTCCTGTATGCCGCTGGCCAGTTCACGCTCACATGCCACGGCCAAGATCATGTCAGGTTTTTTCTCGACCACGATCCTTCTGGCTACTGACCCGCCGGTGGCCACTGATATGGAGACATGATATTTTTGCGATAGCTCCACCAGATTCTTTATGTTGCACTTCCCACATGCCTTGCAGTTTTCCACGTTACCCGTAATTCTCACGTCACATTCATGATTCTGAAGGCAGTGGGGAAGCAGGATAAGGAGTTTCTCAGGCCGAACGCGCCTCGCCTCTGCCAAGACCAGTTGGTTGTTGATGGCGACAAACGCCCTTCTCACCTGATCTTTACTCTTGCCAACCAGGTTCCCCACCAATACCAATAAAGGAAATAAGAAACGAATGACGACGCCACGAATCCGGCGGTTAAAAAAGAGATTTTTCCCACGGATGATGGTGAAAATCAGGGTAAGCCCCCCACCAATCAGGAAGAGAACGACCGCGGCGAAAACGATCGCCATGATAATGGGAAGCCCATGGTAGATATTTGAAAACCCCACATAAGGGACCAAATAGAGCAAGATGGCTATGGCCACCAGGGCCACGCAGGTGAGCAGGAGCAGGAAGATAAATGTCCGCTTTTCAGACCCCTGGCCAGTATTTTGCTCTTTTTCTTTCTTCATTCCTATGGAGTGTAAAGTATCCACGCTCTCAATGCCACCTTTAATCTCCAAATATGGTCCCCTCAGGCAATGGGAATCCCCGCAAAAAATCAGGGATAGAAAGTCTTTTCTTTCCAGGGTACTGGATCTCCCTTATCCCTATCATCCCCTGCCCTGTGTCCACATGAATAGCCTCTTTCGTATGTCTTACAACTCTTCCCGGTACCCCGTCAAGTCCACTCCTTTCCACGACCGTGGAGGAAAAAAGTTTTATCTGCTTTCCTTCCAGCAAGGTGAAGGCGCCCGGTCTCGGATCTAAGGCGCGGATGAGGCAGGATATTTTCGTTGCGGGCTGTTTCCAATCCACCAAAGAATCACGTCTCTCAATTTTAGACGCATAACTGGCCAAGGAATCATCCTGCGGGATCTCTTTGACCTGAGTTTTTGCCATATCGGTGAGGGCCTCTATGATCACCTGTCCAGCCAACTGTGAAAGTCGGTCATGAAGTTGCCCGGCTGTCTCGTCCTCAAGTATGGGGACTTCTTTCTGAAAGAGTATAGGGCCGGTGTCCAGGCCTTCATCCATGCGCATGACAGTGAGGCCTGTCTTGGATTCGCTGTTCAGAATAGCCCATTGTATTGGCGCAGCCCCCCGATATTTGGGCAGAAGGGATGCATGAATGTTAATCACTCCCCAGCCGGGTATGGTGAGAAGATTTTCTTTAAGGATCTGACCAAAGGCAACCACAATGGCCATGTCAGGCTCCATTTCTCTTATCTGGTCGCAAAAATGATCATCCGATACCTTTTGCGGTTGTAAGACCTTAATCTGGTGTGTAACCGCCAATTCCTTTACGGGGGAAGGGACCTGTTTCCTCCCTCTTCCTTTGGGCCGGTCCGGTTGCGTGACCACAGCGAGTATTCTATGACCCTTTTGAATGAGGGCCTCCAAGGTGGGCACAGCGAACTGGGGTGTGCCCATGAATATCAGTCTTGGCTGGCTGGGGAAGTTCTCTTTGGAAAGGCTTGCCATCTTTAGCTGTTGTCTGGAGACTGCTCTTGCTTGAGCATCTTCTTCAGCCTCTTGTTATAAAGGGCCCTTTTCAGGCTGCTAATATGATCAATGAAAAGGATACCATTGAGATGATCAATCTCATGTTGCAGACACCTGGCAAGAAGACCTTCAGCCTCAATATCGACCGGGTTACCGTCAATATCCACGCCCTGCACCTTTACCTGTGCCTTCCGGCTCACTTCAGCGGAAAAATCAACGACGCTCAGACAGGCCTCCTCTTGGACAATTTCTCCCTCCGTCAAAACAATTTCTGGATTGATGATGACAGACAGGCTTCGACCTTCGTCGGCTGGAGAGACATCGTATACGAGAATCCGTTTAGGTTCTCCCACTTGGTTCGCGGCCAGACCAACTCCCGGGGCCGCATACATGGTTTCAGCCATCTTATCCACCAACTCATGGATCCCCTCGTCTATGTTCTTGACCAGCTCAGTGGTGACCCTCAAGATTGGGGCTGGGTAAGTGTATATCTTCAACTTCTCTGTCATGCTCACAGTTTCTCTTGGGTTTTCCGTATCTAAAAGGAGATTTATTTTGTATAATTACTGTTTAAATATTAAAGCTTAAACCCAAATAAATCAAGGGAGTACAAGAGTGAAGGATCTTGGCCCAGGGGACCGGACTTTGATTTGCCCTTAAATGACTTTCATTTCGCTATCGCCTTTAGAGTGCCTAAAGTGCTCTAAAGTGCCTAAAGTGAATGAAATTTTTGTCAGTTCCAAAATCGACCTCGCCGTAGGCGAGCACCTCAACTTTAGATCACTTAAAAGCATTCTATCGCTCAAAACATAGGCATATACATCTACCCTGGCCCGGAGGACCAGCTTCTGCGATCAAAACATGACGACCTTGACTTTTCCATGTTTTACCCCTATCCAGTGAACACCATGAAAGAAGTCATTAATTTTCTCTTTGAAGTAGGCATGTTGAAAAAGACACCGCGAACAGGGTACCAGTTCCTCGGATCCGGACAGGAATCAGTTGCTGAGCACTCATTCCGTACGGCCGTTATCGGATATCTCCTGTCCCTCAAGGAGCCGGAAGCGGATTCGCGAAAAACCATGCTCATGTGCCTTTTTCATGACCTCCACGAAGCGCGGACAGGGGATCACAACTACGTAAACAAGAGATATGTTCACGTGAACGAAGACAAGGCAATCCAAGATTTGGCCGAGGAACTGCCTTTTGGCGAGGAAATCATCTCTCTTACCCGGGAATTCAGTGATGGAGAATCGCTTGAAGCACGGATCTCAAGGGATGCGGATCAGATTGATCTTATTCTTGAGTTAAAGGAGCAAAAGGATTTGGGTAACAAATCTGCCGGTGAGTGGTTGTACTATGCCGAAAAAAGGCTTCTTACGGAGAGCGCAAAAAGGCTGGCCAAAGAGGTCATGAATACGAAATTCACCGACTGGTGGTTTGAGAAAAAGACAGAGTGGTGGGTCAATGGTCCTGCAAACGATAAAAAGGAGCATGAGTAATATTTCTATACTCCAATCCGGGGCTGTCATGAGGGTCAGTCTGATCTTTTCCCTTTTCGTCCACGTTGTCGCCATCCTGGCATTGCAAGAGGCCTTTCCCCTGCACTGGCAAGTGGAGGAACTTCGAACCTATCGGGTGGACCTGATCAGACCCCCTGTCGAAGATATGGATCCAGAGGAACTCTCTGCCCCTGATATCTCGCGAACTGAACAAGAGCCAAAGCCGCCGCCTTCATTGGACCAGGATACCATCTCCCTGGATACCAAGGACGAAAGATACGTGACCTATGCGAAGCTCATCAAGGAGAGGATTGGGTTCCACTGGAAATATCCGCCAGATGCGCTGGAAAGGCTTCTTGAAGGGAAACTGATGGTGGTCTTCAGCCTCGCCAGAAAAGGGGAAGTGATCCAGATAAGACTCATGAAAAACTCTGGCTATGAGACGCTCGATAAGGAAGCCGTCCGCGCCATCAAGGCCGCTGCCCCCTTCCCTCCCTTTCCAGGGCATATCAGAGTGAGTCGCCTCAATATAAAAGCAAGCTTTGATTATCGACTCACATCCAAAAAGAAGAATAAATAAACCCTGTCCAGAGAGAGTGTGCCGTTATTCGACCAAACTGTCATTCCGGGCGAGACCCGCGAGCGTACCCCTACTCGATACGGGGTTGGGCGAGACCCGGAATCCAGGAAAATCGCGAAAACTCAAATCATTCTGGATCCCGGCTCGCATCCCGCTCCGCGGGATTTGGCCGGGATGACGAATTGCGACCCGGTCCCATCGCTCGCGATTTTGGTGACAGCCAATAGCGGTTTTCATTTCAAACAGCCGTGGAGGTATTGTCCCTTTTTGAAAGCCATATCTTAGAAAAAATTCCACCGGACCCTGCAGTGACCGCAGATTTGAGGGTTCCCGTCCGGAAACCTCTCTCGAAATATTCCGGTCTGATGAAATGAAGCATTTTCTGGAACCTTCAAATCTGCGGTCCTCTTCACCAAAGGCTATAGATATGGCTTGAAAAAAGGGACAATGCCGGACCGGACATGAGATAGGCTGAAGGCCGTGATCATTATAAGAATTTAATAATAGACATTATTTTCCTTATCCATCTTTAATTAATCCTATCTTGACTGAACCAATAAGGTGATTATCATTTTCTTATTACTGATGTGCATTTCTAAGAGATGAATAGATGAGAGGAATATGTCGGGTAAAAATTATTATCAAATATTGGGTGTCTCTAAATCCGCCTCTCCTGAGGAAATAAAAAAGGCCTACCGCAAGCTGGCCCTCAAATACCACCCCGATCGAAATCAGGGTGATAAAGAGGCTGAGGCCAAATTCAAAGATATCAGTGAAGCCTACGCCGTGCTGAGCAATCCGGAAAAGAAAAAGCAGTACGACATGTTCGGTGCAGATGGTTTTCATAAGCGTTTTACCCAGGAAGACATCTTTCGAGACTTTGACTTTGGAAGTATCTTTAAAGAGTTTGGGTTTCGCACGGGCGGAAGGGGGGCAAACATCTTTAGCCAGATATTTGGAGGCCCGGGACAGGCCCATTACAGGAGTGGAGGACCTTTTGAATCGAGCTATGGCGGTTTTGGCGGGCAACCTCAGGGCATGAGAGGCCAGGATCTGGTCTACGAGCTATCCGTCACCTTGGAAGAGGCCGCCACAACTACTGACAAGGTCATCTCATACCAGGTAGGAGGTCGTCATGAGAAGGTCTCCGTAAAGGTCCCTGCAGGAATCTCGACAGGGAAAAAACTGAGGCTCACAGGCAAAGGCCAGCCCGGTTCTTACGGAGGCCCTAATGGAGACCTATTCATTCAGATCAGGATCGTTGATCACCCCCTCTTTAAGAGGGAGGGTGATGACCTCATTTCCATGAGGGAGATCAAGTTCTCAGAGGCCCTTTTGGGTACGGAAATTGAGGTTCCAACCATTGACAAGAAGACATTACGTCTCAAGATACCTCCCGGCACCCAGAGCAACGCCAAATTCAGGCTAAAAGGACATGGCATGCCCCATATGAATCGTAGTGGTCGAGGGGATGCCTACGTCCAAGTAACCATAGGCATCCCTAAAAAACCAAATAAGAAGCAAAAGGCATTAGCTGAAGAGCTGGCAGAAGCGGGGTTGTAACATGAAGGCCTTATGCGTGTTTTCAGGGGGCCTGGACAGTATGCTGGCCGCCGAACTTATAAGGGCCCAGGGCATTGAAGTCCTGGCCCTTTTTTTTGAAACGCCCTTTTTTGCATCACCAAAGGCCAGAAAATCTGCTCAAAGTATAGATCTGCCCATCAAGGTGGTGGATATCACCGACAGGCATATGGAGATGTTAAAGAACCCGAAACACGGTTACGGGGGACATATGAACCCCTGTATAGATTGCCATACTTTGATGATTCGTATAGCCGGCGAGATGCTTGAACAAGAGGGGGCGAGCTTCATCATCACGGGCGAAGTGCTAGGACAAAGGCCCATGTCTCAAAACCTGAAAGCCTTGTCCATGGTCGCCTTTGAGAGTGGCTTTCAGAAGCTTCTCCTGAGGCCCCTTTCGGCCAAGAGGCTACCCGTCACCCTTCCTGAAGAAAAGGGATGGGTGGACAGGGAAAAGCTTTTGGGTTTTTCTGGTCGATCTCGTAAACCCCAGATGGAACTGGCCAGAAGGCTCAATATGAAGGATTATCCATCTCCGGCGGGCGGCTGTTTGTTAACGGATGAGGTGTTCTCTCGACGCCTGAAAGACCTACTTGCTGCCGCACCCGACTTGGAGTTGAGGGAGATTGAACTCTTGAAATTGGGTCGCCACTTCCGGATAGGTCCCCACACAAAACTGGTCGTGGGAAGAAATGAAAAGGAAAACCATACCATACATTCCTTGTCTAAAGAGACAGATCTATTGCTGAGAACGGTCTCCGTTCCAGGACCCACAGCCCTTGTCTTGGGTGATGTAACCCCTGAACTGGAAGAACTGGCAGCCTCTTTGACTGTATCTTACAGCGATGCGGGAGATGACGAATTGACAGAGGTTTCTTTGACCGGGAGTGCCAATAGCGGGGTGCGAATGGCTAAAGGAAGGGATAAGAGGGGATTCAGGGGGTACATGGTTTAATCAAGCGATGGCGAGTTCCTATTTTCTCAAAAGCCTTTGTAAAAAAGGTTTCTCTCTCATTTCAGTTATTCGTTTTTCCGTATCCTTTATCTTCCTCTTGTGGACGTCTATTTGAACCTCCGCGTTGTGCACCCTTTCATCAAGTTTGTGCACCTGCATGGTCAGGTTGATCACTTCCACCTTTCCCTCTCGATCCAGCTCACCACCGGGTATAGAATCTAGTTTTCCAGCCACTTCAGTCCTTTCACCCTCAAGCCTTGCAATGAGCTTCATTTGTGATTCCACCTGGCTTTTGCTTTGATCCAACTCTTTCAGAAGGGCCTCCTCTGACTCCATGGTGAAATACAGGTAGGAAAACACCATGGCGCCGACCAGAACAAGAACGCCGAGGACTTTAAATGCCAAGGTGAACAATATGGCAATCAGATGCCCTACAGATTTAACTCGCCCCACTTGGGCTAGAATGGCTTCCTTCTTGGTATAACCCTCAAGCTCCCCTTCCACCTTTATTCTTATGGCATCCACTGTTTCGACCAAGACGTCGACGCTGGCCTCCAGTTCTCTGCCCAACTCACCCACACTACATTTCTTGGTAATATCCTTGTCGGGCTCTTGCAGATGCTGGGCCGTCATTTGAATGCCGTCCAGGACCTGGTCGGTCTCCACTTCCTTTTCAAACTTCCCTGGATACTGCTTCTTGAGGGATGAGATGTCGCTTTTGAGCTCTTTTAGATGGGTATCAATGGTGAGACCGATTTTTCTTAAAAATACGGCATCACAGAGGTAGGCGTTTCCTATACTCAGCATCAGGGCCATGTCCCTTATGCCATGTATGCTCCTGAGGGATTCTTGGCGGTTGGAGTCCATAATATTCGCTTTTGTCTAGAGGTCTATCTCTTGATTCAACAGCATCTCCAGAAAACCAAATGCCATCCAAACCAGGAGAACAAACAATAAAGTTTAACGTACTTGTTTCCACTTTTCCACTATATTTTCAAGGTGTTGCAAAGAGATGACGGTTCTTTATCCTCCCCAGGGCATCTTGGCGTAGACCTCGTTAAGCTTATCACGATATTTTCTAAAGAAATTCTCATGACCCCTTTCCCAGCCTGAGAGCCTAAGGAGGGCCTTTTTCGCCTCCCCATCTGTCTGGCTGGCCATGTTTGCGTAGAATTCGCTCAGGTCCTTTTCAATGAGCCAAGCTGTATTAAAGACGGTCACATCTGGAACCATGGATCCCTCTAGGCACTGTTGAAGAAACTCGGAGTTAGCTCGATCATCAAAATAATTGGTCGGTTCCAGGACCACCTCTTCTAAACTTGTAAGATCAATGTCTGACCCTTCTCCAAGACGTTTCAGGATGCGATGGATATACTCGATATGCTTTTCCTCCTCTTTGATCAAGCGCTTGAAGGCGCTAACCGCCGCGCCGATTCCCATTCGCTGAATAGAGGTTTCGAAAAAGCTTTTCCCCGTATGCTCCTGGTTCAGGGCATATTCAAAAATCTTGATCAAGTTTTTTTGCTGGTCCATGGCAACCCTTTCTCTTCTCGCCTATAGATCATCTGGAAACGGAGGTTTAGCGAAGTTCCCCGTCCTAGATGGTGGGACATCTAGCCTTGGTATAGAAAATCTCCTCCCCCCTCAACACTATGTTTCGAAATTCGTCATCCCGGCCAAATCCCGTGGAGCGGGATGCGAGCCGGGATCCAGAATGATTTGATCTTTCCCTACCTTCCTGGATTCCGGGTCTCGCCCAAAAAGTTCTGCTCGCCCGGAATGACAGTCGTATTGAATTGCGTCAGAACCTCCGATGGGAGAGGATTATGGTGCTCACAAAATGAGCCTAAGCCCTCTCCACCCTCACGGCACAGACCTTGAATTCCGGGATCTTGACCGTGGGATCATGGGCCGGGTTGGTGAGGATATTGGCGTTACTCTCCACGAAATGGAACGGCATGAACAGAATCCCTTCCCTCACCCTGTCCGTCACCATGGTCTTGGCCGTGATGTCCCCACGACGCGACGCCACTTTCACTGAATCACCCTGTCTGACACCCAACTGACTGGCGTCTGCAGGACTTATTTCCAGGTATCCTTCAGAGATTTCCGCGTTGAGTGATGGGGAGTTTCTGGTCATGGTCCCCGTGTGGTAGTGGACGTGCACACGCCCTGTGGTGAGCCAAAAGGGATATTCTTCATCCACTACTTCGGCGGGTGGCTGGTGTTCCACGGCATGAAAGAGACCTTTGCCCCGGACGAACTTATCTTTGTGAAGAAATTTGGTCCCTGAATGCTCCGGGTTTGGACATGGCCATTGTAGGCCCTCGCCTTCTAAACGATCGTACGATATCCCCCCGTAAGAAGGCGTGACACTGGCAATTTCCTGCATGATCGCTTCCGGGGACGCATAATCCATGGCATACCCAAACCGGTTGGAAATCTCTTGGGTGATCTCCCAGTCGGGCTTTGAATCCCCTACAGGCCCAATGGCCTGTCGCACCCTCAGGACGCGTCGCTCCGTGTTGGTAAACGTGCCATCCTTTTCCGCAAAAGAGGTCCCGGGCAGGACCACGTGGGCAAACTCAGCTGTGGGCGTAAAAAAGATGTCCTGCACCACAAGGAGTTCAGCGCTCTTGAGGGCCTTTTCCACATGGGTCACGTCCGGATCGCTCAACATGGGATTCTCTCCCATCACAAAGAGGGCCTTTACCGAGCCCTCCAGAAGCCCTGACATCATGTGAGGAATAGTGAGCCCCACTTGGTCTGAGAGCTGCGCATTCCAGGCAGACTCGAATTTCTCCTTGATGTCCGGCATCGTAACGGCCTGGTACCCGGGATACACGTTGGGAAGGCTGCCCATATCACATGCGCCCTGAACGTTATTCTGCCCCCTAAGGGGATTGACGCCCGTGGACTCCTTGCCCATATTTCCTGTAAGCATGGCCAGATTGGCCAGGGCTTTCACGTTATCCACGCCAGAAGTGTGCTGAGTGATGCCCATGCAGTAGATGATAGAGGCGGCCTCTGCGGCGCCATATACTTCTGCCATTTTGATAATATCTTCAGCGGGCACCCCAGTAATTTCGGCCACTCTATCTGGTGAGTAGTTCTCGATAA
>CAJIAF010000150.1_pt1 | contig 13914 bp, 16 predicted proteins | sample 9199141 | NCBI WGS metagenome assembly CAJIAF01 (sample SAMEA7708265, study PRJEB35096) | sediment metagenome | biome: marine neritic benthic zone biome [ENVO:01000025]; feature: sediment [ENVO:00002007]; material: shallow marine sediment [ENVO:03000034] sea grass bed [ENVO_01000059] ...
AGATACCCAATCTTTCCTTTTCTGCCATGAACTAAACCTCCTTTTCAGTTGCTGTTTCGCAAAATTGCTCGCACCAAGTCCTCGGGGTTAATGCCCGGGGATTGGATGCCCTTTTCCCCGTAAAAGGATTCAATCGTTTTCAACAATTGACCAGCCTCTAGCGGTTGACCAGCGAGCTCGTCTTCCAGGCACTGGAGTTCCTCTTTGGGTTGAAAATTAAAGTCACCCGAAATGACGATGTCGTCGATGGTATCGTTCTTTTTGCGAAGGATGATACGAATGTGGCCTCCTGGTGCTTCATAATTACATTCTGCTACAAAAACATCGGTGGATATTTTGACCCAGTCGTTCACCTTTCCCCCCTTCTCATAGAGCCAGTTGGGATCGGTAAATTTTTTGTCTAATTTTTCCAGCATCTTTTGCTCATCAGGTGTCAGGTCATCCCTCTGTAGTCGGGCGCCCAGCAATTCTTCAAATTCCTTTATCAAGATCTCCTTAACGCGTTTCCTATCAGGGACGTGGCCCAACTCCCTCCGCAACGTGGTTACATACAACTGCATGCTGTCGTGGACCTTATCTCGAAATCCTTTAGATGAGAGGCGGAGCACTCGGGACATCTCCCCATAGTTGAAATCAAAGATAATGTTTCCCACGACGACTGATGCATCGCCTACCCTTCCTGCCCCTGTCCCGGATATCTTTTTTTCATCCACCTGGATATCATTCACAGGCCGGTAATAGGCATCAACGCCCAGGTTCCGGTAGGTATTCACCGCAGGCTGAAGAAAGAGTTCATAAAGACGATCAACCCTCAGCGGGGCCTTGCCCCTGGGGAATACGCACTGAAAGAACAACTGGTTCTTGTCTAAGAATACGGTGCCTCCTCCCACCTCTCTCCTGGCAATGGGAATCCCCTTTTGCTGGCAGTATTCCGTATCTATCTCTTTTCCCAGGTATTGATGATAGCCGATAGAGACGTAAGGCTCCCTTGGCGTCAAAACAATAATGGTTCCACGTGAGGCTTCAGTCGTACAGTAGGCCACAGAATGGTATGTGGTCTGAGAATGCAGGTAAGAAACGTGGCCCATGTCGAGCAATCTGGCCTTCATGCCATCCTGAAGCGATCTTGAAACTTAGACGTAATTGGCCACTTTGTGTTCAAAAATCAGGTCAACGAGCTTGTCATAGCCAATGACCTCTGCCTTGTCTTTAAGGCGCTCTCCCATGCCACGTCTTTTCACGTCCTCGTCAATGGCATAAATCTTCTTGCCCTGAACAGGCTGGAGATCCAGAAAAACACCGTCTTTGATCAGAACGATGATGGCATCATCGTCCATCTGGGCATGTTGGAGACCTACAGGACCTATTATTTTGTCACCCAATAGATAAAGCATGTGCTCACCTCCTAAAAATCCATGTTGAAGTCATTTTCCTGGAATAGCTCAAAGGCCCTCTTTCTAGGGATGACCTCAATGTCAGAGGCTAATTCGGCTTCCGCGATGCCCCTTTCGTCCAGGTCCTCTTTGACCGCATAGAGTTTGGTCCCCATGCTTTTGTAGGACTCAAAGTAGGCGAGGGCATCAGTTCTATCCACATCCTTCAGGCAGTAAAATACACCGTCAGACTGGAACAGGACGGTGGGGATGTTTTCGTCTATACCAGCACTGGTTCCTACGGCTGCCCGAAGGCCTTCTGTGTAGAATACAGTCCCGAAGGGGGCCCTGCACAAGTTTATCAATACTTTTTTCTCAGCCATCGAAAGTTCCTCCTTTGTTTAATTCAATTCTCGGAACTTGATCAGAGCGTAACGAGTGCATCCGACTCACTGATCATATCAGCGAAATCGGGCAGTCCACCCACGGGAACGCCCTCAATATATTCTTTACCCCCCTCCAGACCTCTGGCATTTACACAGATCCCACAGGCCCTTATTGTGGCGCCCTTCTCGATCAGTTTCTTCATCCTTTCAACGGGAAGGGTTACATCTTCGGGAAATTTCTGGTGTTTTATGGCGTTGTAGACCGCATCGATATACCAGAAACCCTCCACTTCATGCCCTTTGTCCAGGGCGGCCTCAGCCAAACGGGCAAAGATCTCATAGTTCTCAGTTTGCCACGGTCCTTCTGTTAATAGTAAACCTAGCTTTGCCATAACAAGTTTCCTCCTTACCTGAAAATTAGCCCAATTCTTACTCTTCGAATACGCCCTTGGCCTCATATTCTCCGTACTGCTCTTCAAGCCACTTCTGGACGTCTTCGGCACCGGTAAGGAGCTCATTGAGTTCCGCATCCACATCGGTTGCCTCGATGACGATGAAGTAACCATCGCCATAGCAGTCCGTGTTGACCAAATTGGGGTCGTCTATGACCTTCTGATTGACCTCAGCAATCTGACCGCTCACAGGCGCCCTCAGTGGGCCGATGTACTTGCCCGCCTCGATGGACCCAAAAGGTAGTTCCTTATGGCCTTTGCACCGGCCGGTTTTAATTTCACATACTGTGTGTTGCCGCCCGTAGCCTTTAACCCGAAGGCATCCAGACCAACCGTGACCCTGTTCCCATCTACTTTGGCCCACATGTGTTCTTTGGGTTCATAATAGAGATCATCGGGTAGCGCAATCCCCTTGTATTCTGCCATAACAATGCCCCCTCTCTTTCATTAGTCCGCTTTTTCAATGACGAAACGCCACTTGCCCGTCTCGATTTCCTTCACGTCAAAGGGATAATTCTTCTTCTTCAGGAAATTGGGAATGGACTCATTCGCCGCAGGTTCATAGTCCACAAAGAGCTCCAAAATCTGCCCTTTGTCCAAGGGCTTTAGAGCATCCCTAGCGCCCATAACCGTGTAAGGACAAGTCTTACCCGAAAGATCGGCACTCACATCAGGTTTATCGTCTTCTATACCCATCTTTTAACACCTCCTTTCCTTGAAAAATTTTTGTGAGGCTGTCGGAAAACGCCCATCTGCCATTCGACAAGCTCATGGCCCTGAGCAAAGTCGAAGGGCTGCGTTACCCTCATCCCTCGTCACTGCGGCGTACTTCTCTGTACGCCACATTCCTCGGGATTTCGGAAGCCTTGCATATGAACATTTTCCATCAGCCCCTCAGCGGCCGATTTTTGACAGTCTCAGCTCTAGGCTTCTTCAGACATGGATCGCCATACCAGCTCTATGACATCCAAAACCTCTATATCCGCTTCAATGCCCTTTACGCCATTGGTCAGAGTGCGCACACATTGTTGACAGGCCGTGGCAAAGAGGGTTGCACCTGCGTCTCGAGCTTGTCCCGCCCTTTTTGCAGCCACCTTTGCCGTGAGAGCGTCGTCATACATCTCCACGTCACCCCCGCCACCACAACAGAGGGCTTTTCTGCTGTTCTCAGGGAGTTCCACAAAATTCAGTCCGGGAATGCTCTGAATGACTCGGCGGGGAGCTTCATATACTCCTGAGCCACGGCCCAGGTCACAGGGATCATGATAGGTGATGGTACCAGTAACATCTTTGGGCAGCTCCACCTGCCCCGTCTTAATCAATTCCTCCAAGAACTGGGTGGCGTGTACAAGCCTCACACCCTCTAGGTCCTTGCGATATTCGTGGGACCAAGTGTGATAGCAGGATGGACAGGAATATACAATGGTCTTGGCCCCAATCTCTTTAATGGTCTTGATGTTGTGATCCTTGAGCTCCTCTACCCCTTTGTGGATGCCTGCCAAGAGTAGAGGGAATCCACAGCACCTCTCCCTTTCACCGAGGATGGTAAAGTCCACATTTGCTTTGGTCAAGATTTGGCAAAATGCCTCAGGAATCTTTTGCACGGCAGGTGAGAAAGAGGAGACACACCCTATGAAATAAACCACCTCTGCCCGTTCCTTTTGGTATAGGTCATCAGGCGGGTCATCAAGGAATTCTACCCACATGGCCCGCTCTTCGTTATCATAGTCCATAGGGTTGTGCTGATTGGCTATGGCCTCTTGTACCACATTCAGGATCGGGGGAAAATGCCCATCTCTGACAAAGTCCTCTCTCATCCCCTTCCAGAGATCCCTAAGGCCGATGCCCACGGGGCAGACCTCAGTGCACCGGCCACACAGGGTGCACCTATAGGTACCCGCCCAGATCTGCTCAATCTCCTCATGCGGGATGTCCTTTTGGGCTGCAATGGATTTTAGGGTTTCGATCCGCTCGGACGGGAGGATATCTTTATTGTCAATCTCTTCTAAAGATACTGCCACCGAACACCACAAACCGCATGTCTTGCACCGGGTGCAGGCATCCAGTTCCATGGCCTGCTTGGTGGCTATAATCGCAGGGCTCGAGGCCTCAGGTTTGACAAAAGCATCGGCCAAGAGGCTGATGGGGCTCACAATGATGTGTAAGAACTTGCTGAAGGGGAGATAGGCCAGCCCCACGAAACAGGCCAAGAAATGAATATACCAGAGGAGTATGGGCAAACCGACCCGGTCCAATCCTGATGCGACCGGCTTGACTATTCTTGATACACCATAGCCCAAAAACGCCCACTGGGGCACTGAATGGCATCCAGCACAACTCATTTCATGCAATTCCTTGCCCTGTTCCAGGATGCCCTCATCAAAGGGTCCTTTCAAACGGGGTGAAACAACGCCAAACGCCTTTACCCAGTAACTCTCAAGGGTTCCCAGTTCTCCTTCATCGTCCGTATCTGCGTACTCTTCCACCATACTCTGGTACCGGTTGTATGAGACGATTTTTGTGCCTTCCAGGAATATTCCTGAGAGCATGATCACGGCCAGGATAATTATGGCGTAATGATCCATTGCAGTTGTGCGCAGACGAGACACCTTGAGAAAAAATCGGCGGTACAAGGAAATGGCCAACCCCACAATTACCACAACAAAAAAGAGATTCCTTAGAAACAGGAAGGGATTGAGTGTGGCTTCATAATCAGGAAAAAGGGGGGCGGTTATGAACTTATCCAGGGCATGCATGAGGAGCAGTAGCATAAACCCACCGTATATGCACATATGCATGACCCATCGAAGCGGGTTCTCTCTGAGTATCCTGATCTGGAACAACACGTCTAGGACAAAAATTTTCAGGAGAGTCAGGATTTTTGGGCTAAACAGGACGAGAATAATACCCTTAAACGTGGCAGACACCCTTTCAAGGGATGTGATCTCCCTGCCTTGCTCCCCGACTCTGTATCGGAACCACTTTGAGATCTTGTAAATGAGGCCGAGCCCAAAGATTATGAGGGAAATGTAGAGTGTGACTGTGAAAAACATGTTGGACTTTCCTCTTCAGGGATTTACGGCCTGAGGTCAGGATATCTCAATAAATTTTTGATAATCGATGACATATACCACTCTGTAGTAATAATCGTCAACGAAAAAATATCCTTTACAAGTCCCTATCTTCATTTAAAAAAATAACATGCCGTTATAGAATGAAGGCACAGGGAAAAAAGGACAGGACAGCCCAAATTCACGCTCTAATTTGGGTATTAAGACTGAAATTATCAGGGGACGTAATGGGGATTGTTCACTGGCTGAAAAGGTGATAAAGAGGGAGCCCTGGTCATCTGCATTAAGAGACAAAACAAATGAGACGAAATGGAGGGAAGCTATGGACCGAAAAGAGGTCATGGAATTGTTCAACAAGAGGCCGCGGATTGGATCTTTGAGCACGGCCAACCGAAAGGGAGAGGTCAATGTGGCCATATTTGGTTCACCACAGATGATTGATGAAAACACGGTGATAATGGCGATTGGTCAGAATCGATCCTTCGGTAACCTACAGGAAAACCCAAAGGCCGTTTTCATCGTCGTGGAACCTGGCGAAACGGTCATGGATTGGAAAGGTGCCAGGGTCTATCTTGAGGCGATGGACATCGAGACGGGTGGGGGCTTCTATGAACAGATCAAGGAGAATCTCGCAAAATCAGGAGGCAAGGGGGCTGCAGACATGATACACGCAGCCGTCCGTTTCAAAATTACTGAGGTGAGACCTATTGTGGATGTGGGGAGATAACACCCATTTTAGATTTTAGATTTTGGATTTTAGATTGCGCTCGCCGTCGCCGAGGCTATGGCGCGGCAGGGATTTTGGATTGGGAAATTCGGTGTTAGGAATTGCAGATGCCCACTTTCACATCTATTTATCTTCGTCGGGGAAGCGTTTCTTGATGGATTTCAAGACATCAAAGCAAGAAAAGAATGCTTCAATGATTTCTGGGTCGAAATGCTTCCCTGATGACTGATGCATCTCTTCAAGGATACGGTCTTCGTCCCAGGGTTCTTTATACGATCTACGTGAACAGAGGGCGTCGTAGACATCAGCCACCGCCACGATTCTTCCGAATACAGGGATCTCTTCCCTCATCTTGGGTCGGGGATGACCGTTACCTCCCTCACATCCTGGCAATGGCTTTTCAGTATACGGATCAATATGCCCAGGATAGCCTGTGCCATCCCATTTCTCATGGTGGTTGAGTGCCACCTCTGCAGCTATTTCGTCAAACTCCGATTCAATGTCCTGGAAAAGCTTGGCCCCTTTGTAGGTATGGCTTTTCATCTCCTCATACTCGTCCATATTAAGGCGCGCAGGCTTCTTTAGAATGAGATCAGTGATGGCGATCTTGCCCACATCATGGAGCATGACAGCCAATCTCAGCACATCTTTTTGCTTCACCACATGTTCGTCCTTAGGGGAATAGCCTTTATTCTTGGCCCATTCCTCAAAAAGCTCCGCTGAAAACGCCGCCACACGGTTGACATGGGCCCCTGTCTCCATAGGATCCCTTAGTTCTGCCATCTTAATCATTCTGAGAATGATATTACGCGTCATTTGAGCCCGCTCCACCTCATGGGCAGCACTGGTCACAAAGGTGGTAATGTGATCTTCGTCCGATTTTGCGAAAGGAGTGACGTTTCCATCGTCATCCTGGGCGTTTATTATCTGCATCACGCCGAGTAAATCACCACGCCGATTGGTCATGGGAACTGTGAGCATGGAACGGGTCTTGTAGTTTGAGATCTCATCAAAGTGGGAGTCAAAGGTGTAAGGGGGACTGTTGTTAATCGTATAGACGTCGGGGATGTTAACCAACTCGTGCTTTTCCCCCACATATCCGGCAATTGAATTCTTGTTGATGGGGACCGAAAAGGTGTGATAAATAAGTTTCTTCCCAGGACTTAATCTTCTGTGAAGGGTATCATTCTGGGTGTAGCTGAACTTCAGTTGATCACCATTCCTGAGATAGATGGATCCGGCGTCGGCATTGAAAAATTTTCTGGCATTGGTGAGGATTCTCTCCAGGAGGAGGTCCAGATCTTTCACCTCACCGATATCCTGAATCATTTTCGTGATCGTATTCAGCTTTTCTTCTGCGCTCAACATGATGATAAGGATACCTTCTTAAGGATTTCGGCTGAGTGAAAGTCTATGAGCAAGTTGAGAGTCAGCCACCCCAAGGAAAGAAAAAAGCAACCATAAATTTTCCCACGCTTTAGGCAATCTTGTCAAGAAGATCAAGGATTTCCCCTCGCCTTTGCAGTCCTGAAATCCACTCCTCAGGTAGGGCTTGCTCACCCAGATGGGCCCCAAGAACCATTCCAACAACCATTCCCCTTCCTGCACTGTCGCCCCCGGCCATGACCGCTTGGACAAGGGCCTCTTCCAGGTTGTTCTCATATTTGGCTATGAGGTGAACCACACCCGAAAATGCGTCATCCACGTGACAACTCTGGCCAAAACGGGCAATTGCTGAAACACTCTCCGCCGTCTTGGATTCGATCCCATCTTTTACCCAGTGCCATAGGGGACATTTATCAAATCTCTCATTGGATACCTCCTCTATGGCAAGGATGGGTGGGGTTCCATGCAAGACCAACCATGAGACCCTTGCAAAAAATTCTGCGCCATCTATAACATTTGGATTGTTGTGGGTCATTCTGGTCTGATCCCTTGCTGCCTCCACGAGAGTGTCCAGGTCGTCTTGATAGCAGAACACGAGTGGCGCTACCCTGGATGCCCCTGAAAGGTCTTTGGATGGGGAGCCCGCATCCACTGGCCTTTTCTCGATGGAGAAGTTCTGAAGCGTCGCCTTTGTGGCTTGATCGTAGTATCCATCATAAGCTTCAAAGAGTCTTCGCCATCTCATTGCAAAGTCATCAAGCTCGAATCCTTTTTTTGCGGCCAGGGATTCTAGGAGTACAAAGGTTTGATCGCCATAATGGGTGAATTCACCTCTCCCCTTTGTGGGATGATAAGAGTCAGATGCGGGCTTAAGGAGCGCATCCACTCTCCCAAACTCCTCTTCTATCCGCGCCGTATCATAGACCCAGTGGACACCCAAGGCGAGGGAGTCCGCCACAAAAGATGCCAAGACCATACTTTTCCCATTCTCCTTCATTCGTTCATCTCCTAACGATCTCTATTTAATATAAAGGTGTGCTAGGAAAAACTAACATAGAAGTGGGGCTCATACAATCCTGAAAAAATTTAAGTAAGTGCGGCTTCTGTTCCCATCTCGCGCCCCATATTCGTCTTGACGGACCCTGTAGAGCTTTGATAGAAATGCATTATGAACCTGCTTGATATTATTATCATTGCCACGATGGGCTTTTTAATCTTGAAGGGCATGCTGCGCGGGTTTATCAGGGAAATGGCCTCCCTTGTGGGTGTCATTGCGGGCATCTGGCTGGCCAGTGTTCTTCAGCCACAGATGACGGATCATCTAAGGCCGTATCTCCCTTCAAGCCAGTCTCTCCCGTTGATCAGTTTTGGGATCGTCTTCGGAGCTGTTCTCTTTGTATGCAATTTTCTGGGGTGGATCCTTAAGCTTTTCTTTCAGAAAACCTTTTTCGGATGGGCAGACAGAAGCCTTGGTGCGGGGCTTGCTACCGTAAAAGGGGTGATCCTCACTTACCTCGTCCTGGTCATGCTCACCTTTTTCCTTCCTGGTAAGGCACCTCTTATTGCTGAGTCGAAGCTGTCTAAATTGATCATAGATTCCTACCAGTCCATGATCCGCCTAGTTTCCCCAAGTCACTACCAAAACCTGAAGAAGAAGATTGCGGAGAAGACAGAGGAAGTGGGCGAAGTCGTGTCAGAGAAAATTGAGGACTTGGCCAAATAAAAATGGATGCGCATAAACTGTCCCAGGCCCTGTTAACCTTACGTGATCTGGTATTCAGACTACGTGGTACTGATGGCTGCCCGTGGGATATCCTTCAGACAGATGCCACCATCAAGATGTATTTGCTCGAAGAGGCCTATGAGGTTCTTGATGCCATCGAAAGGGGAGAGCCTGCGGATGTGTGTCAGGAACTGGGCGATCTTCTCTTCCAGATCATCTTTCTTGTCAGCCTGGCTGAGGAGAGGGAGGAATTTGACTTGGTAGAAGTCGTGGAGCAGATCGCGGGAAAGATGAGATATCGGCATCCTCACGTTTTTGGGGAAGTGAAAGTTGGGAGCGCGGAAGAGGTGGCGGATAATTGGCAAAAGCTAAAAAAAAGAGAGAAAGAGGAACCAGAGAGCTTGTCAGAGCAACTTCGAGGTCTTCCAATTGATTTGCCAGCACTTCTAAGGGCCCATAGATTGAGCGAGAGGGCGTTAAGAGCGTCTTCACACGGGTCAGACGCGGAACTGGAGTGGGTCAGGGTGGAAAGAGATTTCAAACAACTCAAGAAAGCGGTGTCTACTTCGGATAAGGAACGGATCGAGCAAAAAATGGGAGAGATCCTGTTTGGCTTGGCTAGTCTGGCGAGAGATCAGGGACTGAACGCAGAAAGTCTACTCAGAAAAACAAATCAAGAATTCATTCAACGCGTGGAGAAGATGGAACAGGCGTTGGAGGAGGTGGATATAAAAGTGGATCAGCCCGCCGTGGAGGATGTGAAGCGCTCTCAGGCCAAAGTCAAGATCAAGGAAGAGTGATGTAAATTGTCTCGGCGTAAAAAGCAAAACCCCATCAGCAAGAAAATAAAGAGGGCTAGTAGGGTCTTCCTGAAATTTCTCTTTCTCCTTATTCTCTTCACAATATCTCAGGTTCTCCTTCTAAGGTTTTTCAACCCACCCTTCACTGCTAGAACGGCATGGACCTGGTTTGGAAACAGGCTGGCCATGGGCCATGATGAGAGGCCTCTCTATGACTGGCGCCAACTGAAGAAGATCTCTCCACATCTCAGGAAGGCGGTCCTGGCAGGCGAGGACCAAAGATTTTTGTCCCACCACGGATTTGATTTCATCGAGTTGAATGAGGCCTTTTGGGATATCCTCACAGAAAGGGGGACGAGGGGGGCGAGTACCATCAGCATGCAAGCGGCCAGGACAGTTTTCTTGTGGCGCGGCAGAAGTTGGTCGAGAAAGATGGTTGAGGCCTATTACACACTCCTTATCGAATTGTTTTGGAGCAAAAAAAGAATCCTCGAGATATACCTTAATACGGTGGACTGGGGGGAGGGAATTATGGGGGCTGAGGCCGCGTCAAGGACTTATTTCCGCAGGCCTTCGTCCCGCATCACGGCTTCACAAGCGGCGCTGTTGGCAGCCGTTCTTCCCAATCCTAGAAAATGGTCGCCAGTCCATCCAAGTGGATATGTGGAAGAGAGAAAGCGAAAAATCATGCGTGATATGCCAAAAATGCCACTCCTGTAATACATGGCTATCGCTTTTGCACATGAGATAGTCTTCTCTCAAGCCTTCACTTGGAGTGCTGGAGTACTGGAGTGTTGGAGTAATGAGCCAAAAAAAATGATAAAATACCTTCAGACCCAATACTCCAGAGCTCCAATACTCCATTATTCCCATATTGGAGCGAAGCGATATTAGATTTATGAATCTGTCCAAATTCAAAAGAATCAAGGGCATGGGTCTAAAATGGAAGATCCTGATCCCCTTTCTCTGCTTTGCCATTGCAGGGACTACCGTTCTCTCATACATCGGCTTAACCTCCCAACAAACCCTTATCAAGAAAGAGGAGAAGGAAGGGATGATGCACTTCTACCGTCTTTTTTTGGAAGAGGTGCATCGTAAAGGGACGGAGGCCCTCTCTCTGGCCACAATGATCGCAGAGAACCCGCAAGTACAGCGCCTCCTGGCTCAAAGAGATAGGCGAGCCCTTGATGTATTGCTCGTTCAGACCTACGTCCAAATGAAGATGGATTTTGACATCGAGCAGTTTCATTTTCATATACCCCCGGGCATCTCCTTTTTACGGCTTCATTACCCGGAGCGCTATGGAGAGGATCTGAGTGTATACCGAAAAACCATAAGGGAGGTCATGGAGACCGGTGTGGGCGCATCCGGACTAGAGAAAGGAGAAGAAGGTTTCGGTATACGCGGTGTGGCTCCTGTGTTCTACGGCACGGAGATGGTTGGGACTGTGGAGATCGGGCATTCCTTTGGAGAGGCGTTCCTGAAAAGTTTTCATGGGCGTTGGAGGACTAATTTGGCCCTTTACGAAATAGGGGAGGATAATTCTTACCTGCTCTTGTCCAAGGCCGGGAGAGAGTTTAAAGAGATTCTCATTGGCCGAAAAGAGGCCGTCGTCCTTGATAAGCCAACCATCCTCATCTTGCCAGAGGATTATCCTGACAGATCCATATTATTAGGTCCGGTGAAGGACTATACGGGAAATGTGGTAGCGCTGGTGGAGATGAATTTTGATCGATCTGAAACAAGAGAACGCCTCTCTCAGATGAGACACCTGATGATCCTTGTGGGATTCATAGCCGTTGCCGCCTCCTTTTTTCTCACCTTCATGGTGGCCTCTTTGCTTACCAAGCCCATAAAGGAGATTGTGAAGCAGGCGCAGGATATCGCCCAAGGGCGAAGGGAGAGCAGGCTGGAGTCCAGACCAATGGATGAGATTGGCACTCTGACGCAGGCCCTGAATGTGATGCTGGGTTCTTTGAAAGAAAGACGATTGAAAATCGAAGAACACGCCAGAACCTTGGAAAGGAGAGTACAGGAGAGAACCGCCGCTTTGCTGGGCTCTGAGGAAAAATACCGAACACTCGTGGAAAATGTTCCCCTTATTGTCTATAGGGTACTGGAAGACGGGACCACGGAATTTATAAACTCGTACCTGACAGAAAGCCTGGGCTATACGATTGAGGAGGCCGTGCGTGACAAGAACTTTTGGAGAGAGAAGATTTGTGGGCAGGGCCTGGAGGATCATAAAGATATATTTAAAGTCTGTTTTCAGGATGGAGAAGAATGCCGTGTGGAAAGACCGGTGAGGCACAAAGATGGCCGGGTCCTGACCTTTATTGACCATGCCATGCCTGCCAAGGATGAGGAAGGCCGAATAAAATGGATAGAAGGCATTATGATGGATATCTCGCGGTTGAAAAGACTTCAGGAAAGGGCGCTACGGAGCGAGGAGATCAGGATCCTAGGGGAGATATCTGCCCGTATCGCCCATGAGATCAGAAATCCTCTGGTCACAGCCGGTGGGTTTTCTCGAAGACTTCGAGATTCGTTGCCAGAAAAGGATCCCCACCGTCGGATGGCCCAGGTGATTGTGGAAGAGATGGCCCGTATGGAGAATTTCTTAAAAATACTCCTCAGCTCCATAAGGCCCTTTGAACTCTCTTTAACGGAAGTGGATCTGAATGATCTGATCAGATCCGCAGTGATGAAACAGGAGGACCTCTCAAAATCGAAAGGTATCCGGGTCGTTGAGGTACTTTTACCGAGTGTTCCCCTGATTCAGGGCGATGAAGTCAAGTTGCCCCAGGCCTTTGAAAGCCTATTGAAACACGCCATCGTCTCAATGCCAGAGGGAGAGAGTCTTTTCCTTTCCACGACGCAAATGGATGACAATGTGATTATCACATTAAGACACAAGCTTTCCCATCTCTCAGATGAGGACCTGGAGCAGTTTTTCTTCCCGCACATCGAAGAGGAGCCGGAGTCAACCGTGTTGGATCTGCCCCTTTCAAAAATCATTATTCACCGCCATGGCGGGAAAGTGGACCTCCATGCAGAGGAGGAGAATATCCTCACCATGAGGATTGAGTTTCCCTTAGGGGGAGCTGTGGAGGGCGGTGGGTAGTGTTTCAGGTGGCACTCAGATCCATGGCGGGGGGATCCGAAGAAAGGGTGGGATTTTTGTCTTGGATTAAAACCTTGACGTATGAGATATACTCTTTGCAATCGTCTTTCAAGTCACATTTTGCTTGGCAGATTCGAACGTCCATGCGAGGATTATTTCTTTTTTTATGACAGACGATGTAATTGGACATCAGCAGCTCCTTCGTGCTCGAGTGATAGGTTTATAGTATTTAATTATAGCCTAATTATAATTTATTATATAAAAAATATATTAATATGTCAATAATTATTGCGCCGCATGTGAAAATATTTCATAACTTCACCTTCGATTCTACTCAACGAAGTAAGTGGGGTGCATTCTCATGCTCAGATTTTTCTTTCTAAATGGCTTTATTGCCATCCATTCCATCATTTTTTCTGTCTGGGCCATTATTCTATCAATTTTTGACAAGAGGGGAAGACTGCCGCATTTCTACGCGGCCGCCCCGTGGGCAAAGATAATCCTTTGGGTGTGTGGTGCACGGGTGAAAGTCACTGGCCAGGAGAATGTGGAACGTTATGCACCACGAATTTACCTCTCAAACCACCAGAGTTATTTCGACATTTTTACCCTGCTTGCCTATCTCCCCGCGGATTTCAAATTCGTACTTAAGCAGGAATTGATGAGGATACCTCTATTCGGTTTTGCCATGAAGCGGGCAAAGTATATCGCCATTGACAGGGAGGAGCCCAGGAAAGCAGTGAAGAGCATGAATGAGGCGGCCAATAAAATAAAGGAGGGCGCGTCCATGCTTATTTTCCCTGAGGGGACGCGGAGTAAGGATGGTAAGCTACAGCCGTTTAAGACGGGTGGATTCCGTCTGGCCCTGAAGG
>CAJIAF010000078.1_pt1 | contig 13718 bp, 13 predicted proteins | sample 9199141 | NCBI WGS metagenome assembly CAJIAF01 (sample SAMEA7708265, study PRJEB35096) | sediment metagenome | biome: marine neritic benthic zone biome [ENVO:01000025]; feature: sediment [ENVO:00002007]; material: shallow marine sediment [ENVO:03000034] sea grass bed [ENVO_01000059] ...
AATGAGTATTCCTTTATCACCATCTATGAAGCTTACCTTGGTATCGGCGACGGTTACACCGCGCAATCCGGTATTTTTTACATTTACCTCTTCTGCCATTTTACCCTCCATGAAATGACTTTTTGGTTTTAAGATATGTGAAACCGCAGACAACCGCAGACTTACACAGACATATAGTATTGTTTAAGACTGAGGAAATATGGCTTAAAATCCCCGCATGGCGGGGTTTAATCCCACGTTGCGGGATTAAAGCTTGGGAGATGGCTTGGAGGAAAAAGTGAACTCGTTCAATTTTTTCCTCAAAGTCCATCTCCCACCATTTTAAGCAATTTCCCTTTACCTAATCTCATCACGTAATCATAAAGATGCTTGGTGCTTCTGCGTCCCGTCTGCGTGGGTCTGCGGCTAATTAAATCTGCTATTTCTACTTGCTCCCCAGTTGCTGCCTCACATAGTTCAATGCCCCACCGGCCAGCAGGTTCCGACGTTGCCTGTCGGAGACTTCCAAGAGCGTAACGACCGTGCGGCCATCGATTTCAACGGGTATCTCCGTATCACCCCGCTCCACATGTCTTCTCACCTTGGGAAACACCAACTTGTTACCCTGCCCAAGACGGTCATAGTCCTCAATGTCTTTGAAAGTGAGGGGAAGGATACCAAAATTGCAGAGATTGGCTTTGTGAATACGCGCAAAGCCCTTGGCGATTTTGGCGCGCACACCCAGATATCGGGGAGCAAGGGCGGCATGTTCCCGGCTCGACCCCTGCCCATAGTTCTGTCCGCCAATGATCACCACAGTGCCCTTCTCTTTGCTCTCTTTATGGAATTCAGGGTCGATTTGATAATAGACGAATTCACTGAGGGCTTCGATATTGGATCGGAGTGGCAGGACCTTGTTGCCGGCAGGCATAATGGTATCTGTGGAGATATTGTCCCCGACCTTAATGACAACTTCCGCTTCCAGAATTTCGGGCAGAGGTGCCATTTCAGGCAGTGGCTTGATATTTGGTCCACGTATCACTTCTGTCTTCCGCAGCTCCTTTGATGGGGAGATGACCGAAGATTCGTTCGTCATATATTTGTCGGGGTCCTTTACGCGGGGATAGTCCATCTCCTTTGCCAAATCCCTGGGATCTGTGATCACACCTTTAAGTGCAGCCGCCGCTGCTGTTTCAGGAGAGCAGAGATACACCTTATCATCCTTGGTCCCCGATCGACCGGGAAAATTTCGGGGAAAGGTCCGAAGACTGACCTGCCCGCTTCCAGGGGCTTGTCCCATACCGATGCATCCGAGACAACCGGACTCATGAATACGGGCGCCGGCTAGGAGAAGGGCCAAAGTCCCCTCCTGGTCTGTCACATTTTCAAGGACTTGTTGACTGCCTGGATTGATATGAAAGGAGGTGTGGGGATGACGACGTCGTCCCTGCACAATCTTGGCCGTCACCATGAGGTCACGAAATGAAGAGTTGACGCTACTGCCAACGATGGCCTGGTCAACCCTGAGCCCGGCCACTTCCCGGACCGGGACCACATTCCCCGGTGATGAAGGGCAGGCGATAAGAGGCTCGACAGATGAGAGGTCAATTTCCTCGTATTCGTCATACTCGGCGCCTTCGTCCGCGGCCAACGGTGTCCACACATCACCCCGGCCTTGGGCCTTCAGGTAAGCCCGCGTGTTTTCATCCGAGGGGAAGATGGTGGTGGTGGCGCCCAGCTCCGTACCCATATTGCCAATGGTTTCCCGATCTGTTGCAGAGAGGGTCTGTACCCCTGGGCCATGGTACTCGATAATTTTACCCACGCATCCTTTGACATCATACCTCCTGAGCATCTCCAGGATCACGTCCTTGGCACTCACCCAATCCGGGAGTTCTCCAGTGAGCTTAACCCCCAATACCTTGGGACAGGGCAGGTAGTAGGGAAGGCCAGCCATGGCCATGGCCACGTCCAACCCTCCAGCGCCAATCCCTAACATGGAGACACCCGCAGCCCCAGGGGTATGGCTGTCGGAGCCTAATAAGGTTTTTCCCGGAATACCAAAGCGTTCCATGTGAACCTGGTGTGAAACCCCATTTCCCGGGGGACTGAAGTGTATTCCGTACCGGGCACTGGCCGTCTGAAGATATCGGTGATCGTCCGCATTCTTGTGGTCGGTTTGAAGTAGGTTATGGTCCACGTACTGGGCTGAAAGCTCAGCCTTGACACTATCGAGACCTAAAGCTTCAAATTCCAGCATGGCTATGGTCCCCGTGGCATCTTGAAGCAGGGTATGGTCAATTCTTATACCGATCTCCGTGCCCGGCGTGAGCTCTCCTTCGATCAGGTGGGCTTCTAAGATCTTATGTGCGAGATTCTTTGGCATACGTTCTTCCTCCCCTCAGGTCCTCATGCAAAAGATAGTAACTGGGACTTCAAAGTCAAAAGGCTTTTCATAATCCGCCCAAATTGATCCCATCTGTACAGATAAACATCCTCATAGCATATTTGTTCGACTTTTTGCCAGCTTCTCCCATCAGTCTGAGACAGCGGAACTCTTCTCAAGGCCCCCTCACACCGTAGACACGGCCTTTTCAGAAGGGCCGCAGCCTTATCCTATGAGCCCCTGGGGGCTAAGGGAAAGCTGGGTTTTTTGGCCAGGATTCTAAATCAATTAGCGCAAAGCTGTTGGAGGGATTGAAGGAGATGTGTCAGGGGTTATAAAGGGGCTGGGGCCATTTAGTGTAAGGTCCCGGTCTTTTCTTTGGCATAAAGCAGTGCATTCTCTATGGCGATAGCGGCAGAGCTGCTCAAGGCGGTGAGAAGGGAAAGGTCATCATTTCGAAATCCATGGGGTCTCTTCACGGAGTCCACATAAATAACCCCCCTGATTTTAGACCGACTGATCAAAGGAACGCACATCACAGACCTTACTCTCATCATTTCCATACTCTGTGAACGATCACCCACGTCCTCACTAAGGGTGTCTAACATCATAATCGGTCTGCTTTCCTTTACGACGCGTTCCACGATGGTTCGGCTGTAGTTTTTGTGGGGCTTAGTGCCTGGCTTTCGACTCTTGGGGATAACTTCCGAAACCTTTTTTGTTTCAGGATGAATGAGAATGATAACCCCTCTGTCCACCCTTTTGAGGAGATCCAAAATGTAATCGAGGATCTTCTGCAAAATTTCATTGATATCCGTCGATTTCATGAGGACATCGGACACCCTATGGATCAGTTCCATATTTTTCTGTGAGGTCATGGGTCGGTCTTGTACGACGACCGTTTCGCTATCCGTGATTTCCTTGGAAAGATCAATGGAATCCAGAAAGGGCATGACGCTCTCCAAGCATGCCTTGCCCAGACAAAGCACGCTCATACCAAGTACAATGGGAACCCCTTCTCCCACTTGAACTTCCACACCTGCACGTATCGGTTCTCCATTGACAAAGGTGCCATTCTTACTTTGCAGGTCTTTGATAAAATATCCGTTCTTCTTCTTGACAATCCTTAAGTGTTTGCGGGAGACGAATTTATCCTTGATTTGGACCTGATTAGCGGCCGACCGTCCCACATAGACCGTATCCGCTTTGATGTCAAAGGATTGACCTTCCTCCGACCCATCCATGGTGTAAAGTTTGATCATAAACGCTTATCCTTTTTGAAAAGGCATAGCCTAGACGGACAGGAAAATTCTTTAAGATATTGTATTTTCTCACAAAAGAGCTTGAAGAGTCAATACGCTTATTGGGTATGAGGAGTGCAAGGGCATCGGTGCTGGGCTTGTTTATCCCCTGATAGCACTCAAAGGGGCATGGGATTTTGCATGCGGAATGGGGTTTTAAAAAGGATAATAGCCAAGCCCAAGGGCAGTGATCAGAGAATCAGCGGGGAAAGGGATGATTAAAAAAGGCAGAGTCTGTAGTGACTCTGCCCCTGTGCTTCAATGCCTACAAAAGCATAGACTTTTCCAATAAGTAGAGCTCGTCTTGCGTGAGAGATCTGAGAATTCTGCACCGTTTGCCGTTTAGTGTACCGGCACGTTGACTTCGTATTCCACGGGGGTTTTGAATGGGACCACGATTTTCAGAAGGCCGTCCTCGTAGCTTGCCTTCGCCTCACCTGGCGTTACAGGGCAGCAAAAGGCATATGCGCCTGCATATTCCACGGTCTCTCCCGGAGCAGAAACGTCAAATCCACCCTCATGCATCCTCAGTTTGATATGGTCTTTCTTCACCCCAGGAATACATACTTCTAGATTCAATTTAGAATTGTCTTCATCAATATGGGAACAGACGTCCGCAAACATCTTAAATTTTTCCTTTGCCATGATGGTCACCTCTTTTCCATCTGCACCTCCACCTTGCCCTCTCCTTAAAAGGGAGGCATAGGCCTGCCCGCCAGCGCAAGCCGCTCAGGCGAGGCGGGCGGGGAGGGAGTCACTTTTAGCGCAATTCTATATATAATGTGGAAACTTCTCCCAAAAATCCTTGTCGTGGTCTTGCCAATCAACGCCAAACTTATGGTCATAATAGGAAGCAAGCCTGTCATACCAACGCCACCAGAAATTCTTCCCCTCTTCTTTGGCTTCTAATATGTCATTTAAGAAAGTCACAATGTTGGTCATCTCTTCTTTGGGTACGTAGGACGCTGCCCCCTCTTTGTAGGACTTTACCGTGTCTTCAGGACTCAGGGCATGCGCGGTCAACATGACAGCAATCACTTTTCTCCGGTTTGCGATCTCTAATAGTTCATAGCCGTCAACGCCCATGATATCCAAAATGGCCATATCAAAATACTCGGCTTCTAATCGCTCTTTCGCCTCGTTAAAAGAGTGGGCCTTTACCAAATTGCACATGGGTAGCAATTCTTCCAGGGTTTCCAACACATCGGGCTCGTCGTCCACGATGAGTAATCTTTTCCCCTCTAAAAGGTTTTTGCTCGCCATTTTGCGACCTCCTTCCGTCAAAATCTATAGTGTGTCATTATGATGCTGTTAATAAATAAGATAGTGATTTTTTGGGGAAAATCAAGGTTAATAAGCGGGATCATAACGCCCCATTTTTCTCTCCCCGTCCCAATTTTTCATTGGGCATGGCTTTTGCCATTTTCTGAGTTACCCGATAGGCCTCCCATTCCTTCCATCCTACATATCAAGCCGACCCCAAAATAGGGTCTTTTTCCTCATAAAATACAGGGTTTACCTTATTGACCCACATGAGCCCTTCTGTGAACATGCACATGTGGAGAAAAGGCTCCACCTCCAGCCCTATAGGCTGTAGGGCCTATCCGGGTTGGTCTGTCGACTGAGAAACGAGATAGAAGGCTCAACTTTTTGATGTGAATTCAGCAACTAAGACGCGAATCCGAGAGAATTTGGGAGGGGAGGTAAAATGCAAACTTGGTCGCAATCCAAAGATGGGGACATTCCACCGTATGATCATCTCCAGATCTACCTCCTCCAGATAAAACAATACAGGCTCTTGACCAGGGACGAGGAAATTGAGCTTTCCCAAAGGGTGAGGGAGCACAATGATGAGGAGGCCGTCAACAGGTTAATCACGTCAAACCTCCGACTCGTGGTGAAAATTGCGATGGACTACCGGCGCTACTGGGCAAAAAACCTGCTGGACCTTATTCAGGAGGGCAATTTGGGTTTGCTCCATGCTGCCAGAAAATTTGATCCCAGTCGAGGGGTCAAGTTCTCATACTATGCCTCGTTCTGGATCAAGGCCTACATGTTGAAGTTCATCATGGACAACTCAAAGCTCGTTAAGATCGGGACAACGCAGCGACAACGTAAGTTATTCTTTAATCTGGCAAGGGAGAAAGCCAGATTGATGGCTGAAGGCTTTGCTCCTGAACCGAAGCTTGTTGCCGAGCGGCTCGACGTGAGGGAAGACGAGGTCATAGAGATGACCCAGCGCTTGGAGGGTGGTGACCTCTCACTTGATGCGCCGTTGGGCGAAGACTCAGGAGAAACCTACGGGGCTTTCCTGAAGGATACAACCGTGGCCATCGATGAGCAGCTTTCGCGAGAAGAGCGGCGCGTAATTTTTGCGCAGAACCTCAGGGAGTTTCGCAAGGGACTCTCCAAGAGAGAAGCAGACATTTTTGACAAACGAATCATGTCTGAAGATCCTACAATCCTCAAAGAGCTTGGGGATAAACACCATATTTCGAAAGAAAGGGTGCGTCAGATCCAGCAAAGAATCATTGAAAACATCACAAAATGGTCCAAGGAACAGATCTCAAATTTCGAAGAGGATTACACGGACTTTGAAAACTTGGGCCCCCAGATGGCTACCTATACCAGCATGTGACAAAGGGAGCCAAGATAAGCCAATCAAACCGCAAAAAACCGTCCGACAGCCTCATTTGTAATCTTCCAAGAAGTCCTGTAAAATCCATCCAATCATTTTGACATACCCGGAAAAGTCTATTAAAACGATCCCATTCCGAGCGGAGGTAAAGATACTATGGCTGGAGTTTCATTAGAAAAGAAATACGAGCTTGCAGCGCAAGTGATTTGTAACCAGGGCATGGTGCCTTTCCCGGTTAATGACACGACAATCTCCATCCTGAAACACGTCATCCAGGACGACGAAGAAGAACTGGATTTTATTGAGGCGTTCCGTAAGCAGGCGTCCCAGACCGTGGAGCAGTTAAGGGCATCCAGTAATCTCCCCGAAGAGAAGATTGAACAGCTCTCAACGGGCCTTGCCAAGAAGGGCCTCATCTTCAACCAGCCCAGTTCAGCCGGGGTCATGGTCTACCGGCTGCTTCCCCTCATGACAGTCGGCTTGATGGAGTACACGTTCATGGGCGAGCTGAAAGGGGATGAGAGGGAACAGGAGTTGGCTAAATTATTCGAAAAGCTCATCATGGAAGTGGGTGACCAGGTTCAGGGTAATTACGATAATTTGGTCCCCGTGTTCGAGACGTCCCCACCCGTTGATCGGACCGTCCCCCTTCGGTCCACAGAGGACGGGAAGGATATTAAAGTCATTCCTGTTGATAAGAGTATCCAGGTGCCTGAGGAATTCGTCCTGCCGAGTCAGTCGGTGGAAGAGATCATCAATAAATTCGATGACATTGCAGTGGGACGCTGTTTCTGTCGGCAGCGGCGAGTCATGTTAGGAGAACCCTGCGACACAGAAGCACCCATGCTGAACTGTTTCAGCTTTGGCAAATCAGCACGCCACACATCCGCCCAAGGATTCGCTCAAAAAGTCACAAAAGAAGAGGCGCTCAAGATCATGAAAGAGGCTGAGGAGGCCGGCCTCGTCCACAAGGCCTTCCATCCCGGCTCAAACGTATCTCGTCCGGAAACGAGCATTTGCAACTGCTGCAAGGATTGCTGTGATACCCTGAAAGTCTGGCGCGATGGGGTGTTACCCCTCATTAATTCCACGTATTACCTCTCTGTGATCGACCAGGAAGCCTGCTCGGGCTGCGGCATATGCGTGGAGCGATGTCCCACTGAGGCCATACAGCTAAATGAGAATGAAGAGGCTGAACGCGAGGAAAGCCTATGCTTTGGATGCGGGATTTGCGCCCGCTTCTGTCCAGAGGAGGCCATTTCGTTAAGGGAGGGGTTACGAAAGGTATTAATCCTCCCATCCCGCTTACGCCAGTCTGCCTGAACTCATAATCTTAATTGTGGTCACCTTGTTTTTTATCAATCGGAGATCCACATGACCGCTCACGAAGAATTAGAACGAGCATCCCAGAAGCGAGACTCTTTTATTCAGGCCATCATTAATTCACTCACAGCGAATATTGCTGTTTTGGACAGTGAGGGAAGCATCGTCTATGTAAATGAGTCGTGGGAAATGTTTGCCCGCAGCAATGGGGATACGGAATTAAAAAGGACGTCAATTGGAGTTAACTACATGGACGTGTGCAAGAAGGCGGCTGGAGAAGACGAACATGCGGCAGAAGCCCTAAAAGGTATTGAGTCGGTAATGAATGGATCCCTACGAAACTTTAGCCTGGAATATCCCTGTCACTCGCCCACTGTGAAGCGCTGGTTCATGATGTTCGTCACTCCCTTCGGATCAGAAGGAGAGGGTGCAGTCGTCTCACACAACAACATCACCGAGCGCAGGCTTGCAGAAGAGACACTTCGAAAAGCGCATGACGAATTGGAAAGTCGGGTTGAGGAAAGAACTAAAGAACTTGGAAAGGCAAACACTGAACTTCGCAAAGAGATAGAGGATCGGAAGCGTGCAGAGAAGAGGCTTCAAAGAGCGCTTGAGGAAATAGAGCAGTTAAGGGACCGTTTGCAGAGAGAAAATATTTATCTCCGTGACGAGATAAAATTGGAGCACAACTTTGAAGAGATTATCGGCCAAAGTGATGCGCTCAAATACGTACTATTCAAGGTGGAGCAGGTGGCACCCACAGATGCTACAGCACTCATTCTGGGCGAGACGGGAACGGGTAAGGAACTGGTTGCCCGTGCTATACATAATGCGAGCTCACGCAGCGATCGGCCGTTGGTGAAGGTAAATTGTGCCACACTGCCATCCAATCTCATTGAGAGTGAGCTGTTCGGTAATGAAAAAGGCGCCTTTACCGGCGCGCAGGCCAAGCAGATTGGCCGTTTTGAACTGGCAGATGGCGGAACCCTCTTCTTGGATGAGATCGGGGACTTGCCTCTGGACCTGCAGGTAAAGCTGCTCCGGGTCCTGCAGGATGGGGAGTTTGAAAGGCTAGGCAGTTCTCGCACAATCAAATCGGATGTCAGGGTCATTGCCGCTACGAACAGAAATTTGAAAGAAGAGGTAAATAAAGGTCGTTTCCGAGAGGATCTCTGGTACCGACTGAATGTTTTCCCCATCACTGTGCCCCCTTTAAGGCAGAGGAAAGAAGACATTCCCCTTCTGGTCGGATCCTTCGTGAGTAAATATAGTATAAAGATGGGCAAAGAAATTACGACGATAGCCCCAGAGGAAACGGAAGCTTTACAGAATTATTCCTGGCCCGGGAATGTAAGGGAACTGGAGAATGTGATCGAGCGGGCCGTTATTGTATCTCAAGGTCCAACTCTGTCTGTTGAGGTCCCGAAGGCTTCTGAGAGCACCACATATGGAAAACAAACCCTTGAAGAAATCGAACGCGAACATGTCATTCGGGTACTTGAAGCGTCCGGGTGGAGGATTGAAGGGAAAGGTGGCGCAGCTCAAATCCTGGGGCTTAACCCGGGTACGCTTCGTTCGCGAATGAAAAAACTTGGTATAAAGAGACCCGTAAGGCAATAACACGTTCTCTATCAGGATGCCTACCCCATTTTATCTTCCACTCTGACTCTCCTGGATTCCGACACATAAGTCTCTCTCTTCAGTTCTATGACGTGAACAGGCATGAAGAAAGCCGCGGTATTTCTCGGCGCCTTGAAATATCACGGGTCAACATGGCTTTTCTTGGGGCATTCCAGAACGCATTCTGAAGCAGAATAGTTAGATAAATCAAGCAGTTAGTTTTAATTTAGGAAATAAAGATATCTTCGGCACAATGATTGCTCTTTTAAAAGAAAATTTGAGTCTGATCAGTATTATTTTAAGAAACGGTGCGGCAATGATGGTATCGAGCACGAAAATAAGCGTTCAGCCTGAAAATCGTAAGGAGTTATTACAAACCCTGCAAATGTTACTTGGTCGCATAAGACAGGAGAAGGGTTGCATTAAATGCAATGTGTATCAGGATGTGGAAAACGAAAACGCTTTCATATTTATCGAGGAATGGGAGACAGAGGCTGACTTGGATAAGCATTTAGGGTCAGACAGATTCGGTGTGCTTCTGGGAGCCGTGAAGCTCTTGAGTGAAACTTCAGAAATCAAGTTCACTACCCTGGCACAAACGACAGAAATTGAGGCGCTCAAAAAGCTTACACATTAATGGCATAAACAGGCAAGGATAATTACCGCGAGTATGTTTCTCATGTTCTAGCGAGCGGCGGAAGATGAATGGAGTAAGAAAATGGAACACTTAGCACATGGATATGAAAGCACGACTAGCGATGAAGATATATCTAATGGGAAGATAGACCCGAACAGATCGCGGATGTCTCAAGGTGAAAGTCAGGACATTTTATCCCGTGATGGGCTCCAGCTGTATCTCCAACAGATAAAGAACTACAAGCTTTTAAGCAGGGAGGAAGAGGTGGCGCTTGCTCGGAGAGTGTATGAGAACAACGATGAGGAAGCAGTCAATCAATTAGTGACGTCTAACCTACGGCTTGTGGCAAAAATTGCAATGGATTTTCGTCGCTACTGGGCTAAGAATGTATTGGACCTTATTCAGGAGGGCAATTTGGGTCTGGTTCAGGCTGCCAGAAAATTTGATCCCAGTCGAGGGGTCAAGTTCTCATACTACGCCTCATTTTGGATTAAAGCCTACATGTGGAAGTTCATCATGGACAACTGGAAACTTGTGAAGATCGGAACAACTCAGAGCCAGCGCAAGTTGTTTTTTAATCTGGCAAGGGAGAGGAACCGATTGGCAGCCTTCGGTTTCGTACCTGACCCAAAGCTTGTTGCCAATCGCCTCGATGTGAAAGAGGAAGAGGTCATAGAGATGACAAAACGCTTAGAGGGTGGCGAACTTTCTCTGAGCACGCCCATGGGCGAAGACTCCAGAGAGACTTATGAGGCCTTTTTAAAAGATCCAGCTATGCCTGTAGATGATCGGCTCTCGAAAAAGCAGCGACGGAGAATTTTTCTGGAGAAGCTCAAGGAATTTAGGAAACGGCTTACAAAAAGGGAGGCCGAAATCTTTGATAAGAGGATTATGGCCGAAGAGCCCCTTGTTCTTCAAGCGCTTGGGGAGAAGTACCACATTTCCAGGGAAAGGGTGCGTCAGATCCAGGAGAAAATTATCAAGAACATCAGAACATGGTCTGATGAAGAAATCCCAAATTTTGAAGAGGATTACAAGGGCTCTGAAGACATGGACACAGAAGCTTTTCATTTCAAGAACAATTGAAATGAGAGACAAAAAGGGCAAATCAAATATATTGAAAGGAGGTTAAGAGATGAATGATGTCATAGAAGAACCCAAACACAAACAAAGATTTGTTTGGGTCAAGGACAAGGCAGGGAATGAGTATGTTTGCCGTATTGAGGATCTCCAGAATCCGAAAAACGTTTCGGATGAGGATCTGAAAAATTGTCTTGAAGATGCAAAAAGGGCTATTCCTATAGGAGACTAGGAAGGGCTGATGTTTTTCAAGGTACATACGAAGCTGACTGGGGCAACTTACAAATAGGTAGCCCCAGTCATTCCCAAAGTACAAGAACCCTATAAAATGGATCTCAGTCTCCAGTTTGTATTTTTGGGGCTGGGTATTGAAATCTGGATGAAAGGAGGATTGAATCATGAAAGGACTCGCTACGCTAAGTTTCTGGTTGGGGCTTCTCTCTATTCCAGCCGCCCTAATCGTATTTTTTGCCAGGTCTCATGAAGTGGGTATCTTTATTGGACTCTGGCCCGCGACGCTCCTAATTCTGAGCTATATCTTGGAGCAAAAATCTGCATAAGGCAGACACCGAACTGAACAGGTCTAGTAGGGACCTCTCGTTTTTGTCTATCAAAAGGCCGATTTTTATTCTGCGTGCTTGGGCATTTTAGTATAATGCCCAGCACGTTGTATAAGAGATGAAGCAAGAAATTTATGAACTGGATGTTGTGCCGAAAAGATCCGTCTTCTCAATAGGCTTTAGCAATTTGGTAATTGAGGACATATGGAGAGGCGGCGGAAAGGTTAGTAATGGTTTTACAGAGGGGGAATTATGATGATGAAGAGAAAGGCAATATTCTTGGTCCTGTTTTTGACCCTTTCCTCTACAACACTGTTTTCTTTTGGCAAAAGCAATCTGTTCTTTCTGAAAGCTGATGGAGCGGAACGAATCGCCGTCATGGAAGCTCGGGAGAAGGTAATGAAAGGGAAAGCCATCCTAGTTTGCGCCTATGATAGCGATGAAAAGTTTAACAAGATGAGACTCCAGGGTGCGATTCCTCTGAGTACGTTCAAGGACAAATTAAACGGCATCGGAAAAGAACAGATGATCATCTTCTATTGTGCTTGAGGGGGTGAAGCAACTTCTGCCAGGGTGGCAGACAATTATGCTGCAAGGGGATATTCTAATGTGAAGGTTTTACGGGGAGGGGTAAATGACTGGAAAACGGCCGGGCTACCTATAGAACCTCCCAAGTGATCTTGAAGCGGAGGAAATGGATAACCTTGGTTTTTCGTTCACTCCGAATCCTTCCCGTTATCTCAATAATATTCTTTCTACCTGGCCCCTTGTAATAGAAGCGATAAGCTGCCGTATAACTTTTGGAAGGACGAACAAAGGAGCAGAGAATGCGACTACAAGGCAAAAGGGCTGTATTATTGGGAGGAAGTTCTGGAATTGGCTTGGCTACAGCCAGGATGTTGGTCGATTCGGGTGCACGCGTCATCATCTCAAGCCGCTCGGAGGAGAAACTGCAAGAGGCGAAAAACGTCATAGGGGGTGATGTAGACACCTATTCTTTGGACGTGACCCGAGAAGAGGCTTTAAAGGGCTTCTTTGAAAATGTGGGCGCCTTCGACCACCTTGTATTCACGGCAGTTAAAGGGGCTAACGGGCTTTTTCTGGAACTGGATACGGGCACTGCACGCAACGTCTTTGAGACCAAGTTCTGGGGGCAGTACTATGCGGCAAAGTATGCGGCCCCGAAGCTCAGAGAGGGCGGATCAATTACGCTATTCTCTGGGGTTGCAAGCCAGAAGCCAATCAAGGGGCTTTCTGCAATAGCCTCAGTTAATGGAGCCATCGAATCCCTCTGCCGTTCCCTTGCCGTAGAACTGGGCCCTATTCGAGTGAATGCAGTCTCACCGGCTGTAGTGGCCACGCCCGCGTACGATCGAATGCCGCCGGAGAAGCGCAAAGAGTATTTGAGGTCATTTGAATCCAAGCTACCGGTCAAGCGCGTGGGAAAGCCGGAAGACGTGGCAAAGGCCGTCCTCTACCTGATCCTGAACGACTATACAACGGGAACAGTATTGGAAGTCAATGGGGGTTATCGAATCGTATGACCTACAGAAGAGAAGAGGGAGTGCAAATCACTGGAGGCTAATCCAGGTGACGCCTCCCACCACCAGGATGACCCCAACCAATACACGCATGCTCAACACCTCTTGACGGAACAACAGACTTATGAAAAATGTGAAAAGCGGGTAGGCAGAGATTATCGGGGAAGCCACGATGACCAGACCGGTGTGAAGGGCGGTGTACATGCAAAGAACACCCATAGCAATGCTTAAACCAGAGAGCCCACTCCACTTCAAACCTTGCCTGGGGAGTTTCAAGGGCAACCTGCCCACGCGATAGCGATAGATAAGTATGGCGCCAGTGAACGAGACCGTGAAAGATACAAGGCTGGCAAAGTAGGGACTGGGAAGTATCTCTAGGCCCAACTTCCCCACCATATGGTTGGCTCCCCGAATGACCGCTGCCCCGATCGGAAGAAGCAAGGCTGAAAGGGCCCAGTTAGTGGGACCTTGGCGCTTCCAGGAAAGCACCATGACTCCCACTACGGTGCCCAGGGTCCCTGTCAGCAAGGCAACGGTGAGATGCTCCCCCAGTGCCAGCACGGCACCCGCAGAGGCAAACAGGGGCGCAGTTGCCGCAATGGTAGCAGATACAGTTGCACCCATCCGCTTGGTGGCCTCGAAGGCCAAATACA
>CAJIAF010000165.1_pt1 | contig 13508 bp, 17 predicted proteins | sample 9199141 | NCBI WGS metagenome assembly CAJIAF01 (sample SAMEA7708265, study PRJEB35096) | sediment metagenome | biome: marine neritic benthic zone biome [ENVO:01000025]; feature: sediment [ENVO:00002007]; material: shallow marine sediment [ENVO:03000034] sea grass bed [ENVO_01000059] ...
CCCACAGGGTGGAGATCGGTCCACTGTGGCAGAGTGAAGAAGTACTGCGCAGTAACAGGATCGGGGAATTTGCAGAAAAGGTCAAAATTCTTACTCATCTCGATAAGGAGTCAGAAGGGAAACAGGATGTTACCGTGGTTGTTTCGGTTGGGGGGGATCAAAAGATCTATTCGGAGAGGGGTTTGTCCATGGCCACAGAGATGTCCGAAGAGAGATTGATCGATAAATTCAAAAGGAACATTCAAGGAATCACAGGGGAATCAAAAGCGAGGGAGGCCATTGATGTCCTTCTGGGGTTGGAGGAGCAAGAAGATATCTCATTGCTCATGAAACTGCTGGTCCCATGATAGATCCAGGAAGACATTGGGGCTCAGAGCTTTTATTTTGACATAAAAATTCGATTCAAGCGCGTAAGCGTTTGTCAATTCTAAAGATCTGACCCCTTTTTCTGTTGTTTTTGGAGGTTAGGCATGGAAAAGAAGGTTATCAAAACAGAGAAGGCCGCATCGGGCAAAGTCCCACTCTCTCAAGGGATTCAGTTGGGCGAATGGTTGTTTTGCTCGGGTCAGCTTCCCATTGATCCCAAGACGGGCGATATCGTGCCGGGCGGCATCGCCGAGCAGACGCGCCAGGTTATTGAAAATCTAAAGGCCGTTTGCGAAGCAGCAGGCACATCGCTCAAGAATGCGGTCAAAGTCACCATTTTCATGGAAGACTTGAGTGAGCTCCAGGACATGAATCAGGTGTTCGAGGCATACTTCGGCCTGGATGATCCCCCGGCGAGGACCACCTTCCAAGCGGCAAAACTCATCGCAGGCGCCAAGCTGGAAATCGAACTTCAGGCTTACCTTCCGAAATACGGAAATAACGCAATTGTTTGTTGACCGTTTTCAGTGGTCCGTTATAAAAGAGAATTCGTCTTAATCAGGGAGAGTCGTTATGGGGCTGAGGAAAAGCCGGCCTCTGGAGCCCCGGTTTTTTTGGTTCGGAGCCGTGGGTTCTTTGCAGGGAAGATGAGGAGCATTCAAAGACAGGGAGGAGTGAACTGAGCATGGATGATATTTTGGAGATCATGAAGACCAGGAGAAGCATTCGGCGCTACAAAGAGCAAGATGTACCGGATGAACTTCTCGACAAGATCATGGAGGCGGGACGTTGGTCTCCGTCCGGGGATAATGCCCAGCCCTGGCGGTTTATTGTTGTGAGAGACCCTGAGGTCAAAAAGGCGATGGGAAAGATTGCCACAGAGGGAAGCGGGCGACGATTTACGGCAGAGTATTTTACCGGCCACATGCAGGAGCGGTTCAAAGGGCTGAAAGACGAGGGAAAAAAGGCGAGGGCCTTTCAGAAATTGAGGTCCGGGGCGGTCTCATCATTTCTGGCTAACGCCCCGGTCGTCATTGTGGTCTGCGCCAAACTGGATGTGTGGGATGTCCCCTATGATGCAGCCATGGCGACACAAAACATGCAGCTCATGGCCCATGCCCTGGGACTTGGGACCTGTGTTGTCGTGGCGCCTGTGTCGGACATGAGGGATGACATAAAAACAATGGAGTTACTCAATGTCCCCCATGGGTACAAAATCGTGGCACCCCTTGCCATTGGTTACCCGGATGAAAGTCCTAATCCAAGACCCAGATTGTCGCTTGAGGATATCGTCTATTACGAGGCGTTCGGTAAACGGAGGGAAAAATGACAGATAGATCTTATTTCCAGGATATCGTCTCCGCGCTAGAGAAGGCACTCTACTACGAGCGGGGGAGAGGAGGCTACTTCAGGGCGACCATGGTGGGTACGGATTTTATCGATCGCGAGCAAATCAAGGGGGAGACGTCCGAGGAGGTCATCGAGAGTTGTGTAAACGTGCTGGTTGAAAACAAGATGATCAAGAAGGCGACCAGCACGAAGGACAAAAGCGGAACCTTTTTCACATTCGGAATAGAAGGGTGCGTCCATCTGCCTGTGGAGGCTCGGTTGAAGGAGGAGGGCGTTCCCCCATTTGTCTGTCCCCCCATAAACATGATCCTGTACAAGATAAGGGAGCTTGCAGGTCTTGCCGTTGAAATCGCAGACATCACCGTGAGCCAGGAAGAGGGAAGATGTACAGTCAGAGTAGTGATATTCAAACAAGAGTGAATCCGAGGAAGACGCGGAGAACTGTTAGAAAAGGAGGATGTGAGAAATGAAGAAGGTCATTGCCCCGAATAACTTGCACAGGCCTTTTGGCTATGCACACGCCATTCAGGTTGACAAGACACTCTACATCTCCGGGCAAATACCCATGGACATGGACATGAATGTGGTGGGTAAAAACGATATGGCCGCCCAGACCGAACTGGTCTATGATAATCTGAAAAAAGTCCTTGAGGATGCGGGCGGGAGCATGACGAACATCGTGATGCTCAACATCTATTGCACTGATATTGAGCGCTTTGACAAGGAGACCCGGGGAATGAGAAAGAAATATTTTGGGGACTATTATCCCGCGGTTACTGCTGTAGAGGTCAAGCGGTTGTATCACCCTGACTACATGATAGAGGTTGAGGCCATCGCTGTGCTCAACAGCGAGTAAATCGTCCTTTCTTCCGACCGGATCGGCGACCCGAGTGCTCAAAGGGGTCAAGTCCCAGTGGAATAGGGTTTGATTCGACGGGGTTCACTATGAGCCAGAGCGAAGCAACAATCCGTGTATCGAGAGCGTTGAGGACTGTGGGGATAATTGGCGTCGTCCTGGGAACAGCCACAGTCATCTTATCTGCGCTTCTTTATGTCCAAGAGAATGACTTTTCCATATTTAATACGTATTTAAGCGACATGGGAAATACTGCAGGATGGCCTCAAGCGGTCTTTAATTCCGGCATGTTAATCGCCGCCCCTGTGCGGTATCTGTTCCTTGTGCTCCTGGTTTTTCAACTCAGACACGTGGGCGCCGGAAAGGCCTTCAGCCTGTTCACACTAAGCATAGGGGCCCTGGTCGTTGTTGGGAGTATAGGCATGTCGGCGATTCCCTATTCACTCAGTCTGTTGCTTCATAAAATGTCTGCGCTCGTCTACTTCTTCGGGGTCGTGATCCTTCAAAGCCTGATTGGTGCACAAGAGTGGCGATGCAGATTACCTGCCGTGCTGCCCATTTCCAGTCTGGCCGTCGTGGCTATTTACCTTATATTTGCTGTTTTGCTATCCCTGGTTGGAAAGGTGGAAGGCATTACCAGAAACACGCCCGTGATTTGGGAGTGGCTGGCGTTTTGCTCGTTGATGTTCTGGCTGATTGCGCATGTAACTGTGCTTGGAAATGTCCGGACAAAGCGGGACAGAATGTCACCTAAATGACGGGAGATCCTATCGATTACTGGGTCAGCTTCCAGCGGTAATAATTCCATGTTCTCACGTGACCCTTTCCTCTACGTTGCTGCTCATTTATCTTTTCAAGCTCCCCTTCAGGATACCAATGGGGTTCACACAGGAGCATGGCCTGGTACTGGTATCGAGCCGATTTTTCCGCCCAGAGGGCCCATACGCAAACCTCCTCGATGCTCCCTCCGGCCACAATATTCCCATGGGATTTGAGCACACAGATGTTATGGGATCCCATGGTCTCCGCCACCTGGTAGCCCAGTTGGAAACTGTCTATCAGACCATATTTCTCAAAAACAGGGGCACCTCTTCCTATGATACTTGCCCCCTGATTCTCAACGGTCCGAAGTTGAACCCCCGCTATACTCAGGGTAACGACCATAGGGGAATGTGTGTGGACAACGGCCATCACGTCCGGCCTCTTCTGATAGAGGGCAAGATGAAGGGGACTTTCAGAGGCCGGTTCCAGGTCCCCTTCCAGTTTATTCCCCTCCAGATCAAGTAAAATGAGGTCTTTATTGGTGACCTGGCCCGGGCTCACTTTTCCATTCATCAAGATGCCCTTCTTTTCCGGACACCTCACACTGAAATGCCCCAGTTCGTCCATAATCCCTTCTCTATCCAGGATTCGGCAGGCCGTTATGAGCGTTTCTTTCAACTCTGAAATGGCTCCCATGTTGTCCCCATGTGATTCGTGTTGTTGGCCAGGTGCTGGTGGAACCCTGGCCTTGTTTATTTCTCAATTCCCAATTCTCTAAGAAGGGTGTCCGGAGGATTGCCCGTGGACAGGTCATATGCCATGGCTCGGTAGTAATCTTCTTTGAGTTCTTTCAGAGGGACGACGGTCCCCTGGGTGGGGCCATCCGGTTTTGGCTCCTTCAGGAGTCTCAGCGGCAAGGTGTCGTCCTTTTCAGTGATGCCTTCGCGCATGTTAAAGAGCCTCTCCTGGCACATGAGTCGCACACCCACTTCCTTCAAATCCTCAACAGAAAACGGTTCACCGAACAGGGCGGTGCAGGCCTGGGCCATTAATTGGTCACTGAAAAGGCGCGGAAATGAACAGATGATCATGGAGTCACGAGCCATACGGCTAATGGCCGCATTCTTTACATATTCCCCTTTGCCTTCCACATTCAGTCGCGTATTATCAAAGACCTCCATTCTTGCTGGCAATCCATATCCATGATGGCAGCCCCCTCGATTGTCTATGGCAAATTGAAGGGCCTGTCCGTTCAGGCCCCGGCATTCATATCCCCCAAACTCCATCCCCTTGGCATGCATGGCAAAGGCTTCCGAACCCTCGATTTCCTGGGAAAGGCGCATTGTGCCTTTGAATATCTGTTTCCCAAATCCCTCTTGTTTGACCATTTTGTTCAAGACGGCAATCATGGCCTCATCATTGCCAAAACGAAGCTCAATCCCGTCGGTGTCTCTCTCATCGATCAATCCTTTCTCGAAACACTCCATTGCAAACCCGATGGTCACGCCGGCACTTATGGTATCCACACCGTATTCATCACATATCTGGCTTGCTGCAATGACGGCTTCCATTTTGTCGACCCCGCAGGTGGTGCCAAAACCATAAACGGTCTCCCACTCTATGTCACTATGTGCCCCCTTGTAGGGCCCATCCTTGACCTCCACGTCGCGACAGCCAGGCGTTGGGCAAAAGGGCCCGCAGGCCCGTGCCTTCTCGGGCCATCCCATGGGCGTGGTGGATTTGTCGATCCCCTTCCAACCTTCGAACCGGCCTGTCTGCCAGTTTCGGGTGGGAAGCATTCCCAGTTCATTCATGGTCTCAAGGTCGGCACACGTTTCGTATCGTCGCCAGTGTTCTGCCCAGCCCTTGAAATCAGTTTTCAGGAGGCGAGTCACCTCCTTGTTCACTTCTTTAAATTTTTCTTCATCTACGGCCTTCACGTCGCCATCTCCGGTGACGACCATGCCCTTGAGGTTCTTAGAACCCAAAACCGCACCGCCTCCGCCCCTGCCAAAACAACGGTAGAGGTCGCCATCTGCAAAAAGGGCGGCATATGGATTCAGATGCTCCCCAGCAGGCCCAATGCCGACAGTCGCTGGCCTTTTCGCAGATAATCCTCCTAGCATTTGTTTCTGGGCTTCGGCCGTTTCTAAACCCCACAACGAGGATCCATCTTTGAACTGAACCTTCTGGTTTTCAATAACCAGATAGGTGGGGGACTCAGCCACGCCTCTCACATCAATGGCCCAAAACCCTGCCTGCCTCATTTTTTGCGACAGAATGCCGCTTGAAATTGCGTACAAATATATTCCCGTCAACGGCGACTTAGTGTTGATATTGGCCTTGGATGAATAATACATTCCAGTCCCACTGGCCGGGCCTGCGGTAAATATAAGATGGTTTTCTTCTCCCAAAGGATCCGCCTTGGCAGGGACAGACCTGTAGAGCAAGTAAGCACCCAATCCCCTCCCTCCCACATACTTCCTAATGATTTCAATCGGAATGTCTTCAATTTCGTAAGCCCTGTTCGATAGATCAATTCTTAGCATGAGATGTTCCATGTCAGCCCATACCTCCTTTGATGTTTTGGTCCCTCATCTGGCCCTGAAATTGGCTATGTCAGGACAAAAAGGGCTCCGCTTCCGTCTTCATTGCCTAGTATGGCTGTCTAGACGAAGGGAGCCTCTATTGTCAAGGATTTATGAATATGGGGAACCATATGCCGGGGGGGGCATTTTGTAAGGAGTGAGAAGTAGGCCTTTTACCTGCGCTTAGGGCAAAAAAGAATAAACATTGAGGAAAAGGGGGTCTAAATCTGGGTTTGACACTTTCGGCCCGATGGAATAGGAAAAAGCGAACTGAGAACTGGTCGACAACGATGCTGGAGAGGAAGCTCATTTTTTCATTTCTCAAAGATAGGCTTTTCTATGGTTGGGTCGTCATAGCCGCTGGCCTGCTCATTGCCCTGATCGGTCTTGGCACACGCTATTCTTTCGGGGTCTTCTTGAAATCCATTGAGGGGGAGTTTGGCGTGAGCCGCGGAGAAACTTCCGGTATTTTTTCCGCATACATGTTGTTTTGCGGACTGCTTTCTATCCTTGGCGGCTGGGCTTTGGATAGGTACGGACCACGGAAGGTTGCGTTTGTCATGGCCTCGTTTACGGGTCTTAGCCTATTGCTGACGAGCCAGGCCAACGCTGCATGGCAATTGTTTATAACGTACGGTTTGCTCCTGTCGTTAGGCACAGGTCCCGTATATACAGTTGTAAACTCAACCGCCTCCAGGTGGTTCAAGAGGAAAAGGGGTTTTGCTGTGGGCATTACCTCATCCGGAGGGGGATTAGGGGCCATTATTATTGCACCGTTTGCCACATACCTTGTTTCCAGCTTTGATTGGCGTACAGCCTTTGTTGTCCTGGGGCTCGTGTCGTGGGTCGTTATGGCTTCCATGTCTCTGCTGCTGAGAAAAGATCCGGTGGATATGGGGCTCTCGCCTGATGGGGTGAAATCCGGACTGCGGCAAACGGACACACAAACGAAACAGGGTAGCGCCGGGCAGGCTGATTATACAGTGGTACAGGCATCCAAAATGAGTCAGTTCTGGCTTTTGGGACTCACCTGGGTATTCATATCTCTGAGCCTCCATCTCATATTCGTGCACGCGGTCCCTTATGCTGTGGATATGGGTATTCCCCCCATGGACGCGGCCGTAACGCTCAGTCTGATTGGTGCGGCCAATATACCCGGGCGTTTGGTGATAGGAAAAATCTCAGACACCCTGGACAGAAAGGCCCTGGGCGTGGCATGTGCCCTGGTTCAAACGGGGACGTTATTGTGGCTCATGTGGGCAAACGGGTTGTGGATGCTTTACACATTTGCCATAGTCTACGGTTTTTTATGGGGAGGCTCCGGGGCTGTGATAACAGCACTCATCAGTGATGTTTTTGGAACGCGGAGCTTAGGCGCCATTATGGGGATGATGTCCGCCGGGTGGGCACTGGGAGCCGCAATCGGCCCAGCTGTGGGCGGGTACATATTTGATGCGAGCGGGAGCTATTTTACGGCTTTTGCCACAGGGGCGGCCGCTGTTTTGATATCGGCCCTGCTTGTGGCGCTCATCAAGAGAAGAACAAGTAATGAAGAGAGGGGTGCAGAGGATTTAAATAGTCACTGAAGTTGCTGAAATATCCGGCTCATCATGCTATCGAAGAAACAGAACACAATGCCTATCCAGGAAGAACTGGAACGCCGTATCCTTCACGGCCTTGTCTGCGAATGGGAAAATGCCCTGGAGACCTTGAATCCACCTGACAAGGAGAAGTTGCGGAAACCCGTCTTCAGTTTGCGGGATATGAAGGGGAAATGGGGGTATTGGTCCGGTGAAAATAATGAGATATGCCTGAGCCGAGAGCTTGTCCTTGATCATCCATGGGACACTATCTGTGAAATCCTCCTCCATGAAATGGCCCATCAGTACGCCGAGCAAGCCTTGGGTGGCCATGATGAACCGCCCCACGGGCCCAAGTTCAAGAGGGCCTGCCAATTGCTCCGGGCCAATCCCAGGGCCTCAGGGAATTATAAGCCTTTGGATGAGCGGGTCTTACAATATTCACCAAGCCCCGAGGATAAAATCATGGTAAGGGTCAAGAAACTCATGGCCCTGGCGCAAAGTCAAAACCGACATGAAGCAGAATTGGCCATGGCCAAGGCCCATGAATTCATCGCAAAGTATAATATAGAACTCTTGGCCCGAGATGAAGAACGGCACTTTGTGAGCGTCTTTGTGGGCAAACCAGCGTTGCGGCATTTCAGAGAAGATTACCACCTCGCGGGCCTTTTGCAGGATTTCTATTTTGTCTACGGCATCTGGGTGCCGGCCTACGTACTCGATAAAGGGAAGATGGGGAATGTGTTCGAAATCAGTGGAACGATGCAAAATGTAAGAATCGCCAGCTATGTTCATGATTTTGTAAAACGTTTCATTGATTCTCAGTGGCAGAGATACAACAAGAAAAGGGGTCTGAACCGATATCGCAAGACGGACTTCGCGGTGGGTATCCTAAAGGGCTTTGGCTCAAAACTGAGGATGCAAAGCAGGGAAAGAAAGAGGAATAAGAATGAATTGGGGCTTATCAAGATGGAGGACCCATTGCTGCAAAAACATGTGGACTATAAATATCCACACACTGCAAACATAAGAGGCAAGGTGCTGAGGGGGTACAAAGATGTATTGAGAGATGGTATAGGTATTGGCAAAAAGCTTGTCATCTCTAAAGGGATTACCGAAAAGGGGAAAAGCAGAAAACTCTTGATTGGAAAATAAAAGAGAGAGATCCTTAATTTGGGGAGTCACTCGCCTCGGGGCGGGGAGCTTCACTTTCTTGGCATTTGGGTTCATCATTAACAAAGGAGCGTTCATTGCACGTTCGCTCAATCAACATTTTTGCCCGTCTTGTGCGGAGGAACAAGGAGGATTCATGGGAGAAAAAATCGATTACAGAGAAGACATTGAACGACCTGTTGCCGTTTTTGACACCAGTCTGGGAACTTTCGAAGCGGAACTCTATGCAAAAGAGTGCCCGGAAACAGTCTGGAACTTCATTAATCTTGCCGAGGGTAGACAACAGACTGAGAGAGGCGGGAATTTCTATGACGGGCTGACTTTTCACCGAGTCATTCAGGGATTTGTCATCCAGGGGGGCTGTCCCCAGGGGACGGGAACAGGCGGTCCGGGATACCGATTCAAAGATGAATTTGATCCTTCCCTGCGACACGACGACGCGGGAAAGCTGTCCATGGCAAATGCGGGACCGGGAACCAACGGGAGTCAGTTTTTTATTACCCTTGACGCGACCCCTCACTTGGATGACCGACATTCTGTATTCGGTCAAGTCATCGAGGGGATGGATGTGGTGAAAAAAATCGGTGGGGTTGAGACGGGTAGTGCTGACAAGCCGTTGGAACCGGTCGTGATCAACACGTTGAAGATTAAGCGGTAATCAAATTAACTTCCTGATCAGCGCGTCAGGCAGACGGAAAGGCAGGAGAGAATTATGGCAACCAGCAAGAATGTGGCAAAAGTCGAAAGGGTTATTCGCATTATCCTGGGGATAATTCTTATCCTTTGGGGCTTTTATGAGTGGCTTTTGGAGACCAGCATCCATTATCGTGGGTGTCTTATTGCTGCTGACCGCTTCCATTGGGTACTGACCCTGAAAATCAATGATGCTGAAGGTCTTCAGCAAAAAGAAGTTAGAGGATTGATGGACGTGATTGACGTGGGTACTTGATCCTGGGTCCTAGATACTGGATAACCAGAGCACAGGATAGAGAGCAAAGAACAGCCTTTGAGTAGCTTTCTGGTTCACCCTAGGCCGCGGCTCTCATTTGACAACCCACGGGCCTAATGGTAGAAGGCACGGGAAAAATCACCTCTTTTGCATGCAACGTATAAGAGAAAAGGAATTGGACTGGCCGGAGAAAATTGTTTCCGTATTGAAAGCCAATGATATCTGCTCCATCTCTTTTGTGCCGGATGCCGTCATCGGCAAGATTCTGACAATAGCAGAGAGGGATCCGTATTTTCACGTCACCACGCTGGCCCGGGAGGAAGAAGGCATTGGAATTATAACCGGCGAATATTTCGGGGGCCGATATGGTGTCCTCATGATGCAAAGTGCCGGTTTGGGTAACTGTGTCAACGCCCTGGCCTCATTAGCGATTCCTTACCAGATTCCGTTCTTGATGTTTATCAGTCAGCGGGGTGAGTTAGGGGAGTTCAACGCCTGTCACATGGTCATGGGCAAGGCCCTTCGAAGCCTCCTGGATGCAATGGGTATCCAACACTATACATTGGATCACGAAGATAGCGTGGATTTGATCCTAAACGGAGCCATAAAAACCGCCTACAGCTCAGATCAGCCGGTGGCGGTCATCTTGTCCACCGCCCTGGTCGGATGGAAGGACGAGAAATGATCAATAGATTGGAAGCAACCCGATATCTGGTTCAGCAGCTTTCAGATGAGCCGGTGATTGCCAGCTGTGGCAATCCGAAATTCGATCTGTTCACCGCTGCCGGAGAAAGGGAGGCGAACTTCTATATGTGGAACTCCATGGGTATGGCTTCCTCCATCGGGTTGGGTTTGGCAATGGCCCGTCCGGATGAGAAGGTGATTGTGCTGGATGGAGATGGAGCCATTCTTATGAGTCTAAACTCGCTGACCACTGCAGCCAGTAAATCACCGCGTAATCTCGTTCACGTTATCTGGGATAATGAGCAGTATCAAATTACGGGGGGACAGCCGACCCACACCCGCGGAAAGGCTGATCTAGAATCGATTGCCAGAGGCGCAGGCTTCCATAAGGTCTCAACGGTAGAGACTTTGGCCGCCTTTAAGGAAGCGCTTTCTCAAATACTCTCCGAACCGGGCCCATGGTTTCTCGTGGCCAAGACAGATTCAGCCGGGGCTCCAGGCCGTCCGCCTAAGAGCCCTGTTTATATCAAGAACCAATTTATGAGGGCCTTAAGCGTGAAAAAGGAACGCCAATAATATTCAGGGTTGGCTATGAATAAAGATGGTATTTTTAGATGACTTCAAGCGGATAAGAATGATCGTTCAATTTGAATTCTAATTCTTGCGATCAAGGAGGCTAAAATGAAGATATTGGTGACTTATTTCTCGGAAACTGGCAATACCGAAAAAGTGGCACAGGCCATTTATGAAGGGATACAAAAGGCTGAAAAAGAGATTTCACCGCTTCAAGAGACCACAAATGTGGAGGAATACGATCTCATCTTTTGTGGGTTCCCGGTGCACGCCAGTAGCGTTCCCCACAAAGTGGAACCCTTTCTGAAAAGCATCCCTCATGGCAAAAGTGTGGCCATTTTCGCCACGCATGGATCCATGCGAAAGGGGCAGCTTGCCACCGCAGCATTTGACTACGCCGTCAGTCTGTTATCCAAAGCAAAAGCCATCGGGACCTTTGGCTGCCGAGGCAAGGTCAAGCCAGATCTCCTGGAAGTGCTCGCGAAAAAACCAGAGCACCGGGCCTGGGCCGAAGAGGCGCAGGGTGCGGCCGTCCATCCAGATGGAGCAGATCTTGAGGACGCAAAAGATTTTGCCAAGAAGATGGTGAAAAAGGCACTGTCCGACTAAACGGTGTTGAAAGGAACCGCTTTATCACAAATGTTACGGTGGGTGCTGGGGTCACATCTTCAACAATTGGTTAGCACATATAAGCCATGAAGGTGCAACTTGTTGATAAATGGACACTGTTCCCTGCCTTTGGAAAGGCTGATCCATACACGCAGACGGCCTATGTGAGAAATGATCTGCCAGAATCTGTTCAGTCTTTTGTGGCTGCCCACGAGCTTTATCATCTGAGGGACAAGACCAAGTGGTGGCTATGGCGAGAAATAAAAGCGACTCTGTGCGTTGACTGGAAACACTGGAAAGGATTTCTCCTCTGCGCCTTCATGAGTATTCGTGTGGCCCGGCTAAAGTTCTATGCGACCAGGCTCAGGCTTGGAAAATAGGGAATGGCCTCCGTTGATTCAAAGAATGCGCGCCTCCTATTAGGATAAGTATTTAAAATGCTTGATGTTTTTCTAATATTCTTCTATCATATACATATCTCTTCTTCACATCATTTCTAGGACAAACGCCCCTCAAGATGCACATCTTTCCCCTGGCAGAGTGTTATTTGATCTGCATAGGTTATAGATAATCGCGAGAGTGAAGATCTGGCCATAAGGTATTTAATGATCAAGGTGACGGAAAATATTGCCATTGATGAACGGGAACTCCAGGAGGAGTTTATCCGGGCCTCGGGGCCGGGGGGACAGAACGTGAATAAGGTGGCCACGGCAGTGAAGCTGCGTTTTGATGCGGCGCACTCGCCCTCCTTACCCGCGGACGTACGTGATCGGCTCATTAGATTGGCAGGGAGCCGGATCACCGAAGAGGGTGTGATCATTATTGATGCCCGGCGGTTTCGCAGCCAGGAACGAAATCGCCAGGATGCGAGAGAAAGGCTTGCAGCCTTGATTCGTAAGGCCGCTGAAAGACCTAAACCCCGCCGAAAAACCCATCCAACAGCCGCCTCAAAAGAACGCAGACTTGAGCAGAAGCGCCGTCGTGGGCAGACCAAACGGACCCGACGAGACCATTCCCATGCTTGGGATGAATGAAGTGGTTTCCCTCTTCCGATCTTTCCAAAACCCCTGTAGGTTCTGGCCTGACCAGAGGTTTTGTAGTAAAATAACCCTGAATTGATCTTCAAGGGGGCTGAGAATGAGTATTACCGAGAAAGAAAATGAACTATTCATAAGATGGTCGGCGAATCGCCCGGGGTTTATTATGGACGGCGTGCCTGATGAGAGGGCATACCAGGCCAGCGAACCAAAGATCATGTTTGTGATGAAGGAAGTGGAGGATCCAGGAGAGGGGAGCGGAGATCACCGGGAATTCTTGAGGCGCGGTGCAAGCCCTCAGCCATGGAATCACATCACACGCTGGGTTATCGGCCTGAGACAATTGGATGAAGACATAGCCTGGAATCTTTTTGAGGACGTATCTGTCCAGCATAGGAGTGGTACCCTGAGGTCTATATGTGTCATGCACCTGATAAAGACGCCCGCTGGACATGCAGCGCAAAATCCAGGCCTTGAGAGCACTGAGCAGGAGGACAAGAAGAATCTCAATGCGCAGTTCCGACTCTATGATGCAGATCTTGTTATTTGCTGCGGTGCTGCAACAAGCGACATATTTCATTCCTTGATTACATTCGAGCCGCCTCCGGTGTGGCAAACCACAAAGCGCGGGATTCGGTTCCACGAATATGGTCCCCAAAAATACGTCGTCTCCTACTCATACCCAGAAGCTCGAGTCCAGGATTGTTTGCTTTATTATGGCCTCGTTGACGCGGTAAGAGAGATGTCAGGTCGTTGAGCAAAAGGGAGATAGTGGGTGCTGGATACCTGATGGTGCGCTGGGTGATGCCTGTCTAATTCATTCAATTCATTGCTGTCCTGCCCATTTTCTGCATGTGCAGATCTTCTTGACATGTGACTGGCCTGTTTTATTCTACAGTCCATCTATGGAGCAACCAGGGGACCAGGCCCTTCGATAACTAACGAAGTCCTCAAATATTGACTATCCCGAGTTCCTCGTTA
>CAJIAF010000292.1_pt1 | contig 13488 bp, 14 predicted proteins | sample 9199141 | NCBI WGS metagenome assembly CAJIAF01 (sample SAMEA7708265, study PRJEB35096) | sediment metagenome | biome: marine neritic benthic zone biome [ENVO:01000025]; feature: sediment [ENVO:00002007]; material: shallow marine sediment [ENVO:03000034] sea grass bed [ENVO_01000059] ...
GGTGGAAAGGGTATGGATTAACGGCTTGACTCCTTCTGAAGGGGTGGATCTACTGCAACTTCAGCTCCAAGAGCGCTATAAAAGATTGGTGAGCCAGAACCGTTATGATCTGGCGGTGCTTTCTAAGATCAGAGACTTCAGGACGCTTGTAAACTTGATGTATGTGACTCACCTCTCCAAGAAAATGGGGATTTACACACGCCTTGATCCGGTCCTCTCTTTCCCTCTTGGTGCAAACTCCATAAGTATTATCGAGTCGGCCCTGGCCTACCATACTATGATGACAGGACATGTTTACCCCATGTCGGATGGTTTGAAGCCGGGCTTGGTACCCGTCATCACCAAAATCGTGGACCGGGAAGGCGAAACCATGTGGGAATACAAACCTCAACCCAAAAGGATACTTACGAACCGGGTGACGGGACTCGTTTCAGAAATCCTTCAACAGGTCATAGAGAATGGAACAGGGCAAAGGGCCAAGGATGCCATTCACCTCTCCGTTGAAATCGACAATGAAGAGCTTGACATCCCGATTCCTTCTTTCGGGAAGACGGGCACGGCTGATCGATTTACCAACTCCAGTTTCGTGGGCTTTATCCCTGGTCTCCAAGAGAATCCGAATCAACTTGATAACCAGAAGGGGTATGTCATTGCAAGTTATGTGGGATACGATGACAATCGTCCCATGAAGAGTAAACATGTGACCATTTACGGCGCGTCAGGCGCGCTTCCCCTTTGGATCGATACGGCCAACGGCATTATCAACAGCAATACGTTCAAAAAAGACATTCAGGCGGCTGATCTTGCCTTTGATATCCAGTCAGTTTCCCTCAGGAAAAACGATGAGCTCGTGCCCGTATCGATTTCGTCCACCACAGGACTCCCTTCGCGAGAGGGAGATGAAATAAGAATGGGAAGCGATGTACGAATACACTCTCACGTGGAATCAAAAGAGGGTATAATAAGCCTAAAAAGGGTATTTGAACCCATATCAGGAGCAGATTATGAGGAAGTGCCCCAGATTTAGATTGATGATTCTCCCCCTACTACTTATCGTCGTTGCGGCAGGGTGTCTGCCTGAAACCAAGAAGGTGGAAATGGGCCCAAAACCTGTGGTCAAACCGCCTCCTCCCCTGTCCATCGAAACACTGGATAAAAAAATTGCCTATCTCACGACCAAGCTGGAGGAACAAGAACTGGATCCTGAGGAGAAGGCCGTTACCTCAGATCTGTTGGCCACCTACAGAACAATCAGATCCTATCTGCAAGACCAATCCTCGGGGTATGATGAAAGAAAGATCATTCAACTCCTTTTTGAAAACTTGGGCCGGCTCGAGCAAGAATACTTCTTGAGAGAGAAATTTGAAGGTCCTTCCTATTCAAAAGCCCTCTCTTCTTTCGCTGAGAAAAGGAAAAAGATCGTGGATGCCTACCTGGCTGGGGATTATCAAGGGGTGATCAATGATTGCGTCGATTTGGAAGCCACTTTCGGTCCTGATTCTCTAACGCCGGAAATAGGTCTCCTTTTCGCTGTTGCCCTGGCCAGAAAGGGGATGCTAAGCGAAGCCATAATCATCAGCGAGAAGATCATCCATGAACTGGAAGGGAAGCCCGACCTGATCCATCTCCGGGCGAGTATCATCGAATGGCAGCTTGATCTGGGCAACAGGGAAAAAGCCCTGCAGATCTATGAGAAAATGATGGATGACCTGGATGAAAGGGAGGAGTTATTAGCGAAATCCAAGCTAATGGTCATGGAAGAACGAAGGAGGGCAACCCGCAAGGAGGTTCCTCCAGCGGCTTATGCCGGCGGTGTAAGACAGTTCGCCAAACTGGATTCCACCGACGATCTCCTCAAGGCCGTGGACGAACTGGTACAAAAACATGAATTTGGTGAGGCAAAACTCCTGTTGATAAAACATAGGATAAGAACCGAGGAGGGCCCTGAGTTGGATATCATTGACCAGGCCCTAAAGACTGTGGATCTGGCTGAGGAAAGATATCTGCTAGAAAAAAAGGCCAAGGTCTCCTACGAAAAAGAGACCTTGAAACTGGCACGAAAGCTGATCGAGGAGGAAAATTTTGAGGAGGCATTAACAAAGATTGAGGCCCTCAGAGATTCACAAAACATGACTCCGGAAATGAATGAGCTGAAGCGTGTGGCTACAGAAAAACTGATAAAACGGGAGAGAAACAAGGCGGCCAAGTATTTCTTGATGGCCCGAAAGACCGCGGATCCCGCAAAAAAAGAGGAACTTCTGCTCTCCTCTTATGACATACTCAAAACCTTGATTGAACGCTATCCTTCATCCCCTATGATAGAAAAGCTGAATGACAATTTGAGGACTGTAAGAGAGCAGCTGACAAAACTGGGGAAAGACCCAGAATCCTAATCGTAGGTTTCGACCTGTGTTATTAAAGCTTTTTCTTGCATTTACGATCATCCCATTTATCGAGATTTATCTTCTTATTAAAATCGGCTCGTATTTGGGGGCCTTCAACACGGTCGTGATCGTTATTTTGACCGCCTTTTTGGGGGCCCTTCTCGCCCGTTATCAAGGCTTTCAAACCATGCTCAGGGTCAGAGAGAGCCTGGAGCGGGGAGAGATGCCTGCGGAGGAATTGCTTGACGCCCTCCTGATTCTGTTGGCAGGTATCGTGCTTCTGACCCCGGGCTTTCTTACCGATCTGGCCGGACTCATGATTCTGATCCCGGCAACACGGTTAGTGTTCAAGCGTTGGCTCCGAAAGAAATTCGACCAGTGGACCAGCCAAAAACGCGTTGATGTGACGTTTTATCATTGATGTATCCGGCTCAGGAATCCACCCGCTTGCCCTCTGCAAAGTTCACTGGTGGGTATAAAGGGGATCCTTGGGGTCTTGGAAATGACTAAAACAGGGATTACCACCCTCAAAGACGCTTCACCATGATATCTCCCTCAACCCAAGAATACCTCAATACCGTTCAAGTTGTGGGCCTCGGCCAGGCCTGCATCGATTATCTGGGAAGGATCACTTCGTATCCCGAAGAGGATGGCAAGGTGGAATTGATGGATCTTCATATGCAATGTGGCGGGCCCGCCTCCACAGCCCTTGTAACCCTATCCCGCATGGGGATACAAACATCCTTTTTGGGGTCCATTTCTGATGATAACTTTGGCCTTGAAATAGTAAGAGGACTAAAAAAGGAAAAAGTCGACCACACCTTTTTGAAGACAACACCTGGATATACCTCTCAATTTGCCTTTATTGCTGTCAATAGGGACGATGGAAGACGCACCATCTTTTGGACCCGAGGGAGCGTTCCACCACTGAAGTCGGCAGACGTGGATCTGAGTCCATTCCGCGCGGCCCGGATTCTTCACACAGACGGCTTAATGGTGGAAGCTTCCATGGAAGCAGCGAGGCAGGCAAAAGAGATGGGACTCACGGTCGTCATGGATGCAGGCACCCTTAGGGATGGATATCTGGACCTGGTATCCATGGTGGACATTCTGATCGCTTCGGAACGATTTGGCGCTGCGCTGGTGGGAATCGATGAACCTGTTGACAAAGCCCTCGAGGCCCTCAGCAAATGGGGACCCAAAGAGGTGGTGATCACGCTTGGTCCAAAGGGGAGTATTGGATGGGGGGGCGGGAAAACGGTTCGGCAGGAGGCCTTCCCCATCATCGCTACAGACACCACAGGGGCAGGAGATGTCTATCACGGGGCCTATATCTACGGTCTTCTGAAGGGGTGGAATATGACTGAATGCATGCGTTTTGCCTCCGCCGCTTCTGCCCTAAAATGCATGAAAATGGGGGCGCGCAAAGGGATCCCCACTCTGGAAGAAACACTGAATTTCATGGAAAACCTCTAGCCCACCAATCTCATTACAGCCACCTCACCACAATCAATCCTGAAGAGCACACCACCAAGTAATCGTTTGGCACACCTTTACAACTTGATTTTCGAGATTATTTTATGAACAGATGGTACGCTTGATACTTCTCCATACAAAAGTTTCCATCCTTTTAACAGAATGAGAATAGAAAAAATTGTTCTTTGAAAAATTCATGTGTTGTCTCCATGATGCCGTCCAACCTTCACGGTTATATGTATGTGCACCGATAGGCGCTTGGGTGGCGTCAAGCCTCCGGCGATTACACATTAGTAATAGAGGGTTCCATGTGGCGCTATAGATGGCTTCTCAGATGGTCGTGCATCTTTTCTGCCAGGCATCCCCTAATTATTTAGGATATCCGTATAGAGATGTGCTTTGGTGATAATAACGGCATCAAGGGAAGCCGTTTACATAGCCCCGTTGGATGGTTAACGAACAGCCTAACCTTTTAACCTTTAGCCTGTTACGTTTTCAACCTCTAACCAAACTCGTTAGCCTTAAGGCCCGCAGATCCTTACTCGGACTGCGGGTCTTTTAACACGCCCCCGCGCTTAATAGCATCCCTGCCGAATCTCTCCTTGATGGCATCCATAGCCCTTTCCACATCTTCCCATGATTTCTCATGGGGCTCCGTTTTCCTAAAAAGATCTAGCTGTTTTGGGATGTCTGCCACCGCCACAAGATTTGAAAGCCCAATCCCGATCAGTCTGAATTTTGTGGAAGTCTTGACCTGTGCCAAAAGCTTTAGCCCCTGTTCATAAATGGTATTTGTGGAATTGGTGGCCTCCTCCATGGTTACACGCCTTGTCATCTGGGTAAAGTCAGCCCGCTTCAGCTTCAAAGTGACCGTTGTTCCCTTTACGCCCTTTTCGCGGGCCCTCTTTCCCACCATTTCAGACTGTATCATGAGTTTCTTTTTCAAAACCTCTCGGTCTTTTGTATTCTCCGAGAGGGTCCTCTCACTGCTAATGGACTTGGAGGCCATATGGGGCACGACAGGTGTCTCATCGACGCCCCTGGATAGTTTGAGCAACCTTTCTCCAAATTTGCCCGTTTTTTTAAAAAGCGCACGCTCCCCCAACTTTCGAACATCACCGAGGGTGATGACCCTCATCTTGTGAAGGGTCTGAACGGCTTTCTTCCCTACCCCTGGGACCTTCTCAATGGGAAGCCTTTGAATAAATTGCGGGACTTTCTCTGGGGAAATAATGGTGAGGCCATTCGGTTTATCCAGGTCCGAGGCTACCTTTGCCAAGAATTTGTTGGGGGCGATCCCTATGGAACAGGTTAGGGATGTTGTTTCTTTAATGCTGTGCTTCACCTCTAAACCGATATCCCTTGGCAGACCCAGCAACTTGTCTACGCCTGAGATATCCATATAGGCTTCATCAATGGAGACTTGCTCAACCAACGGAGAAAACCGTTTCAAAATCTCCATAACCTGCCTTGACACCTCCTGATAACGGTTCATTCTCACCGGTAGATAAACGCCATCCGGACATCGCTGTTTGGCCTTGAAAATGGGCATTGCTGAGCGGACTCCAAATTCTCTGGCTTCATAGCTTGCAGCAGAAACGACCCCCCTATTGGATGTGCCGCCTACAATGACAGGCCTTCCTTTGAGCGCTGGATTGTCCATCTGTTCCACTGACGCATAAAAGGCATCCATGTCTATGTGGAGAATGACCCTGTTCATAGTGGATCCAGCGTTGCCATTGTCCATTATTCGCCCCGATGAAGTTTTCGCACCAAGGGCAGCAAACCCATACCCGCCCCTAAAGGCCAAATACCGAAATTGAAGTGACAACTCAAATTCCAAACAACTAAATCTAGAATTCCTTCACCCAACGGCGACCTTGCCCCGGTCGGTCATTCCCTTAGAGGTTAAGCACTGGGCAAAATGTGTCTTTTCATCTCCTCGTAGCCCAGCTGCATTAAAGGTTCAAGATTTACAATATCAGCCGTGTTGTATTTAACTAACCGATCTAAGGCCTCTTGATCTCCCCACTGGTAAGCCTTCCAAAGCATGACCGCGTCATGGCCATCCATGCCATAGACGTCTGATTCTCGCCCAATGCCAAGCTGTTTTTCAATATTCTTTAACCCACCCCTGTAGCCGAGCCTCCTCAAAAAGGGGCAAAGGTCGATATGAACAGGGGGCAATGAAATATGCTTGAACTGGCGGCGAATGAAAGGCAGGTCGAATCGGCTACCATTGAAGGTGATGACCAGGTCGTAGGCTGCAACAGCTATTTCAAACTGCTCAAGATTGATCCCATTTATAAAAGTCTGGACTCTCTGTCCGTCATAGAGACCGATTACAGTAATTTCATCCACGCCCAGATAACCACCATCCGTCTCTATATCCAGATATACGGCGCTATCCTCGAATGTTTCAAAGACCCTCCATATTTCTGCTGCTGGGAGTCGTTCTCGGAAGAAATGGATATCACTCAAGTGCGTGATGGAGGACGCCAGTTCCCGCCGCACCCATTCATCTCGTGGCGGGGAAAAGACGCTCTTACTATACAAAAGAAAATGGTTCCAGGTCCGGATGCCCTGCGCCCAGAGCCTTCTTTCGGTCTTTGGACCGATGCCCTGGATGTGAACAAAGGTATTCTGAAGCAAGTAGACCTCCCTCAGTCGAGCGCCTATCTTTTCCTGATCCGTGCAAGGATGTGATGCTTTCTGGCAAGATAACCGTAAAGGCCCAAATAAAAGATCACAAAGAATATCTCACCGACACGGATATAAAGCTCGGGCAAGTCAGGATAGACAAGTCGCTCCAGATAAGTGGCCGTAAAGGGTCCGCCATAGGCGGATTTCACATCATACAACCGCCGCAGATAATTTTCCAAATAGGTCAATGGGCAGTACCACCGGAAAAGATTAAGGACGAGAGAAAAGAGAAGCCCTCCCAGATGAAAGATGGCCATCTTTGGCCATCTCAATGCAAAGAAGACCCCAAATATGAGAAACAGAATCCAGATAAAATGCAAGACAATGGTGAAGTGGGCTAGGATACTGTAAATCATTCAAGGCCACTCCGGCTAAGCCAGTCCTTAACGTGCATCAGGCATTTCGCTATTTCAGAGGGAATGAGTTCCAGAGTGATGGTACGGTCATAATCCATTTCCTTGAGTTTCCCAAAGACCTTCTCAAAGTCCACAATGCCCTCTCCTGGAAGCAGGTGAAGATCATCCCGGTATGAGTTCCCCCCCCTGTTGTCGTGGAGATGAACATGTTTTATCCTTTCGGGATATCGCTCTATGAACTCATAGCTGGTATTCGTCTCTGCAAGGAGTTGAGCATGTCCCACGTCAAGCGTAAGGTTAAGTAGCGGGAGATCGGTGAAGGGGGTGACCATATGGGATGCGGTCTCGCTCAAATTCTCCAGACAGACAGTGATCCCAAAATCTGTTGCCTTTTTGATGATATGCCTGAGCAGACCAATTTTAAGGGTGATCACCTCCTCCTTCACAAACCGGGGATCGAACCAGAGATGAAGGGTGAGGAGAGACATATCCAACTCTGTTATTAAAGGGAGGATCTCAAAAATTTTTGGAAGATAGACCTCCTCCAGGCCTTTCATGTCGTTGGGATCCCCTTCTCTAGGGCCGTGACAAAGGTAATAGATACCCAGTCTTTCCTTTAACTCCTTGTACTCCTTAAGTAGATCGGAGAATTCCTGGGGATTGGTGATGGGAATTTCAGCAAATTGAAGACCGAGATTGTGGAGACGTTTTACATCCTCTGCACTCCTGGCCGTACCTCCCAAATGAATGTTTGATTTGTCATTAGTCATTTGTCATTTGTCATTGAGAATTGCTAAGTGATCTAAAGTGTCTAAAGTGAGCTAAAGTTAAGGTCAAAACAAGATTTTGCATTGCTTTAATATTTCATTAACTTTAGGCACTCTTAGTATTTAAATTTCCCATTCTCGTAGACAACTATTTTCTGTCCAGATCTCAGGTATGCGGTCACTCTCTTTTCTTCGGTGTTCACCAGATCCCAGTGAAGAGCAGAGTCGTTAAATCCCAGGTTTTTCTTCTTCTCTTTTGTTAGTCTGGAGGCATCTCCCGCATAGGTATTTGAATAGGATGAGCCCAGGGCCACATGACAGTTTCCATAACGGCCGCCATAGTTCTCGTCATAAAGGGTGTTGGCCATGAACTTATCAATCTTGGAGAATCTTTTATCGGTCAGTGAGAATTCCCCTACCCTCTTGGCGCCCGGATCCATAGACAACTGTTTAACAACGAAATCTTTCCCTTTTTGGGCTGTTATGCTGCTGGCGTTGCCCTTCCTGAATTCAATCCGCACGCCTTCCACATAATTTCCGCTTCGAAACGAGGGTTGATTTGCGAAGTAGACTCCCTCTGTCCCTCTCCAGTCCGGGGAAAGAAAGATCTCGAAACTCGGGATATTATGCCCAGAGAGCCCAACCCATTTCCTATTCTTCCCTGGAGTGATCTTCAGGTCCACACTTCTTGACTCCACGTGATAATGCTTTACCTTCATGTTATTTATCCATTTCTTGATGGCCATGGCATTCTTGTAAATGCCCTTCCATTCTTTAACAGGATCCTTTCTGTGCAAATAACAGGCCCTAATAACCTGTGCGGTGTACTGTTTCATGGATAGTTTGGCATGCCTTGCCAGCGCAGGCGTGGGGACCATGCAGAGGCTCCAGCCAAATCTTCCTTGCTCATCGCGTTTATCCAGGATCTCCCGCAAGGGTTTCCTTGCAACCGCCGCTTTGCCCATTCTTTTCGGATCAATATGGCTCAGATGTGTGAGAGATCCCGGGGCATAGAGATAAACACTTCCGTTTACATGGCTGAAAAGCTCTTTTTCACCCGGTGTCAGAAAGACAAGTTGTCTGTTATTCGCTTTCTCAAAAAAACTCCGCTCCATGCCCCATGTCAATCCCATCCGGGGAATCGCATTCATCCCCATATCGAGGACCTTTGCCTGAAGGATCTCAGCCATCCTGATAGCTGCCAAATCATATCGAATCAGTATGACGTCATTTTTCTGAAAACGCCCTTTGCGTGCCGTCTTCAGGGCCCAGATCAGAACGTCACAATACCGCTCCATCTGCCTTTCTGTGAGTGACATGTGAAATCACCCCCTCAACCAAGAGCTGGTTTGCAAACGATCTCTTTGACCTTCAGATCGAAAAAATTAAAGCTGTTGACCGGTCGGAGCACCAGGGCGCTATCGGCCCCCCTCCCCGTTCCTCCCACAGATATCACATCTTCATCGGTCCGGATTAGACCCGCATCAGCAGCCATCATGGCCAATTCAATAGCCACTTTGGTTCCCTGACCGAATGTTCTCAAGGTAAAGGCAACAATTTCATCCACCTGATAGGTGGAAAGCTTGTTTCTGACCGCACGCCCAATGCCTCCAAAGGCATGCTGGCAGGTCAGAACACTGACGCCTTTAGATTCAAGTTCCGCCCGGACATCCTCTGGCAGTTCCTGGTGGTTGGGTTCTCTGAAGCCAGTCACATGGCTGACTGCAACCATTTTTAGATCAGGATCAAGGATCTCCCTGGCTTTTAAGGCCGTCCGACCGCTGCAAGTTGCGACCACCACCTTTCCTATCCCCAGCTCCTTTGCCCGACGGGAAACGGCTTCAAGGACCCCTTGCGTGTTCTTTGGTCCAGGTTTTTTGAAATACCGACATGTCACATCATTGTATTCTGACATCTGATTCATCACACCTCCCTTCATCAAAGGTAATAGGCCGGGCCTAAAACCCCTGGCCCAGACCTGGCGTGGAAAGAAAGACACTTGATAAACCGATCTCGAGCATACCTCTGCTCCCCATCCACTACCCAGAATACGTCGCGCCAGGGCGGGCCGACCCTATTCTTCCTCCCCCTCTTCGAGGGAGCTTCCCTCTGTCTCTTGAAAGTCCTCCAAGAGCTCGATATGACGGTTTTCCTCTCCGATGATCTCGTTGAGCTTCTCCGAAGTTTCCGAATCCTCAATAAATGACCCGATCATCTCGTAAAAAAGAATACTGTCTTTCTCAAATTCGACGGCAAGTTTGATAAGCGCTTCTACGCTATCTATTGTTGAGAGATCTGCCTCTTTTAAAGAAAAACTCTGATCCCCAAGGATGTCCTGCAAGATTGAGCTCCCCATCTCCGCCATCTCAAGGTCATCTCCTTCCGTATCCAGCTTTTCTTTTCTTTCAGAGAACCAACTCTCGTGTTTTTTCTCCTGCTCCGCCAACCATTCAAGCATTGATTTGAGGGAAGGATTGGAGACCTTCTCCATGGCATCCCGATAATACTGCTCCCCATTCTTCTCTATCTGAATGGCCAGATCGAAAACCTCCCTTAAAGAAAACATGTTCAAATCTCCCTTTCGCTCATTTTCTGCTCGCAGTTCGTTGACACAGAATCACGTATGAAATACAAAACCCTACTGGCCAAAAAATACCTTAATACATTTCTTATAAATTGCATAGGGCTGAGAAAGATACCGATCCCAGCAATAGAATGGATTGACAATATAAAGTTACAGTTTATTTTTTCTACTGAGTCGAGTTTCAACTTACAATACAGGTGTCTGGAGTTCTCGAAGATGTTAAGAAAAATGGGTGTTGGTCCTTATCAGGCCAATTGTTACATTATGGGATGTGATAAAACAAGTGAGGGATTGGTCATTGATCCTGGAGACGAAGTGCTCCGCATTGTAGAAGAGATATCGCGTAACAGTTTGAAAATTCGGCAGATCCTTATCACGCATGGCCATATTGATCACATAGGCGCCGCAAAAGAACTCAGGGATATTACCAAAGCACCTGTCTTAATTCATTCCCTCGACGCCCCTGCCCTGAATTTCCCACCGGACGGTCACCTTCAGGATGGTCAGAAAATAGAAGTGGGCCACTACTCGATTACGGCTATCCACACCCCTGGTCACTCCCCGGGTGGGATGTGTTTTTATGCACCTGGCGCTGTCTTTACAGGTGACACACTGTTTGCTGGTTCCATAGGAAGGACTGACTTCGCAGGAGGAAACCATCAGCAACTCATTGAGGGGGTTATTAAAAAGATCTTTCCCCTGGGGGACGATATACGGGTCTACCCCGGGCACGGCCCGGCAACGACCGTTGGCAGAGAGCGTCTCACCAACCCGTTTTTTCGCATGAGTCAAACCCCTTGAGCCCGCTGATCTTCCTCGCAATGACATAAAAGGAAGGGAAAAGCCATTTTCATGATGTTCTCCTTTTGCTTGAGAACCACCCTTCAAAAGTGTAAAACAACCGCCAAAAGAGAGATGGGAGGTCTTTATGGATCCGTTAGTCACCAAAGGAGTTGAGCTCATACGCGAGTCGGAAAAGACCTTGGTCTTCACCGGTGCTGGACTCAGTACCGAATCCGGGATACCTGACTTCAGGAGTCCAGGAGGCGTATGGGACAAATATGACCCTTCGGATTTCTACTTTCAGAAGTTCCTCTCTAACGAAAAGGCCAGGGAGAAATATTGGGAAATGAGTTCAGAGTTCTACCAGGGGATGAAAGATGCGGTCCCCAACCGGGCACATCTGGCCATCGCCGAACTGGAAGGGACAGGGAAACTGCTCGCCATCGTGACCCAAAACGTTGACCGATTGCACCACAAGGCGGGAAATTCACCGGACAAGATCATTGAGATCCACGGCACCACCTTTTCTGTCTCCTGTTTGAATTGCAAGAAGGCATATGACAGGGACGAGATTGAAGAGCGCCTTAGATCGGGTGTTAAAGTTCCCTATTGCGACGATTGCTCTGGCATCCTCAAACCGGATACCATCTCCTTTGGCCAAGCCATGCCTGAGGACAAAATGGCGCAGTCCCTCGCCCATGCACGGAATTGTGATCTCTGCATCGTATTGGGCTCATCGCTGGTCGTCTATCCTGCCGCGTCGGTCCCGATTCAGGCCGTTGAAACGGGTGCAAAATTGATGATCATTAATCGGGATGAGACACCCCTTGACCCACATGCGGCCCTTACAATCCATGATTCGGTGACCAAAACCCTGGGGCAGATCATGGAAAAACTCTTGCATTGACCGGGCATTGCCCGCCTTTTCCCTCTTCCAGGCCCATTTTATCATTTCTCTTGAAACATTTTTCTATTATATTTATATATTTATGTTTTCATCGAGGATCGAGAGCTAAGGAGGAAATCATGCTTAGGATCGGCTTTGTGGGGTGGAGAGGCATGGTTGGCTCTGTTCTTATGGAACGGATGCTGGCAGAGCAGGATTTTGGCGCTTATGAACCCACTTTTTTCACCACTTCCAACGTTGGCGGAAAAGGTCCTGATATCGGTCTGGACATTCCCCCTTTACAGGACGCCTTTGACGTCCGCCTTCTCAGTGAACAGGATATAGTGGTCACCTGTCAGGGGGGTGGCTATACGAAGAAAGTCTATCCTGAAATACGGAAGAAGGGTTGGACTGGGTACTGGATAGACTCCGCATCTGCCCTGAGGATGCAGGAGGATAGCATTATTGTGCTTGATCCAGTGAACCGCGCTGTGATCGATTCTGGTCTCTCCTCAGGTATAAAGACTTATATCGGGGGCAATTGCACCGTGAGTCTTATGCTTTTGGCCCTCTCAGGGCTCTTTGCCGGTGACCACATAGAATGGATATCCTCCATGACCTACCAAGCGGCCTCTGGGGCGGGAGCGAAGAATATGATTGAGCTGATTGCCCAAATGTCCGTCCTGGGGGATGCTGCAAGGGAGTCCCTCGGTGATCCGGCATCCACAGCCATCCAGATAGATGCCATTATCACGAAAGAACTCCGTGGCGCTTCGCTACCCATGGATAATTTCGGGGTGCCGCTGGCCGCCAGCCTGATTCCTTGGATCGATTCCGGCATGGAATCTGGGCAAACCAAGGAGGAATGGAAGGGGTTTGTGGAATCGAACAAAATTTTGCAGCCAAAAAAACCGATCCCAGTGGATGGCTTGTGTGTGCGGGTAGGTGCCATGCGCTGTCACAGCCAGGGTTTTACCATCAAACTTGACAAGGATATCCCCCTGGACGAGATTTCTGAGATGCTCGAAAAGGGTAATGATTGGGTGAGGCTTGTACCTAATGATAGAGAATCGACCATTGAGAATTTGACACCCGCAGCAGTGAGCGGAACACTCACCATTCCCGTGGGGAGAATTCGAAAGATGATATTTGGCCCAGAATATGTGACTGCATTTTCATGCGGGGATCAGCTCCTGTGGGGCGCTGCTGAGCCCATTCGTAGAATTTTGGATATAATTATTGGACACCTATCCTGATCTTTCGAATAGATCAGCCTCTCTTAGAGACTGTCGAAAAACCGGTTTCTGAGAGGCTGATGGAAAATGTCCATATGCAAGGCTTCCGAAACTGGGGACCCGCCCGCAGGGTGGGGAGTCCAAGAGAAGCGCGGACAAATCCCGAGGAATGAGGCGTACAGAGAAGTACGCCGCAGTGACGAGGGATGAGGGTAACGCAGCCCTTCGACTTTGCTCAGGGCCGTGAGCTTGTCGAATGGCAGATGGGCGTTTTCCGACAGCCTCTTAGGTTATATGCCTCTTGGGAAAGGGGA
>CAJIAF010000322.1_pt1 | contig 13340 bp, 13 predicted proteins | sample 9199141 | NCBI WGS metagenome assembly CAJIAF01 (sample SAMEA7708265, study PRJEB35096) | sediment metagenome | biome: marine neritic benthic zone biome [ENVO:01000025]; feature: sediment [ENVO:00002007]; material: shallow marine sediment [ENVO:03000034] sea grass bed [ENVO_01000059] ...
CCTCATTTCGAGGGATGGCACCCGCAGTGCTCTGGCGGCCAAGGAACTCGTCGACGAGGACTTTAAGAATGTCTTTGATGTGGTCGACGGGTTTGAGGGTCCGCAGTTCCCGGCGTTTGAAGATGATAACCGGCACAAGTACTACCGTCAGCTCGCCAAGCGAAACAAGATCTACGGATATGGGCACCGACGCCATTACGGTTGGCAGTGGTGGGGTTTGCCCTGGACCTATGAGATCGATCCCAAATACATCTATCCTCCCGATCTGATCCCCCCGAAGAAATAGTCCTCGTTACGTCGAGCGCCGAGGCTGTCGGAAAACGCCCATCTGTCGTTCGACAGGCTCACGGTCCTGAGCCAGAGTCGAAGGGCTGCGTTACCCTCATCCCTCGTCACTGCGGTGTACTTGTATGTACGCCTCATTCCTCGGGATTTCGGAAGCCTTGCTTATGGACATTTTCCATCAGCCTCTGAGAAGCCGGACTTTCGACAGTCTCGTTAGAGATTTAGGCCTAGGTGCACCAATGCCCATGCTGGATGAAGACTTAAGAAAGACCCTTTTGAAGGTCGCGCAATTCTATGACCAGAGAAAGGTGGCCCACAAGGGGTATTTGGGTTTCAGGCAATCCAGCGACCTGACAAGACTTGTTGCCTGCATCGAACATTTAATCCATCATTCCCTCCTGATTCCCCAACAATCTTTGTTCCTAGATATGGGCTGTGCGGATGGGAGGGTCAATGTCTTGTTGAGCTATCTGGTCAAGCAGTCTGTTGGCATAGAAATGCATGACTGGATTCTGGATGAGTATACGCCACTGAAGAACGCCCTCGAAGACGCTCTCACTGAACACCGCCTTCAACGCCCTCCCCACAACATTTTTTTGATTCATGGCGATACCATCGATGTGGCAGCGCATGAGACCCTAACAGAGCAGACAGGTGTGTCTTTTGAGGAATTCGACCTGTTCTATACCTATCTCACCATGCACGAAGAGTTTGCCGGGCTGATCGCTCAGAAGGCCAAGAGGGGGGCGGTGTTCATGATCTATGGACTGGAAAGGGTGCTGCCCAAATTGGATGGTCTCCAATTGCTGACCCCTGGAAAACTCATAGAGGGGATCGTCGCGCTCTACCAGAAAATATAAATGAGCAAGCCAATTCAAATTGACGGTCGCTATGGGGAGGGAGGGGGGCAAATCCTGAGAACATCTCTTGCCCTCGCATCCCTGCTCCGAAAGCCTCTGGAGATACATCACATACGGGGTGGTCGAAAGAAGCCAGGGTTGAGGCCCCAACACCTCATGGCGGTGAAGGCCATGGCGTCAATCACCGGCGGCAAGGTGAAAGGGGATGAGCCGGGTTCCATGCACCTGTTCTTCGAACCAGGGCAAATCAAAGCAGGCCGCTACAGCTTTGATGTGGGGACGGCGGGTTCCACCTCTCTGGTGCTTCAGACCATGATCCCAGCCCTGCTTTTTGCTAATGGTGTATCCAGGGTTCTCATTACGGGGGGTACACATGTCCCCTGGAGTCCCTGTTTTCACTATTTGGGGGAGGTTTTTGCCCCCGCACTGGCGGGGATGGGGAAAGTCCTGGCCCTGGACATCGAGCGTTGGGGTTGGTATCCCAAAGGTGGAGGTAAGATCAAAGCAGGGGTTTCATCCGTCTCCAGGCTTCGTTCCACTGAGCATGCACAGAGGGGAGAACTGAAGGAGATTCGTGTACTCTCCGCCGTGTCAAATCTTCCCATGAGCATAGGTGAGAGACAGAGGGATCAATTGATCAGGCGTTTCCATAGCCACGGTTTCACAACACCCCGAGTGGAGATGGTGAATGCGCCTTCGCTGGGCACAGGCACTTTAGTCTTCCTGGCGTGCAGTTTTCAGGGAGGAAGAGCGGGTTTCAGTTCTCTGGGCCAAAAAGGAAAGCGGGCTGAAGAGGTGGCCGATGATGCATGCTCAGACCTCTTCCAGTTCCTGGCCTCAGATGCAGCGGTTGACGAGCATCTGGCTGATCAGTTGATTCTTTACATGGCCCTGGCCAAAGGCCGGTCTTCAGTCGTTACAGAGAGGATAACAACCCATTTGAAGACCAACATGTGGGTTGTTGAACAATTCCTTCCTGTGACTTTTCGGGCGGATGAAATAAAAGGGATGGTAAGTGTTGAGGGCGTGGGCTTTGGCCAAGCACAGTGACGCACTGAAACTGTTGAAAAACCGACTTCTGAGAGGCTGATGGAAAATGTCCATCCCGCAGCAGATGGGTGTTTTCCGACAGCCTCATTGGGAATCTTTTTTATTTTGCACGTGTGGAATATGCTTCCTACGGAACTGATATTGTGATATTGACAGATAGCTCGTTTCTTGGCATATGAGCAGACAGGCATATTCAGAAAGGAAGCCCATGACCTCCTTGGATAACAGAATGATAATCATCATCGGACCTCGGAGCCTGCAAAACGGGCTGATGGGCCATTTTTTGGAGGAGAAGACCGGGGCGAAGTGTGTGGCCATAGCCGACCCTTCCCGGATACCGGCCATGGACGATGAGGGAGGCAGTGACACCAGGCTCATCCTCAGTGATTGCCTGGAAAAAGATCTGGATAGCTGTATAGCAGATCTGGAATCCTACGGTGAGGCTGTTCTGTCAAGGGATTACGTGGTCCTCTTTAATGTGAGCCCGGGTTTGAAAATTGAGGAAAATGCTTTGAGACGGGGTGTAAAGGGATTTTTCTATGAACCGGACCCCTTGGAGGTGTTTCCCAGGGGATTGGGGGCCATTCTCAACGGGGAAATCTGGGTATCCAGGGACATTATGACCAAGTTCATTCCAGATGACAAAGGCGCAGACCCCGGCAGAATGGAGGCCTCCGTCCTGACCCCCAGAGAAATCGAAATACTCTCTCTTGTGGCCATTGGGGCCAAGAATGAAGAAATTGCAGAAAAACTCTTTATCAGCAGCAATACGGTCAAGACCCACATCTACAATATTTTCAAAAAAATCGATGTTCCCAATCGCCTCCAAGCAGCGCTGTGGGCAGCCAAAAACCTCTAGTCCCTAATAAAAAAGTACTATCTGCCAAGCGCTTTTCTCATACTATCTTATTAGCCATTACACGTAAAATCCTTATAAAATCATACTTTACTTATTCTCTATTTGGGGCTTTATATGGGATGACCCCCAATTCGCGGTAAGAAATGAGGAGTTAACCTTATGGAAAAGACAAAAGAGAATAGAAAACTGGAAAGGTTCCGTCTTGAGATTCCTGCCAAAATTGAGGTGATAGGCACGGGAAAGCAGAAAGGAACGATTGAAGTCCTGACAAGTGATATATGCGCGGGGGGGGCATACTTTCAGACCAAAAAACCACTCCCCCAGGGGACTCAGGTCAAAATAGACATGGTTCTGCCCCTCGAACACCTGAGAAAGGTGTCTGAAGAATATAATCGTGCCTATATAAAGGTGTCTGGAACCGTTTTGAGAACCGAATCATCAGGGATGGCCGTATCTTTTGATGAGGATTACGAGCTTGGCCCCTATAAAGAGGACCCAGGGAATGGATCATAATTAAGAGGCTGTCGGAAAACGCCCACCTGCTGGACATTTTCCATCAGCCTCTCAGAAGTCGGTTTTCCGACAGGATATGAGGCGATCTCAATAACAGACATTTACCCCTTCCTCCGCCCCGCAATCCCCTCTTATTCTTTTCAACTTGCCTGTCCATAAAGAGGCTTGAACCCCTCCAGACACGCTTTCTCTAGGGGAAAGCCCCCAGCACTTAATGAGAAAGTAATAAGAAAGTATGACCCTTCCCTCCTCAATTCTAATGCGGACTTACTATCTGTTGGACCACCAAAATACTAAAAAAACCATACTTTCTACCGATTGTCCCTCCACGCAAGGTTTTGTAAGCTATATAGCGTCTTGCCCCTTGATTCGTCCACTCACAGAATCCTGCAGCTGAAAAATCGAAATTGGAAGGAGATTTTTAATGGTAAGCATCATAAAGAAGGAGAGAAGGAAATTAGGAAGGTTCAGGCTCGAAATTCCCGCTAAAATTGAAACGATTGGCTCTGAATGGGGGAAAGGAAGGTGTGATTTAAGAACGAGTAACATAAGCTCTGGGGGTGCCTTTTTCCATACCGAGCAACCTCTGCCCGAAGGTTCTCCAGTCAAGATAGACCTCATTCTACCCCTCGAAAAACTGGAAAGGTTGAAAAATGACCACAAGCAGGCCTACATAAAGGTGACAGGAAAGGTCCTGCGGGCTGAACCAAAAGGGATGGCTATAAGTTTTGATCAGAACTATGTCATCCGCCCTTTGAGGGCGAAGCAAAAGGAGAACGCCTCAGAGTTACAACCTCCCCCTTAAAAGCACGGGAGTGGCAGCCATTCCCGTTCGTCTGAGAACGCGCCCGCGGCCGACAAAAAAGGGTGGCGTTAGAGCCAGAAAATCATGATGAAGAGGCGCTCCAATACCTCCTTGCCACTTCCATCCCGAGATCAAATGCCTTCAGATTGGATTCCAAAAAGGCCTTTTTGGTGGTAATGGAGAGGGTCTCTTTCATAGACTCTTCAGTGACGGCCGTTTCTGCCGAACCAATCAAGGCGCCCAACATCACCATATTTAAAGAGAGGGGGTTGCCCGCCTCTTCTGCCAATTCATTGCCGTTCAAGGCGATCACCCGCTCCACTTTTGTCTCAATCAGATCCAACACTTCATCCACAGCAGGATACTTGCCCTGTCCCACAGTGACAGTAAAGGGGGGAAGGGGTTGGGTATTGGTAATCACAAGGGTGTCATTGTTGCACTTCCCAAGGGCCCTCATGGTCTCTAAGGGCTCGAACCCCAGAAGCACATCTGCTTCTCCATTTGAGACAATGGGGCTGGTCACATTCCCCATCAGGACGGCGGACTCCACCACGCCTCCCCTCTGGGCCATCCCATGTATTTCGCTGACCACAGCAGGAATTCCCATGGAAAGCGCGGCCTCCCCCAGAAGTCTGGAGGCCAGCAGATTACCCTGTCCACCTACGCCAACAAATACACACCTTTTTGTTTCCATATCCTTCTCCTGTCGCAACTAAAAACTGGACTAAAGATAGTATAAGCCCAAGGTTATAATTGAGGTCTAAAAACCCAAATTTCCAAATCCAAATGTCAAATCAAATCCAAAATCCAAATGACGAATGGTTCTATGTCTTCACGGGCAGAATGGCATTTTCTGGGCAGATCTGTGCGCATACTGAACAGCCCGTACAGAGGTTCTTGTCAATGGCCACCTGATCCCCGTCCAGAAACATGGCAGGGCAGGCGAGCTGGTTTATGCAGACACGATGGTCCTTACATTTGTTGAGATTCACATGGAAGGGCCTGGTCCTCTTTCTCTCACCAATGGCCCTCGCAAAAAGAGGGCAATACTCCCTCGATACAATAACGGAAATCCCATCAAATGCCATGGACGCTTTAACCGCTTCGATGGTCTTTTTCACCTTAAAGGGTTGGACCAGATGGACGTCTTCCACCCCACAGCCTCGCACCACACCTTCAATGGAGACTCGGGTCCGCTCAACGCCAAGGGGTTCTGTATCCACCCCCGGGTGGGGTTGATGGCCTGTCATGGCCGTGGTGCCGTTATCCAGAATCACCAGTGTGAATTTGTGGTTGTTGTGCACGGCATTGATCAGTCCAGTGATGCCCGAATGAAAGAAGGTGGAGTCGCCGATGAAGGAGACCACCTTTTGATCCGTGGCCTGCGCAAATCCGCAAGAGGAACTGACAGATGAGCCCATGCAGATGAGGAAATCTGCCATGGAGATGGGCGGTAGGAGGCCGAGCGTATAGCAACCGATATCAGAAGGGTGTATGGTATCCGTGCCATAGACCTGCTTCACAGCATAATAGGTGGCCCTGTGCGGACAACCGGCGCAGAGGTTGGGCGGTCTTCCCGGAAGTTCCGGAAGATTGGACATGTCCACCGTGGCGGCACCCTTGTAATGCACTTGAAAGAATTCAGCAATAGCCTCCCTGACCAAACGGGGGTCATATTCGAATAGGCGGGACAGTCCTCCTACACCCTTCCCTTTTATGGGCAACATAAGGCCGTTTTCCTGTGCAACAGCCTTCAGGTCGTTCTCCATAACTGGTTCCAGCTCTTCAACCACCAAAACCTTTTCCACTTGGTTCAGGAATTTGGCGCATAGCTCTTTGGGCAAAGGCCAGGAGAATCCAAGCTTAAAGAGACTCACCTTGTCAGCGATGTTGAGATCGGACAACGCATCTCTCACATAGTTCACACTCACGCCGTTGGCCACAATGCCCCACTTCCCGCCACCTTGGATTTCATTATAGGGGGACCCCTCGGACTTGCCGAAGGCCTCATCAAATTTATCCAGCAACTCTTTGTGCAATTTTCTAGAGACGGCTGGCACAGCCACCCAGTGAAAAGGATTCTTTTCGAATACGGCCTTAGATTTGATGGGCTTTAACTCTCCCAATTTCACAGAGCCCCTGATGTGGTTGAGCCTCGTGGTGGTTCTCAGGAGAATGGGAAGCTGGAGCGCTTCAGAGAGTTCAAAAGCAGCCACAGTCATGTCCTTCATTTCCTGCGTGTCGGTTGGTTCAAGCATGGGAAGTGCAGACAACCGGGCGTAGTAGCGGTTGTCCTGCTCGTTCTGGCTAGAAAACAGAGAAGGATCGTCAGCAGTGACGATGACCATCCCCGCCTTGACACCCTCATAGGCGAGAGTCATCAAGGGATCCGCAGCCACATTCAAACCCACGTGCTTCATGGTCACCATGGTCCTGAGTCCAGAGACAGCAGCGCCAGCCCCCACCTCTAAGGCCACCTTCTCATTGGTAGAGTACTCGAAGTACAGCTCCTTTTTCTCTCGGCTGATATTAAAAAATTGTTCCGGGATTTCAGAAGATGGCGTTCCAGGATAGCAGGTTGCAAAAGCCACACCCGCCTCCAGGGCCCCACGGGCGATGGCCTCGTTGCCCAGGAGAAGCAGTTCTTTGCCCGGAGAATCTTGAAGTAATTTATGCATGTCATTCCTCCAAATGAGCTAAACGTATTTGGTCTTCCGTGACAAGGTGGAGTCACACTTTAAAGGTCTCAGAGACTCCCCCAAATTTTTTTCGTAACTTAGGTTTTTCAATCTTACCGGTGGGATTTCTCGGGACATCGTCAAAGAAGACCTTTCTGGGTCTTTTATATCTTGGAAGAGATTCACAGAATTGATAAACTTCCTCCTCATTCATCTCATGTCCCGGTTTTAGTTTTATGATGGCCGCCCCTATCTCTCCCAGACGTTCATCCGGGATGCCAATGACCGCCGCATCCTGGATCTTTTCGTTTTCCATGAGGAAATCTTCTATTTCCACGGGGAAGATGTTCTCCCCGCCGGTGATGATCACGTCCTTTTTCCTGTCCACAAGCCAGATGAACCCATCCTCATCGAGGCGTGCCATATCTCCGGTCAGGAGCCATCCATCTATGAGCGTTTTTTCTGTGGCCTCGGGATTCCTGTAATATTCCTTCATCACACCGGGTCCCTTGACCATGAGTTCCCCGGTTTCTCCCTTGGGAACTTCTTTCAAGGCATCATCCATGATCCTGCATTCCCAGTCAAAGCCCGGTTTACCTATGGAGCCAATCTTATGAAGATTCTCCATCCCCAGATGGACACAACCTGGTCCAGTCGATTCACTCAACCCGTAGTTTGTATCGTATTCGTGATGAGGAAAGACCTTCTTCCAATTCTTGATGAGGCTGGGGGGCACAGGCTGAGCACCTATATGCATCATTCGCCACTGATCCAGATCATAGTCCTCAAGTTTGACCTGACCCGTCTCAATGGCCACCAGAATATCTTGGGCCCATGGGACGAGCAAAAAGACGATCGTGCATTGTTCTTCCGACATGGCCTCCAGAATCCACTCGGGACGAATCCCCTTTAGAATGACACCTCTCGCACCCACGATAAAGTTTCCGAACCAGTGCATCTTTCCCCCCGTATGATAGAGAGGGGGGATACAGAGGAAGTTATCTGCGTGGGTCTGATTATGATGGCGGTTTTCGTTCACGCAGGCGAACTCCAGATTCCTGTGGGTGAGGAGTATGGGTTTGGGAGTGCCGGTGGTGCCGGACGTAAAATAGAGAGCCGCCTCGTCAGTGAGCTCTACAGGACCCCGGGGCTCTTCTTTTGAGGCGCTCTCCAGGAACGCTTCAAGCAGCTGCGCATAATCCGGTCTGGAATCCGTAGACCCCACGAAGACATAGTCCTTGATGGTCTGGAGATCCTCTTTAATGGCGTCGATACGATCAACAAACTCCTCACCAAAGATCATGGCTTTGGCTTCAGCGATATCTGCACAGTATTTGATGTCCTGGGCGAGAAAACGAAAGTTGAGAGGCACGGCCCAGGCCCCGGTTCTCAAGATGCCGAAATAGATGGGGAGCCATTCAAGGCAATTCATGAGAAGGTGAATGACCTTGTCACCCTTTCTTATCCCTTTCGCCATCAAGGCATTTGCTGTCCTGTTGGCCATCTCGTCGAACGCTTTCCACGTAATCACCCTTCTGCTGGCCTTTGCTGGTTCTCTTTCTATGAGGGCGATTTCATCCCCAAACATCCTGGCGTTTCTGGCCAATATCTCCGCGATGATCATCTCATGGCTCCCGGTAAAAGCTATATCTCATCTATTTAGGAATGATACTCAGCAAGATGGGCCTTGGCTATGGGCAAAAAGGGCGAACTCTTGAATTGCTCCAGAAATTCCTCAAGAATTTTCTTGGCTTTATCTTTTTGGTTATCGAGCCTGTAAACACGGGCAAGGCTGAGCATGGCCTGTTCTTTAAAAAAATCGTTTGGACCGTCCACCACCTGACTCAGGCTCTCAATGGCGCTTTCAAGCTCTCCATTGGCCTCGTAACAGGCTGCCAGCGCCAGCCTCGCAAGAGAATGATAGGGAGAATTATCAGGGACCTCCCTCAGGAACTCCAGGTACAAGCCAATCGCCTCATCATATTTTCTCTCAGCCATCCTGAGGTAGGCCAGCTCGGGAAGGGCCAGGCGGCTTACTTTTGACATGCCATACTTATCAATGACCTTCTGAAACAACTCGGCAGACTCTTTCAAGGCCTCGGCATCCTTTTCCGGATTCGCGTTCTCAGCAAGGATATAGTAGGCCGTGTTGTAGGCGGTCTGTCCCTTCTTATTGATATAGCCCACAAAGGTGGTTATGCCCAGGTAGATGAGAAGGCCGGCGGCCACGGCCACGCCCAGAACCTTGAACGGCCTGGAATGTTCTCTGATAAAGAGGGCCGCCCTGCCCGAGAAAGTAAGAAATTCATCAGGTTCTTTTAGAAGCTGTTTGCGGGTGACTTTTTTCTTTGCCATGATTTGACTGTCCTGTTTTGCTTAAGTTGTTAATTCGTTTAACAAAAGCCTTTAACGGGGTCAAGGTAAAAAGATCGAGGCCTGTAGCTGCCCTCTACGGGCGTTAGCAGACATACTTCAAATAATCCTTCACCATCGATTGGAGAGGGTTCGGTAAAAAGATTGCTTGTCTTTTGCCTTCCAAGACCTGATAATTAATCCTGAATAGCGCATACGCCAGCGTCTAAAGCTTTCATTTCCCTTTAAGATCAACTGGGAACACCACCCCTATACGATAATGACCTATACGGAATCATTCTTAAATTACCTCCATTCTCTGCCTGATGCCCTCATCTATCTCTTGCTGGGTCTGAGCGCGTACGTGGAAAACATATGTCCACCCATTCCCGGTGATACCATTACGGCTTTTGGAGCCTTCTTGGTGGGCATCGGAAGACTGGATTTTCTCGGGGTCTACATCTGCACCACTTTGGGCAGCTTGCTGGGTTTTATGACCTTGTTTTGGTTAGGCCTCTACCTGGGACGTCGCTTCTTCATAGAGAAAGACTACAGGTTCTTCAAGGCAAAGGACATTGTTAAAGCGGAAGAGTGGTACCGAAAACATGGCTACTTGCTCGTGGCCTTCAATCGTTTTCTTCCAGGGATACGCTCCGTCATCTCATTGGCAGGGGGTCTATCAAGATTAAAGTCTACGGGCGTCGCCCTTCTGGCGCTCCTGAGTTGTGCGGTATGGAATCTGATCTGGATATTGCTGGGTTATATGCTGGGAACCAAATGGGAAGTATTCGAGGCAAGGGCCTCTGCCATCTTGATGAGATACAATATCGTTGTCCTCGTTATTGTCGCCCTTGTGGTTATCTTCTTTGTGCTCAAAAAGAAATATCGAAGAGAACGCTGATCCGAGTTGTTAAAGTCGCTTTTAAGATTCCTTCAACTTTAGTCACTTTAGATCACTTTAGTCATTTTAGTTCACTCATAGTTACGGCGGGACGGAGGAACGGAAAAAGGGAGGCAAAGCCAACCCGTCCCTTATGGTGCTCCCCTATCTGTCGCTTTTAAGAAGGCGACGCCTCTTTGCCCGCCTTGATGATCCGCGCCAGCTCCAGCATGCTTTTTGCCGTCTGCCTCGCCGTCTTCAGTCCATATTCATCCTTTAAGACCTGCTTCCTATCCTTGATATCGAACTCTCCGGTCCCTGAAAGACTTGATACTCCCCCGCCTCCAAACGTGGCCATGGTGCCCGTTGTGGCAATCAGCATCTGGAAAGTCATAAAGGCCCAATGGATGCTGGTAAGGGTGGTCTCGATACCCGTATTTCTGAACCAGCCCACGGCAATGGCTCCACCCACCTTATGTTTCAACTGGCCCCCGTAGTGTTTGCCATGAATGAAACAGCGCAGGCGGTCCAGGGCAGAAGCCAGACGGCCTGAAAGCCTGCCCAGATAGACCGGGGTGGCAACCATCAGGGCATCCGCCTCAAGGACTTTGGGAAAGAGGTCCTGGATGTCGTCCTCCACAGAGCAGTAACTTCCTTCGCTCTGTTTGGCCATGCACCAGTTGCAGTGGATACAATCTTCAATCTTCTTGTCATGAAGTGTGAAGACCTCGGTTTTTACACCATCCTGTTCAACAGCTTTTAGCCCCTCTCTCAAAATCAACTCCGTGTTCGAACCCTTGATGGGGCTTCCACAAATGCCTAGAAAATGTATCATTGCTTCCTCCCTTCCCCCTCTCTTGCAATACTTTGTCGCAATTGGTCATCCCGGTCAAGTCCCGTGAAGCGGGGCGCGAGCCGGGATCCAGAATGATTTCATTTTTCGGCACTTCCCTGGATTCCGGGTCTCGCCCCACAAGCCTGCCCCGTACTCGATACGGGGTTCGGTTCGCCCGGAATGACACCTTTTATTCATCGCCACACAGCCTCTCAAGAGGGGAGGAGATGTTTTGTTGAAAAGCTAAATGCTCCGCCCTTTAGTCCTTGTAGATTCACCTCACATTTAATAGATACAACGAAAGAAGACACAAATACAAGAGAATTGATCTTTGTCAGGAATCAAGCTATAAGATCGCAGAGATTCTTCAAAAGGAGGGAGTCGAATATGAGAGAAGTGGCTGTCTTGGGCGTGGGGATGACCAAGTTTGGGATATCTGAAAAGAGCAATCTGGAGATGTTCGTGGAGGCAAGCTTGGAGGCCATCACAAAATCTAACCTTGAACCAAAAGACATGCAGGCCCTCTTTTTTGGAAACTGTCTGGGCGATTTTGAGGAGGGTCAGATGCACATGGCACCCTTTGCCCATGCGGAACTGGGGCTGCCCCTTTCTGCGCCTGCCACGCGCTTTGAATCGGCCTGCGCCACCGCCACGGTGGCCATAAGACACGCCGCACTGCTGGTAGGCTCAGGCATTTACGATGTGGTGCTAGCGGGCGGTACAGAGCGGGCAGCAAAGATGGGGACGCCCCTGGCCACCAGGACCTTTGCTATGGGTTGCCAGGCACAGTATGAATCCACGACGGGTTTGACCTTTCCGGGCGTCTTTGCCATGGCGACGCACATGTATGCGAGTAAGCATGAGATACCCCTTCAAGATTTGAAGAAGCATATGGCCGAAGTCGCTGTCAAGAACCACCGTCACGGTACAATGAATCCCAAGGCCCATTTTCAGAAGGAGATCGATGTGGAGACGGTCCTGGACGGGATGATGGTGGCCGATCCCCTGCAACTTTTTGACTGCTGCCCCTTTTCTGACGGTGCCTCAGCGGTGGTCGTGGCTGATGCGGCCAAGGCGAGAGAGTTGGTGGAAAAGCCGGTCTATGTGGCCGGCATGGGACAGGCCTCTGCGGGCCCCCTCTATTTACAGAAGGATCTCTCCCGCGTTGTAGCAAGAGAGGAGGCTTCCAGGCAGGCCTACAAAGAGGCGGGATTGGGGCCTGATGACATTGATGTGATAGAACTTCATGATTGTTTCACCATCGCCGAGATCCTGGCCATCGAGAGCCTGGGTCTGTTTGAGTTTGGAAAGGGTTATGATGCGGCAACCAAGGGGGAAACCACCTTTAAAGGAAAGGCGGTGGTAAACCCATCCGGTGGCCTCAAAGCCAAAGGGCATCCCATTGGTGCGACGGGGGCGGGTCAGGTGACCGAGATCGTGGAGCAACTCAGAGGGGAGTGTGGGCAGAGGCAGGTTGAAGGCGCCAAGGTGGGCTATGTGGACACCCTTGGTGGCGATTTCGGGACGGTATGCAATATCATATTGAGGAGTTAGGCATGGATTACACGTTGACCTTTGAGCAATACCAGCAAGGCCTCAGTGATGGCAAATTCTTGGGCCTGCGATGCGAAAACTGCGGCACCGTTACCTTCCCATCACAGGGTGTGTGCAGGGACTGCGGGGGCAAGGACCTGGAAGTGACCGAGATAAAGGGGGAGGGGGTCATACGCACATTTACAGTCGTACGGGTGGCTCCAGAGGGCATGAAGCCCCCCTATGTGGTGGCCATGGTGGAACTGGACGAGGGGGCCTGGACCATGGGAAACCTTGTGGAGATGAACCCTGATGAGGCAGACATGGCCCTCATTGGGCGAAAGGTCAGGCTGGGAAGCCGAGTGGTGAAAAGCGATCCCAATTCAGAAGAGGATTTACACGTCCTGACCTTCACCCTGACATAAATCGATATTGCATCCCCGTGTACACCCACCTGAAAAGGATTTGGTAAGGGAGGGATATAGGAAAGGAATCATGCAGCATATGGAAAGAATCGCCGTGGTCGGTGCCGGAGCCATGGGCTCTGTTTATGCAGCCAAATTCTTTGAAATGGATAAAGACTGCATATCCCTTGTGGCCAAAGGGGAGCGTTACGCGCGGCTCAAGGCGCAAGGATTAATCGTCAACGACAGGCATTTCACACTGCCCGTGCTTGAAGCGGAAGAGAAG
>CAJIAF010000001.1_pt1 | contig 13144 bp, 12 predicted proteins | sample 9199141 | NCBI WGS metagenome assembly CAJIAF01 (sample SAMEA7708265, study PRJEB35096) | sediment metagenome | biome: marine neritic benthic zone biome [ENVO:01000025]; feature: sediment [ENVO:00002007]; material: shallow marine sediment [ENVO:03000034] sea grass bed [ENVO_01000059] ...
CATAGCGGGAAAAATATTCTCAAAGAGAACTACATATGGATTCTTCTATTTCTTCTCATTTTGATTGTCGTTTATGTCTTGACGCATCATCTGGTCATGAGACCTAAGAGAAAACGAATATAGGGATGGTGCTTTGCTCAATCATCCCGGCGCATTTCGCGTAATGGCCTTTCTAAGGACTTCCTTTGGCCCTCAAGGTGATGTATCATAACATTGATTAGAGCCTCCCATGATACCCCTTCGTGACACAATTCAGTCCAAGAGTTACCCGATCGTCAATACCACCATTATTGCCCTGAATGGTCTCATTTTCTTGGTGGAGTTGGGGCAGGGCTCAAAGCTGAATCAATTCATTTTCAACTATGGGCTTGTTCCAGCACGCTACTCGGTGCCAGAGATCGCCGCTCATTTCAGTTTTGGGAAGCAGGCCTTCGCCCTCTTATCATTCATGTTCATTCATGGGGGGTTCTGGCACCTGCTTGGCAATATGTGGTCCCTCTATATATTCGGCGACAATGTGGAAGATCGTCTGGGGTCCATAAGGTATCTTGTATTCTACCTGCTTTGCGGCTGGGCATCGGGGCTGTCCCATCTTTTCACGAACTGGCATTCTCAAATTCCCACGATCGGTGCAAGCGGAGCCATCGCGGGAGTCATGGGGGCCTATCTCATATTGTATCCCCGGTCAAGAATTCTTACATTCATTCCCATATTTTTCATCCCCTACTTCATAGAAATTCCAGCGTTCTTCTTTCTGGGGATATGGTTTTTGTTACAATTCTTGAGTGCGGCAGGAACCCATGGACAGACGGGTGGCATAGCCTGGTGGGCGCACATCGGGGGTTTTGTCTTTGGCATTATCTTCTTGAAGCTCTTTTTGAAGGTTCCACAGTTAGGGGTGAGTGACAAGTTGCGGGGTGCCACGTCTAAGAAGAAGACGCCTCGTCTGCAGGTCATTCGGACCATGGAGTCAAAGGACGATCCCCACCTCTATGGGCAAATCAGCATCACCCCCAGAGAGGCGGAGCTTGGCACACGCAAGCTGGTGAATATCGCTCAAGGCTTTCAGAAGCGGCCATTCAGGATAAGTGTTCCCACCGGCGTAAAGGATGGGACCGTCCTGCGTCTGGCCGGGTTGGGGAAAAAAATAGAAAATGGACAAAGGGGTGACCTGTATCTCAAGGTGTTGATCAATCCCTGACAATGATAAAGCTGGTTTTTCGACAGTCTCTATATAAACCTTTAACAACGGGTAAGCCAAAGGAACGAATTTCTGTAGGTCATGAATTCCGGCGTGAATCCAAATAAGGTTGTCCTCTCCAGGGAGTTACTCAAGCTCTACTATGAAGGCATGAGCGGGGAGGTTGCTGTCAAAGACAGCCTTCAGACCATAAGAATCTATTTAGACGAGGGGAATGTGGTCTACGCCGAAGGGGTTGATGAAGGCAAACAGTTTCTGAGGGAGATTGCGGGACAAAAGGGACTGGCCCCGGGTCAACTGAAGGAATTGGAGCAGATTATGGAAAAGGATCCTCAATCCCTGGGCAAAACGCTCCTTGAGAGAAGGCTTGTATCAGAGGCCGTTTGGAAAAAATTCGTTGAGATAAAGGTCAAATATGCCATTGCAGCTGCATTAGGGATGGAGAATGCAGATCTGAAATTCCGTGAAGTTGATTTCAGCATCCTTCCCAATAATCTCATCAATTACAACATGATCCAGCTACTTCTCGATACCATAAGATTAATGGAAGACCTGAAGACTTTTGCAAGACATATCCCGGGAGACGATGCCGTATTCACCCTTTCCGAGGGAGCCAATGAGTTCCAGGCCATTATTCCACTGAACCCCTTCGAACTCACCATTTTCTCTGAGATCGACGGGCAGAAAACCATAGGCGAGATCACAAAATCAAAAGGCCAGGCGAGAGAAGACGTGTACAAGACTTTCTACCTTCTCCTCTGCTTTGATCTGATCACGCTCCTATCCGCACAGGAGGGAGGAATGGAAAGTGAAGTGGATTATACCCAAATCGTTAATATTTACCTTGATCTGCTGAGGATTCTGGAGACCAATTTTCGCAAGGAAGTGGGCAAAAGGTTTGAGAGTATCCTGGATAAGTGTCTCAATGAATTGACCGGCCAGAGCAAAGAAATCCTGGGTAGCCTCGATCTGTCTAAAGATTATCAAGCAGGCATTGCCACGCAGATATCTAAACGATTTGCCGAGAAGGAGAAGGCTGTGGAGGGTAGACTGGTCTTGTCTTCTTCTTTCAACAAGCTGCTCTTCTTGCTGATCATGAGGATGGAAAAACTGCTGGGCAAAGCCTTAGCGGAGAGGTCCCTCAAGCAGATGATGAATATATTGCAGGATGTGGACAGATACCGGCGAGAACCTGAAATTATGGATTATATGAGGGGAAATCTGAGGGACTATTTCCAGCAGATAAGCGGCTGAAGGGGAATAGGGATTTGTCCTACTCAGGGATATGTGAAGCGGTGAGTGGAACCTATGGATCTTATCTTTCTTGGTACGGGTGCGGCCTGGAGTCTTCCGGAACTGAACTGCGATTGCGTGATATGCCGCGAAATGCGACGAAATGGTGAAAGGAGGCAGCGGACGGCGTTTCTCCTCTCAGGGAAGACCAACCTCCTGGTGGATTGCGGCCCTGATATAGCCTCCCAGCTCTCGAGACACCAGATCGATAGATTGGATGCTGTCTTGATTACCCATGAGCATGGGGACCATTACATGGGATTGGACGAGCTCTTTTCCTATAAACGGACCCGCGCAAGGGGGGAGTTTGAGCCCACAGTGGTCTATATGACACAGAAGAGCTGGGAGGTGGTCAGAGACCGCTTTGGATACCTGGAGGAGATGGGTGTGATTAAAGTCCAGGAAATAGAGCCTGGGAGCGCCTATGCCTTCGGAGAATTCGCATTCGTTCCGTTCAAGACGAATCATGGCCCCTTTGCATTGGGATCGGTGGGATTCATTATAAGAACCAGGTCTCGGGGGAGCAGGGAAGTCCGGTTGGTGTACACGTCTGACTTCGAAGACCTACCAGAGACTCATCCTGATCTGATTCATCCTGACTATCTGATCATACAGTCCTTTTGGCTCAATGAGCCGATCGTGAACCGGCCACATCATATGAGCTTTCAGGGGGCCCTCAAATTTATAGAACAGTGGAAGCCGGAATTAGAAACCTTTCTGGTTCACATGGGGGATGGGGACATGGTCCCGGGCGATCCTGCAAACAGGATGTTAAAGAAATACAAACCCGCAGATCCTTTGAGAAATCCCAAAAGCGGGGACCCTTATCCCGTGCCCCTGAACCAGGAACAGTGGCAAAAAACCATAGATCAGATCAGCGCTGACCGTCATTTACCTTTCAAAATAACTGTGGCCCATGACGATCTTCGCATCCAACTCTAGGCCTGCGGGCCGTCACCATTCCCTTCTCTCTGTTCCGCCACCTAGTGAACGGGCACCGTTACGGCGTCGTCCATGTAGTCCTTAAAGGGTATGTCAATTTTCAAAAGCCCGTTCTCGTAGCTCGCCTTGGCCTCCTCCGCCTTAACGGGGCAGCAAAAGGCCCACGTGGTCACATACTCAATATCTTCTCTCGGTGCAGTGAGGTTAAAACTGTCCTCATGCATCCTCAGGTTGATATCCTCTTTTTTCACGCCAGGGATCGAGATCTCAAGGCTCAACCTCTGATGATCTGGATCCACGTATGAACACACATCGGGTGATGTCTTTATTTTATCATTTGCCATTATGATCACCTCCCCATCAAACACCTCTTTTCTGAAGGGTGGTTATGGTATGGATTTACGGGACCCCGCAGCTGAATTTGGAGCTCCCGACGTTTTTATTACAATAATACTTAAACATGGAAATGCAAGGTTGTGTGGCTTCATTAATTTCACATGGGGCGTCATTGAGCGGCCCTTGTTTTAAGTCACTCAGAATTTTATTGACGGCAGATCTGGGAGTAGGGAACGGAATGGAATGAATGGGGTTGTATGAGGGGGATGAAAAAAGGAGCTAACTGGATTAGGAGATAACGTAAACACGCCCTTTGGGATGCCAGGTGGCACTCGCTTCTGGCTTCTGCTTTTCGTAGGTTTCGACCAGGTCTCCTTTCTTGGCTTGATTGAAATCTGAAATCTTCAGCCCCACCTGCTGACCTTTTTTGGCCTCCTTCACGGCATCCTGTTCAATATGAAGCGATTCTATTTTCCCTGAATAGACAGGGCCCATGGCTGAGATAATCCTGAATTTTTTCCCCTGGGCAAGGGTGCCTCGCAAAACCTCACACCCTAAAATGCTTCCCTTGCGGCTGCTTTTGAATAGGGCGATCACTTTGGCCTTTCCCGTGATGATTTCCTTTTCCTCCTCACGGTGAATCAAACGACCTGCAATCTGGCTTAGATCTTGGGTCAATTTGTAGATCACATCATAGAGACGGATCTCAACGCCCTTTTCTTTACTCAATTGCTGCATTTTGGGCAACAAACTCACATTAAACCCTACCACGAGTCCGCTCCCAGTGAGGGCCATGAGCAGATCCGACTTGCTGATCGCCCCAATTCCGGTGTGAAAGGGGAAGACGTCCACCTCAGGATTCTCCAGAGACGCTAGACTTGATACCACGGCCTCAAGACTTCCAACGGAGTCGCATTTGAGGACGATCTCCAGGCCCTTTTTTCGTCCCTGCCCCTCACTTTTGTTTCTCGTCATATGTCCCCCTCCAGAGGAAAAGGGTCATTCCATCAACTTCACCATCATGACGTTTTCCAGGTAATTGAGGTCCACAGGCTTGGTAATATAATCGTAAGCGCCTGACTCAATCGTTTCCTTGGCCTGCTCATGGTCGGTTACGACCGTCACCATAATAACCGTGACGCCAGGATCCATTTCTTTCATCTCTTTTAACACGTCGAGGCCACCCATCCCGGGCATGATCATATCCAGGAAGACGAGTTGAGGTTTCACTTCTTGAAATTTGCTTATGGCAGTGGGCCCGTCCAGGGCCGTGTGCACATCGTGACCCTTGGAACTCAGAAATTCCTCCAACACATTACAGGCTTCAACTTCATCATCGACCACTAAGATCTTTGCCATAGCTCAAAAGCTCCTTTCTTGAGAGTTTAAGCCCAATTGAGCGTAAACGCTCGCTTGGAAGTTACTTGTTATCCGTTATTCGGGTGCTCCTATATCTCCACCAAAGGTGGGTTAGCATTTCAAATATCTGGCTTTCAGAACATATAACCAATAACGATTAACAAATAACACCTGATCGGGTTTTGACTCGATTAGGGTCTAGCTATTGGTGTCCTTCATCAACGGGAAGCTCGATAAAAAAAGAAGCGCCTCCCCATTCATTGTTTTCTGCCCACATCCTACCCGCATGTTCGTGTATAATGCTGTAGGAGATGAAAAGCCCCAGCCCTGTGCCCTGTCCAGGGTCCTTGGTGGTGAAAAAGGGATCAAAGACCTTATCCATGTGGCTGTCCTCAATACCCGTACCCGTGTCTGAAATGATGACTTGTACATGATCCCCTGGGCCGGATAGTCCCGTCTTTATTCCGAGTACCCTGGTTTCCCTGCCTGCCATGGCTTCGGTGGCATTATAAAAAAGATTAAACATAACCTGCACAATCCTGTCTTTATCCAGGGGTATCAAGGGCAGGGCGGCATCGTACTTGGCATCTGTCTTGATGTCATACTCCTTGAATTGAGGGTCGCTCAAGACCAGGGCATGCTGGATAATCTCGTTTAGGTTATTCATGGAAATATGTTTTCTCGAACTGCGAGAAAACTGTCCCAGATCTTCGGTAAATTCAACAATGCGATTTAGCTGATTCTTGCAGATCGCAAGTGCGTCCTTTGCTGCTCCCGTAAGGTCCTCTTTCTGCTCTAAGAGTTGGAGCCTCATGGATATGATGTTGACGGGGTTGAGAATCTCATGTGCGACAGCTGCCGAAAGCCTTCCAATGGCCGCAAGTTTCTCAGACTGCACCAACATATCTCTCGTTTCCTGGAGCTCTTGGCCCGTTCTGCCCAGGGCCTCTTCCGCTCGCCTTCGCTCATCCAGCTCTTTTTTTAACACATCATATAGCTGGGCGTTTTGTATGGCCACTGCCGCCGTATCCGCTAGACCGCCTAGTAACTGCAGGTCCTCCTTTCTGAATCCGTAAGGCAGTCCTATGGAATCCACATAAATGATGCCGCGGGTCTCTCCTTCATACTTGAGGGGCACACACATCACGGACATGACATTCATCGCCTGCATGCTTTCCGAAAGGTCTGCATCGTCTGCAAGGCTGGTGTTGGTCATCATGACCGGTTCACCTTCTTCCATGACCCTGTCCACTATAGTCCTGCTGTAGTTGATTTTGGGGAGAGGCCCTGCCTTGGGGCCTATTCTCGTCTTTGAAACCACCTCTTCCAACTGGCCCGTGTCCTTGTCCAGGAGTAGAATGGCACCTCGATTGATTCTAATCAGCAGGTTCATGATCTGATCTATCACTTCCTGCAATACGTCAGGGATATCCTGGGATTTGGCAAAAATATTAGAGACCCTGAGAAGTAATCCCACCGTCGGTGCATAGTCGCGGGATTCATGCTTTTCGAGTAAAGACTCACTCGTGTCAAAAGGCGTTTTTTGTGTTTCTGAGGGAAACGCTTCAGCCAGGTTTTCTTCCGTGGCCTCTTTTTGCAAGGATAGGAGGCTATTTCCCACCAAAAAACGATTCCCTTTCTTTATCTCCACCTCCATGCCTGGTTCTATCTTCTGTCCGTCGATAAAGACGCCCTGGAAACTGCTCATATCCAGAATGAAGATTTTACCCTGCTTCTTTACAAGCTTTGCATGATGCCGTGAAACGCCTATTTCTGAAAGACATATATCATTGTCATGGGACCTTCCGATGGTGGTGATACCATCATTGAGGGCAAAGCTGTTGCCCCTGTGTGGACCGTCAATGACATATAATTTCTTCAAAACAGGCCTCCAAGTTTTGATAGCGCCAGGGCGAAGTCCCCACGCCCCTGGAACAAACGACCGCCAACAGCTGGAAACGGCGGTGAATGGGATTTGATGATGGATGTGGACGGCTCTTTACCTAAGAGAGAGGTTCCTGGCGCAAGTTCTCTTAAGCAGAAGGTCCCCCTCTCAGAAAAGAAAAGTATAAAATAAGGGATACATGGGTGTCAATCAGCTGGGCGAAGCAAGATAGGGGGATGGGAGGGCTGATCAGGTGCCAAAGGCACGCACCCCTTTTATTTCGTGGTCGGGTGTAGTAGGCTTACGTTTTATTCTCACCTCAAATAGTCCACAGGGGGCGTAAATTTGGACATAGCACTCATAATCCTGGGGCTCCTTTGCGCACTGATTGGTCTTGTGGGATGCATTTTTCCTATTATCCCGGGGCCTCCTCTCAGTTTCCTGGCCCTGATTCTCCTCTCCTTGGCCAAGAATTGGGAGCCATTCAGCCCAACCTTCTTGCTTATTATGGGAGGCTTGGCCGTACTGGTGAGCGTCCTGGACTATGTGGTTCCCGTGGTTGGGGCCAAAAAATACGGGGCATCAAAGCCGGGCATCTGGATCTCCATGATAGGGATGTTCGTCGGCGTGCTTTTCTTTCCACCCTGGGGCATGCTCATCGGGGCCTTTCTGGGGGCATTGGCTGGCGAGCTGTTAGCTGGGAAAAAAGGGAGAAAATCGCTTCAAGCGGCCTGGGGTGTGTTTGTGGGAAATGTGGTGAGCATTGGATTCAAACTCGCCTACTCTGGCGTGATCATTTTCTTTTTCGTGAAAGAGATGTTTTAGAGGCTGTCGGAAAACGCCCACCCGCCTTATACATGCCCTCGCAATAACCAAAATCTCCTCCCTCTTATCAACCTTCTATTCAGGTCTATTCTGTCTCGTGACCGTGGAGTCCCGTGTGGTGAAGTAGAGCGCCAAGGCCACAAGTATGGCCGCAAAGCAGATCAGGAAGGCGGTGCGATAGGCCTCCCCGCCGTCGGATAGATTTGGGGCCATACTCTGCATAACGGCACCCAAGGCATGGATAAAGAGACCCGCGCCCATCATGGTGAAGAAATTAATCCCTGCCATGGCCGTCCCAGACATTTCCTGAGGCATGAGTTCCATGATATGGGCAAAACTGAGCTGGTTAAAGGAGGCGAAAAACCCGAGAAGGAATAGAACGGCTGCCAAAGCAACAAGATGGGACGTGCCTTGCCACTGGGCAAGGGTGAAGATGGCGGCAGCCAGGATGAAGAGGGCAATGATAAGGGTCCGTTTTCTAGACTTAAGGACCCGGTCTGAGACTATTCCGCCTAACGGAGAGCCGAGAATAAATCCCGCACTGATCATGAGCAAAAGATTCCCGGCTGTGACGGCGGGAAGTCCCAGATGCACCATGAGAAAGGGCCCCGCCCACAGAGCTTGGATGGACGCAAATGACCCGTAACGCAGAAAAATGCTCAAGGAGATGGCCCAGTAGTTCCACGTTGTAAACAGGGCCTTCATGGAGCCCCAGGCCGGAAGGGGGCTCGGTGTATTGGACGGCGTTGTGTTGGGGCGACGCTCGTCCAGAGGTGTATCGCGTACTGTGATCCAGAGACATGCAGTCAGAACGGCATTGAGACAGGCCAGGGCATAGAAGGCGCCTCGCCAGCCCAATGCCTGAATGAGAAGTGCCAGGGGACTGGTGGCGGCTAGAGTGCCCAACGCGCCCATGGAGAGGAGCAGCCCCGTGATGGTGGCGAATCTCCCCAGTTGGAACCATTTGGTGAAGAGTTTGAGGGTCCCCATAAGGTTGGCCGCCATACCGAGTCCCAGCAATCCCCGACCTATGACTCCGCCCGGCAGGCTTCCCGCATGTGCAAAGATGATGGCGCCAAGGACCGCAATGGAATTTAGCACGACCATGCTGATTCTGGCCCCAATCCGATCCAGGAGGAGACCCAAGGGAGGTTGAACAAGGGCAAAGACATAGAAAAAAATGGCGCCCAACAGGCCCAACTCCTGGGAATTGAGGCCAAGGTCTCGGCTCAGATCTGGGGCGATGATGGCGCTTGATACCCGATAGAACTGAGACATCAGAAAAAGGGAAGCGCAGACGCCAAATATGACCCACCGTCTCCTGTGCATGATCACCTCTTATAACAGCTACCGGTAAAGTGGAGAACAAAAATCTCCAGACGCATGGACCCTTCCACCTCCATGCATTTCGTATAACATTAACAGAGACAACATGAACAACCTCATGTCAGGTTGACACCACATTTCTCATTATCTATGATCCCCACCCAGGAGAGGCATGCGCTGCGTTTCCGGAGCAGGCTTAGAATTGAAAGGAGGTTCATGACATGAAGACCATCAAGATAATGCCCTGTCTCGATATGAAAGAGGGGCGGGTCGTCAAAGGCATCCATTTTGTCGATCTGAGGGATGCGGGTGATCCGGTGGAAAACGCACAATTCTATGAGAAGGAAGGGGCGGACGAACTGGCGATGCTGGACATCGCAGCCACCGTAGAAAACCGCAAGACAAGGCTGGAATGGGTGAAGAACGTCTCCTCGGTCATATCGATCCCATTAACCGTCGGAGGCGGTATTGGGAGTCTGGAAGACATGGAATCGGTGCTCGAGGCAGGCGCTGACAACATATCCATGAATAGCGCGGCGGTTCGAAATCCCGACCTTGTCCGTGAGGCCGCTGAGAAGTATGGAAGCGAGAGGGTCACCGTGGCCATTGATGCGAGGAGAAACAAGGAGATGGCTTCCGGCTTTGAACTGGTTGTGGCAGGCGGGACCAAGCCCGTGGGTAAGGATGCCATTGAATGGGCAAAGACGTGTCAGGAACTGGGCGCGGGCGTTCTCCTTCCCACAAGCATGGACGGTGACGGCACGCAAACGGGTTATGATCTGGAGTTTACCAGGGCCATTTCGGATGCGGTGGACCTACCCGTTGTTGCCTCAGGGGGCGCGGGAAACCTGGAACATTTCTATGAGGCCGTGGCAGAAGGGGGTGCCCAGATCTTGCTCGCTGCCTCGGTGTTCCACTACCGGACCCTGAGCATAAGAGAGGTTAAAGAGTATTTGAAAGACAAGGGCCTGAAGGTGACACTGTGAATGGCCCTTATTCTTTTCTGAGGACACGGCAAGGCCCACTTTCTTGACAAGCCCTTGGCTCTACAATATCATGGGTTAAGCACCAGAAAAAATGATGTTTCCCAATCTTTAAAAGGGCTGAGACCCTGAACCGTAAAGGGATTTCTTTATGCAGATATCTCGTCGGGATTTCATCAAAAATACCCTCATCCTTGGCGGGTCCCTTCTCTGCTCTCCCATCTCTCTTCACGCCCGTGAAAGAAACAAGGCACCGTGGCGGCCCGCCTATGACACACTGGAGGACCAGGGTAAGCTGGCGCAGAGGATTGAGCAGGCCTACGCTATTTTCGAGGCGTGCGAACTCTGTCCCCGGCAGTGTGGCGTGAATCGGCTAAAAGGCGAAAAAGGATTCTGCCAGGCCCCGGCGGATGTGGTGGTCCATAGCGCCCAACCCCATTTTGGTGAGGAGATATCGCTGGTCGGTGAGAATGGCTCTGGCACCATTTTTTTCTCTAACTGTAATTTGCGCTGCATCTTCTGCCAGAACTGGCCCATTTCCCATGAGGGCAGAGGAAGGAAAATGAGGGATGAATATCTGGCAGAACTGATGCTCCACCTGCAAAAGATCGGCTGCCATAATATCAACCTGGTGACGCCCACCCACGTGATGCCAAACATCCTCAGTGCCACAAGGATTGCCTTAGAAAAGGGTTTGAGCATTCCTTTAGTCTACAACACGAGTGGATACGAGCGCGTGGAGATCCTGAAGCTCTTGGACGGCATCGTGGATATCTATTTGCCGGATATGAAGTATATGGATGCGGATCAGGCGCAAAATTATTCATCCGGTGCCTCAGATTACCCTGAGATGGCAAAGGCCGCGATCATGGAAATGAACCGACAGGTGGGAGGACATCTGACCGATAAGCGAGGAATAGCCTTGAGGGGGGTAATGATCCGACACCTGGTTATGCCCAACCGGGTGGCCGGGACAGAGAAATTCACAAAGTGGGTGGCCGAGAACCTTCCCAAATCCACTTATGTGAATGTCATGGCGCAATATCGTGTGGAATACAAGGCCTTTGAATATCCAAAAATTGCCCGCGGCATCACCGTAGAGGAATTTCTGGAAGCCATGGACTGGGCCGAAAAATATGGGTTGACCCAACTCGACCCCCACTCCGTGGCGCTCAGGGACTTTTACTCCCGAGGCCGATCAGGCTAGGCTTCTCCAAAAGGGTCCTTTTTACCAAAACATGCCAGAATGCCTCGCTCTTCAGAGCGGGAATGAATGGCATCCTTTTGAATCTCCCTCCCTTGATGGGAGGGGCAAGGCCTGCCCGCCATCGCGAGCATGAGCTCGCTCAGGCGAGGCGGGCGGGGGAGGGTGAAAGTAAAGAGGCTCACCCCTACCTCCGTAATAAGTGCGGGGCAGGCTTAATCCTACCCCATCGGAGAATGTGTCGCAATTCGACAAAACTGTCATTCCGGGCGAGCTCACATGCCTGCCCCGTATTTAATACGGGGTTGAGCGAGACCCGGAATCCAGGAAAAGCTGCGGAAATCAAGTCACTCTGGATCCCGGCTCGCATCCCGCTCCACGGGATTTGGCCGGGATGACGAATTGCGACAAAGCCTCTCGAGGGGGAGGAGATGTTTTATTGAAAAGCTAGATGCCCCGACCTATGGTCGGGGCGCTTCACTGTAAGACACAACCCTTTTTCTCACATCCAAATTCCAGGGACAGGCTTACCGCAATATCCGCAATTCCCTGTATTCAAGTGCATGTCTTTGATCATGTATCCCATGCGCTCGATAACGATCTTCTGGCACCTGGGGCAGAAGGTGTTCCAGGCCTCATGACCTGGCACTCTCCCGATGTAGACGTGCTCCAGGCCGCAGGCTAAAGCGGTCTCGCGTGCCTTCTCCAGGGTGGACACCGGGGTGGGGGGGAGGCGCTGGAGCTTATACAGAGGATAAAACCGAGATAAATGGAGCGGCGTGTCGGCTCCCAATTCTTTCCTCACCCAAAGGGACAGGTCTTCAATCACCGACATCTCATCATTCTTTGTGGGTATGATAAGGGTGGATACCTCCACGTGGACCTTCTCCTGCTTCAGCACCTTCAGGCTGTCCAGCACGGGGCTCCGCTCCCCTTCAGACAAATCATGATAACAGGCATTGGTAAACCCCTTCAGGTCTATGTGGGCTGCGTCAATGACCTTGCACAGTTCGCGGAGGGGGCCCTCATTGATGAAGCCATTGGAGTGGATCACATTTAAAAGGCCCTCTCCCTTGGCAAGGCGGGCGATGTCAGACATGTATTCGTAGAAGATGGTAGGTTCTGAATAGGTGTAGGAAATAGAATGGGCCCTCATCTGTTTCGCTTTTTTTACCACCAGTTCAGGGGAGAACGCCTGGGCAAAGACGTCCTCTGGAAAGGCCTGGGAGATCTCCCAATTTTCACAAAACTTGCATCGAAAATTGCAGCCCGCTGTGGACAGGGTTAAAGAATTGGTGCCAGGAAGGACATGGAAAAAGGGCTCTCTTTCGATTCTGTCCAGATAAAGGACACAGGGATTCCCATAGACCAGCGTGTAAAGCTTCCCATCCCGATTCTCACGCACCCTGCAAAAGCCCCTCTTGCCACGAGGGAGTTGGCATTGCCTGGGGCAGAGATCACACTGGATTTTTCCGCCACCCAATGGGGTGAAATAGGGGGAGAGTTTTGTCTTGATGAGGCCTTTTACGGGCTTTGCCCGTGTTATCTTTGGAACACAGAACAGTTGAGCCGCCCAAAGGGCACAGAAACTCCTCCCACCAAACTTCAAGAACTCACGTTTTGTAAGTCGGCCCTGTAGCATGCATCTATCCCTTTTCCGTTCTCTCCTTTCCCCTCAGTCTTTCTTCATAAATGATAAATGATAGATGATAAATGATAAATGTAAACCGTCATCCGTCCTCCGTCTTCCCTGCCCGCCATAGCTTCTCGACCTCCATAGCTTCTCGACC
>CAJIAF010000153.1_pt1 | contig 13105 bp, 11 predicted proteins | sample 9199141 | NCBI WGS metagenome assembly CAJIAF01 (sample SAMEA7708265, study PRJEB35096) | sediment metagenome | biome: marine neritic benthic zone biome [ENVO:01000025]; feature: sediment [ENVO:00002007]; material: shallow marine sediment [ENVO:03000034] sea grass bed [ENVO_01000059] ...
CCTCAAAGTGTCTTAATCCCCCATCCGAAAACACCCGCGAACGAGAGACTAGAGTTCAGATCCTAAATGGATGCCGCCGGAGGCGGAAAAAAGGGAGGTGGCAGGGCTGGCCACTAATTGAACTGCAGGCAAGCCAAATCAAGGTCTTCTCTTTTTGTTGGGCCAAGGGTGACCAACGAGACTTCATCGTTCTGAAAGGTGTCTTGTGCAACAGCAACCACTTGATCAACGGTAACCTTTTGCAACTTAGCCACGAGCTCGTCATAACTCACATATCTTCCAAAAACGTAATCATTCTTGGCAAGACGCATCATCCTGACATCCGTGTTTTCAGCGCCGAGCAGAACGCCCCCCATCAGATGCTCAAGGGCTGCCGATAGATCAGATTCGGAGACTTCCCCATCCCTAATCTTCCTTATTTCTCTGTTGACAATCTCAAGTACCTGATTCACTTGCGAAGGGTCCGTGCCCACATAGACACCCATAAGGCCCGTATCCATGTAAGCAGAAAGAAAAGAGTAGAGAGAATACGCTAGGCCCCTCTTTTCTCGAATCTCCTGAAAGAGACGGGAACTCATGTTGCCGCCCAGAATTGTATTCAGGACGGCACCAGCGAATCTCACATCGCTTGACAAATTTGGCGCCTTTCCCCCCAGGCATATGTGGACCTGTTCCAGGTCTTTCCACTGACAAGAGATGTCAGCATGCACATGGGGAATGCTCCTTGGAGGATCTTCGGTGCCCGACTTAATAGAGTTAAAAAGGGGCTCAAAGTGGGCTACCAGGGCATCATGCTCAATGCTTCCCGCGGCGGTAATAATAATCCGGCTTGGCGTATAAAACCTGTTTAGGTAATCAAGTATGGTCTCTTTTCTTATGTTTGAAACGGTCTCATCCGTGCCGAGCACACACATCCCGAGGGGATGGTCAATCCAGCATAGACGGTTAAATAACACATGAATACGGTCCTCTGGCGTATCCTCCATCATATTGATTTCTTGGAGGATGACCTGTCTCTCTCGATCCATGTCCTGAGGGTCAAAAATAGAATTGAGGAAGATATCAGAAAGGATTTCTGCCAGGGTGGGAAGATGTTTGTCCAAAACCTTTGAGTGGTAACAGGTATGTTCTTTTCCGGTAAAGGCATTGGAAAGCCCTCCAATGGCATCCAGTTCCTTGGCAATCTGCAGGCTGCTCCGGTTTCTCGTGCCCTTGAAGATCATGTGTTCCACAAAATGGGAAATCCCATTCTCCCTTTCCACCTCGTCACGGGAACCCGCGCCCACCCATATCCCGAGAGAAATGGAACGGATATGCTCCATCTTTTCAGAGAGAATCTTGACCCCGTTCTCAAGAACCGTTTTATGATACATTATCAGGGCTTTCCTCTAGAGCGGCTTTACGGGAGAGGCTTATCCTTCCATTACTGTCCACTTCCAGCACCTTTACCAGGACCTCATCACCTTCCTTGAGGATATCGGTCACCTTATTCACCCGATTTTTGTCCAGTTGAGAGATGTGAACCAAACCATCCGTCCCAGGAAGAATTTCCACAAAGGCGCCGAAATCCATGATCTTTCTCACCTTGCCCATATAGAGCTTTCCCACTTCTGCATCCTGTATGATATTATTGACCATTTCAACGGCAATCTTTGCCCTCTCACCATCCGTGGATGCTATAACCACTTTGCCATCATCGTCCACATCAATTCTGGATTCACTGGCGTTGATGATCTGTTTAATGGTCTTGCCCCCAGGGCCTATAAGGAGCCTGACTTTTTCAGGCCTTATTTGTATGGTGGTGATGACCGGTGCATACTCAGAGATCTCGGTCCTCGGCTGGGAAATGGTTTGATCCATCGCATCAAGAATAAACAGCCTCGCCTCTCTTGCCTGTTCAAGGGCTTTTTGCATGACCTCTCTGGTGATGCCATCGATCTTTATATCCATCTGCAGGGCCGTTATCCCATGACGGGTGCCAGCCACTTTGAAATCCATGTCCCCGTAATGGTCTTCATCCCCTATGATATCCGTAAGGATGACCAGTTTCTCCCCTTCCGAGATAAGCCCCATAGCCACGCCAGCAACCGCATCCTTTATGGGCACCCCCGCGTCCATCATTGAAAGAGATGCCCCACAGACGCTGGCCATGGAAGAGGAGCCGTTGGATTCAAGGATTTCTGAGACGACCCGAACAGAATATTGGAAATCGTCCTTGTTTCTCATAACTGGGATGAGGGCCCGGCGAGCCAGTGCGCCATGCCCAATTTCTCTCCTTCCTGGGCCACTAAGTCTTCTCGCCTCCCCCACAGAGTAAGGGGGGAAATTGTAGTGTAATATGAAGCCTCGATACATGTCTCCATAGATGGTGTCAATTCTCTGCTCATCCATCTCCGTTCCAAGGGTGGTCAGGACCATAGCCTGGGTCTCGCCCCTGGTAAACAGCGCAGATCCATGAACCCGTGGTAGCACCCCCACCATACAATCGATGGGTCTCACTTCCGCGAAGGGCCGCCCGTCTATGCGCCGCCCCTCTTCCAGGATCATCTTGCGCACCATTTTTTTCTCTAGATCATAGATGATATCCCTGATCTCTGATTCCTTTTCTTCATACACCTCGGAAAGGGCTTCCAGTACCGAGACGAAGGTATCACCTCTTTTCTTCTGGCGTAATTTTTTGTCGGCCGTGGTGATCACCTCTTGGAGTAAAGGCGTTGCCAGTTCAATCGCCTTGGTCTCCATTTCTCCATCTTTGGCAGGACCAGAAAATGCCCTCTTCTCTTTTCCCACCTCTCCCTTGATCTCTATCTGCATCTCCAGCATGGGTTGTAAGGCTTGATAGCCATAAAAAATGGCCTCAATCATTTCAGATTCCGAGACAAGCTGGGCGCCTCCTTCCACCATCACCACACCAGATCTGTTACCAGCCACTATGATGTTGATATCACTCTCCTCCAGTTGAGTGAGTGTGGGATTGGCTATAAACTTCCCGTCTATTCTACCGACACGGACGCCGGCTATGGGTCCATCAAAGGGGATATCCGATACTTCAAGGGCCGTCGATGCCCCCAACATGGCCAGAACGTCCGCCTCGTTTTCTTTGTCTGTGGAGAGTACGCTGGCGATTATCTGTGTTTCATAGCCGTAGTGATCTGGAAAAAGAGGTCTTAAAGGCCTATCCATGAGTCGGGCAGTAAGGGTTTCCCTCTCCCTGGGTCTTCCCATATCCCTACGGAAATAATTCCTCGGAATTCTGCCCCCCGCATAGGACATCTCCTGGTACTCCACAGTTAAAGGGAGAAAATCTATCCCCTCTCGAATTTCATCTGTGGACACGGCGGTCACCAGGACCACCGTTTCTCCTAGTGTCACAACCGCAGAGCCACTCGCCTGCCTTGCGATACGGCCAGTTTCCACGTATAGGGTTTGACCGTTAATATCCATTGAACTGCTCTTAATCATCTCTTAGTGCATCCTTTCTCCATATCTGGAAGTTCATGAGTATCTTTGTACTCAGTGTGTGGATATGAATCTACCGGGTAAAGCCTACTTTCTAATCCCCAGTTCCTTGATGATACCCTTGTATCTCTTCACATCTGTTTTCTTCAAATAATTCAGGAGCCTTCTCCTTTGACCCACCAATTTTAGCAGACCCCGCCGAGAGTGGTGGTCCTTTTTGTGTATCTTGAAATGATCGGTAAGGTAACTTATTCGCTTGCTCAAAAGGGCGATCTGAACTTCGGGGGAACCAGTGTCCTTTTGATGGAGCTTAAACTGATCAACAATCTCTTTCTTGACCTCTGGAGTCAAAACCACTTTTTAACCCTCCTTCTAAATGGATTCATGTTTGAACGAACAAACTTTTTAACGGTTTAAAACAATCTGGTCTCAGTTGAAGACCCTCATGATCTTTAATGATGCTTTGTTCTTTACTATGGGGTGCACTTTGGCGATGGCCACCAACCCCTCTCCCTCGACCAATTTCATGTAACCTTCAAAAGACCGGGGCAAATCCAGCATGGCAACCTCCTCACTTCCAGGCTGATGCCCATTTCTGATCCGCTGAGCCATGCCACCGTCCACTTTTGCCTGCCTCATGTCAGGCAAGGCCTCGTGCAGAGGAATGATTGACTGTGGGACGAGGCGTTGCCGGGATAGATGCTCCACTTTTTCTAGGCTCAGGGCGTCCTTAACGCTGAAAGGCCCGCTGTAAAATCTTCTCAGGGACTTGAGATGGGCTCCAGGTCCCAGTTCTTTTCCCAGATCTGCTGCTAGGCTTCTCACATAAGTGCCCCTGGAACAAGTGACCTTCATGGTCACATCAGGGAGATCAATGGAAGTGATTGCGAGGGAATGGACTTCCACCCTTCTTTTCTGCAAATCCATTTTGATCCCTTTTCGTGCCAGCTCATACGCCCGTTTGCCCCTGTAATTGACAGCGGAAAACAGAGGGGGGGCCTGTTCGATTTCTCCCACGAATCTGTGGGCAACTTTCCTGATAAACTCAGGCTCAAATTCGGGCACCACGCACCGCTTTACAACACGTCCGGTCAGATCCTGGGTATCTGTTTCAATGCCTAATCTCATGGTGGCTTGATAAACCTTATCCCCGGCCATGAGGTAATTGGAGAGTTTTGTTCCTTGACCCAACAAAATGATCAATAATCCTGTGGCAAAGGGATCTAGTGTACCGGCATGACCTACCTTTTTGACCTTCAGAAGGCGCCTGATCGCCTTGACCACGTCAAATGAGGTCATTCCCTCTTCTTTATCAATCAGGATTATGCCATCATAGGAATTTCCCATGGATCAGTCTATTCAGGGGCATCGCCTGATTCTTCACCCTTCAGTTTCTCAAGCAGCCTTTCCATATGGTCGCCCTTTTCCAGGGAGGGGTCATGCTTGAAAGTAATATCAGGCATATATTTCAGATCCATCCGATGACCTATCTCTTTCTTTATAAACCCCTTAGCGCTATCCAGGCCCGCCTGAGTCCTCTCAAAATCTTCCTTATTCCCCATTACGCTATAATAAACCCTGGCATGCCTTAGATCATCACTGAGACGGACGCCTGTCAACGTGGCTCCCTTTATTCTCGGATCTCTAACCTTTTTTAACAACAAATCGGCAATCTCTCGTAGGAGCTGATCACCAACCCGAACTGCCCTCTTGCCTGCCAACATGGCGTGCCCCGCACCGAGTCCTTTTTTTTAGGTGTTAAAAATTTCTATTTTCGAATCAAGAACCTCAGCCAAATACAGAGAATCCACGAAAGCACGTATGTTATTCAGTGAAGCATCAATGTGACGCCTGTCGTTTCCAACGGCGCTTACTCCCAATTCAATCTTTTGCCATTTGTCATTGGAGCCAACTTCTGCCACGGAAACATTGAACTTGTTCTTGATCCTATCCACCATACTCTTTACGATCTTCCTCTTGCCCTTCAGGGACCGGTTATCATGTAAATGGAGGTCTATTTTGAGAATCCCCACCACCATTTCTTATAACTCCGCTTCTTCCTCTTCCAGGTTATAGACTTCAAAAACATCTCCTGGCTTTACATCCTGGAAATTTTCAAGACCGATGCCGCACTCGTAACCTGACTGAACCTCCTTCACATCATCCTTGAAACGTCTTAATGAGGCTATCTTGCCGTCAAAGACCACCACATCGTCTCTGAGGAGTCGTACATTGGCATTCCTCTCAATGTGGCCATCCGTCACATGGCAACCAGCCACAGTGCCCACTTTTGGAACGTGAAATATCTGTTTTATATCCGCTCGGCCAATGATATTCTCCCGAAATATTGGCTCCAGGAGTCCCGCCATGGCCATTCGAATATCCTTAATCACGTTGTAAATGACATCATAGTAGCGTATATCAACCTCCTCCTTGGCGGCCACATCCGTGACCCTCGGATTTGCACGCACATTAAAGCCGATAATAATTGCTCCGGAGGCAGAAGCGAGCATCACATCCGTTTCCGTAATGGCCCCCGTGGAGGAATGGATTATTTTTACTTTCACCTCTTCGGTACTCAACTTGAACAGGGAATCGGAAAGGGCCTCGATAGATCCCTGCACGTCCGCCTTTAGAATAAGGTTGAGCTCCTTGATTTCGCCCTCTTTTATCCTATCAAAAAGGTCATCAAGACTGACGATGCCTCGCCTGCTCGCCCCAGCCGTCCTCACTTTAGCCTGGCGCGCCTCAATTACCTGTTTGGCTGTCTTTTCGTCTTCCACCACTATGAATTCATCTCCCGCCATGGGGACTCCTGAAATTCCATAGATCTCCACAGGAATTGAGGGCCCAGCGGATTTCACCCGCCGGCCACGATGGTTGAGCATGGCCCTGAGCCTGCCATAGTGCTCTCCGCAGATAAAATAGTCACCCTGTTTGAGCGTTCCGTTTTTGATAAGAACCGTGGCGATGGGCCCCCTGCTTTTATCCAGCTTTGCCTCTATAATAGTACCCCTCGCTGGCTTGTCTGGATTCTCCTTCAATTCTAGGACTTCCGCCTGCAACAATATGAGCTCTAAGAGCTCCTCAACACCCTCGCCTGTCTTGGCCGAAATATGTCCAAAGATAGTTTCTCCGCCCCATGCTTCTGGCACCAGTTCCAACTCAGCCAACTCTCTGGTAACCTTGTCAACATTGGCTTCCGGTTTGTCGATCTTATTGACCCCCACAATGATCGGAATGCTTGCAGCACGGGCGTGATTCACCGCCTCTACGGTCTGAGGCATGACGCCATCATCTGCGGCAACCACCAGGACAATGATGTCAGTCACCTTTGCCCCTCTCGCCCGCATCGCCGTGAAAGCCTCGTGTCCAGGTGTGTCCAGAAAAACGATATCTCCGCCCTCGATTTTCACATAATAAGCCCCAATATGCTGCGTAATACCCCCCGACTCACCTCCAATGATATTGGATTGTCTGATATAATCGAGCAGAGAGGTTTTCCCATGATCCACATGGCCCATGATAGTTACCACCGGGGGCCTTGGTTTCAGATCTTCGGCCTTGTCTTCAACTTCAGCAATAATGCCTTCCACATCAAAAAGATCCAGCTCCAGTTCATAGCTGAACTCGTCCGCCACCACGGATGCGGTTTCAAAATCTATGGATTGATTGATATTGGCAGGAGCGCCCAGGCCCATCAATATCTTGATAACCTCGGTGCCCTTGATCCCCATCGCCTTGGCCAGTTCCCCCACCGTGACCTGTTCGGGGACCTTGATTCTTCTTTTTATAGGCTTGGGTACGGTGATTTCTGTCTGCTTCAATTTCTTGGCCACATCTTTTGGCTTTTTTGCGCCTCTTCGCTCTCTCTTCCCCACCATGCGGCCTTCATAAAGATCAGCTCGCTCGAACACCTCTATTTTCCGCAGGCGAACTGAGCGTTTGGGGGCGACTTCCTTCTTCTCGGCTCTCTTTTTATCTCTCTTTTTCCTGGCAGGTTTCCCCTTCTTTTCCTCTTCTGGTATAGCAGGCAATTCCTCGGCCACACGCCCCTTGGAAACGCGCGGTTCAGCCTTCAGAGCTTTTTTCTCATCTTTGACGATGAGTTCCCTCAAGGGGCCCTCTTCTGGCCTCTTTATTATCTTTGCGGGTTCATCAGCCACCTTCTTTTTGGCCTTTTTCGCTTTCTTCTTTGGTTTGGGCTTTGCAGGGGTTGGTTCTGCCAGGGCCTCTTTCTTCAACCCTTTTGCGGGCGCCTGTGTCTTCTTTTCCCGGACCCGAGGCGCTTTGGCAGTGTCTTCCTCTTTCTTGATCTCCTCCTCAACCTTTGGGGGGGTGGGTTCGGTCGCCTTTTTCATCTCAACCGGAGCCCGCTTTTCCACTTCAACCTCCACCTCTTTTGGCTCCACAACGGGCTCCTCAGCCGGTTTTTCTGGCTCAATCTTGACCGTCTTCTTGCGCCTGCGAATGACCCTCGGCTTTATCCTTTTCTCTTCTATGACCTCTGAAACCCTTCCAGCAAGAATATCTCGTGCCTTGGTCGTCGCTTCCTCGTCCAGAGTACTCATATAGTTCTTGATATTCATGCCTCCAGCTTTCAGCTTTTCCACCAACTGCTTGCTGTCCATACTAAGGTCTCTGGCCAATTCATAGACCCTGACTTTAGCCATGTAATCCCCCAACACCAAAATTTTCCATATCCGGGTAAATCTTTATCATTTGCCTTGGGTCCACCCGTGGTTATTCTGCCCACATATCTGGACTGATTGTTATGGCCTTCCCAGTTCTAAAACGCCTTCCGAGGCGTCTGTTTCTTGTCAATTGTTCGCGGCAGGATTTGCTCGTGCATACGTACGCCCCCCTGCCATGCGCCTTGCCTCGATCGTCCCTGATTACCCGACCCCCTCCATTCAGCACCAGCCGGATAAGTTCGCGCTTTGCCTGCTTTGTCCCGCATGAGACGCACGTCCTCATAGGGACATGGCCTTTAGGCTTCCCCATCGGCCGGGATCTCCTCTAATTCATCTTCCCCTTGAACCTCCTCTTTCATCCCTTCATCAGCTTTTTTCGCCTCCATGCCCTGTTTAGCACTCTCAATGATTTTTCCTGCCTTTTCCTCTCCGATTCCACCCACCTGCATGAGGTCCGCAACAGAGGCCTCTGCCACCTCTTCCATGGATCTGAAACCCTGTTGGTAAAGGTTTGAAGCGGTCGCTTCTCCCACCCCATCCAGTTGAAGCAGCGAATTATATGCCTCCTTCAAGGCCGCGGTGTAATTGGTTTCGCTCGTCACATCCAGATTCCACCCGGACAATTTTGAAGCCAATCGGACGTTCTGTCCGCGCTTTCCAATGGCTAGAGATAGCTGATCATCTGGGACCACCACCTCCATGGTTTGATTGTTCTCATCCACAATAACCCTCACAATTTCTGCAGGGGCAAGGCCATTGCAGATGAACTTGGCCGGGTCAGGATCCCAGGTGACGATATCTATTTTCTCTCCCCGCAATTCTTGGACAACGGCCTGTACTCTTGAGCCCTTCATCCCCACACATGCGCCGACGGGGTCCACATCACCATCTTTGGAGCTCACCGCGATCTTCGCCCTGCTCCCAGGCTCTCTTGCAACCTGGATGACCTTCACGATCCCTTCAGAAATCTCTGGCACCTCATTTTCGAAGAGTGCGGAGAGGAAATTGGGATGGGTGCGCGACAGAACGATCTGGGGTCCACGACTGAATTGTTTCACATCCAGGATGTAGGCCCTGACACGATCACCTTGCTTGTAGGACTCTTTGGGAATTTGCTCTTTTACAGGCAGCTCTGCCTCGGTGCGACCAAGATTGACGATGATTGCCCCTTTGTCAAAGCGCTGCGCAATACCGTGGATGATCTCGCCGCGCCTGTCCTTGTAGTCATCGTAGACAATGTCCCTTTCCGCCTCTCTCAGACGCTGCATGATGACCTGCTTGGCGGACTGTGCCGCTATTCTTCCAAGGAGATCTGTATCCATCTTGATGCCAAGACTGTCCCCGATTTCGGACTCGGGATCAATCTCCTTGGCCTCTTGCTGGGAGATTTCCATATTCTCGTTCTCCACCTTCTCCACGACTTCTTTGAATTCGAAGATCTCGATCTCCCCCATCTCCTCGTTAAAACTGACTTCCAGGTCATAATTCTGGCCTAGTTTCTTCCTAGCGGCGGCCCTCACGGCCTCCTCAATGGTCTTGATCAAGACCTCCCGCTCAACCCCTTTTTCGCGGCTGACCTGGTCAATCACCCTTATCAGTTCTGTAATCATCTTTCTTCTACTCCAAAAACGGTTATGTTAGCTCCCTGTGGTCACGATTGGTTAAACTCATAAACCAGATTGGCCTTCTCCACCTCAACCCAAGGCAGGGCCATCAGCGATCCTTCCGCCTCAACATATAATGTGCCGTCCTCAAAATTTTTGAGATATCCGGTAAAATTTCGGCGACCATTGACGGGCTTCACCATTCTCACCTTTACCCTTTTTCCCCTGGCCCATATAAAATCCGCTTCCTTTTTGAGGGGCCGATTCAGGCCTGGAGAGGATACCTCCAAAATGTACTCATGCATGATTACATCTTTCACATCAATCAGATCACCGATCTCACGGCTTACCCGGGCGCAATCATCGATAGTGACCCCTCCCTCTGTGTCAATATACAACCTGAGCACCCATCTGCCATACTTGGGTAAATACTGCACATCCACCAATTCAAAGCCCATTTCGCCAAGAATAGGCTCAACCAGATCTGCCACCTGTTTTGTGATTATATGTGCCTTGCTTACCATTCGTCGAGGAAGCGCCAAGGATAATCGCGTGATCTCTTCCTTGGCTAGATCACCCACACAGAACTTATGGATAAGAAAAAAAGCGGGCCCTTAGACCCGCTTCCTGACTGCAGACTCAAATTGTTGCCGATTTTATTTACAAAGGTTCAAAGGTCAAAATTAAAATCAACACCAAGTCCGCAATTCAAAGTAGATCAACCCTCCTAAAGCATACGGCTGATAACCTCAAAAAGGGAGTCAGGCCATTCCTAAACAAATCCTAAATGGAGCGGGCAACGGGGCTCGAACCCGCGACACCAAGCTTGGGAAGCTTGTACTCTACCAACTGAGCTATGCCCGCCCACCTCATCTCACTCCATCTTCTTGTGATGATAGCCAGCAAGCAGGCGAAGAGAGATGGGAAATGCTTTTGCCGTAACGTATAAATTTACCATTTGATATATTAAAGTCAAGTAATATTTAGCCTCTCCTGATCCACCATCAAGGCATCCTCTCTTCAGCGCTATTCAAACCCTTGCAGGTGGTCGGTAATCCTCGAGAAAGTACTGATTTCCGTAATAATGGACAAATTTGGCGGTGGACCTGAGAACCTTTTGAATCGATCCTTTCTAATACCTTGACAACGGGCGGGGATAAAAATAAACTTAAATAGAGTCGCCTGTTGAAAATATGGAGTTGTTTAAGATAGTAGGGACATTGAAGGTACTGGTGTCAGACTCTCTTTCTAGAACGAGGCTGTAAGGGAAAAACTCCACTCTAAAAAGGAGACTGATATACTCTTGGAAGATGATTCGGATCAAAGCTTACTCGACCGGATCAAATCCCTCTTCAGGAAAAAGTCGAATCTCCAAAAAGGGACCGATCTTACGGAAGAGATCCATGACCTCATGAACGAAGGCCAGGCCAAGGGTCTGATTAGCGATGAAGAATCGGATATGGTTTATGGGGTCCTTGATCTGAAGGAGACCAAAGCCCACTCCATCATGATTCCCCGCACAGAGATCTCATCCGCCTCCATCAATTCAACCCTAAGTGAAGTCAAAAGACTCGTCTCGGACTGTGGTCACACACGGATCCCCTTCTATAAGGACAGTATTGACGAGATCGTGGGCATACTCCACGCCAAAGACTTGCTAAAGCTTTGGGGTGAAGATGCCAGTTCGCCGATTCCCAGTGAAATTCTGAGAAAGCCCTATTTTGTGCCAGAGCATCAGAAGGTGAGTGAACTCTTAGGGGACTTGAGAGCGAAAAAGACCCACCTTGCCATCGTGACTGATGAATACGGGGGCACCGCCGGTATTATCACGATCGAGGATATTCTTGAGGAAATCGTGGGAGAAATTATGGACGAGCACGATGACGAGCCCCCATTACTAAGCGTACTAGATGACAGCTCCGTTTTGGTGGACGCACGCCTTGAGGTTGAGAAACTGGGAGAACATTTTGGGATCAAACTGCCTGAGGGCCAATTTGAATCGGTGGGCGGCTTTATTATCCACCTTTTAGGTAGGATCCCGAAAGTGGGTGAACGAGTTCGTTATGGAGATCTGGACATGACTATAAAATCGGCAGACCAGAGAAAAATCCACAAAATTCTCATTGCCCCCCTAGCAGACATCAGTCTTTCCCTCCAGACTGAAGACCAGCATTGACCCAGCCCCAATCCATAAACACACCCCATCATCGGTTCGTTACACCCTAATAGCCTTTGAAATGAGCTCTATATCCACAAAAAAAACACTCTTTGCAATGCTCTCGGGACTCCTCCTGACAGGCTCCTTTGCTCCAAGCCCGTTGGACTGGATGGTCTGGTTTGCGTGGGTACCCCTTCTGCGAAGTCTTGACAATGAGTCTCCTGCGCATGCCTTCCTTTTGGGTTTTATGGCGGGTCTTGCTCACTATCTTACCCTCATTTACTGGATTGTTCCTACACTTCAGAATTATGGGTATCTGGGTCCTTTGACAAGCTCGGGTGCTTTACTCCTTTTGTCTTTGTACCTTGCCCTCTACCCAGCGCTCTTCGCATACTTGATCTGCCGTATGAGGGAATCTCGTGTCCTGGTCTTTATGATGGGGAGCCTTTGGGTAGGGATGGAAATCATCAGAACCCATTTCCTAACGGGTTTTCCCTGGTGCCTTTTGGGCTACACCCAATTCAGGAACCTCTTTCTTATTCAGGTAGCAGATCTGGTGGGCGTATACGGCATTTCCTTTATGATCGTTCTTGCAAATGGCCTGATCTATCGCCTTGTTTTTCATCGGCACGCCTCGGAGAGGAGAGGCTTAAAATGGGAAATCATGGGGCTTTTGCTGGTTGTCGCTTTTTCTCTCTTCTACGGACAGCATCGCCTGGCAGGAGGCGATCATAAAGGGAAAGTGGAAAAATCCATCAAGGCAGCCATCATTCAAGGAAATATTGACCAATCCATTAAGTGGGATCCCGCTTACCAGGAGATGTCAGTGGATACATATCATCGGCTTACTCTCTCCGCATCCGCTTTCAAGCCTGACCTGGTTGTCTGGCCCGAAACCGCGATGCCTTTCTTTTTTCAAGATAATGAGGATCTCTCACCAAGACTCTTCGAAATGGCAAAACAGGCTGGGGCTGAACTCATCTTCGGAAGTCCCGCTTATAGGAAAATGGGCAGTGGCACGAAATACTACAATCGCGTTTATCTGCTCTCCCGTCACGGTGAATTGGCCGGATACTACGACAAAGTCCATTTGGTTCCATTCGGAGAGTATGTCCCCTACAGATGGTTATTCCCTTTTTTCCGCCATCTGCTCCATGCGGCAGGAAATTTTGCCTCGGGAAAAAAAATAG
>CAJIAF010000267.1_pt1 | contig 12969 bp, 15 predicted proteins | sample 9199141 | NCBI WGS metagenome assembly CAJIAF01 (sample SAMEA7708265, study PRJEB35096) | sediment metagenome | biome: marine neritic benthic zone biome [ENVO:01000025]; feature: sediment [ENVO:00002007]; material: shallow marine sediment [ENVO:03000034] sea grass bed [ENVO_01000059] ...
CAAATGAGATGCGATTTAACAGGGCCGGCTGCTTTGACGTGGGCGTACGATGCGACGGTTGGGGCAGGATTGTAATGGAGGTAAGGGTAGAAGATCGCAAGTAATAAAAATATTTACTTCAAACCCTTGACCCGTGGAATGCGCGCACCAGCGTGACTATTCCACTGGGGACGGATAACGAATAACGGGCAAAGCTATCTGCTTGCCGGCTTAAAAGCTTATCAGTCAAGGATGGTCATTATGGAAGAGAAGTCAAAGGGTATTTCATTGGATTATCTCGCAGAACACTATGACAAAATTACGCCAACGCATAAAAGCCGGTTCAGAATAAAGCAGATAGGGATGCTGAGCCTCAGGAAGGGGGAAAAGGTGTTGGAGGTGGGATGTGGGACCGCCACGTTGTCAATCCTTGCAAAACAGCTTACCGGAGAGACCGGGACAGTGGAGGGCATTGATCTGGCCCGGAAAATGCTGGCAAAAGCGCACGGAAAGGCCAGGGCGTTCAACCTCCAGATTGGTTTTAAGTGCGCATCCATCGATGCGCTCCCATACCCTGAGGAATGCTTCGATGCGGTTATCAGCAGCTTTATGTTTCACCATTTACCTGTAGAGGTGAAGAAGAGGGGCCTGGAAGAGGTGTATCGGGTATTAAAAAGAGGGGGGCGCTTCTTTCTGTCTGACTTTTGCTCTCCGCATTATCTCACAATGCCCATCATGTATTTGATGCTTATCTGGATGGCATCCACCAGGTATCAGCTGTTTGGGAGGCTTCCCGGATTGATAGAAGAGAGTCGTTTCGGCACCGCAAAGTTGATAAAGAAAGGATTGTTTCTCGAAGACTATTTGATGACCAAAGCCTGATGAGCAATGACCGAATTGGCTGTCAGCGCACGAGCTCTCTGGGTAGCATTTTGTCCGCGCTTCGCTTGGACTCCACACCCTGCGGGCGGATCCCCAGTTTCGGAAGCCTTGCATATGAACATTTTCCATCAGCCTCTAAGACGCCGGTTTTTCCAAAGTCTTGTTAGAAACTTATAATCTAATGGAGGTTTTTATTTTAAAGGTACGACATAGTTATCCAATATTCTTAAAATTTCTTAGAAAAGTTAAGATTCTTAGTAATTGAGGCGGGTATTCATGTACTGACAATCCTACCCGGTTTCAAGCCTCCCAGGTATCACATCTGGACCTGATCCCCTTACACTCAATTCTCCGTCGTCGGTCCTCAGCCTATTGTCTCCCAGCCCACGAGCCAAAAAAACACCTTCCTTGTGTTGTTTTCCGGAACGTTATAATATTATGAACGTCCCTCAAATTTTGCTGTCACTTGGGTGAAAAGAATTATGGTCAGGAAAAACGATAAGAATGGTGGAGATAAGGCCTCAAAGGGTGATGACAGGGAGATGTTTGACTCGCTGTTTCGTGAGGAGTTGGACGTCCAGAAAAAAGGGGCCCAGGGAGCAGCGCCGCCCGAAGCAGACACAGGGGAGATAGAAGCCTCAAGGGAAGATCCCGAACCGCCTGTACAGGATGAACTCTCTGAAACCGCAGCACTTACCACGGCTGAGAGAAGGATTTTGAAGATAAAGCCCGGTCTCGATGATGAGAACGATACTGTCAAGAGTTTTGAATCTGAAGAGGACCAGGAGCTGCAGGAACTCATAGATACGTCACCCATATGGCGTTATAGGGAGGAGGCTGTTGAAGATGTTGCCCCTGAAACAGACGCGAAACCTGGCAAAAGGTCGCACCGATTAAGGACCACATTGCTGGTTCTTTTGCTGCTGGCTCTCGGGGCCTTCTCCATTATCCATTTCGGGATCGTTGATCTACACAAGTTCATGCCGCTCTCCGAGTGGAAACCAACATCCGTTGTAAAGCATCGGGTGGTGAGAAAACCGGCCATCCCTCCCATTGCCGAGGAAAGCGCTTCTGCGAAACCTCCCACACCAAAGACGCCCGTCGAAAAGCCGGTTGTTGTCAGGGAAACACCCGAACCCGTCACTTCAGCAGCACCAGCCACGCCCGTCGAAAAGTCGGTTGACGTGAGGGAACAATCAGAGCCCGTGGCGTCAAAACCAGAGCCCACTCCCGAGAAAATACCACCCGAGACCGCTCCGTTGAAGGAACCTGCCCGTGAGACCCAACCGCCCAAATGGGCTGAGGGCCTTTATCCCTATTCGGTTTACCTGGGCTCTTACGGGACTCCTGAAAGGCTGCAAAAAGCCGTGAGCGAATACGGAAGCGGGGGTCTTTCACTCTACTGGATTCAAGTGGATCTTGGGAAAAAGGGGATATGGTTCAGGCTCTTTGCCGGCGCCTTCAAGACAAGGGGAGAAGCCGATGCGTTTATCAGGGAGAAGCGGATAGAGGGTGCATTCTCGAGGCACACAAAATACGCGGTACTCATTGGGACCTACAGATCTGAAGAGCAAATCAACACGGAAAGACTGGAACTTGGTGCCATGGGGCACTCCAGTTACGAGGTAAGAGGTAAAGGTGTTTTTGGGCTCTTTAGCGGGGCCTTTTACCAGGTAGCACGCGCGCAGACACACAAAAAGAATTTGGCTTCCAGGGGCATCCGAGGCGAGGTGGTCGAGCGATGAGCAGGGGGTTAGGGTGATAGGAATTACTAATGTCAACTCAGATTGGAGTTGAAACTTGTGAGTTTAAAAACCAAATGGATTGACTTTCTGTACGGGGTCGCCACAGGCAGTAAGAAGTTTCGGAATCTTCTTACACCAATTGGGGCAGCATTTTACGCCCTATTCACAGTGTTGTTTGTTGTTGTTGCCTTACATGTGGATAAATTCTTAAAGCTTCCTAAATTTCTTCCTAAGACACTGAACCTGATTTTATCCTTGCCGATTCTTTCACTAGCGTTTTTTATGATGGGCTGGTCGGTTTACAATTTTCTTAAGGTAAAGGGTACACCCGTGCCCTTTAATCCTCCGCCCAAGTTAGTCACAACTGGCCCATACGCCTATACAAGGAATCCAATGCTTACAGGGATATTTCTCCTACTGTTTGGCCTTTCCGTTTTCTTTCGTTCCATTTCTCTTGTCATCCTGTTTACGCCACTATTTATTTTCATTAACGCCTGGGAAGTAAAGAGAATTGAGGAACCAGAGCTGGAGAAGCGCTTCGGTGAGGAATATGTTGAATACAAGAAACAGACGCCCATGTTTTTTCCCGGCTTGAAAAAAATCAGAGAAAAGAGGAGGACATCCTAGACAGGGCATAGGGCTGATCGTTATTCGCTATTTGTGACTATTTATCAGAAGCTGGACCTGGTTGAATGGAGGGGAAGGGGGCATGAATATTTTCAAAGACAAAATTGCGATCGTGACCGGTGGGGCGTCCGGCATGGGACGTGAGCTCTGTAAAGAGCTGGGAAGCAAAGGAGCCGTGGTGATCGCGGCTGACATCAATGAGGAGGGAGCACAACAAGTGGCTTCAACCATCACCAGGGCAGGCGGCCAGGCAGTCGCCGCGCACCTCGATGTATCACAGGCCGCGGATGTGGAGAAGCTCATAGATAAAACCACCCGTGAACAGGGTCGACTCGATTACATGTTCAACAACGCAGGTATCGCTGTGAAAGGCGATGTGCGGGACATGACCCTCGAGCATTGGCGCCGCGTTTTTGATGTGAATCTGTTAGGGGTCGTTTATGGAACGAACTCAGCCTACTCTATAATGGTAGAACAGGGTTTTGGGCACATTATTAACATTTCTTCCTTATCTGGCCTGGTTGGCTACCCAACCAATGTTCCCTATGCAACTGCCAAATATGCGGTCGTTGGGCTCTCAATTTCCTTGAGGGTGGAGGCAGCGGACCTGGGTATCAAGGTAAGCGTCGTCTGCCCAGGATTTGTAGAAACGAGTAACTTGGAAAACGCCACTCTGCTAAACGCCACTAAGGAGGATTTCCTAGCCCAGATACCTTTCAAGAGGATGGATGCCAACAAGGCTGCGAAGGCTATTCTGGGGGCCGTCGTTCGCAACCGGGCAATTATCACCTTTCCTTTCAGTGCTCGTTTTTTATGGTGGCTCAATCGGCTTCACCCCACTCTCTTAACACCCATCGGCCGCAAAATGGTCAGAAGGTTTCGGGCAGTACGCAACAAACGTAAAGCATAGAGCGTAGGGCATAGAGCAGGAGGAGGAGTGAGAAGCACAGCCTTGCTTTGAAATCGGTAAAAGCCATTCCTGTCGTGGCACATTATCAAGGAAATACAAAGCCTTAGATTAGGGATTTGTTGATATGGGCAATCCGACAACTAGCCTGAAACACTTGACTTTTCGGCAGTTTTGCCCTATTATTAACACAATCTCTTCTTCATATCAGTTCTACGAGACCCACCCTCAAGATGTACATCTTTCCCTTGGCAGAATGCCATTGAGGCTGTCGGAAAAACGCCCATCTGCCATTCGACAAGCCGTTCGACAAGCTCACGGTGGATGCTAAGCAGTGTCGAGGCATCGAAGGGCTGCGTTACCCTCATCCCTCGGGATTTCGTCCCACAGCAAGGCCGCGGGATGCTCATTTTCCATCAGCCTCTGAGAAGCCTGTTTTTCGACAGATTCATTTGTTCTCTTGGGAGCACATAATATCACCATCCAATGTTGCCTCGAGAGGACCCAGTAAAAAGTTGGGTTGAAAAGGATCTCCATAAAGATGGCGTTTCCACTCTCATTGTCAGTGAATTGTGGCAGGATGTATAAGAATCAAAGGGTTTGAGATCAGAGAAATAGTCGGAGGGCAAAGCAAATGGAGGTTGTCAAAGAGATAAGGATGATGCTCGAAATAGAGACTAACGAAAGAAGCATTGTAAAGGAATTTACCAATCTACACGATCTAAAGATATTCATGCGGGATTTTTTTGCCCTGGCAGAGGTGGATGATCGGAGGAGTGGGATGTCCATGCTTCGTTACCGAGGACCGGAAAGGCGAACGCAAATATAGTTCACCGTTGTATGATCTCCCCCTTTCCATCCTCAGTAGCCCCGCAACCTTGATCTCCGCTTCGCTCCCACAGACCACTGCGAAAGACAGATAGGACGGGCGCCACCCAGGTTCCGCGGTGGTGAGAGGCGGGGTGCAAGGCGCTAAAAGAGTTGACTTGTCAGACGTTTTCAATATTATCCTAACCCATAAAATTTTCCTTCCGATCCGTTAATCCCCGTTCTAGATACCAAATGCTTGTTTCTAGATTCTGTGGGAAACATATTCCTTCAACCAAATTGACTTCTACACACGGATAGAGGTTTACCATGGAGCATCCTATGAAAACTATACGTCTTGCCCCTGATGGACATTTTCTTAATCGTTATGTGTGATGACACGGTTATTAAGGACAAGGATGAACAGGATGTTAAAACAGGAAATAGACACGCCAGCCCTTCTGATAGATTTAGACCTAATGGAAAAAAATATAGAAACACTGGCTGGTTTCTTTAGGGAGAAGAAAGGGAAAGATTTCCGTCCCCACTACAAGACCCCAAAATCCCCGTTTTTGGCAGCAAAGCAGATTGAATCCGGCGCCATAGGTATAAGCTGCCAAAAATTGGGGGAAGCTGAAACCCTTATCGCAGAAGGAATAACCGATGTTTTGATCACAAACGAGATCGTCGGTGATTACAAGATACAGAAGCTGATCAGCCTTCGGAGGCGTGCCCCCGGTCTCATGGTTTGTATTGACAATGCCATACCAGCCAAGGCTCTTTCAGAGGAGGCACTGAAGAGGGGTGTCAAAATGCCTGTGCTGGTCGATGTGAATGTGGGCCAGAATAGGTGTGGCGTTGAACCAGGGAAATCAGCCGTAGATTTTGCCACAGAAGTCTCAAAGCTCAAGGGCTTGGAATTGAAAGGATTCCAATGCTACCACGGAACCCTTCAGGTCTGGGAGCAGCGATATGGGATGGAGGCTAAACGACAAGAGATCGAGAAGTGCAACAGCCTGATTGTTGAGACGAGGGAATTGATGGAGGCGGCTGGGCTAAACACTGAGATTGTGTCTGGGGCAGGCACGGGCACCTACAAGTGGCAATATCCCGTAATGACTGAGATACAAGCAGGATCCTACATCCTCATGGACTGGAAGTATCACATCACCGCTCCCGAATTCGAGAGAGCCCTCACCGTACTGACTACTGTTATCAGCACACCCGCCCCGAATAGGTCAATCGTAGATGCTGGCTACAAGGCGGCTTCAACAGATTCTGGCATGCCGATACTCAAGGATGTGAAAGGTTACAAATATCAATCAGCTGGAGATGAACACGGTATACTGACACCAGAAGAGCCCAGCAGGGAACTTGGAATTGGTGAGAAGTTAGAACTTTATCCAAGTCACTGTGATACGACGATTAACTTGTACGACACATATTATGGAATAAGGGACGGAGAAGTAGAGGAAATCTGGCCCATAGCAGCGAGAGGAAAGTCCCAGTAGTGTGCGGGGAAGGGGACGTGATTCTCATTTATCATTTATCATCGATCATTTATCATTTACCATTTATCATTGATCATTGCTCAGGAAAAACTGGGGGACATGCTAGATAGTTCATAGCGCAAAGAGCAGGGAGTAAGGAGTGAGGAGTTTACTTTGCCATGTTGTGTTTTACAGGACATCCTCAAAATAAGTAGCCGAGATAAAAGGAGCGAGCTATGGGTAAGATACAGGGAATTAACCATATTGCCTTTGCGGTAAAGGATTTGGATGAATCAATCAAATCCACTGCTGAGATCCTGGGCGGAGAGCTCATCGTAAAATTCGAAAGCACGGGGCAAAAATACATCGGCGCTTGTATTCAATTGGGTGAAAATATCATCAGTTTTCTACAAGCCACAGATGAAAGCAGCTTTGTGGCCAGACACATTGAGGCGAGAGGTGTGGGCGTCCAACACATGGGCCTGACAATTGAGAATCTTGATGCGTATGTGGAAGAGTTAGAGCGTAAAGGCGTGCGAGTGGATAAGACCGATATGGCAAATGACAAATTCAAGGAGGCGCTTGTGGGCCCAAAGACCGGCAACGGTATAGTGCTACAGCTGATGGAGTGGAGAGACGGTCCCATGGATGTTTCACCGGAAGGTAAAGAGCGGTTAAAGCAGAAATACCGTGAAACACCTGGCTTGCGGTTGATGATGGAGTGAGGAGTTGTGGAATTCAGTCTCGTACAGGGCTTTCTCTTAATCCGCCGTGCAGGTGCGCTTTACAAGCAGAGGACGGGGGTGTAATATCCCGTCAAAAGAGAGTCACTTCATGTTGAAAGGAGAATTACATTTAAAGACATGAAAAAACTAAATATTACGAGCAGTCTGAAATTTTTTGATGAGGCAAAAGAGGTAGTTCCCGGCGGCGTGGGAGGTGCCAGGCGGCCCTACAATTTTGTCCGGGGAGAATATCCAATCTTTTTCGAACATGGCAAGGGTGGCAGAGTCACAGACGTGGATGGAAATGAATATGTGGACTTCCTCTGCGGCTTTGGCCCTATCATCCTGGGCTATAGAGAAGAAGAAGTTGATGAAGCTGTTATCAAGCAGATAAAAGACAAGGGCTTCTGCTTCACCCTTTCGCAGCGGTATCAGAATCAGCTCGCGGAAAAGCTCAATGAACTCATCCCCTGTTCAGAAATGTGCGTTTTCACCAAGACCGGTTCAGATGGCACAACAGCAGGCATCCGCATTGCAAGGGGATACACAAACCGGATCAAGGTTATGCGCTGTGGTTACCACGGCTGGCATGACTGGTGCGTTGAGCTCAAAGGGGGCATTCCTGAAAAGCTCTACGAGGATGTACATGAATTCCGTTATAATAATCTTAATCAGCTCCAAGACTTGATGGCAAAATATGGTGATGAGACAGCCGCCATAATTTTGACGCCTTTTGGGCATCCCCTCCATGAAAACATGGAAGAACCTGAACCCGGGTTCCTTGAAGGGGTGAGAGAAGTGGCTACAAAGTATGGCGCCGTTTTGATCTATGATGAAATCCGTACCGGGTTCAGGCTCACGATGGGTGGGGCGCAAGAGCTTTACAGAGTCACACCAGACCTGGCCGTCTTTGGAAAGGGAATGGCCAACGGATATGCAATAAGTGCCCTTACTGGAAAAGCTGAAATTATGAAAGCTGCTGAACAAAAGGTTTTTGTCTCTTCTACCTTTTTCTCAAACAGTAGCGGTTATATTGCCGCTCTGAAAACCATTGAAATTCTTGAACGCGACAATGTCCTTGACAAAATATGGGAAAGAGGTGGCCATTTTCTGGAGAAAGTCCAGAACATCATTAACAAGTATGATGTTGGGGCCGAGTTGAGCGGTGTTGCGCCCATGTTTTTCATCACCTTCAAGAGGGATAAAGGGAATACCTATAAGGCCAGACGTGAGGATTTCTACACGCAGCTTATTCGCAGGGGTGTCTTTTTACACCCACACCATCATGGATATATTTGTTACAGGCACACTGAACAGGATCTAGACATGGCGACTAAAGCGATTGATGAGGCTCTGGCCCATGTGAAGGAAGAACATGGTGTGCTTAATCAAGGATAAGCTAGAGGGAGAATCTTGAAAGAAGGGTTGATTAGGGAAGTCGCTTACGGCGGTAAACCGGGTCAACTTCAGTTGGGCATCCATAAAATGGCAGGTCCCTCGTTGCCATGTCAGATTCAGGCTAAAGTGTAAGCATAGATCTTATCGTTTCTGTTTGATGTATCTTTGCGCCTCTTTTTAGGAGCGCTGCAAAATATTTTCCTGGATCGATGCAGCCTTCAGGGGCCACCACCCCCTTTACTTTAATATCGCCAGAATAGAGCATTAGGGCTGCGATCGACGCGGCAATCCCTGTCCCCGGTGCCGTCCTGCCTACGATGTCGGAAGTGAATGTCACCTGTTTCCCCTCCCTTTCCCCTTTTACGATTACTTTCATGCCCGAAGCCATGGGTCCCTGATCTCTGTTATCGGGAATGTTACGCCACAGTTGCAACGAGAGATCATATGGCGCCACTTTAGTCCCTTTGACATCTACGGGCTCCGTACTGAGAAAGCCTGATTCATTCTGCTCTTGAATGAGTCGGTCTACCCAGGCCGGTATCATTACGCCTTTGATAACGACCGTTTTCACGCCTTCAATATAACGCGGCATTGTGAGCGGCTGAGGATGACCCACATAACGAACCTGACAGGCACCGAGGGGTTCCAGAAATTTAACCGTCTCCTCACCCGTACCAGCCTTTACATACTCTAGATGACCATCCAAATATTGAGGGACATTACCAGTATTCATATGCAGGCTATGATCCCAAGCGGCACCCGAAGTTGCACCTTCCTCCAGGTCGGCGATACTTACCACCCAGAACAGGGCGATCTCGTCAACACGATCCAGTTGATTTGCATAATCCTTTGCTATGAGGTTGTTTGTGCCCGGATCTGATCCCATCCCTGTCAAGATGGTTATTCCTGCTTCCTTAGCCGGGTTATCAATTTCAGGAACAAAGAGATTGAGAAAGGTCTTATACTCATCAGAAATATCCACATAATTGACCTTCGCTTCGATAGCCGCCCTGGATACCGTGACACCCGTCTTGTGGAAGGGGCCCGCGCAGTTAATGACCACGTCAACACCCTCAAGTGCTCTGACCAGTCCCTTCTTATCGTTTACATCGATCTTATTGAGCGATACCTTTTCACTGGTACGCAACTTATCATACAATCTATTTGGGTCTGTAATAATATCGCCTAGAATGACTTTCTTGACCTGCTCCTGCTTAATCAGGTCCCGGGCCGCTGCCTGGCCCATACCCCCCGTTCCCCCTAATACTAGTGCCTGCATCTTCCTTCTCCGCTTGAGATTATGACTGACTGTTGATCCTTTGCACATGGCATATATAGGGAATTTCGTTTTGTGTGTCAATCGTGGATAGAATACGCCCTAAATAAGGCACAGAGCATGTGAAAAAGGGGACGCCTTTGGGATTGAATAATGATTATTGACGATTGATTATTGAAACAAAGGATGCACGGAGGAATCGCAAAGCGTTTGATCAGGGATCCCTTGGGCCCTGTAATTCGACAAGTGGCTTAAAACACTTGACTTTTCAGTTTTTCTAACATATCATTATTGCAGTCTCTTCTTCATATCATTTCCAAGAGAACCGCCCCTCAAGATGCTCGCCTTCCCCCTGGCAGACCGCTGTTTGTTCCATTTGGAGCAGAGTCTTTTAGGCCGTCGTAATCAAAGTTAAACAAGGAGACAGTAGATGCTCGGGAAATTGTTTCAGAAAATAAGAGGTGTGGTGGATGAGCCTGATCCCTTTGACCCTTCCAGGTTTGGAGACCCGGTTGCGAAGCAAACTAACTGGATGCCAGCAAAGAGAGGCGGGGCAAACTTTCGAACCCGCAAGTTGGTCATGGTCACTCCCAACAGGATTGAGTTTCGTGCATCACTGGCAGCAAAGATTTTCTTTGGCAGTTTTCTCCTTGGTGGGATGGGGTTTGCGGTTGGCGTTCCCGTTTTCCATTCTTCCACGGGCACATTCCCACTCAACCCTGATACGCTCGTGCCACTATTCGCCGGAATCGCGTTTGCCGTCGTCGGGGGCTTTTTGCTGTACTTTGGCACTGCGCCCATTGTTTTTGACAAAACCAGGGGATTCTTCTGGAAGGGGAGAAAGACGCGAGATGGCGTGTTCCACAGTGACTCAGTGACGCATTTTGCAGGACTTGAAGATATTCATGCGCTTCAGCTCATCTCAGAGTATTGTCGTGGGAGCAAGAGATCCTACTACAGCTATGAGTTGAACCTCGTTCTGAGGAACGGTAGACGCATCAATGTCATGGATCATGGTGACTCTGAAAAACTCCGCGAAGATGCCAAGACCCTTTCACAATTTCTGGAGAAACCCCTATGGGACGCCATATGATGATAAAGTTAGACACCCACAAAGGAAAACTTTAGGAGGAAAAAATGGTGGAAGTATCTGAAAGAAGAACGAATGAGAACAGGCTCCTGACCCTATGGATTATTTGGGGTGGAATCTTCGGATCCCTGTTCATTTATGTCTTCATCTGTCATCAGTTTGGAGATGAGATACGACAAAATGCGAATCTAAATATCCCTTTAGATCTGGTGAGAAATGTGCTTTACGGTGTGGCCGTCTCCACACTAATCCTGACCCGTTTTTTGAGAAAGTTTCTGCTAACTGGACGCTCAGGCAGCTCGGGGCCAACGTCCTTAAACTCTCCACCTGATCCTGCCCAATCTTCACCTATCGGTAAATATGTAATAACCATGGTGGTCTCTCTGGCTCTTTCCGAAAGCATTGGGATCTACGGGTTGGTGCTCTTTTTCCTTGGGGAGAGTTTTCGAACACTTTATATCTTCATTGGCATTTCGGCTCTGGCGATGTTCTTGTATCGCCCAAAAAGAGAAGAGCTAGAGACGCTAGCTATGCGTGATTCGGTTTCAGCCCTAGACATGGGACGTATGGAATCGGCTTAACCGCAAATGCAGCGAATCCTTCAATGCTTTTGGGCTGCTTAGCTGAGACCCATCCATTCTTTCCGTGAGAAATGAAGAAATCTGAGAGAAAAGCAAAGAATAAGAGATTAACCCCGTCCAGCATCGTAGGCGCAGCTATTGGTTTTGGGCTCATCGTCGTAGGCTCTTACCACGCCATCATGCTTGGCAACCCGGGCGCCTATTTCGTTATATTTCTTGGTGTGGTGTTTTGTGCGGTTATTATCTGGTTTTATAGGGGTTAGGATAGAAATGAAAAAGGTCTCAAATGCCTAAGAGATTTCTGCCTCACTCAGCTATAAAGGGGCGGCCTAATAAACAATTGATCTATTTCAAGAATATTTTAGAAAAAAAACTATGTCTCAATGATTCAATCTTTTTCTGTCTATCCCGCAATGCATTTTCATAGACGATTTTCTGGCACTCAGCCCTCTGACGTTCTTCAATGAGTTTGTAGCTCTCAACGTTATAATCCATGATCTCTACCATATCCTGTCGCGTAACATGTCCTCCTTTGGCATCCGTGATCGATTCCACCTTTGCATATAATTTTTCTATTTGAGCATCTAATTCTGAAATAATCTTTATCTGAGGTCCCATGAGAGAATTAAGCTCATTGATTTCTTCTCTCAATTTTCTTTCCCTCCCCTTACCCATATGTGTGAAGCCAAAGGTCATGGCCACTAGAATGATCACTAATAAGCCCAATCTTAGAATGATCTTCATCGCTTAGCTAAGCCTCCGTTCGTCTTGAAACACGCCAGAATTTGATGATCGCTAAATGCCCCTATGGCCGAGCAGTTTGCTAGAATACTGATGACACGGAAGTGTTTTTCCTGCAATAGAGATGCCAAACCCTGTTTTATTCAACAAGATGAAAAAGCAATAAAAACAAGAATTCCCCTTAAATCCGATAGGATATAATTTACTTAAAGGCGTTTACATGAATACCGTTCAGGATTTGTAAAAGCATTATGTCTTATATTTGCGGCACTTTATCCGTATATCCAAAGACACACATTATAAGAGAAGATACATGATTCTGGGAGACATGAAGACCGGTGAAGAGAGAAAGGGGCGCCTGTCTGATTGATTATCGACGATTGACGATTGAATATTGATCATTAGAAGGGGACGGCTCAAATAAAACGCAGAACGTAGCGCTAATAGGACGGACGACCACAGTTGAATAGTCCTGCCAGGGCGATATTTAACAGGCAGGGCGAAGCGTAAAAGCACCTGCCAAATTCTTTTGAAAATGGGCTAGTCTTCAGTTGCCAGTCGTCCGTCGTATGGTGTAGGAGGATATCCCATAGTGCATCGCCTCAAAATGGGATCCTCCGTGGCACTAGACCGCTTCAATAGTGGAGGGCGGTTTTTTGGTGATGTTATAGGTGACGCTGACGACGCCGGGCACTTCTGATGTGATTCTCTCAGCCAATCG
>CAJIAF010000320.1_pt1 | contig 12961 bp, 10 predicted proteins | sample 9199141 | NCBI WGS metagenome assembly CAJIAF01 (sample SAMEA7708265, study PRJEB35096) | sediment metagenome | biome: marine neritic benthic zone biome [ENVO:01000025]; feature: sediment [ENVO:00002007]; material: shallow marine sediment [ENVO:03000034] sea grass bed [ENVO_01000059] ...
CCGGTGCAAAATGCGTCCGGAAGGGAAGTGAACCCGAACTCCTGACTTGACCAGATGATCAGCTCCTCACAAAAACGGCTCAAGTGCATCATGAGAACCGCGGAGTCAAAGAGAAACTCAATCACAAAGTCTCGATCGCTTACGGCATCCATGCTGTTCTCAGAAATGGTCTCAAAGCCCAATTCTTTGGCCACCATTTCCCGATCAAGTTGAAAGGTGGATCCAGCCAGTGCAGCGCTTCCAAGGGGAAGCACATTCACCCGTTTGAAGCCTTCTTGAAACCTCTGCCCATCCCTTTTCAGCATTTCAAAGTAGGCCAGCAAATGATGAGCCAGCAGCACGGGCTGCGCCCGCTGAAGGTGGGTGTAACCAGGGACGACCCAATCCATATGCTTTTCTGCAAGACTGACCAGGCTCTTCTGCAATTCTTTTATCAGGACAACCACCCTATGAATGGCCTCCCTCACATACAAACGCATGTCCAGAGCAACCTGATCGTTGCGGCTTCGACCTGTGTGAAGCTTTTCCCCAACCGGACCGATCTTCTCCACCAGGACCTTTTCCACGAGGGTATGAATATCCTCGTGCATCTCATCGAGGGAGAATTCTCCTCTGTCCATCTCCCTTTTGATCTCTCCCAGGGCACCAAGGATCTGTGAAGCCTCCTCTTCACTAATAATCCCCTGTTTGGCAAGCATCTGACAATGAGCCATGCTTCCCTCTATATCCTGGGCGTAGAGGCGTGCGTCAAAGCTGATGGAGGCATTAAATTTTTCCACCATCTCATCCATGGCTTTCTGAAAACGACCTCCCCAAATTTTCGATTTGTCATCTGTCATTGGGTCTTCCCCTGCCCCTGTTTCCTTCTCATGAGTTCGGCTATCTTGAGGCGGAGGGCATTCAGCCTTATAAAACCTTCCGCATCCTTTTGGTTATATACGTCTTCACTCTCAAAGGTTGCAAAGTCTTCGTCATATAGGGAGGCGTCAGACTTCCTTCCCACCACACTACAGTTTCCTTTGTAGAGTTTGAGTCTAACGACGCCGGTCACGTTTTTCTGGGTCTCGTCGAGAAGAGACTGTAGCATATTCCTCTCAGGAGAAAACCAGTATCCGTAGTAGATCATCTCTGCGTAGCGGGGCACAAGGCCGTCCCTGATGTGCATAACTTCCCGGTCCATGGTTATGGACTCCATGGCCTGGTGAGCTACCCTTAGAATCGTCCCACCTGGCGTTTCGTACACGCCTCTTGACTTCATCCCCACATATCGATTCTCTACCAGGTCCACTCGGCCAATGCCATTCCTCCCGCCCAAGGCATTCAGATGGGCCAAGAGACTTGCTGGTGACAATGATTTTCCGTCCACCGAAATCGGATTCCCTCCCTTGAATTCCACCTCCATATAGGTGGCTTGGTCGGGTGCATCTTCAGGAGACACAGACATGACGAACATGTCTTCAGGGGGCTCTTTCCAGGTATCCTCAAGGATTCCCGCTTCGAAACTGATATGCAGCAGGTTTGCATCGGTGGAATAAGGATTCTCTTTGGTCACCGGTATGGGAATGTTCTTGGACAGAGCATAGCCTACAAGGTCTTCTCGGCCCTTAAGCTCCCATATCCTCCAGGGTGCGATGATCTTCAAGCCAGGCTCAAGGGCCATGTAGGCCATTTCAAACCTCACTTGATCATTACCCTTTCCGGTGGCCCCGTGACTTACTGCGTTCGCCCCTGATCCCCTCGCAGCTTCCACCTGTCTCATGGCGATGAGGGGCCTTGCAAGAGAAGTCCCGAGTAAGTACCCGGATTCGTAGATGGCATTGCCCCTCAGAGCGGGCCATACGAAATCCCGTACAAACTCCTCCTTAAGGTCCTCCACGATAACCTCTTCTGCACCCGTCTGAATGGCTTTCTCCTTGACGGCATCCATATCATCCCCCTGTCCCAGGTCCGCTGAAAAAGCAATCACGGGGCACTGGTAATGCTCCATCAACCATAAGAGAATGACGGATGTGTCAAGACCCCCAGAGTATGCCAGCACTATTTTGTTAATTTTTTCAGTCAATTGCTAACTCCATTCTTAAGCTCATCCATGTCATTGGCCGCAGACCCACGGCTACATTCTAGCCGAGCGATCCGCCCGCCTCATCTGAACGAGCGCGCCCGTCCTCCGCAGTAGCCTGTCGGAACGAAGCGGAGATCCCGCTTGCGGGGCTACGGAGGATGGAATGGCGGGCAGGTAACGGGCCAGCCCACTAGGCTAAGAGGTCTAGCGACTATCGCCTCCAAGTAGAACGAAAGAAGTGTTCGAAAATGGATGAATCAGTATATAATTGCCGCCCGGAGGGCAGACAGCCCCTTTTCCTCTGCCATTGTCGGCAGAGGAAAATGTCTGTGTTTGAGTTATCTTCACCTGTTAAGCAGTACCTTCTCCAAGAGGGCCTGATGGAGATGGAGCTTGTTTTCAGCCTGGTCAAAAACAACGGAACGAGGACCGTCGATCACATCTGCCGTTATCTCCTCACCCCTGTGTGCCGGTAGGCAATGCATGACCAGGACATCGGGCTTCGCCAGGTCCACTAACGACTGATCCACCTGAAAGCCCTCAAAATCCTTGATCCGCTCAACCTTTTCGTCCTCTTTGCCCATGCTGGCCCAAACATCCGTATTAATGACATCTGCTCCACTGGCAGCCTTTTCCCGATCTTCAATCACACTTACGTTTTTTCCCACATCCTTCAGGACTTCAGGCGAAGGATGATAACCGGGAGGGCATGCTAGGATCAGCTCAAATCCCAGCATATGGGCGGCGTTGATCCAGGAGTGGGCCACGTTGTTGCCATCTCCGATCCAGGCAACTCTTATGTTATCCATGTGCCCTCGCTTCTCCTTCACCGTCATGAGGTCACTCAGGACCTGGCAGGGATGATAGAGATCCGTCAGGGCGTTGATAACGGGTATATCCGCCCATTTTGCCATCTCTTCAACCAGCCCCTGGGAGTAGGTTCTAATCACCAGGCCATCAAGATATCGAGAAAGTACCCGAGCCGTATCCTCCACAGTCTCATCTCTCGACAACTGCATATCGGCTCGACTCAGAAAGAGCGTCTGGCCACCCAACCGGAACATGGCTGTCTCGAAGGAGACCCTGGTCCTTGTTGAGGCCTTATCAAAAACCAACCCAATGGTGTAACCTGAGAGGGGGTTTGCCTTATTGCGTCCCTCCTTTTTTATCTGAAGGCCCCTATCAATAAGCGCAAGTATTTCTTCCTTATTCAGATTTCGAATGGTTAAAAGGTCTCGTTTCAATTCAGTTCACCCAATATCTCATCCAAGGCTCCGACCAGCAGGTCGATCTCTTTCTTCCCAATGATCAGGGGGGGAATAAACCGAAGGACCTTGTCCTGAATACAGTTGATTAGAAAACCCCTCTCTGTACAGGCATCCACAATTGGAGCGCCTGGCCGATCAAGCTCCACCCCGAGAATAAGGCCAAGACCCCTCACTTCCTTTATCATGCTGTGTCTCTCCCCCAGATCCTCTAATCTTCCCTTGAAATATTCCCCCATCTGCCGACAGTTGTCCACCCATCCATCTTCCAAAAGGCTTTTCAACACAGCCTTTGCAGCGGCCGTCACCAGGGGAGTTCCCCCAAAGGTGGAGGCATGACTTCCAGGACCAAATGCATGGCTCAATTTCTCGGTGGAAAGCATGGCACCAATGGGCAGGCCGTTTCCCAAGGCCTTGGCCAAAGTCATGATGTGCGGAGTTACCCCATAGTGCTCATAGGCAAATAACTTCCCGGTGCGGCCCATTCCCACTTGGACCTCATCAAAGATAAGAAGCAGATTTCGAGCACGGCATATCTCCTCAACCCCTTTAAGGTAATCGGGATGAGGGCAGACGACTCCCCCTTCGCCTTGGATGGGCTCAAGCATGACAGCACACACGTTGTCGTCTACCGCCTCCTCCAAGCTGGGTAGATCGTTAAAAGGGACAAATTTAAAGCCGTTCAGCAAGGGATCGTAGCCTTTCTGGATCTTTGCCTGCCCTGTCGCCGATAGGGTGGCCATGGTCCTGCCATGAAAGGAATTTGTCATGGAGATGATACCATGCTTGTCTGAACCAAAGTTTTCTTCCGAATAGCGGCGCACAAGCTTTATGGCCGCCTCATTGGCCTCAGCACCGCTGTTACAGAAAAAAACGCGATCAGCAAAAGAATTTTCCACTAAGAGCTGGGCCAGTTCCGTCTGGGGTTTTGTGTAATATAGGTTTGACACGTGCACCAGGGTCCTTGACTGCTCTTCAAGGGCCTCGCTTACCAGTGCTGAACTATGCCCCAGGGCACAGACAGCGATGCCACTCACAAAATCAAAGTACGCCTTTCCCTTTTCATCCCAGACACGGCAACCCTCTCCCTTGACGAGGGTCAGAGGAAAACGGCTGTAAGTCTGAAACATATATTTGTCTGCAAGGCTGGAACTACTCTCCATCTGTTTACCCTCTCCTTTGTCATTCGTCATAGGTCATTTGCGGAAGAAATCACAGGTACCAAAGTCGAATCAAATGGGAGGAACAAATAAAATTTCTTTTGAACCTGAGCTGCTGAACGCATTCAACGTTTTGATGTTTAGGCGTGCCCCATAATGGAATTGGACAACTGACGAATGACTAATGGACGATCTCCGTGCCGACTCCGGTCTTCGTGAATATTTCCAATAAAATGGCATGGGCCTTCCGCCCATCAATGATATGGGCCTTTTTGACCCCGCCCTTTAAGGCCTCGAGACAACAATTCACTTTCGGAATCATGCCTCCCTTGACGGTTCCATTCTTGATGAGCTTTGGGGCCTCTTTCTTTTTGAGTGAGGAGATCAACTTTCCCTTTTTATTAAGAATCCCCTCCGTATCTGTGAGAAGAATCATTTTCCTGGCCTTCAGAGAAGCGGCTATGCGTCCTGCCACCAAGTCGGCATTAATATTATATGTTTCACCTTTTTTGCCTGCACCTACGGGGGCTATGACCGGGACAAACTGGCCCTCCAAGAGATTCTCGAGAACCCGGTTGTTCACCGATGTGATTTCACCCACCATACCCATGTCAATGATCTCGGGTGGTTGATCGCCTCCCATCTTCTTCACATATTTCATCTTTTTGGCGGTGATGAGTTTACCATCCTTACCCGAGAGCCCGATGGATTGACCACCGTTCTGATTGATGAGGGCCACGATCTCTTTGTTCACTTTCCCCACAAGGACCATCTCCACCACGTCCATGGTCTGTTTATCGGTCACCCGCATTCCATCCACAAATTCAGACTCAATGGAGAGCTTATTCAAGAAATTGCCTATCTGAGGCCCGCCACCGTGCACCACGATAGGATTGAGCCCCACGTATTTCATAAGAATAATATCCAGGGCAAAGTTCTTCTTCAGCTTTTCATCAACCATGGCGTGCCCCCCGTACTTAACCACGATGGTGGCATTGTTGAACCGGCGAATATAGGGCAAGGCTTCAATAAGAACTTTGGCTATATCTGTATTGGCTTTAGTCATCGGTTATTAGAGAATATATCTACTCAGGTTTTCGTCCTCTAGAATATCCCTCAGTTTTTCTGCCACATATTTTTTGTCAATAACGACCTTTTTTGAGGCCATATCCGGGGCATCAAAGGATACCTCGTCCAGGAGTTTCTCCATGACCGTATGGAGACGCCGTGCACCTATGTTTTCCATACGTTCGTTGACCTTGCTGGCTATGGAGGCAATCTCCTCAATGGCTAAATCTTCAAATTTCAGATCGATCTCCTCTGTCTCAAGAAGTGCTTCGTATTGCGTGATCAAGGCATTTTTGGGTTCCTTTAAAATGCGAATGAAATCATCCCGGGAGAGGGAATCTAGTTCCACCCTGATGGGAAATCTGCCTTGCATCTCCGGCAAAAGGTCTGAGGGTTTGCTCGCATTGAAGGCGCCCGCTGCGATGAAGAGGATGTGATAGGTTTTTACCATTCCGTACTTGGTAATGACCGTGGAACCCTCCACAATGGGAAGAAGATCTCTCTGCACACCCTCTCTAGATACGTCCGGGCCATACCGGGATTCTGCACCCGCGATTTTATCCAACTCATCCAGAAAAATGATCCCATTTTGCTCTGTCATGCGTATCGCATCTTCAATGACTTTATCCATATCGATAAGACGCTGCGATTCTTCCTGGAAGAGGATCTCTATCGCTTCTGGAATCTTCATCCGTCTCTTTTTCTTCTTTGCGGGAAAGAGATTCCCGAATACCTCTTTCACATTGAATTCCATCTCTTCCAAGCCTGCGCTGGAAAAGATTTCAACCATGGGAATATTTCTGTTAGAAGTCTCCAGTTCCACGTAGCGGGCATCCAGCTTCCCATCTCTCAACATTCGTCTCAATTTTTCACGGGTTGAGTGGCCTTCTGGCTTATCCACTTTCACCACCTCGAGAACCTTTTCCTTGTCCCCACCCTCCTCTTCGCGGATCTCATCCCTCTTTTTGGGAAGGAGCATGTCAAGGAGCCTCTCCTCGGCCAGTTCACGGGCCTTTGTTTTGACATTCTCCTGTTCCTCTTTTTTGGCCATGTTCACCGCCAGCTCTGTCAGATCTCTAATCATGGATTCCACATCGCGGCCCACATATCCTACTTCGGTAAACTTGGTGGCCTCCACCTTGAGAAAAGGGGATTTTGCCAGTCGTGCCAGACGCCTTGAGATTTCCGTCTTCCCAACACCCGTTGGACCAATCATGATGATGTTTTTGGGTGCGATTTCATCCCTGAGTTCCGGTGGCACCTGTTGCCTTCGCCACCTATTTCTCAGGGCTATAGCCACGGAACGCTTAGCCTGATCCTGTCCGATGATGTATTTGTCAAGCTCAGAAACAATCTCTCTTGGTGTCAACATCTTCATGGAATACTGATTGTCTCCCTGATCAAGTTCCATTTTCATTCCTTTTGCCCAATTTCATGGACAACGATCTGCTCATTGGTATAGAGGCAGATTGAAGCCGTTATTTTCATGGCTTCTCGGGCAATGGATGGGGCGTCCAGAGCGGAATGCTCTGTCAGGGCCCGAGCCGCTGCCAGGGCATAGGGCCCCCCAGAACCTATGGCGGCCACGGGTTCATCAGGTTCAATAACATCCCCGGTGCCTGAAATGATGAGGGTATGCTCGTTATCCATTGCGAGGAGCAGGGCCTCCAGTCTCCTGAGGATCTTATCCGTACGCCAGTCCTTGGCAAGCTCAACGGCGGCGCGGGTCAGGTTTCCGTTGAACTTCTCAAGCTTTGCCTCCAGCCTCTCGAAAAGGTTGAAGGCGTCTGCAGCTGTCCCAGCAAAACCTACCAAGACCCGGTCCTTGTACATGAACCTCAACTTGTTGGCCTTGTGTTTCATAATGGTCTCGCCAATGCTCACCTGGCCATCTCCTGCCATGACCCCCCTTCCATCTTTCCGAACCACAAGAATGGTAGTCGCCCTTAGAGTTTTAGAATCGCTCTGATGCATCTTATGGGTATCCCTTCTGCTTACTGCTTACTCTTTACTTCCTACTTCTTAGCTCCTGGGATGAGCCTTATCATAAACCTCCATGAGCTTTTCGAGGCTCACGTGCGTATACTTCTGGGTGGTGGAGAGACTCACATGTCCCAGAAGTTCCTGAACCGAACGCAGATCTGCACCTCCGTCCAAAAGATGGGTGGCAAAGGTGTGCCTCAAAGAATGAGGCGTGATCTCAGTCATGAGACCACACTGACTCGCGTACTTCTTCACAATCCTCCCGATGCTTCGAGTGGTGAGACGGCCTCCTCGAAAGTTGATAAAAAGAGGGGCATCTTGAAGTTCACGCTGGTCTTTTCTCCTGAGCGGGAGGGTTGCTTCAATATAATCTTCGATCGCCCCTAATGCCTTTCTTCCAATGGGTACGATTCTCTCCTTGTTGCCTTTCCCCACCACCTTCACCAGGCGCTGCTCCATCTCAATGCTCGATAGATTGAGACCTGACAGTTCACTCACGCGGATACCACATGAATAGAGCACCTCCAGTATAGCCAGGTCCCGTAGGCCAAGCGGCTTCGCCCTGTCAGGTCCTTCGAGAAGCCTGAACATATCATCCACTGGAAGATGGGTAGGGATATACCTGCCCTGCTTGGGACTGGAGATGTCGGCCGCAGGGTTGCTCTGGACTAGACCTTTCCTCTCAAGATAATAAAAAAAGGATCGGATGGCTGAAAGCTTCCGAGCAATTGTGGTACGTTTGTACCGGCCATACAGCCTTCCTAAATACTCCCTGATGACTTGGAAATCGATGGATTCCAACTCTGGGGCAGCCTCTTTTTTCCCTGCTGACTCCTGCTCGCCAGACAGAAAGCCAAGAAAGTGCTCCAAATCCACCTGATAGTTTTTGACAGTGTGATCAGAATAGCCTTTCTGCGATCTCAAATAATCAATAAAAGAATCCGTGAGATTGGTAAGCCGCATTTCATCCATGACATCAGGTTATTACGGAAAAATCAATAACATAACATATTTCCGACAATTGGCAATCAAAAAATCATGGTTGGTATTCTAGGCTTGACTTTATTTTCACTGTTAATGTAATTCTAAGGTTTTTGGGAATCATTGTTCTCCTTAAATCGGGCAGCTTAATAAGGAGACTGTCGAAAAACCAGCTTCTTAGAGGCTGATGGAAAATGTCCATCCCGCAGGCCTTGCTGCGGGACGAAATCCCAAGGAATGAGGCGTACTAGAAGTACGCCGCAGTGACGAGGGATGAGGGTAACGCAGCAGATGGGCGTTTTCCGACAGCCTCAAGAGCAACTGATTTCACCCCAACTCCTATGAAAAATCAGGGGCGAGTCCCAAACGACCCGGGTGATAATCCGTTTTTGTCCGTCTTGTAAATCCTGGTCTAATTTCGGCTAAATCCCTGCAATGATCTGTGGGGAAAATGCGCGTGGAAAGGAATTTGATATGAAAAGAAACAGTGAACAGCTGCGAAACGTTGCTTTGGTGGCCCATGTGGGTTCAGGCAAAACTTCCCTTGGCGAGGCCATGCTCTTGAATGGAAAGGGGACGAAGAGACTCGGCAGTGTGGATGAGGGTACGTCACACTTGGACTTTGAACCAGAGGAAGTGAAGAGAAGAATAACCATAAGCACATCTTTTCATCATTGCGATTGGAAAAAGTCTTACATCAACCTGATTGATACGCCTGGGGATGACAATTTTCTATCCGATACCCGCTTTGCGCTCCAGGCTGCCGATGGTGTAGTCGTTGTTATTGATGCAACAGCGGGCGTCAAAATTGGGACAGAAAAGGTCTGGGCCTTTGCAGATGAACGAAACCTTCCGCGAATCATTTTTATTAACAAAATGGACAGGGAGCGAGCTAATTTTTTCGGGGTGGTGGATGAAATCACCAGGTTCTTTAATGTGAAAGCTTCGCCAGTTTTTTTGCCCATTGGGTCGGAGGACAAGTTCCAGGGTTTGGTCGATCTCATCAAGATGAAAGCCTATACCTACAATAAAGATGGCAGCGGTAAATTCCAGCAATCAGAAATCCCTGAAGATATGTCGGATACGGTTGAAGAATGGCGAGAAAAGTTGATAGAGAATATCGTAGAGGCCAATGACGAATTGATGGAAAAGTACTTGGAAGGAGAAGAGCTATCTGCCCAGGAGATAGAGGAGACCTTCATTCTAGCCGTCAAGTCAGGACTGCTGGTGCCCATCATTTGCGGCTCGGCAACCCTGAATATGGGCGTCCCTCAGTTGATGGATCTCATGGTTCAAGGCCTCCCCGCCACTGTTGAGAGGGGTCCTTTCGAGGGTGTACGACCGGTTGGAGAAGAGAGTATTCAAAGGAGTCCAGAACCAGACGCCCCTTTCTCTTCCCTTGTCTTTAAAACAATAGCAGATCCTTTTGCAGGCAAGCTGAGCCTGCTGAGGGTCTTGTCCGGCACGCTCAAAGCTGAATCTAATGTTTATAACGCCAATAAGAGGAGCAAGGAGAAATTTGGTCAGATCTTTCTTTTAGAGGGGAAAAAGCAGCAGGCTACGGAAATGGCCATTCCAGGGGATATCGTAGCCATCCCCAAGTTAAAAGCGACCCAAACAGGGAATACGTTATGTCTGGAAAACGATCCCATCATTTACACGCCCACTGAGCCCCTTCCACCGGTTCTCTCCTATGCTGCTGAGGCAAAAGTAAAAGGGAGTGAAGACAAGGTCTTTAGCTCCCTCGCCAGACTTCTTGAAGAGGACCCCACCCTTAGCCTGGAAAGGGATCAGGCAACATCTGAAATCGTCCTTTCAGGAACAGGACAAATACATTTAGAAGCAACCTGCGAAAAACTAAAGCGAAAATTTGGCGTGGAAGTCAGCCTTAAGCCTGTGAAGGTCCCCTACCAAGAGACCATCAAGAAACCTGTAAATAAGATCATTTATCGCCACAAGAAACAGACAGGAGGTCGAGGCCAATTTGCTGAAGTCCACTTCGATGTGGCGCCACTGGACAGGGGTTTGGGTTTCGAGTTTGATGAGGCCCTCTCGGGAATGAATGTCCCTCGAAGTTTTGTTCCGGCTGTAGCAAAAGGGCTAAACGACGCCATTAAGAGCGGTATTCTTGCGGGCTATCCTGTGGTTGATCTGAAGGTCCGTTTTTATGATGGCAAATCACACGATGTGGATTCCTCGGAGATGGCCTTCAAAATAGCGGCCAGCATGTGTCTTAAGAAGGCCCTGCAGGATGCAGACGCTGTTCTCCTTGAGCCCATCATGAAAATGGAGATCACCGTGCCAGAGGAAGCCATGGGAGATGTGATGGGAGATCTTAACGGCCGACGAGGTCGGGTTATGGGTATGGATACTCAGGGGAGATACCAGGTTATTATGGCACAGGTCCCCATGGCCGAGGTCCTCCAATATGCCCTTGATTTGAATTCTATTACTGGCGGCCGCGGTACTTTCCAAATGGAACATTCCCATTATGAGGAGGTTCCAGGCCAGCTGGCAGAGAAGGTAATCAGCATAGCCAAGAAGACAGCTTAGGACATGCCATATGGAAGAAACGTTTAGGGCCGGCGTCTTAACCATCAGCACCAAAGGCTCTCAGGGGAGGAGAGAGGACGAGAGTGGAAAGCTTGCGGCCCGGATGCTGGAGGAAGAGGGATTCTCTATCACCCAAAAAGGGATCGTGTCTGATGACCTTCAGCAGATTGTAGACACGCTTGTGGAATGGGTGGACAACCTGGGACTTTCTCTGATCATCACTTCAGGAGGCACTGGACTCAGCCCTACCGATCTGACGCCCCAGGCGATGCAGAGCGCCATTGATTATGAAGTCCTGGGCATGGCGGAAGCCATGAGGGCCGAAAGCCTGAAAAAGACGCCTCACGCCATGCTCTCTCGGGCGATGGTTGGTGTGCGTGGATCCTGTTTGATCGTTAATCTCCCCGGCAGTCCCGGAGGGGTGAAGGACAACCTCTCCGTCGTTCTGCCCGCCTTGAATCATGCCCTCTCAAAGCTGGGTGGGGACACTACCGATTGTGCTACATAAAAGCTTTTATCATTTATCATCGAGCATTGAGCATTGAAAAAGGATAATGATAAAACCTGGCGGAGTTTGTTCAACCAGGTATGACCTCCTGCTCCAACCACTCCAAATAACTTTGACTCCCTGAAACGATAGGTACAGCTACAATCTCTGGCACCTCATAGGGATGGATGCTCTTGATCGCCTTTTCCAATTCCTCATACAGCTCCCTTTTGCTTTTCATTATACAGAGCCACTCTTCTGTCTGTTCAACCTTTTCCTTCCACCAGTAGGTGCTCGTTATGGGTCCTATCACTTGCGCACATGCTGCCAATCTCTTCTCAACAACCTCCTTTGAAATAATTTCCGCATCACCTATTTTCTCTGTCGTAGTAAAAACTTGGATGAATTCTGTCATGCTTTATCCCCCGCTGAGATTTAAGCCCGTCTGACCGGATCCATGAAATAAAAAAGGCAAGAAACCTTCCAATCATGGCTTCTCTATCTTTTCCCCCTCTGGTGCCTGCATGAGACAATCCCACCTCGATGCTACGGAAGGCCTTGAGGCATTTTAGAGTTTTTTCGGGCCCGTGGGTGTCCAGGCCTCATCATGAATTCGGAGGCTGAGCAGATCTGGCCTGGAGTAATGGCCAACACAATCAAAGTAGGCCTTTGCCAAGTCCCTCTCACCCAAGTCAATTTCTGTATGAACAATGGTCTCTTCATTGAAAACCGGGCCTTCAATAATGACCCCTGCAGGATTCACGATACAGCTTCCGCCCACGGCGAGATTGTATTTCACCACTTCTTTGAGTTCCGTTGGAATGTCCTCCTTTTTGAGGTACCAGCTGGAGCTGATCACGAAGACCTGGTTTTCAATGGCATGTTGGCGGACGGCGCTCTCGATATCACATGTTTTGGACTCTGGATCGCCCGTCTTCGCTCCCAGATGACGGTCTACGCTCCACCACCCGGGCCATAAGGCGCAGTGGATCTCTTCTCCTTTGATTGCCATGGCAGCCCTCAAAAGCGTCATATGGTGCTCATAGCAGATGCTCGCCCCCACTGTACCTATGTCAAGCTGAAAAGCTCGTATATCGCTCGCATCCCCCATACCCCAATAGACCCTCTCCGAATGGGTAGGCATGAGTTTCCTGTGACGCCCCACCACCTTACCCTCTCGGCTGATCACGATGAGGGAATTGAAGATGGTGCCGCTCCCCGGCTGATCACTCAATTCATTGCAACCTATCACACAGTTGACTTTGGCCTTCTTTGCCACTTGAGCCATCTGATTGGCTTCTTCGCCGTTCCATCGAATGGCGCTTCTGATCATTTTTGCCGCAAGTTCCGTGGACTGACGAACGGAAACATTGCCCCTCCAGTAGGGATAACCGCAGAAATA
>CAJIAF010000244.1_pt1 | contig 12916 bp, 11 predicted proteins | sample 9199141 | NCBI WGS metagenome assembly CAJIAF01 (sample SAMEA7708265, study PRJEB35096) | sediment metagenome | biome: marine neritic benthic zone biome [ENVO:01000025]; feature: sediment [ENVO:00002007]; material: shallow marine sediment [ENVO:03000034] sea grass bed [ENVO_01000059] ...
CAAGGACAGAGTAAAGGCCAGAAGTGTGCTATGCTACTGGGCCGTTAGAGAGCTTGGGGAGACCCAAATCGAACTTGCCAGGAAGTTGGGCATAAAGCAGCCTGCAGTGAGTGCGGCGGTGAAAAGGGGTGAAAAGCTTGCTAAGGAAATGGACCTAGAGATAAACGAGACCTGAACTGATAATTTAATGGACGTCCCCCTTTTCTCTAGGGGAGGGTGAATTCTTCGAGGGTTTCATCTAATTTGATTCCAAGCACATAAGAGCCTTCGTATTTCGGTTCTTCTAACTTTGTTTTATGTCGCACGCTCCCGGTTACTTTGACCACAGCGGTTGGCGCATACAATTCCAGGTCCTGAAGTTCATCTCCCTCTTTGACTATTTCAAGCAGGCCAAAGTCCTTCTTCGTTATCAGCATTCCGATCCCATAAGCTGAACGGTTAATGATCTCCAGTTCGTAAGTTTCAGCGCTTTCTGTTCCTTTCCGTAATGCAAGAATACCGTAAAGGAAAGCGGGTACTTTCCCGCTGTCCCTATCATAAGTTCGTCTATCTGCCAATTTCACAGATTCTGGGAAACTCACAACCTGGCCGATATGAGGATACTCGGTGCTTGCGCCAAGATATCTTGAGTCGAATTGACAGGATTTTTCTCCAAGTAGGAATTGTATCTCTACGTTAGGAGACATTTTGAGAAGGCTGTTGCCTGTATCAGGGACCAGCATTTCTATGATTAATTTAGAGTCTGCACTGATGATCCTTGAGGTGTATAAGGTTCTATTCCCCTCAATTTGAACGGTGATTTCCCTCTTATGAGAAATGAGAAAGTCTATTAACTTTCTCAGGTTTTGCTTGGTCTCAGCGATATGGGGTGACACGGTCCCCTCCCCAATGGTAATCTTGAAAGGTAAGGCGATTGAGATTATGCTCAATCGCCTCTTTTCGTACTGAAGGGTGGTGGTTAGGCGTCGGCCACCACTTCTTCCTGTTCTGTCTTTGGCGAAGCTTCCTTATGTCTTCCAAGGAAGTACATACACACCAGGCAGATCAGTGGCACAATCAAATACTCGTTGGGAAGATCATAGAGTATTGCGTATCCTGCAAAAAGGCCCAGGAAAAGCTGAAAAAGCATTAAAGTTATCCGTCTCATGATATCCTCCTCTGGTTGCTCAAGAAAAAACGATTTTGTCGCAAAGAATGTGTCGTACAAGTAAGCCTTGGCAACGCCATATTCTACCATTAAACCCTTGGCAAACTCAATTTTATTGCTAGGGCTAAATTAATCGTTGTGAAATTTGCCTTCCCCTGCGATAATATTTATCTTTCTTGCCGATGCAGACCGATTCATGTAACGAGGGCTGAAATAAGATAGCGCTGATGTAAGGGAAGGCTCACACCATGGACGATTTAGGTTTCTACAATATTGCCTCTGAAGGGAAGTTTGATGACGGTGAGATCATTTTCGAGGAGGGGAAATCTGGAGACTGGGTCTGCGTCATTCTTGAAGGCTCGGTGGAAGTCTCCAAGACCGTCAGTGGGGGGAAATTCGTCCTGGGCAAACTCGGCCGAGGCGAGATCTTTGGCGAGCTTGCCCTGCTAGGGGCGGTCAAGCGAACGGCCACTGTTCGCGCCATCGGTGAAACCACCATCGGCATCGTTGATCGGGAGTTCTTGGATAAAGAGCTCAACAAGATGTCCTCAGACCTGAGGAATATTGTTGTGAGTACCGCACAGAGATTCAAAAAGGTGATTGACAGGATCCAGGGCTTTTCCGGGTGAGAATGCAGTTGCCCCTGGCAACTGAGAATGGGTTCGAACGTAAGGCGATTGAGTTTAACACTCAATCGCCTTTTTCCGTTTTGGTGCGTCCGTGACCAGTGAACCGCTGAGGTTCGACCCTGATTGGCTTAATTAAGGCCGGGATTCAATCTTTTCTTGCTTCATGTTATTGATTTTTGGTATAATTTCAGAAGTTGTAAAACGAAATTAGCGTCATATCAAGAATCTCTTCTTCTATTCATGCTCGCCAAAATATTTTCCCTTGGTTCCTAGCTGAACTGTGTCTCCCCGGTCTCAGCTGGGAGTCTCCAGATTTGAAACCAGATCAGCCTTTAAACGTCAGCTACGCAATTCTGGCGATCAGAGAGTGGCATAGGATGCCCACAGTCTTACCTGATATAAGGGAAGGGAGTTAAACATGAGAAAGTATCTTGTTTTGTTCGGCATTGTTTTAATGGGAGCTTTGCTGTTTTCGTGCAAAGATACCAAATCGCAGGCCATAGATTACAACGATAAAATTGTTCGTCTCCAATCTAAAATTGGAAAAAACATGATTGCGTTTTCACGAACCTTTTCCTCTAACAACATGACATTGATGGAAAACAAGTATACAGAACTGCTGGATTCCATCGACTTCGCGCTCAGCAGGGCAGAGGCCATGGAACCTTTTAACGGAAGCAGTCAGCTTCGGGATACGGCCATTAAACTTTTTGAATTTTACCTGGATATCAGCGAGAACGAGTATGATGAGATCCTAGACATTTTCAGCCAGGATGAAATCACAGAGGCCGATGTGGAAAGAATTGAAGATCTTGCCGAGGGCATAACCGAACGAGAAAAGGCCCTCGACTACGAATTTTCGGCAGTACAGAAGGCCTTTGCACAGGAATATGGCATTCTACTTAGAGATAACAAATTGCAACGTCAGATCGATAGGATGTAGCTCCCCCTTTCTCTAATGGCGTAATCTGTGCAAAGAATTCTTTTCAGCGTTGGCAAGTTCTGACCAGACACTGGACCACTTCGTCACCTTTTCCCAATCTTTTCTTCTTTCATTGCCGGATCTGCGTTCTTTTCCACACCTTCTTTCGTCCCCTCCGTTACGAAAGTAGCCCCGATTGACTATTCTGCGTCGATCTCCACCGACACGTCTGTCAAACGGGAAGCGAATCCTTATTGTCATTTCAAATCTCCTGAATGTAATGCAATAGTGTCAAACCTAATAGCCGGCAGCCCTTTAAATTTCGAGAGGCCAGAAAAAGGAATCGGCCGAATAAGTTAAGAAAAAATCAGCCGAAAAATGTAATGGCCTCCCGAAATGCCGTAAATATTTACGCACATCCGAGAGGCCGTTTTAAGTGCCACCTTAACCCCCTTTTTGTTTAAACCGCTGAAAGCTCTCACCCCCATTGGTTTTTCTATAATGTTGAGATTCGGAGGCACTTAATTGGGCATCTCCAATGCCCAGAAGAAGAGATTATAGCTAATGGGTACAGAGCAAAGGTTATGCCAGACAGGCTCCCCCAAAACTTCATAATGATTTCAGATTGTTATGTCGCATTTCTTCAGCCTGAATCCTGAAAAAAGGAAATTGAATGCCTAAAGATGAGAAATTAGATTCCACATATTGGCAGGACTTTACACAGAAAGGACGTTCATTGGTAAATTATTGGATAGTATAGTATTAAGATTATAAGGCTGTTATAGAACATTTCCTGTCTTTAGGAGATTTGAAGCACACATGGACTTTCTGGGTTTATATGAAAAATGCCAGCTATGCCCGAGAGGGTGCGGCGTGAATCGATTGAAAGAGGGGAAATCTGCGAACTCTGGATTTTGCAGAGAGAGCCAGCAGCTTCGCGTGGGCTACTTGGGGCCCCATTTCGGCGAAGAACCCCCCATTACAGGCCAAAATGGATCAGGGACCATCTTTTTTACGGGGTGTTCTCTGCGGTGCTCTTACTGTCAGAATTATCAGATCTCAAGGGATGGCCTGGGAAAACCCATGGATATGGATACTCTGTTTCGGGCGGTGATGGAGATGATGGAGAAAGACCAGGTGCACAATGTCAATCTCGTCACTCCGGATCACTTTTTCCCCCACGCCTTCCATTTGGTCTCCCTAATCCGACGCAGCGGAGTTAATCTCCCCATGGTCTACAACCTCTCTGGCTACCAATCTCTCGCCTTGTTGGAAATTGCAGAGCAATTCACAGATATATATCTTCCCGATTTCAAATATGCGGATCCAGCCCTTTCCATAAGACTCTCAAAATGCAAGGACTACCCCGCACTGGCCCTTGAGGCCATTGTGGAGATGGTAAGACAAAAGGGATTCCTCCATGTCTCTGATAACGGCTCTGAATTGGCGGAGAAAGGGGTCCTTGTCCGGCACCTCATACTTCCGGGACAGATTGAGAATTCTTTGGATGCTTTGACCACCCTCTTTTTGGAATTTGGCGGCCGTCTGCCACTCAGCCTCATGTCCCAATACCACCCGGCTCTCCCCCAGCGGCATGGGGAACTTAATCGCCCCATCAAGCGAGAAGAGTTTGAGAGGGTCTATTCTCACGCCCTGGATCTGGGCTTTGAACATCTATACGTTCAATTCCCCGATCAGAACCCCCCTGACCGATCCCATCACCCTCCTTTCTTGCCCGATTTCCAACGAGAACAGCCTTTTTCAAAGCAAAGCGCCGACTTCTGAAACAGGAAATGAGGATTGCCAAAGATCCTTCAGTCTGCTAATTTGACAAATCATCGCATTTTCAATAGGTTGTTTGTCATTTTACAAATATGTTTATGGGTGATGAGGTCCCTTGTGAAATGAATAGTGGAATGAAGATAGCCTACCTGGATTGTTTTTCCGGTATCAGTGGCGACATGTTTCTGGGCGCCCTGCTGGATGCTGGGCTGGACTTCGAGGTGCTGAGCAAGGCCCTTGGTAGCCTTCCCCTCGACGGGTATAAACTCGAGATGAAGCGGGAAGAGCGTGGAGGTCTTTTTGGCACCCTGTTCCTGGTCAGGGTGGAAACGGAAAGACAGGAACATAGAGGATTGAAAGATATCGCTAAAATCATCCGGGCGGGCGGACTCAGCAAGGAGGTGAAAAACAGGAGTATCCAGGTATTTGAATCCATTGCCCAGGAGGAGGGTAAGATTCACAATCACCCACCCGATGAGGTGCATTTCCACGAGGTGGGTGCTGTGGACTCCATCATGGATATTGTGGGGAGTGTCTTCGGCATAGAATATCTTGGCATCGCCTCAATCCTGGTCTCTTCATTGCCCCTAGGCTCCGGGTTTGTTGAAACCCACCACGGTCGAATACCGGTTCCAGCGCCCGCCACCGTCGCCCTGTTGAAAGGGATACCGGTCTACGATTCCGGCCTCGAGCATGAGCTGGTGACGCCCACAGGAGCCGCCCTTGTAAAGGGACTCGCCACTTCCTTTGGATCTATGCCCTCCATGACCATCGATAGTGTGGGTTATGGTGTGGGTAGCCGCACGCTGCCCGATCGGCCAAATTTGCTGCGCATTATCATAGGCCATGATCAAACAGAAAAACAGGTTGAGACTGTCGTCACTCTGGAGGCAAACCTGGATGACACCAATCCGGAATGGCTTGGGTTTCTTATGGGTCGCCTATTTGAGGCGGGCGCCCTTGATGTGGCGTTTTGCCCCATTCAGATGAAGAAAAACCGGCCAGGCATCCTCATTCAGGTGATAGGCAAACCAGAACAGAGGGATACCCTCATGGATGTGCTCTTCAGGGAAAGTACCACCCTCGGTATCCGTTTCCACTATAGCCAGAGAAAAATCCTCCCAAGATCAGAGGTGGAGGTGGAAAGCCCTTGGGGAAAAATGAGGGTTAAACAGGTTCTGCGCCCTGATGGTGCCTCCTATTTCCTGCCCGAATACGAAGCCTGCCGAGACATTGCGGAACAAAGAAAGATCCCCATACGGGAGGTTTATGACTGGGTGACCTCCCTAAACAAGACGTGAAACATTAGAGTGACTAAAGTGAACTAAAGTCGACGTGTGCAGGAATTACGCCTCGTCGTCAAAGCGCCCTAAAGTTTGAAAGACTCCATCACAATTCGTTTTGCTACTAATCTGCTCATCTTTAAAGCGGTCTGATGCGAGAAGAGGCATGGCTAAAAACTCTTTGCATTTCAGGCACTTTACACACTCTAGACACTTGGCTAAGGGACGCCAATACCTGCTTGATGTCTGAACCCCGATCTGATACTTTGACCTTTAGGGAGGCCTTCAGAAAAGCCGATTTTTCCATGAAATCGGCCCTCTGCTTCGCCTCCTGGTTTGGCGCTGGTCTGATGCCTTTCGCGCCTGGAACATTTGGGACCTTGACAGCCTTGCCGCTGGTCCTCGTCCTGAACCACATGGGGGAGTTATATGAGGGACTGGCCCTGCTCATTCTCGTTCCATTGGCGGTCTGGTCCTCAAGTCTCAGCGAAAGATGCCTTGGACGAAATGACCCGCCAGAGGTGGTTGTGGATGAGGTGGCGGGGTTTTTATTGACCCTCTTTCTCTTGCCCCTATCCTGGCTGACGCTCTGTTTAGGATTTGTCCTGTTTCGATTTTTCGATATAGCAAAGCCATTTCCCATCAAGTGGTTCGAAAAGAAGTTAAGGGGGGGGACTGGGGTCGTCTTGGATGATCTAATGGCCGGAATTTATGCAAATCTTGGCCTGAGGCTTTTGATGCTTTGGATTTTATGATTGATGCGACGGAATCTCCATCTTGTCAATGTGGAGAATTCATCTGGATTTTGTAGCATCTCGCTTATCCAAAGCATCCGGAATGATGGAATGTTGGAACAATGGAATATTGGGTTCACCATTCTTCCACCACTCCATTATTCCACTATTCCATTAGGCGGAGCGAAGCGGAGCCGCTGGGATGCAAGGTGAGATTATAACCATTGGTAACGAACTTATCTCCGGCAGGATCCTGGATCTGAATGCCTGGTATGCCGCCGGGAGGCTCACGGCCTCGGGACTCCGGGTCACACGGATTACCACGGTGGGGGATGATGCAGAAAGGCTTTCAAAGGTCTTAAAAAGGGCCGTGGAACAGTCGTTTTTTGTAATCGCGACGGGCGGCCTGGGTTCCACTGAAGATGACGTAACCAATGAAATTGTAGCCGATACCCTGGATAGACCTCTCTGTCTCAATGACGAGATGTTCCGACTGATCAAAAGCTATGTGGCAAGGAGAGGCATAGAGATGTCCTCCCCTCTTGAGAAGATGGCGTGGATGCCGGAGGGCTCCAAGTTGATCGACCCGCAGGGGATGGCGTGCGGTTTCTCACTCTTGGAAGATAAGGCCCTCCTCTATTTTCTCCCGGGCGTGCCGGATCAAATGCGCTATCTCATGGACAAATTTGTCCTTCCCGAGATACTGCTTCATTACAAGACGCTTCCCGTGCTGAGACAGAGGATCTTGAAGTTATATGGCCTCACCGAACCAAAGATCGCAGAGCTTTTGAAAGACCTGCCGGGGAAGAGGGAGGACGTCATTTTGGGATTCTATCCCCAGTTCCCGGAAAACCACATTACTATCAGCCTGCGGGGCCACGATGAGCCCACCGTCATGGACGAATTGGACAGGATGGAAGAAGAGATCAGGGGTCTGGTAGGGTCCTATGTATTTGCCACGGGAAGTCAGAGAATCGAGGATGTATTGGGGGAGATGCTTCGTGAGAGGGGGCAGTGCATCTCCGTGGCAGAATCGTGTACGGGCGGCCTCATCGGAAACATGCTGACCAATTCTCCGGGCAGTTCCACCTACTTTCTTGGAGGCGTCGTCGTCTACAGCAACCAAGCCAAAGTGGACCTGTTAGATGTGTCTCAACAGACCCTTGAGAAGTTCGGGGCGGTCAGTGAGCAGACCGTCCGGGAAATGGCCGAGGGAGTCAGAAAACGACTGCAGACAGATATCGGGTTGTCCGTATCTGGCATTGCAGGACCCGACGGGGGCACTAAAGAAAAGCCTGTGGGCACAGTCCATATCGGCCTTGCTGTGGAAAAGGAGATTTTTTCGGGGAAGTATCGATTTTGGGGCACCAGAGAGCAAATCAAGTCGAATACCGCCATGATGGCCCTGGATTGGGTGAGAAGATACCTCAATGAAGATTCGTTCCTTCCTGGCTTTTGAGCTGCCGTCGGAGATCAAGAAAATCGTAGCCCGAGTTTCCGGGGAACTCCGCCAATCCACTTTGAATGCGAGATGGGTGAAGGTGGACAACATACATCTCACAGTGGTCTTTATGGGCAATATTGAAACAGGAGATATTCCCGCCATCGCCCGGGGCGTGCAAGGAGTCTGTCAAACTTTCGGCCCTTTTGATCTATCTTTAAAGGGGATCGGCTGCTTTCCCAACAGGCGCAATCCAAGGGTCCTTTGGCTGGGGCTGGACGGGGACCTGGAGCCCATGTCAGACTTCAGGGATGCCCTTCAGGAGCACCTTACAGGCTTTGGGATAAAGGAGGAGAAGAGAAAGTTCAAGCCCCATCTGACCCTTGCTAGATTTCGAAAGCCCAGGAGAATGGATTCTAAGGAAGACCAGCTCCTGTCAAAGTATGAGCATTTATCCAGTTCGGTTTACTCATTGAAAGAACTGATCCTGTTTAAGAGTGACTTGAAACCGACCGGCGCCGTTTACACAAAAATGGAGGCCTGGCCTTTGACAGGCACCGAGTAGCCTTGGTACCTTCGCCACTCTGGCCTCCAGCCCGTCGTTCTCATCTCATAGACTGGACGACGGGTCTTGAGAAGAAACTTTAGGCACTTCTCGTGCACGAATTACTAATAACAAATAACTAATAACGGATAACTATAATTACAGGGGGTACAGGCATGGCAGAACTTATGAATAGGGACAGAGCAGTGGAACAGGCCATTTCACAGATTGAGAGGCAGTTTGGCCGGGGCTCCATTATGAAAATGAGCGAGGAGAGGGTCGTAGATCTACCCGCCATCTCCACCGGCTCACTTGCTCTGGATTTGGCCCTCGGGATTGGGGGTGTCCCCAAGGGAAGGGTGGTGGAAATATACGGACCCGAGGCCTCAGGCAAGACCACTTTAGCGCTTCATGTGGCTGCCGAAGCCCAGGCCCAGGGGGGCATGGTCGCCTTCATCGACGCTGAGCACGCCCTGGACGTGGGTTACGCGCGGAAATTAGGGGTTGATGTGGACAGCCTTCTTGTCTCACAGCCAGATACGGGGGAGCAGGCCCTGGATATTGCGGAAATCCTGGTCAGAAGCGGTGCCATAGATGTGCTCATCATCGATTCAGTGGCAGCCCTTGTGCCAAGGGCCGAGATCGAGGGTGAAATGGGTGACCAGCACATAGGCCTTCAAGCGAGGCTCATGTCCCAGGCCTTGAGAAAACTCACCGCCACCATCAGCAAATCCTTAACGTGCGTCATATTCATCAATCAGATAAGGATGAAAATTGGCGTCATGTTCGGAAATCCGGAGACCACCACCGGAGGCAATGCACTGAAATTCTATGCCACCCAGCGACTGGATATCCGCCGCATCGGGGCCCTCAAAGAGGGTGACGAGGTGGTGGGCAACAGGACCAGGGTCAAGGTGGTGAAAAACAAGATCGCCCCACCCTTCAAAGAGGCCGAATTTGATATCATTTACGGACGAGGAATTTCCAAGGAAGGAGACATCCTTGACTTGGGCGTGGGCCTCGGGCTCGTGGAAAAGAGCGGCGCCTGGTATTCGTTTGAGGGAGAGAGGATCGGTCAGGGCAGAGAAAATGTGAAGAGGTTCTTAGGCGAAAATCAGGACATCAGAGATCGCATCGGCACGCTTGTCATAGAGAAGACGGGTATCAAAAGAGTTAAAGAGAAAGATCAGAAGCCACAGGAGCAGGAGACTAAGAAGTAGGAACGGGGCGGAGCGAATTGATGAATTTCAGAGAGATCAGGCAGAAGTTCTTAGAATATTTCAAAGATCACCAGCATGAAATCGTAAGCAGTTCCTCACTCATACCCAGGGATGATCCCACCCTACTCTTCACCAATGCAGGGATGGTTCAATTTAAAAGCCTCTTTTTAGGGGAAGAGAAGCGGGGCTACACCAGGGCCGCCACTTCTCAGAAGTGTGTGCGGGCTGGAGGAAAACACAACGACCTGGAAAATGTGGGCTATACGGCCAGACACCACACTTTCTTTGAAATGCTGGGAAACTTCTCTTTTGGTGACTATTTCAAGGAAGAGGCCATAGCCTGGGCCTGGGAGCTTTTGACCCATGGCTACAAGCTCCCCGCCGACAAGTTGTATGTCTCGGTATTCAAGGATGACGACGAAGCTTACAAGATCTGGGAGCGTGGTATGGGCGTTCCTTCGGAGAGGATCGTCAGGCTTGGTGAAAAAGACAATTTCTGGGCCATGGGTGACACTGGGCCGTGCGGCCCCTGCTCTGAAATTCTGATCGATCAGGGAGAGGCCTTAAGCTGCGGGAAGCCGGATTGTGCGCCCGGTTGCGATTGCGACCGGTATCTTGAGATATGGAATCTCGTATTTACCCAATTTGATCGTGATACTCAGGGAAACTTGAATCCCCTGCCAAGCCCCAATATCGACACGGGCATGGGTCTTGAAAGGTTGGCCGCCGTGGTTCAGGGTGTTACCTCCAACTATGATGCGGACATATTTAAGGACATTATAGGCCGCATAGAGGACCTGTCCGAAAAGAGATATGGGGAGAATAGAAAACAGGATATATCCTTCCGGGTCATTTCGGACCACGCCCGTGCCGCCGCCTTCCTCATAGGGGATGGAATCATGCCCTCCAATGAGGGAAGGGGCTATGTCCTGAGACGTATTATCCGGCGGGCCATACGCTTTGGGCAGGTGCTGGGCCTCAATGATCCCTTTCTCCATCTCGTTGCGGACAAGGTGATCGATATTATGGGCGAGGATTATGGAGAACTGGTCAGTGCGAAGAGTCTTATTCAAGGCGTTGTGCTCAACGAGGAGAAAAGATTTGCAGACACCCTTTACTACGGGATGAGGGTGTTAAAGGAAAACCTGGAGGCATTGAAGGATGAGGGAGGCGACGCCATCCCGGGCGACCTGGCCTTTAAGCTCTATGATACCTACGGACTCTCTGTGGATATTGTGGAGGATGTGGCCAGGGAGGAGGGACTGGTGGTGGATGTGTCCGGCTACGAACAGGCCATGGCCAGACAGAGGACCAAGTCTCAGGAGTCTTGGAAGGGTAGCGGAGAGGAAGAGGTTCCGGAAGCCTATCGAAAACTCACCGCAAAAGGGCTTTCCACTCAATTTGTGGGCTATGAGAACATCAATTCCCAAGCAAAAGTGATCGCGCTCCTTGTGGGAGGCCATGAGGCCTCTTCTGCCCAGGCAGGGGATGAGGTGGAAGTCATCCTCAATCTAACCCCTTTTTACGGGGAAGCGGGGGGACAGGTGGGAGATACGGGTTGGCTGATACGAGACGGCATGAGACTGCAGGTAAAAGGCACGCTGAAGTTAGGCCAGGATTTTGTGATCCACAAGGGGAGAATAGAAGAAGGGACCCTTTCATTGGGCGATGAGATAGAGGCCAAAGTGGACGAGGAGCTAAGAAAGGCCACGGCACGTAATCATTCAGCAACCCATCTCCTTCACACAGCTCTCAGGGAGGTACTTGGAGACCACGTCAAGCAGGCTGGGTCCCTGGTTGCCCCGGACAGACTTCGATTTGATTTCAGCCATTTTACCCAGGTTGACCAGGATAGGCTAAGAGAAGTGGAGGCCCTTGTGAACAGGTTTATCCGAGAAAACTATCCCGTGGCTACCGATGTGTTGCCCAGGGAAGAGGCCATGAAATCAGGGGCCATGGCCATTTTTGAAGAGCGATATGGTGAAGAGGTCCGGCTGGTTCGTATTGGAGATGGACTCAGTATGGAATTGTGCGGAGGAACCCACACCGCAAGGACCGGTGATGTGGGGCTCTTCAAGATCGTGAGTGAGAGCGCGGTAGGGGCTAACCTGCGTCGAATTGAGGCTTTGACGGGTGAGGCGGCCCTTGAATACGTTCAGAAACAGGATGATGTACTGGAGTCTGTGGCCCTGCTCCTGAAGACCATACCGGATCAAGCAAGAGAGAAAGTGGAGAGACTTCTGAAGGAGCAGAAAGAGAGAGACCGACAGATCGCATCCCTGAAGTCAAAACTCCTCTCAACAAGGTCAGGAGACTTGTTTGAAGGCGTAAGGGAAATCGATGGCGTAAAGGTCCTTTCCCGGGAGATGGAGGCCGCTTCTCCAAAGGATCTGCGAGAATATGCAGATCAAATCATGGATAAATTCCCCTCTGGTATTATTGTCCTGGGCGCCAAGAAAGAGGGCAAGGCCATGTTGGTTTGCGTGGTCACCAAAGATCTTCTGGATCGCTTTAAGGCAGGCCAGATCATCAGCCAATTGTCAACCATCGTGGGAGGAAAAGGGGGAGGGCGTGCTGATATGGCTCAGGGTGGGGGAAGCAGACCCGAGGATCTAGGACGCGCCCTCGAATCTGTATATGAAATTATCCAAAGTGGAGGCAAGTAGTCTGAGGTTTTCGCCTCAAGTCCACCAGAGATGGACTCTCCTAAGGTGTTCCAAGAAATTCGAAACTGTTCTTCACAGAACCTTGTTTCGAAATCCAAAATCGAGAATGAGACCATTTAAAAATGTTCCATTTTGTTCAAGATCAAGGAAGGCGAAGATTTTAACCACAGGAATACACGATTAGTATTTCGAGGATTAAAATCTGAGTCTGACGCAGCCTGCCCGCCATCGCGAGCCGCTCAGGCGAAGCGGGCGGGAGATTGGGCAAAAGGGGGCGTTTTTCAAAGGTCTCTTTAGAAGGTCCACATCTTGGGCGCTTTAGACTTCTTCTCTTTCTTTTCTTCCTTTTCAGTTTTCTCTGCAGGAGGCCTCTGTTTTTTCAGTTTCTCTTTGCACCTGCTGATGTATTCTAAGGCCTCATGGTATTGCCCCATATCGGGGTAGTTCTGAATAAGATAGGCGTATCTGTTCATGGCGGTCCTGTACTTGCCCATCTTGAAATAGAAGTGGCCCACGTACAGTTCATATTCCGCCAGGTATATGAAACA
>CAJIAF010000008.1_pt1 | contig 12585 bp, 11 predicted proteins | sample 9199141 | NCBI WGS metagenome assembly CAJIAF01 (sample SAMEA7708265, study PRJEB35096) | sediment metagenome | biome: marine neritic benthic zone biome [ENVO:01000025]; feature: sediment [ENVO:00002007]; material: shallow marine sediment [ENVO:03000034] sea grass bed [ENVO_01000059] ...
CAAGGATGTCCCCATGCAGGACATTTTTAGGGGCATCTTCCCCTTCTTTTTGTGTATGATAGCATGCGTCGTGCTTCTGGTTATTTTCCCCCAGATTGCCATGTACCTGCCCAATCTACTTTTCAATTGATTTCCTCCAAATAGGCGTGAAAGGATCAGATCTAGGGATTTGTATTGACTAAGGGACGCGGCAAGGCATAATCAAGGGCGTGTACCCAAACTGAACCGATTCCCAATGGAAAAAAATGGGTTTCTATGGAAAAAAATGTTTGACAGCGCTGCGCAAAGCATATAGTTATAATTTCATAATATGATAACGGGTTTTGTGATATGAGACAACTAACCCAAAAAGTCAACTCCATCGATAAGGCCCTGACCATCCTTTCCTGCTTTGTCCCCTACAACCAAGAGATGGGCACAGTGGAAATCGGCCAGAAGCTTGGTTTTCACAAGGCGACCGTCTCCCGAATCCTTCAAAACCTCACCAGACATGGTTTTCTGAGTCAAAATTCCCAGACAAAAAAATTCACATTGGGCCCCTCTGTAATGGATCTGGCGCGGGCCGTGAATCAATCACTCAGGACGAATCTGGTCCCCATAGCAAAGCCATTCATCGATGATCTGCGGGACAAGCTCAAAGAAACTGTCATTTTAGAAGTCCTCACGGGTAAAAGTACGTTCATGGCCTATATCGCTGAGGGGCCACAGCTGGTCAGGCTCGCCGGGAGCATCGGAGACAGACTGCCCATCCACGCAGCCGCTGGGGCCAAAGCCATTCTCGCCTTTTCTGCACCGGAGATCGTGAAGAGCCTTCTTGATGTGAAACTTCAGGGTTTTACCAAGTACACCATCACAAACCCAATGACACTCAGCCGTCAGTTGAAAGACGTTAGAGAGTTGGGCGTCGCTTTTGATCAGGAGGAGATCGACAAAGGCACAAGCGCCATCGGCGCACCCATATTCAATCACGAGCAGATACCCGTGGCAGCGGTGGTGGTCGCGGGGCCCTCGCAGAGGGTTACCTGGAAAAAAGATTCAGAGATGGTTTCTGCACTAAAGGAGACAGCAGGCAAGATTTCAGCGCAATTGTATTATAAGAAAGAGCGTCCAGAGGTGGGAGAGCAAAGAGAAACTAGGGCCGTGTGAGTTGGCCGCCCAAGAGTTCTTTTGATCTGAAAAGAAACAGAGAAAGTCTTTTAAGGGGTTAGGTGCTGTGTCCGATATCCTGGTGACAAATCATTTACAGAAGAGCTTCGGCAACCTTGTGGCCGTCCATGAGCTGTCTTTCGAGGTAAGAGAGGGGGAGATTCTCGGTATGATGGGGCCCAACGGCGCGGGGAAGACTACTGTATTCAACCTCCTCACGGGAATTCTTAAACCGGATGTGGGCGCGATCACCTTCAATGGGGAGGATATTACGCATGAATCCCCTTCCAAGCGATGTCAACGGGGAATGGGGCGGACCTATCAAATTCCACGGCCCTTTGACAAGATGAGCGTCTTTGAGAATCTTCTGGTCGCGGCTGTACACGGCGGGGGATTGAGGGAGAAGAAGGCACGGGGACAGATTAAGGATATTTTGGATCTGATCGGGCTGTTCTCGGTGAAAGACAGGCTGGCAGGAGGACTGCCCCTCCTGGACCGAAAGCGTCTGGAATTGGGAAGGGCCCTGGCCACCCGGCCAAGCCTCATTCTACTGGATGAGGTGGCCGGTGGGTTGACCGAAGGGGAGACAGAGCAGGTCCTGAAGATTGTAAAAGAGATGCAGAAGAGGGGTGTTACCATCGTCTGGATCGAACATATTCTGGCCATGATGTCCGAAGGGGTGGATCGTCTGTTGGTGATTTCTGAGGGTCGCTGGCTGAACTGCGGGAACCCGGAAGAGGTCATGAGTTCAGAGGAGGTCCTCGAGTGCTACATGGGAGCGGAGGAGGATTAGTGGTGAACCATCTAGCCCTTAAAGTCTCAGAATTGGACGTCCATTATAAAGATTTCCAGGCCCTGTGGAATGTTTCTGTAGAGGTAAAGGAAAGGGAGATTGTCTCGGTCATTGGCGCAAACGGGGCCGGCAAGTCCACCCTCTTAAACACGGTTTCAGGGCTCTTGACACCGACTCGAGGAACGGTGGAGTTCTTCGGTGAAAGAATTGATGGAGAGCCTCCCCATAAAACGGTGCCCAGGGGAATCACCCTGGTCCCTGAAGGGAGACGCATATTTCCCCGGTTAACCGTGTACGAGAATCTCTTCATGGGGTCCTACACACCAAGAACACGGCCCAAAAGAGATGAGGGCATGGGCAAGCTCTACGACCTGTTTCCGGTCCTCAAGGCACGTCGCAATCAGATGGGAAATACCCTGAGCGGTGGTGAACAGCAGATGCTGGCTCTTGGCAGGGCATTGATGTCCGATCCAAGACTTATTCTCTGCGACGAGATTTCCCTGGGTCTGGCACCGGTGGTCATAAAGAGCATCTACAAGAAACTGGACCAAATCAATCAAAACGGCATCACCATCGTATTGGTGGAGCAGGACGTTAAACGAAGCCTAAAAGCGGCCAACCGGGCCTACATTATGTTGGAAGGGAAAATGGTCCTGGAGGGAGATCCCTCGTCTCTCTCCGAGGAAGAGGTAAAGAAAGCCTATTTCGGAATCTAAATACATGGAGTAGTGGAGTGCTGGAGCAGTGGGGTAATGGAATCAAGAAATTCATTCATCTAAAAATATATCAACACTCCATTACTCCAATACTCCATTACTCCAAATTGCTTGAAATTGACGGGCGGTTGCGCTAGGTCGTATTGCTGCGAGCTAATAACTATAGGTTCCCTCAGGAGTTTTCATGGAAGGCTTGATGCAGCCTATTTTGAACGGAATTCTGCTCGGCGGACTCTATGCCGTTATCGCCATCGGGATGTCCACCATTTTTGGGATTGTCAAGCTGGTAAACCTGGCCCATGGCGATCTGATGATCCTGAGTGGTTATCTGAGCTTGGTCCTGATTACCTGGCTGGGTGTCAGCCCGATCGTCACCTTATTTCTGGTGGTGCCGATCATGTTCTTTGTGGGCTTCTTTGTCCAGGGGTTTCTCCTGAACCGGGTTTTGGGCAAGGGAATGGAGCCTCCCCTGTTGGTCGCTTTCGGGTTGTCCATCATCCTGCAAAACTTTTTGCTCTTGGTCTTTACTCCTGATGCGCGCAGCCTGATGACAGATCTGGCTGTCATGACGATCCCGGTGGGTGGCGTGAACATACCGGTTCTCTATTTGGTGGATTTTCTGCTCGGCGTTGTGGTGATTTTCGCTGTTTATCTCTTTTTCAGAAACACTTACATGGGGAGGGCCATACGGGCAGCATCGGACGATGAGATAGGCGCACGGATAATGGGGGTGAACACCAAAAGAATCTATGCCTATGCCATGGGTATCGCCATGATGACAGCCGCCGTGGCCGGTGTTCTTGTGGGGATGACATTTACCTTTTACCCCCATACGGGCCCCCAATATCTGATCATTGCATTCGGCGTGGTCATCATTGGTGGTTTAGGAAGTATGAAAGGGTGTCTGGTTGGCGGTCTCATTCTGGCCCTGGCACAACTTATAGGCGCCCACTTTACAGGTCCTGGGTATCAGCTGCTTTTCGGTTATGCTGTCTTGCTCGTCGTGCTGGGCATGAGACCCCAGGGTTTGTTCGGGAAGATCTAGGAAATATGGAAAACAAGACGCTCAAATACAGATGGGCCGTTTTAGGGCTACTCTTTGTCGCCTTTGCCACGGTTCCCGTCTGGGGTTCAGATTATGTCCTCCTCTTCTGTCTCCTCTACTGCCTCTATTTGGGCATGGCACAGATGTGGAATCTGTTGGTCGGCTACTCTGGGTTGTTATCCCTCGGGCAGCAGGCATTTATCGGCTTCAGTGGATATAGTGTGGCCGTGCTAAACAATTATTATGGTGTATATATCTGGCTGAGCGTATTTCTGGGCGGGCTGTTATCTGTTTTGCTTGCCCTGTTCATGTCTCTGTTCATCTTCAGAATGAAGGGCATCTACTTTGCCATCGGTACCTGGATTTTTGCGGAGATGCTCTTGCTATGGTTTAGCAATTGGGAATACGTCAAATACGGCACAGGATTGTTCATAAAACCTGCCCATCCCCCAAGCATGACGGCCATCTACTACGCCGCATTTATCATGGGGGCTGGCGCCCTGGCAGTGGTTTATATGATTCTGCGTTCCAGGATAGGTCTGGGGCTCATGGCCATGCGAGATGATGAGGAAGTGTCTGAGACCATGGGCGTGGAAATCTTTCGATCCAAACTCTTCTGTTTTCTGGTTGCCGCATTTATTACTGGGCTGACGGCCGGGGTATTGTATGTCTTTCAGATATTCATCCAGCCTTACAAGGCATTTGCCATTGACTGGACAGTTGTCCTAGTCTTTATCGTTGTTATTGGTGGTATCGGGACCATTGAAGGACCCATAGTTGGGGCCTTTCTTTACGTGTTATTTTCCCAGTATTTGGCTGAATATGCACACATAAGTTTGCTGCTGCTGGGAATAATCGCCATCACGATTATTCTGGTGGCGCCCAAGGGGATCATGGGGACGCTACAGGAGAAAACGGGATTTGTCATCCTGTCGCCCCGTCGTATATTGGCAGACCAGTGATGGTCAATCAACTCCAAACTTACCACATAAGAAGGAGGGAAATGGACATGGCAAAGAAGAAGAAAAGGCAAGATGGAGTCACTAGGCGAGAGTTCATGAAAAAGAGTGCTGTGGCCATGGGGGCCGCAATGACCACCGGGTTAGTGCTTCCAAAGGTGGTAAAGCCAGCGAGGGCAGCCCGTCGTGATTATGTGTTGATCGGTCGGCCTAACCCGTCCACCGGTCCCATTGCCGCTTTTGGGGAGCCGACTCCCTGGGTAGATAACAGGCTTTTGCCTGAGATCAACAGGGAAGGGGGTATCTACATCAAGGAGATGGGGAAGAAAGTGCCCATCAAGATTAAGATCATGGATACGGAGAGCAACCCCACAAAGGCGGGAGAGATCGCTTCCAGACTCATTATGAAAGACAAAGTGGATCTTATGGTCTTTTATCACACACCCGACACGGTGAACCCCGTCTCGAGCATCTGTGAAAGGTTCAGGGTCCCTGGCATCTCCTTGGATGCACCCCTGGAGCCCTGGTTGGACGGGGGTCCATACAAATGGACCTTTCACGCCTTCTGGTCCGTGGAAAACGATATTGTTCCTGTCTACACCGGCATGTGGGAAAAGGTGAGGACCAATAAGGTGGTGGGCATCTTGATGGCCAATGATCCAGACGGTGTCTCTTGGTCAGCCGTCTTCAAGAGGGTGGGAGCCAAAATGGGATACAGGTTCGTTGATCTGGGAAGGTTTCCCTACTTCAATAAAGACTTCAGCACCTTTATTAACGGCTGGAAAAAAGAGAAGGTTGAAATTCTCTTGGGAAATACGATTCCACCCGATTTTATTACGGCATGGAGGCAGTGCAAGCGACTGGGATTCAGACCCAAGGTGGCTACCATTGGCAAGGCCATTCTCTTCCCCTCAGCGGTTGGAGCCCTTGGTGGTGATTTGCCCAATGGACTCACCACAGAGGTATGGTGGAGTCCTCATCACCCATTCAAGAGTTCTCTGACAGGCGAAAGCGCCAAGGACCTCTGTGATGCATGGACAAAGGACACGAAGAAGGAATGGACACAGCCTATCGGCTACAAGCACGCGGGCTATGAGATTGCCGTGGACGTCTTGCGAAGAGCGGGCAGCATCAATAAGGAGACGCTGAGAAAGGCCATAGCAGACACCGGAATGTCCACCATTGTGGGACCCATCAAATACAACATGGAGAATTATAGCCGCACGCCGCTCGTGGGTGGTCAATGGGTCAAGGGAACCAAGTTCCCCTGGGAACTCAAGCTCGTCTACAACAATGAGCATCCCTATATCCCCTTGACGGGCAGCATGTTCCCCATGACCTAAAACCCGTCACGTGCAGCGGAAGCATTAGGAAAATGATTGCCCCGAAGGGCAATCATTTTCCTCCAAGGTTGGCTTAAAGAGCCTGTCTGCCGGAGGCGCCTGTTATTATTAATAAGGTAGGCAGATAGATCGCCGGGTGCCAGAGGTGTAGTTGTTCCTAGATTTGCCTCAGATTTGGCAAAGGGGGAAGTGTTTTTCTTATCGATCAGAAAAGTTAGTCAACCATCACATAAAAAAAAGTCTAGCAGGGGTGCTGCCGGTAATGCCGGGGGCACTCCAAACCAACAAGGAGGTGTTTGGTTATGGGAAAAGTAAAACTTGTGGATCTGAGTCATCCCTTCGGACATAACTGCCCACTGTGGCCCTATTTTGAAGACGTCAAGATTGAGCGTGTCCATTACCACGCCAAGTCTGGAGTGCTTTCGCAAAAAATCACAACAGTGATGCACTGCACGACCCATGCAGACTCCCCTGCCCACGTCATAGAGGGGACTGAATTTACCGATGAAATTCCCTTGGACAAGTACTATGGGACAGGTGTGGTGGTTGATATCCCCAAAGGCAAATGGGAGGTTATCACACCGGAGGATCTGGAAAATGCCAGGCCCAAGATTGAAAAGGGCGACATTGTTATCGTACATACCGGCTGGTACAAAAAGTACAGCGATTCAAAAGAGTATTTTGCCTATTCCCCTGGCCTCTATAAAGAGGCGGGCGAGTGGTTTGTGGAAAAAGGCGTTAAGGCCGTGGGTGTGGATCAGCAAGCCTTGGACCATCCTTTTGGTACGGCCATAGCCCCTCATGGCCCTGGACCCCTTCTTCCCGACGTCTGCGAGGAATACAAGAAAGAGACAGGACGCGACGTGCTTGAGGATTTTCCCTATTGGGAGCCCTGCCACAGGCTCTTGCTGGGTAATGGCATCATGGGATGGGAGAATGTGGGAGGCGATCTGGATCAAGTGGTGGGAATGCGCGTGACCATCGCGGGTTTCCCAATCCGCTGGGAGAAGGGCGATGGTTCCATTGTTCGGCTGGTGGCGATCGTAGATGAGGGGGATCAATAGAGTTAATTTTGATCTCCCGAGAGAGGAAACCGATCTTCAAAAATGCTTTTTATATCATAAGAATAGAGTTGACACCCAATAGGAAATTATATATCTGGGAACATCACAGCCTAGTACTTTATCTATAATATTAATATATATATAGGCAAAATCACTGCCATTCAAAGCAACCTTGAATTCTAATATTGAGTTTGGAATTTCAGTTACTTATCACTCCTTTAACTTTTTTCTGGTCCAGATTTCCTTCATCCCGAAATGCTGTTCGAAACTAGGAAAACGAAAGTCAGCATTTCACGGCCGCAATCACTAAAGGGAATACGTTGAATGGGTCATCAATCTATTCCTAAAAATCGCGTTACGCAAAGAACATTCCATTCTCCTTGCCATCTTGTGGTGGACTTCTGTTTGTTTGGTCAAATGGGCGTTGCCCCGCAACGGGGACGTTTTCAATGGAATTTCCCTGAGAAAATACTTCTGGAGAAGAGCGGGAACGAAAAATAAAGGATCTGCAAATTAACAGCTTAAATCATTCACCAAGTCAACAAATTGATCCTTGAAAACAAACGATTAAAAAGGGTGGTTAAGCAAGGTAGGTCCATCAGGAAACCGGTTAACGTTCTTCGAAACCAGAAGAAAGGAGGGACGGATGATGAAAAGACAGTTCTTGAGTCTCTTAATAGTTGCCCTGGCGAGTGCTTTGATTTTAGGCGGTAGCGCTAAGTCTGTACTATCAGCACCCAAAGAAATCCTAATAGGCGGCACCGAGGCCCTCACGGGTCCTTATGCTGCTTTCGGCCAGGGTGTCTTTGGACTGAGGGCGGCTATCGAGGATATCAACAAACAGGGTGGCGTATACGTAAAAGAGTTCGGAAAAAAAATACCTCTCAAATTAATTGTCCGCGATAACCAGAGCGATATGCTCAAGGTGGCGAGTCTTACCGAGCAGTTGATTGTCGGCGAAAAGCTCCACTTCCTTGTAGAGGCTCTGACTCCGCCACATGTGCGCCAAGGTGCGGCTACGATGGCTCAAAAATATAAGATCCCTTATATTACGGGCGTCGGCCCTTTTGAATCCTGGCAAGGGATACGAGAGGCCATTACGCCGGCCTGGCAATATACTTGGGCTTATGGGTTTGCCATAGGCACGCCTCCTCCAAAAGATGATTTTCGACATGGTAAACAAGGATATTTAATGGTGCCCACATGGTTCGGTGCCCTGGGTGCCTACGCCGACAGGACCAACAAGAAAGTGGCTGCCTTTGGCGCCGATGACCCGGACGGTAGAAATTGGTACATGGCATTTACGGGGCTTGCGACAGATGCAGGGTATGATTGTTACCGTGCCAAGGACCAATTCGGCATATTCCCACCGGGTACGACCAACTTCACGTCCATCATACGGGAGTGGAAAAAATATGGGTGTGAAATACTCTGGGGCAATAGTCCTGCCCCTGATTACGCGATTTTGTGGCGACAATCCCGGGCCATGGGTTTTAAGCCCAAGATCGTTTTTGCAACAAGGGCAGCCCTTTTCCCTCGTGATGTGGGAGCCTGGGGCGGTGACCTACCCCAGGCTGTCGGTATGGAAACTTTCTGGGATCCTTCTATTCAAAATGCGGCCGGTATTGGGGGCACAACCCCACGATCGCTGGCGGAACGATGGACTAAAAAGACCGGAGAGCCATTGAACCAGTCCATCGGCTGGTCTTATATGTCCGTGCAGGTAATCATTGATGCCATCACGAGAGCTGGTTCAATTGACCGAGAAAAAGTGAACAAAGCTTTAGCGGATACCGATTTGAAATCAATTTTTGGGCGTATCGTGTTTGATAAAAAGACACAGTTTCACCGCATGCACGTGGCATTTGGTCAGTGGCAGAAGACGGATAAACCATGGAAATGGGAGGCACCTATCGTCTTTTCATTTAACGATGACATACCGGCGACGGCTAAAATGATTTTCCCCATGCCTTACGACTAAAACAAGGATAGATAGATGAAACAGGGCTTGGGCCACACGCTGGCCTAAGCCCTGTTCGATGTAGTGGAAGGGCAGGTACACCTGTCTGAGCCTAGTTTAATAAAGAAATACGTTTGGCGGTGGCCGTTAACTTCTAGCCGGTGGACAAAGACAGACAAAGTGAAAGAGGGCTGGTGACATGGAAGCACCGATTCTTTCAGTAATAAAAGTAAATATGCATTTTGGAGGATTGGTCGCTGTTTATGATCTGAGTTTTGATGTTCAGGCGGGTGAAGTCCTGGGTCTGATGGGCCCAAACGGTGCCGGCAAATCAACATTATTAAATATTATATCGGGTGTATACAAACCAACCCATGGAACCGTAAAGTTTAAAGGAAATCACATTACGACTCTGGCCCCGCATAGGATCTGCCACCTTGGAATTGCCAGAACGTTTCAGATCCCTCAGCCCTTTGTTAATCTAACGGCTCTACAAAACATCATGGTAGCGGCCGAATATGGAAGAGGCATTGGAAAAGCTGCGGCCGAAAGTGAGGCTATTAAAATACTTGATATGGTAGATCTTTTGGAAAAGAAAGATGTTTTCACCAGAGATCTGGCAGCGATAACTCTGAAAAGGCTTGAATTAGCGAGAGCTCTCGCCAGCAAACCAACATTAGTGCTGCTTGATGAGATGGCTGCGGGCTTAACCGAAGAGGAAACCCCGCGGCTGTTAGAGATCTTACAACGGGTGCGTGAAATGGGCATAACATATATATTGATCGAGCATGTTATGCGAGTAATGACCAAGGCGGTTGATAGGATTGTGGTCATGGATAAGGGCATGAAAATTGCCGAAGGATCACCTAATGAGGTGATGGAAGATAAGAAGGTCATTGAGGCCTATTTGGGTGCGTCTGCATAAACGGGAGATACTATTTAACATCGAAGTAAGATAGAGAAATATAGCCAGAAAATGCCTGAGGAAACATTACTGAAAGTAAGCCATATAGATGCGTTTCATGGGAGCTTCCAAGCCCTGTGGGATGTATCCCTGTCCATTAAACCCACAGAAATTGTTGCTATTATTGGCGCCAATGGATCTGGTAAATCCACCCTTCTGGACACAATCTCGGGCCTAGTGCATCCGGCTGAGGGCGATATTGAGTTTGAGGGCAAGAATATCTCCGCATTGGAACCATTCCGGATAGTTGATCTTGGCATATCTCAAGTTCCAGAAGGAAGAAGGGTTTTCCCCGACCTGAGTGTTATGGAAAATCTATTTATTGGTTCATACAATCGTAAGGCAAGGTCCGATAAAGCACAAAATCTCAAACAGGTTCAACAGCTCTTCCCTGTGTTAAAAGCCAGAAAAACGCAACTGGCAAAAACACTGAGCGGTGGAGAGCAACAGATGTTAGCCATAGGCAGGAGCCTCATGTCCAGCCCTAAACTGATGCTCTTAGATGAAATGTCCCTTGGCCTTGCTCCCATCATTGTGAATGAACTGTATAGGGTTTTGAGGGAAATTAGAGAAAGGGGCATTACTATTCTATTTGTAGAACAGAATGTAAGGCGAAGCCTCACAGAAGCGGACAGGGCCTATATTATGGAAACAGGGCGCATTGTTTTGAGCGGCAACGTAGCGGAACTCCGGGAGGAGGAGAAGGTAAAAAAGGCCTATTTTGGAGACTAAACTCGAATAGGATGGATTGCAGATGACCTTGTTAGCTGATTTGTCTACACCGATAGTGATGGGTATTCTATTGGGCGGGTTATACGCGGTCATTGCGCTGGGTCTTTCGCTGGTTTTCGGGGTGGTAAAGGAGATGAACATAGCCCACGGAGATCTGGTCATATTGGGCAGCTACCTTGCTTATACCATCATGACTTCTTTCGGCGTAGACCCTATTCTGAGCTTAATCATAGGGATGCCCCTATTTTTTGGGCTTGGGTTTGTTATCCAAAAATATCTTCTGAACCGTGCGTTTAAAATATCAATGGACGCCACCTTGATCATTGCTTTTGGCATATCTATTATTTTACAAAACACATACCAACTTATCTGGTCCCCCATGTCCAGGGGTTTGACCACATCCTATGCCCTTAAAAGTTTTAGTGCCGGCCCATTTTTTTTCCCCTTTGTATATCTGTTAAATTTTGTTGTGGCCATAGCCGTGATGATTTGCCTCCGTGAATTCCTCAGAAGAACATATCTGGGTGTGGCTATTAGGTCAGCGGCCCAAGACATGAAAGCGGCTCATCTGATGGGGATAAACACGAATCGAGTCTTCGCATACACCTTCGCTATTGGTATGGTGCTGGCTGCTGTTGCTGGTGTACTTCTTGGATTGACTTTTCCCTTTACACCGACATCAGGACTGCCCTTCCTCATCATTGCCCTCGGTGTTGTCGTATTAGGAGGTATGGGTAGCATAGCCGGGACATTAATAGGGGGTATCGCCTTTGGCTTAGCGCAAACCCTTGGTGGACATTTCTTTGGTGTTGCTGCTCAGATGCTCGTTGCTTACACAATGGTACTTGTCGTACTAGCTGTGATACCTCGAGGTATATTTGGCCGTTAGGAGGGACATGAAAGCCACCATTCCTGGACAACATGGGAAGTTAATACTGCAAATAGCGGTCATCGCTTTGCTGGCCCTGTTTCCGATAATAGGAGTGCCACGCGCTTGGACCCTTTACCTCTTTCTCTTTTTTAGTTATCTGGCCATGGCGAATATGTGGAATTTGCTTGCTGGTTACAGTGGGCTCATATGTCTGTGTCCCGCGGCCTTTATTGGGCTGGCGGGGTACACCCTAACCATAATGACATGGCTGGACGTGCCTTACTATTTTGGAATAGCATTTGGTGGCATTGCAGCAGCATTATTTGCCATACTCATATCTATTCCTGTCTTCAGGCTGAGAGGGATCTATTTCGCTATCGGAACACTGGTCGTACCTGAAATATTGAGGTTCGTGTTTTTGCTTTGGAAACCCGTTGGCGGGGACACATTTGGCAGAGGTGCGGGTTATTCGGTGAAAGGGCTTGATGGGGTATCCGAATCGTATCTCTATTGGTTTGCTCTGGCTATTGGGATTGTATCAATTTTCCTCATGCGATATATCTTGCGTTCAAAACTGGGAAGGGGGCTGGCTGCAATCCGTGATAACGATAGCACTGCTGCAAGTTGTGGGGTAAATGTTTTCAACTTAAAGTTGTACTCCTTTGTCATTGCCGCCTTCGTAACCGGAGTAGCCGGGGCAATCGCATACATTTACCATGGATATATAGAGCCAGCTAGCGCCTTCAGTATACGGTGGCTGATCACGATCATACTCGCTACCGTCATAGGAGGGGAAGGCACTGAAGAGGGACCAATTGTTGGAACGATTATCGTTGTCTTTCTGCACTTCCTACTAGCCAGATATGCTGAAATCAGCCTAATCATACAGGGCATCATATTGATCGGCATCATGTTACTGGCACCGCAGGGTATTATGGGTTTCGTTCGCAACACCAAGACTTACCAGTCCCTATTACGATTGGCTGCCGGGC
>CAJIAF010000259.1_pt1 | contig 12489 bp, 11 predicted proteins | sample 9199141 | NCBI WGS metagenome assembly CAJIAF01 (sample SAMEA7708265, study PRJEB35096) | sediment metagenome | biome: marine neritic benthic zone biome [ENVO:01000025]; feature: sediment [ENVO:00002007]; material: shallow marine sediment [ENVO:03000034] sea grass bed [ENVO_01000059] ...
CACCAGAGGCCTCTTCTGTGGCCGTGGCCGAGGTTGCCATGGCCCTCATGCTCGCCGTATCAAACAGGATCCTGTTTTGCCACGAAGGCATGTGCATGGGTGAGTGGCGCAAGAAGGACGTCAACCGCAGGGAGCTCTTTAATAAGACCCTTGGTTTGATAGGCATGGGTCGTATCGGGACGGAGGTGGCCAAACGGGCCCTGGCCTTTGGCATGAAAACGATCGCTTACGATAAATATGTGGAAAAATCGGATTTTGCAGAAATGAAGAGTCTGGGTGAAGTGCTGGCTGAAGCCGACTATGTATCCTTGCACACGCCCTTAACCGACGAGACGCAAGGCATGGTGGGCAAGGAATTTATTTCTAAGATGAAGGAGGGATCGATTCTCGTCAATACATGCCGAGGCAAATGCGTCATTGAGGAGGATATTGTTGAGGCCCTGGAATCTGGCAAATTGGCGGGTTACGGCAACGATGTATGGTACTCGGATCCCCCTGAGGCGACGCCACTCACTATGGCACCCAACACCGTGCTCCTGCCCCACGTGGGGGCATCTAGCAAAGAGAATCTCTTGCGCATCGGTGACACGTGCGTCTCGATCATAGACGAGTTCACCCAAAGATAAAAATCTTCTCGCCTTCAAATTCATAGTAGAGTGCATTAGTACCTAGTTACAAAAATTACCGATACTATAATGTCATTGCGAGGAGCCCGCCCGCGTCGCCTGAGCGAGCGGAGGCTCGCGATGGCGGGCAGGCCGAAGGCGACGCGGCAATCTCATTCCAACCTAATGAGAAAATTTATTTTCTGGAAAAACGAGATTGCTTCGCTTCGCTCGCAATGACGATCCGGTGATCACGCTTGATTACGTAAGTTAGAATGAGCATGGCTCCACGAGGAGGCATCCCACGCTTAGGTTCCTTCCACAAGAGCAGGTCTATTCATATGAACGACTACAGCCTGATAGGGAAGCGGCTTCCACGTATAGATGCAAAGGAAAAGGTCACGGGAAAGGCCCTCTATACGGATGATATCTCGATGCCCGGTATGCTGTGTGGAATGATCTTGCGGAGCCCTTTCGCCCATGCACGTATCGTCAGGATAGACACCAAAAAGGCCATGAAATTGTCGGGCGTCAAGGCTGTTGTGACCGGCGAAGACACGAAAAAGGTGAAGTATGGCGTCATCTCCCGGTCCGACAAATATGTGGACGAATATCCCTTGGCCGTGGGCAAAGTTCGATTCATTGGCGAAGAGGTTGCAGCGGTCGCGGCCCTAGACCCTGACGTGGCTCTCGAAGCCCTTGATTTGATAGCAGTGGAATATGAGGAACTCCCCGCTGTTTTTGCGCCTGAAGAAGCCATGAAACCTGGTGCTCCTCAGATTCATGACCACGCACCGGGAAACATTAGCCGGGAATTCCACATCAACGAAGGGGATGTGGAAAAAGGTTTTCTGGAGAGCGACCTGGTTCGCGAAGATACCTTTACAACCCAGTCAGCCATCCATGCGTACATGGAACCCCGAGCCGCACTGGCCGGCTGGGACCTGTCAGGGAAACTGACCCTCTACACATCGACCCAAACACCCTATTATGTGCAACAGCATCTGGGGCTGACCCTGGGGATGAATCCAGACAACATCCGGATCATAAAGCCTTTTGTGGGGGGCGGGTTCGGCGGCAAGTCGGATGGTCTGTCCGCAGTGGAATTCTGTGCCGCCCTACTTTCCAAACATGCCGGGAGGCCCGTCAAGCTCGTCTGCTCGCGGGATGAAGAGTTTGCAGCCGCCAGAAGAAAACATCCCACAGAAATCACCATGAAGACGGGGGTAAAGAAGGACGGGACCATCATCGCCAGGGAGTGCAGGGCCATCCTTGACGGCGGGGCCTACTGCAGCCTCGGGCCACTCACGACGGTTCTGGTGGGCACCTTTCAGACCCTGCCCTTTCTGTTCAAAAATTTTAAATACGACGGTTTTCGCATATACACCAACAAACCCCCATGCGGCGCCATGCGGGGCCATGGTGGACCCCAGGTGCATTTCGCTCAGGACGTCCAGCTGGACATGATCGCTGAGGCGTTGGGACTGGATCCTTTAGATATGGCCATCAGGAACGGGCTCAGGACCGGAGACAGATCGGCCGCCGGATTTAACATTGTCAGTTCAGGATTTCGAGAATGTTTGGAAAAGGTTTCCACGGAGACGAGGTGGCATGAAAAAAGGCAGGCCAGGGATAAAGGCACCGAGAAGGCCTATGGTATTGGGTTGGGCTGCGGAGGATTTCCTTCAGGGGCAGGCTTCTATTTCAACAGGACCACCTCAGCACACTCCTCAGTCATTATAAAGGCGGGCGAAGAGGGCGGATTGAGTCTCTTAACGGGCGCTTCGGACATTGGTCAGGGCTCCGACAGCGTACTCAGTCAGATCGTGGCCGAGGTGCTGGGTCTCAATCCCGAGGATATCCATCTCACCAGTGCGGATACAGAAATAACCCCCCCTGACATGGGCACGTACTCGAGCCGGGTGACCGTGGCGGCCGGAAACGCGGCCCTGAGCGCAGCCAACTCAGCCAAGGAAGAGATATTTGACGTTGCGGCACAAGAATTGGAAGCCAATCCAGAAGATCTCGTGGCAAAGGATGGTAAGATTTTTGTGGATGGAAGCCCAGATATTTTCATGTCATTCGCCGACGCCGTGAAAGGCTACCAGACAAAAAACAAAGGCGCTCCTTTGGTGGTAAGGGGTTCGTATAGCTCACCAGACAAGCTTTCCCCCACATATAGTTTTGGGGCTTATGTGTGCGAGGTGGAAGTGGACTTGAGGACGGGTGAGGTAAGGGTGATCAGGATGACCGTGGCCCATGATTGCGGGCAACCCCTCAACCCCATGTCCGTAGAGGGTCAAATTGAAGGCTGTATCTCCATGGGGATGGGGTATGCCCTTTCCGAGCACTTGAGTTTCGATAAAGGACAGACCTTAAATCCATCCTTCCTGGGATATGAGATTCCCACGGCCAACCAGATGCCTGATATACATATCACACATATTATCACTGATGATCCCCGTGGGCCTTTTGGCGCAAAGGAAACGGGTGAGGGTTCCCTTGACCCCACAACACCAGCCATTGCCAACGCCATCTATAATGCCACCGGTATAAGAATCACAGATCTTCCCATTACCCCGGAAAAGATCTTGAAGAAGTTGAAAAAGAAATAGGCTTTCGATTGAAAAATAGATTGGATTCAAATGTCTAGAACTTAAAACGGGTAGGGGTTTAATGCTCAACGGGGCTGGCGATATGGCGGGGGTTCTTTGCTGCCTTCAAGTGCCCTGCGCAACTTATCTCGATCCGCTTTGACTTTGCGAAGTCGATCCTTCAGTTCAGGCCTTTCCTCCAGCGGTGCCGTATTTAGTTCCCTTTCCAGCTTTTCAACCTCTTGTTCGAGGTGGTAGAGATCTCGCGCTATCATTCGGATTGACATGGGTTTTTACACGCCTCCGGGTCTTCTCCTTACATCCTTCCATCCTCGTCTTTCAAGAATCCACATTCCATGAAATAGGCCAAAATCTCCTGATCCACTTTTTCTTCGATGGATTGCTCCAGCGTAAGCCCATCCAGATCAGGATATCTTTTGTGGAGGGCCGTGCGATTATACAAGATCTCTCTGGTTAGGGAGTCGGGGTCCAGGCAGCCATCTGTCAATTTGAATTCAAACTTAACCCGGATCGGTATTTCCACCCGCTCAAAACCCAGATCAAGACGATGATGAAACACCTTCTTTTCCGCAAGCCATACCATCCTTCAAATTCTAGAGTGTAATTATAGATGCAGTCCTAGATCTCAATGGCCTCCATTTTGATTTGTTTAGATTCATCCTCCTCATCCCGCCATTTTCGGAGTTTTTCCCTGAGTTTCTCCATCTCCTCCTTGATACGGGGCAAGATGTCCTTAAGAACCTTTTCCCTGGCCTCTTTTTCCAGTTTCTTCATCTCCTCAATTAATTCTTGCATTTCCTCTTCAAACTCTTCGAGTTCCTCATTTTCAGAGGCTTGGATCCATTTTTTGTGGGCAAAAAATGGTGGGGTCAATCTCTGCTTTTCAGGCCATGCGTAGATCAACGGGGCTTTCTGTTCGAGGCCGTATCCCCCAGCCGTGCTAGTCTCCATAGCGAATATGCCATGGTTGGATCCGAAAAGAGCAAAAAAAACAAATGCTACAAATGTTATCTTTTTGAGCATCTAAACCCCACCGTCCCACAAAGTGAATCTCCGGTCCCCATAGCGCCAGGCGTATACGCCTAACTGTCTATCTGGTTAAGTCAACCAAATCTTCTGGCCGGAAATTAAGTTTTGAAAAGAGCTTTTTCTCCACGGCCTTACAAAGTTGGAAGTTCTCTCTGATCCTTTGAGAGACATGTTTCATGTTTTTTGCGTAACGTCTGATAAGATATCTTAGTCGTTCTTCTAAACTGACCACCCTATCATCATTCACCCTCTTGTCCGCATAGTACACTATTTCTTTTTCACTAACCGGACTATCCAAATGGTAGTCTTTTAGGCGTACATGTTCCCCCACAATATCCGCGATCTCGTCGAGGTGATTCTGAAGACATATCTCTCTACCTTTGGCTTCATGGTCATCACCTGTGTCCAAACAAAGGGTCTTGCCGATGTCATGCAATAGGGCCCCAGCAGCAATTTTTTCCAGAGAGATGTCCATACCCATATCTTTCAGACCATGCCCTATAATAGTGGCTATTTTCTGCACCATGATAGAATGGGCCTTGATGTTATCCAACATCCCATATTGTTCCATGAGTTCAAGGCATTCTTTAACCGATGGAATCATTCTCTGGTCCCTCTCAAGGTTATTCAAGCCCTAATTACGCGTCACGCTTCCATAGGATGCATGGGCGGGGATCTTGTGGGTTGGTCTGGGCCCTTTCCTTCTCTATATTGTGGTGTTTTTTTGACTTAAGTCAATGGCGAAGCCCTATTTTGGCCTTATAGTTTAAATATGGGAATCAGAGGAGGAAAGCCATAAGGTGCAAATTTCTGGCCGTTAGACCCGCATTTTTCCATCATACCCTATACGGTGCGTGATATAGTACGTGAGGAGGAACACAAGTAATGCAATGGACAGCGGAAGCTGAAGCCGCTATCAAGAAAGTCCCATTTTTCGTGAGAAAAAGGGTGCGGGCACGGGTAGAAGACGAGGCGCAACAGGCCGGGAAGAGCAAGGTTTCCCTTGCTGATGTCCGGCTTAGCCAAAAGCGATATCTTGCCAAGATGAGCGATGAGGTGAGAGGGTATCAGCTTGAGACCTGTTTTGGGCCCGGAGGGTGCCCCAACCGCGCGATTGATAGCGACAGCCTTGTTGAAAGACTGGAGCAAATTCTTAAGAGGTCAGATCTTCGCAAGTTTCTCGAAGCGCGTGTAAAGGGTGGGCTTAAACACCATCATGAATTCAGAGTGACCGTGGCCGACTGTCCCAATGCATGTTCCCAGCCTCAAATCAAGGATATGGGAATCATCGGGGCAGCAGAGCCTGTGATCACAGAAGAACCCTGTACTCTCTGTCAACTATGTGTAGAAGCGTGTGCCGAAAATGCGGTCAGCCTGAAGGACCCTGGAGAAACGCCTGAAATCGATTATGAGCGATGTGTAAGGTGCGGTAAGTGTATTGAAGTCTGTCCTACGGGTACATTGGCCACAGGACGTAGAGGGTATCGGGTTCTGCTGGCGGGAAAACTGGGGCGTCATCCCCGTCTGGCTGAGGAACTCCCAAGGATCTACCAAGAGGATGAAGTGGTGGGCATTTTGGAGGGCTGTCTCGATTATTACAAAAAGACTAGCAAACATGGGGAGCGGTTTGCAGAGATCTACCAAGACGCCGAATCCCTTAAACTTCCCGTCTCCCACACCTCCCATGAAAATAATCGAGGAAATTAATTCCTCTCCTACCTATTCTACCTACCGATCAGTACTTCCCCTCTGAAAACCGGGTCCACGGATAGGGTGATTCAAAAGGGCAATTGACAACCTATTTAAATTATTATAGAAACTTGTATTCTTTGGGGCTGTGATATGGAGGGGACAACAAAAAGGAGTCCTAGAATGGTGAAAAGTATCATGACCCTGTTGGCTTCCCTGTGCTTATCGTTGTTAATGCTTGTATTCCACAGCTTTATGTTTGATGGGGAAGCCCAAGCTGGGGAAAAAGAGGCACGGTTCTCTCGGCTTCGAGAGGCGATGGTGAAGAAGCAGATATCGGATCCACCCGATTACCGCACGCCTGTTCGCGACAAGAGAGTGCTGGATGCCATGCGGACCGTTCCCCGACATCTTTTTGTGCGGGAGAAGGATGTCTCCCGTGCATACAACGATTATCCCCTTTCCATTGGTTATGGACAGACCATCTCTCAACCATACATCGTGGCGTTTATGACAGAAATGCTACAGGTTGCGCCCCATCAGAGGGTGCTTGAAGTGGGCACGGGTTCTGGTTATCAAGCCGCAATTCTTTCCCACCTAGTTCAGGAAGTTTACACCGTGGAAATTGTGAGCGCACTGGCCAAGCAAGCGAATGATCGGCTCCAGCGTCTAAACTACAGGAATGTGCAGGTGAAGGTGGCTGATGGGTATTATGGCTGGGAGGCATATGCCCCTTTTGATCGAATTATCGTCACAGCCGCAGCCACGCTAGTCCCACCTCCCTTGCTCAAACAACTCAGACCCGGGGGAACAATGTGTATCCCGGTCGGGGGCCAATACGCCGTGCAGCACCTTACCTTGGTGGAAAAGTCAAAACAAGGGCGCATCAGGACGAGAAAGGTGTTGCCCGTTCGATTCGTCCCCCTGACCAGGGAATTAAGGTAGGTCTCAGTTGAGGCTGTCGGAAAACGCCCATCTGCCATTCGACAAGCTCATGGCCCTGAGCAAAGTCGAAGGGCTGCGTTACCCTCATCCCTCGTCACTGCGGCGTACTACTATGTACGCCTCATTCCTCGGGATTTCGGAAGCCTTGCATATGGAAATTTTCCATCAGCCTCCAAGAAACCGGTTTTCCACAGTCTCAGTTAGAGAGCTGTAATCCATAAGGAAGAAATATGCTAGGATTTAGCGCCAGGGAATCTCTATCAACCCCTACCACCGCTCCTCACCATGCCGTCCTTCTCATGGTCACTTCAGCCTCCGTACTTGCATACGAGATTCTGATCATGCGCCTTTTGTCCATCGCACAATGGCACCACTTCGCTTACATGGCCATCAGCATGGCCCTGTTGGGATTCGGCGCGGCAGGTTCCATGCTTTTTCTCCTGTTCAAGCGAATCAGAAGAAACCTGGAAGGGTGGCTTGTGGGTCTGGCGGCAGCAACCGCTGTATCATTCTGTCTCGCCTTCAGCGTGTCTCAAAAAGTGGGTTTGGATCCCCTGCAGCTCGTCTGGCAACCCAGCCAATGGTTGTCCATGCTTCTTACTTATCTGCTCATGGCCGTACCATTCCTTTTGGCTGGGGGGATTGTAGGCATCATCCTGACCGGGGCAAGAGAGCAAGCCCATCGCATGTATGCGGTGGACCTGTTGGGCGCTGGGTGCGGCGCATTGGCCATTGTGCCCGCGTTATATCTGGGCCCCCCTTGGACCCTTTTGCCTGCACTGGGCTGCCTCATTCTCACGGCTGCAATCTGGTGTGGGATGAAACTGAGACGGCCAAAACTGGGCTTGATCACACTGCTCTTTGCAGCAGTAGTGCTCACTATGGTTTACGTTTTTATGCCCCCCCTTCCTAAGATTCATCATACGAAGGCGCTCCCCATGACCCGATCATTCCCAGATGCAAGAATTGAGGCGAAAAGGGTGGGACCCCTTGGCATGGTTCATGTGGTTGGCAGCGAACTTATACGACACGTGCCCGGTCTGAGCCTCAATTTTGGGCTAAAAGATGAAGGCACACCTGCTCTTCTGCCCAAGCAGAAGGCCATTTTTACAGATGCTGACGCCCCGAGCCCCATAAGCAGATTTACTGGCGACTTGGATGAACTATCGTATCTGGATTTTACCACCATGGCGCTTCCCTATCACATTCGGCGGCCCAAAAGCTTGCTAGTGGTGGGAGCAGGCGGCGGGACTGATTTGCTTTTGGGCTTGAGGCACCATACGCCAGAGATCACCGCCCTGGAGGCGAATCGGCAAATCGCCGACCTACTGCGAGGACCCTTTGCTGAATTTTCTGGACATCTCTATTCACAGCCAGCGGTGAGGCTAAAGGTGCAAGAGGCTCGACAGTTTTTGCATGCCACCGATGAACAATTTGACCTAATTCAGCTTTCTCTGCTTGATACTTTTGTCACATCAGCCGGGGGGCTTCACTCTGCCAGCGAGAGCTACCTCTACACGAGGGAGGCCTTTGAGCTTTATCTTAGCCGCCTGACCGGAACCGGAATACTTGCTATCACTCGATGGCTGAAACTTCCTCCTCGGGATTCCCTGAGAGTGGTATCCACCGCCCTCTCAGCAATGCGTGGAATGCACCTTTCTCCCCATCCTGAGGAACACCTCTTTTTCATTCGCAGCTGGAAAACTTCAACCATTCTTGTGTCAAAGGTCCCTTTCACGACGGAAGAAATAGCCCTTGCCACAGAATTCTGCGACGGAAGAAGTTTCGATTTGGCCTACTATGCGGGCATGGAGGAGGAACGGGCCAACCGATATGATGTTCAGGGCTCTCCCGAGTATTTCGTGGGGGCCAAGGCCTTATCCGGATCAGGGGCGGCCTCCTTTCATCGAAGGTATGTGTTCGACGTTTCTGAGACGACCGATGATCGGCCCTTTTTCTCCCATTTTTTTCGATGGGACAAGGCGCCAACGTTACTCCGGCAGCTGAGAAGGGAGTGGCTCCCCATGGTAGAGATGGGGTATGTTTTTATCCTCGCCACGCTAGTGCAGGCTGTTCTAGCGAGTGCTGTTTTGATTTTGCTTCCTCTCCTGTTTCTTCGACGGGTTCACAGGAACGCATCTCGAAACGGAGCTTTACCGGGCGCGATTGAGATTTTTGGCACGCTGTTCTACTTCGCATGTATAGGACTGGCCTTTATGTTTCTTGAAATGGCCCTTCTTCCCAAATTTACGCTCCTTCTCTCTCACCCCGTCTATTCAGCAGCGGTCGTACTAAGCACCGTGCTGGTTTTTGCCGGATGCGGAAGCCTGAGTGTTCGGCGCTTCCAAAGCATGGGGCACGGGTTTCTCTGGATTGCAGTGGTGGCCGTTTCTTTGTGGGTGGCTTTTTATGGGATAGCCGGGGATCGTTTGTTCCATATGGCCATGGGCTGGTCTTTTGCGGCCAGGATCGCCCTGTCTGTTCTGTTACTCTCCACGGTGTCTTTCTTTCTCGGGTGGCCGTTTCCATGGGGGCTTAGGGTCATGGCAAGGCAGTTCCCCAGCCTGGTTCCCTGGGCATGGGGCATCAATGGATGTGCGTCTGTTATAGGGGCGGTGCTCGGCAAATGCCTCGCGGTGAGCATCGGTTTCAGGCTACTCATGTTTTCAGCCTGCCTTCTTTACTTCCTGGCCATAAGCATTTTCTACGCTGTGTTTAGAAATGCACTCAAGGAATAATTTTTGTCTATTAACATTTAAAAGTGGGTTTGATATAGATGGGTGGCATTCAAATTCAATTTCCAGGAGGGTCAAAAGATGGATAAAAATGAGAAAAAAGTGCTAGACGCCATGAAGAAGGCAGCTAAACCCGTAAGGCCCGGAGATGTGGCAAAAACGACGGGTGTGGAAAGCAAAGAGGTGTCGAAAATTATAAACAAACTGAAAAAAGACGGGAAGGTGATCTCCCCCAAGAGATGCTATTACGAACCCGCTTAGCTTTGATCAAAACCCGATCTTTCTCACTCCCGCTGCTATTGAAAGGGCAAGCACAGGGAAAGGCGCCAAAAGCATAAGTGTCGACCAGACACCATAGAGAGGCACTGGAAAGTGAATGAAGATGTGAGATATTCGTCTTGGTTTATTATCATTGTTGCCCTCTTTGTCACTTGTTTGATTACAGCCAACATCACTGCTGTCAAGTTGGTAAACCTGTTCGGCTTTATCCTGCCTGCAGCCATTCTTATTTTCCCCCTCAGTTATATCATCGGGGATGTTTTGACTGAGGTCTACGGATATGGTCAGGCCCGACGGGTGATCTGGTTGGGGTTTTTTTGTAATTCTATCACTGTCCTGGCCATCTGGATGGGGCAGGTCTTACCGGCTGCGTCCTTCTGGGACGGACAAGAGGCCTACGAGCGTATTCTTGGCTACACGCCACGGCTACTGTTCGCTTCTTTTCTGGCCTACCTGGCAGGTGAGTTTGCCAACTCTTTTGTCCTTGCAAAGATGAAAATAGCCACTGGAGGCAGATGGCTGTGGATGCGCACCATTGGCTCCACACTGGTGGGTCAGGGGCTCGACTCACTGGTGTTTATCACCTTGGCTTTTGCTGGAACAATCCCAGTGTCCGCATTGGTGTTAACCATTGTGACCCAGTGGCTGGCAAAATCCATCTACGAGGCGGCAGTTACTCCATTCACCTATGTGGTGGTGAAATTCTTGAAGCAAAAAGAAGGGCTGGATGCGTATGACCATAATACGAGATTCAGTCCCTTTTCGATCTCGAAGTAAAAGCCAATACGGCTTGCAGCCATCAACTCTCCAAAGATGAGGTGTTCATTGAGAGGCAAAAGCTCTTCCAACTTCTACGATGTGGCTGTTGTTGGCAGTGGCCCTGCAGGATCCATGTCTGCCATCTCCTTGGCAAAAGAAGGGGTGAGAGTGGTGGTCATAGAGAAGGAGAATCTGCCCCGGCGCAAAACCTGCGGCGGCGGAGTCGTTCGCAGGGCCCTCGAGCTTCTACCGGTTGACGTAACTGGCGTTATTGAGAGAGAGTGCTACGTAGCGGAAGTGAATCTGGTTTCTGCGCCACTACATTTTACCTCAAAGCGTGAAGAGCCGATGGTCTCAATGACTATGCGAGAAAACTTCGACTTCCTCTTGGTATCGGCGGCCAAAGAGGCAGGCGCAGAGGTACGCGAGAGATGCCTGGTGCAGGATGTTTCCATCCATGGGGATAAAGTGGATGTGGTAACAAACGAAGGCTCCCTGTCCTCTCGATTTGTGGTTGCGGCGGATGGGGCGAAGAGTATTGTCGCTAAAAAGGCTGGATGGAAGGAAACGCGCAACCTCGCCCCGGCACTGGAGTGCGAAGTTGTGGTCAGCGATGAATCATTAGAGAGGTTGAGTCGTGCCGTCAGATTTGATTTTGGTTTGATGCCATCCGGATATGCGTGGACATTCCCGAAAAAGGATCATCTTTCCATGGGCGTTTTGAGTATGCGACCTGGTCCCATGAAACTGAATAGGATGTTTGAGCAATACCTGGAACTCATCAACCTAGACGGTGTTGTCACCATCAAAAGACGTGGCTCTCTGATTCCTGTTAGCCCCAGAAAAGATGGCTTTGTGAAAAATAGGGTGCTTTTAACGGGAGATGCGGCAGGCCTTGTGGACCCAGTTGTGGGAGAGGGGATCACGTCTGCGATCCTGAGCGGAAGGATCGCAGCCAAGGCCTTGTTAAAAGGGGCGTTTGATGAGGGGAAAGTTAAGGGGTTTTATGAATCCGAGCTGTCTAGGAAGATACTTCAAGAATTAAGATTGGGCAGGGCACTGGCAAAACTGATTTACGATTATCCAGGACTGCTCCGTCGGCTGTTGGCATTGTATGGCCAGGAATTCACAGAAGCGGTGACTGATGTGGTGACAGGGGAAAAGACCTATAAAAAATTAATGTCCACACCAAGCAATTATCTCCATTTATTCCGGATCTGGTATCGGAAGCGAAAAGCCAAATATGCAGATTAAGGTTTCTCTATACCACTGAAAGGTTGTGAACAATGGATTTTTCTTTGAGTGACGAACAGAGGGATATCAAAAGAGCGGCAGCGGAATTCGCTCGAGGTGAGTTTACACCGGAGCTGGCACAAGAGTGCGAATTGAACCATCGGTTTCCCCGAGAGCTTTTCAAAAAGGCGGGTGAACTGGGTTTCGTTGGTCTGGATTATCCCGAGGAAATAGGCGGCGGAGGCCTGGGCGTCTTGGAGAATGTTCTCGTCATAGAGGAATTCTGTAAGGCAGATTCAGGTCTGGGTATGGCCATGCATCTCGCCTACTTGCCGGCCAAGATTGTGAGAATCTTTGGTACCCCAGAGCAGAAAGAGACGTTCTTGGCGCCCCTGGTGAGAGGTGATTGGGTCTCGGCCGTATCATTTACTGAGCCTGATCATGGAAGTGATCTTACGTGCATGGATACCACCCTGGAAGAGAAGCAAGATGGATTTGTTCTGAATGGAACCAAAATTTTTACCACCAATGCGGCCTATGCGGATTTTTTCATTATTCTGGCTCAGGAAGATCAGGAGGCTCAGGCGGGGAAAGGGATGA
>CAJIAF010000324.1_pt1 | contig 12332 bp, 13 predicted proteins | sample 9199141 | NCBI WGS metagenome assembly CAJIAF01 (sample SAMEA7708265, study PRJEB35096) | sediment metagenome | biome: marine neritic benthic zone biome [ENVO:01000025]; feature: sediment [ENVO:00002007]; material: shallow marine sediment [ENVO:03000034] sea grass bed [ENVO_01000059] ...
AATCTTCTGGCAGGCCTGAGGGGAGAAATCCCGCCCAATTGCCTGAATTGTGATGCGATCTCTCATCGCTCCAAAAGCTTGTAGCAATGCTGACAGGGGGCTTCTAAATAACGCATCCCCGGTTCCTTTATTCCTAAACGTTTCTCAAATTGCGCGCGGAACTCGCTGGCCTTTGGGGAGTTCCAGATCTCTTGCAAAGTATGTTCATTGATGTTGCCGAAGATATAGTTCTCCTGGGAGTAGGCCTGATCCTTGAAATAATTGATGGGGGCTGCTCCATCTTTGACACTTAGGTTTGTCATAACACAGGGCGAGACATCACCACGGTAGGAAACAAAACAGGTCCTGAGCACGTTTTCGGTGCAGAGCGGGCAGGGATTCTCCAATTCTGTTGTATGATAATGGAGCCCAATGCCCTCTTCCGCGGCCTGCTCTTTTGTCCTCTGTAAAGAGACCCCCACCTCAGGCAAGAGCTCTGGATGGGCCAGTAAGGATTCCTTCTGCATCACCTCACTACCAATAAGATTCAGATGGCTCACCACGATTTGACTCACCCCCCATTCTGCAGCCAGGACAGGGAGCTGTGCCAGTTCGTGCCGGTTGGATCGCAACAACATATAGGCGATGTGTACGCTAGGGCCTTTATCCTGGCGCCCCTGCTTCATCTCTTTTAGTTTTCTTAATGACGCACCCAAGTGAGCTAAATCACACCCTTTTCTGAAGCGCTCATGGGTGTCAGGGGCGATTCCCGTGAGACTGACCCCCATGATGTCCAGACCAGAATCCAGCAATTTGGACAGGTTTTCCTCATCAAGCCGGGTGCCGTTTGTGGTAAAGCCCACCTTGACGCCTGAAGACTTGACCATTTGCACCATCTGCCAAAACTTGGGGTGCAGGAGGGGTTCACCCCAACCTTGCAGAAAGACCAAGTTTGCCATGCTAAAGCCAGGCTTCAAACGCTCGAAGGTCTCCATGTCCATAAGGCCACCTTTCCATTGGTCCTTATAGCAAGCCTGCACACAGTAAGGGCATGCGGCGTTGCAGAGGGAGGACACCTCCACCTGAATACAGTCAAGATGGAACGGTGCGAATAGCGTGGTTAGCTTCTTAAAGAGATTCTCTAGCATTCCGAATATCTCCAAGGCATGCGAGTACTTAGAGGTGCAAATCACCGCTACTACAATGACATTGCGAGGAGCCCTTCTGCCTTGTAACGGTCAGCGGTATGGAGGACAGGCAGAATATAGTCCTGTTCACCCCCACTGCGCCCTCCTTTAGACCCAAAAAGTCTCCTTGACCCATTTTCGGATGTCGTCTCTCACACGCCTGAAAATGGCCAGCTTCTCATCCTCAGTTCCCTCTATCGCAGCAGGGTCTTGAAATCCCCGGTGAATTCTCTCTTTGCCCCCTGGAAAGAATGGACAGGTCTCATTGGCATGATCGCAGACGGTCACCACATAATCAAAATCTTGATCCAGAAAATCCTCCACACCCTTCGAGTGATGGCCAGAGATGTCAATCCCAATCTCGGCCATCGCACGAATGGCCAAGGGGTTGACCTGAGAGGGCTCGGTTCCAGCACTGTGCGCCTCCAGGCGGTCACCGGAAAGGGCATTCACAAGTCCCTCTGCCATGTGGGAGCGTGCGGAGTTGTGGGTACAGATAAAGAGAATCTTCCTCTTTTCAGCCAGTTCTTTCATATGACCTTCCTGGAAATCGCGGAGAATCTGGGGCCGATGGATGACGGGCGAGAGCGTTGGTAGGGGAGAGTGGGCAGACAGCATCGAGAATCCAGCATCTGTTTGCTTCCCTAAAGGATCTGTCTCACCTCGTAACCTTCTTTTCTGAGTCTATCCAGGACATCCCTTGCATGTTCGTGCCCCCTCGTCTCCAGGTTTAGTTTTACACGTGAGACCTCTATGGGATTGTCCAGGGCAAGGCGATCATGGAAAATATGTAGGATGTTGGCCTTCTCTTCGGCAATGATGCCCAAGAGACTCCAAAGAGAACCAGGAACGTCCAGAAGATTGACCTGGATCCGAATGAGCCTCCCCATCTTTACCGAGCCTTTCTGGAGGATGCGGTCAATCATGCTCGTCTCGATGTTGCCACCACTGATCACCAAGACATAACGCTTCGCTTTGGTGGAGATCTGATTGTCCATGAGGGCTGCAAGGGGTGCGGCCCCTGCCCCTTCAACAACGATATTTACCTTCTCCAAAAGGCTCATAATGGCCCCTGCAATCCCCTCTTCACCGACACCCGCCATCTCATCCACATACCTTTGCAGGATGGGAAAAGTCAGGTCCCCGGGTCTTTTTATGGCAATTCCATCGGCCAGGGTGGGCCTCACCTCCACGGCAACGGGCCTGTCTTCATTAAGAGATTCTATTGCTGAGGGACAGCCGTTGGCCTGGACACCGATGATACGGACATCTGGACAGAGGGATTTGGCCGTGATGGCGATGCCGGAGATGAGTCCTCCCCCGCCCACAGGCACCACAACGGCTGTGTCTTTTTCCAATAGGTTTGAGATCTCGAGCCCGATCGTTCCTTGGCCCGCAATGACATGATGATCGTCAAAAGCTGGAATCAAGATTCTTCCCGTCTCGTGTGAAAGGGCCGTGGCATGGGCGTGTGCCTCGTCATAATTGGCTCCATGAAGGATAATCTGCATGCCATATTCCTTAACGGCCATCAATTTCTTTATGGACACCTCTTCAGGCATCACTATGGTGGCGCCAATTCCCAATTTCCTGGCGGACCAGGCCACACCCTGGGCGTGGTTACCCGCAGAAGCGGCGATGACGCCCTTTTCCTTTTCTTTGGGACCCAACTGAAAGAGGCGGTTGTAGGCTCCCCTTACCTTGAATGAACCTGTTTCCTGGAGGTTTTCCAGTTTAAGAAAGATCTCCGAACCCAGAACCTGGCTCAGAGATCGGGACAGTAGGAGAGGGGAGGAGGAAACAACCGCTTTTAGCCTTCTCTGGGCGCGTTGAATTTGCTCCAAGTCTGGTTCCATGTCACGAGTCCTCTTTTACAATGGTCAAAGGATGGGAAATATCTCTAAAAAAGGGGATAAAAATAACGCTCACCCATAAAAATATGAATAATAAAGGCCGTTTTCAAGTCCGAATATGGCGGATCTCATGCTATGTGCTTCTTCCCCTCGACCTGGATCGTCTTAGCAGCGACGCCTGCAAAGGCTGAAACGGGGGGAGGGCTAAGGATATTCTTTACCCGTAAATATGCGTGCGATCAGGGCGCATTGCAGACCAAAGGGGAGATAGCCCGCATACCCCAGAACGGGCATCTCAAATATCTGGTATCGATGGACGAAAGGGATGCTGTATTTCCATTTGGCTAGGCTGTGGTAATTCCACATTTCCCAAAAGAAGCCACAGATGAGGGCCGCCAGGGCAGCGGTAAGCACCTGTCGCCAATCTTTATGGGGAATAGATGAAAAGATGTGGCCATCTTCAAATATGTTTTGAAGGGAGACGAAAATGAGCAGTGGAGATACCCAGAGGAGAGGAAATAGGTGGTTGGGCCAGACGCCAATGCCTGCCAGCCCCGCACCCGTAATGAACAGCACGGCCCATGCTAAAGGTTTTGGCCGATTGAATTTAATGGATATGTAGTTCTTGAATTTTTTCTCTGGCCAAGAGAAACTGAGCAGCCATTCCTGGGTTCCCATGACAGCGGGCAGAACGGTTGAGAAGGGTAGTGTGGCATACAAGAAATACTCCCACGGACCAAATTGGCCCCCCACGTAGTACCAGTTTTGCACGAACCGGTTAAGGTATTCAAAGAACCACCAGAAGGCTGCGCTGACGGGAAAGAGCAGGAGAAAAGAGGAGGGACGATCGCGCATCATGCAGTGGCCAGTGCGACGGTATGTCAGGGCATTCACAGTGATAGTATAAGCTATCCATAGGGGAGTGAAAGTATGGGGCTGGTATCTGGCAAACCAGTGAAACCGGCTCCAGGCTAGTATCCAGGCGATGACGCCCAATAGGATGCCGAACCATCCCCACCAGGGGAATGAAAAAGCATGTGAGTGTGCAGCCCTTTCGCTGGTCTTTACCCTGAATACCCGGACGAGGAGAGGACCTACAATCGCAAGCACAAAAGCGGTGTAACCTATGAAAATGGGCCAGGAAAAGGGTGCATGTTTTACGTAGGAGGTCTGAGGTGGAAACTCCAGATAGGTGGCGATCTCCTTGTTGGAGAGGATAATCCCCAACATAGGAAGCCCCAACAGCATCATTGTGAGCAAAGAGAATTTAAACACAGTTTTTTTCATGCCATGTAATCCGAGAATATACGACCAATCATTCATATCTGCAATCTCAAAAAATTCGCCAGGGAGGGCAGAAGACTCCGAATTTTCTTATGGAAAAATCCTAAGATATCATTAAGAATGATTCAGCGTTCAGCACCAACTTTGCAGAGTGTCAATTCAGAAAGGGGGATTGCATATGGCGACAATTCAGCCAAAAGGGGAGCAACTCCGACAGGCGATCAAGTGGATTTCTGCAGAGCGGCAGGAAAATGAAGATCAGGCCATTCCACAGCTCATAGAGCAGGCGGCTTTGAGATTCAATCTATCCCCAAAGGATGAGGAGTTCTTGAGATCTTTTTACAAGGAGGGGGGTTAGTCATATCTATGCGGGACAGAGGCATGGGTCTCTATGTTAATCGTATCCTTTTCCTTCATTGAATTGAGAATGAGCTTGGAAAGACGACGAAAGGGCCACACAACCAAAATCATAGTGAGGATTCCCGCAAGGATGGGCATCCAGAATCCGTCCTGGTTTAGGTGGCTCAGTCCCACCCAGATGGAGACAACGGAAGCAAAAATGATATAGGTAGCAAGGAGGGCAGAAAGGAAGAATAAGGACCAGAGCCCCAGGTTTTTCAACGGAAATGGCTCGCGGGAAATCATTGTGTCATACTTTGTAGCCTTTGTCGCAGAAAGTTTACATGGTTTTTCACCTTATTGTCCACCCTTATTTTATGTTCAATGACCTCAGAAGCATACAGGACCGTGGAATGATTTCGTTGAATGGACTTGCCTATGTCTTCAAGGGTCGCCTCCGTGTGGTGGCGGCAGAGATAGACGTAGACACTACGAGGATAGGCGTGGATCTTCTTCCTGGATTTTGACCGGAGCATGATCGGGTCAATCTTGAAATACCGAGAGACAATCTTTTCAATATCCCCCATGCGGGTCGATTCCTGTTCAGAGACATGGCATCTGAGCACCTCTTTGGCCAGGGCAAGATCTATCTTGACATTCATGAGTTCGGATTTGGCCTTAAGACACCTGAGGGCACTCTCCATCTGACGGATATCTCGGGTCAGATGTTTCGCCAAGAGATGAAAGATATCTTCAGATAAAGTCAGGTTTTGCTCAGCAGACTTCTTTTGGAGGATCTTGAGTGCGGTCTTGAAATCCGGTCTTTCAAGGGTGGTAATGACACCCGAGGTGAGACGAGAGGATAGTTCCTTTGTGAGGTTTGGGATATCTTTAGGCAAGAGAGGACTTGTAAAAATGAGCTTTTTGCGTGCATTTGCCAGAGCATCCAGGGTATATCCCAGTTCAACCTGTGTTTTTCCTTTGCCACCTAAGAAATGGACCTCCTCCAATAGTAAGACGTCACAGCTCCGACGATACTTGTTCTTGAATTCATCAATTTGGCCATTCCTTAGGGCAAAGATCATTTGATTCACAAAATCCTCTGCCGTAATGTAGCATACCCTGACTGTCGGATCATGATTTAGGATGGCGTGTCCAATGGCCTGGGAGAGGTGACTCTTGCCCAGCCCCGTGCTTGCCAACATGAAAAGAGGGTTATAGGGCTGATCCGCCCCCAGGGCGAGGGCTCTGGAGGCAGAGAAGGCAAACTCATTGCACGTCCCCACAACAAAGCGGTCAAAGGTGAATTCTTTATTGAGCCAACGCCTTCCCGTCCTTCTCTTGGTGGGCATGTTGGGAAGGGTCAACTGTTTAGAACCGTTGCCATTTTCCGTGAGAGGTCTCTTTTTGGCCGGAGCCTTGACCTTTAAATCGAGTTTGTAATGGCCATTTCCCACCTTATCAAGCGTCTGTTCTATGATCCCCTTGTAGTTGTCTAAAATCCAGTTACGGGCAAACTTGTTGGGGCATCCGAGAACAAGGGTATCATTGTTATCCTCTAGAAAGACCATGGAGCTTATCCATAGTTGAAAACTCTTTTCCGAAATAGCAGGCCGGACCTGGCTTTTTACCTCTTCCCAAATGGCACGCATTGTGGACTCCGCAAGAAAAGGAAAGGTGGAAATGACTGATTGTGTATTATTGAAAATAAGTAGCGAGCCCTGTTGAAAATGCTCAGTGAGGACGTCCCCGTCTCGCTCAGAGAAAATTGCCCTCTCTTGGCTTGGACTCCCCACCCTACGGGTGGGTTCTCGGGTTCCTAATATTTGGAATCCCGTTGATATCGGGGCTGTCCCCGCATTAAAGGAGGGGACCGCAGGAAACTTCAATCTAAGATTCGGCTACTATCTGAATATTGTGGAGGCTGTCAAAGCGGATGGAGAGCCGGAATTACTTAGCGCGCATGTAATTTTTAACACACTTTAACTGACTGAAAAGACTGCAATCTTTTTTTGGGTGAGGGTAACACTCAGTTAAAAATCAATAAATTGGAAATACGGATTTGCCATTGAATTCAGAAGCTTTCCCGTTTTTTCTCGGTGGTGTATAAATATATTAACAATTAAGAATCTCCGATTTTCTCCGGTTTCTTATATTTCTTGGCGATTTTCATTTTATTATGGTTCATTTTTTTTAATCCAATAACGGGTTAAGGAGAGGCTAGACCTCAGGTAAGATTCTTGCATAGAATCGGAGAGTCTCGCAGTTCAAGCGCATCGTTATTTTGCCATTGTTTTAGGTGACCGGTTAAGATATATAGGTGAAAATTTTTTTGGCAAAAAAATTGTTTTTCAGCCTAAAAAAATCAGAAAATTTTTTGACATGGGAAGACTTCGCATAGCTTTACTTTCAGGTGGATGGTCCGGGGAGAGGGAAATATCCTTAAGAAGTGGAGAAGCTGTCTATCTGGCATTGGATAAGCAGAAATATGATGTGACCAGATATGATCCGCGGGATGACCTGGGTGACTTGATGCGTGACAGGGAAAGCATTGACATTGCCTTTATATTGCTACATGGGAAATTTGGTGAGGATGGTTGCATACAGGGATTTCTGGATCTGATGGGTATCCCCTTTGTGGGTTCAGGCGTTCTACCCAGTGCTCTGGCACTGAACAAGAAGGTGGCCAAGCAACTGTATAGGAGCAGCGGATTGAAGGTTGTGGACGATGTGATCGTCAAAAGGGGCAGAGAATATCCCATTGATCAGATCGTGGAGACACTCGGACCGTCCACAGTTGTGAAGCCTGTGGCTGAGGGATCAAGTCTAGGCATGTCCATTTGCCATACAGAGGAGGAGCTATCAAAAGGACTCCAGTCCGCTTTCCAATATGATGAAGAGGTTCTGGTGGAAAGGTATATTAAGGGCAGGGAGGTCACCTGCGCTGTCCTGGGGAATAAGAGCCTCGAAGCCCTTCCCCTCATAGAGATCGTCCCTAACCCTGAGTATGCCTTTTTCGACTATGAGGCCAAGTATAAACCTGGCGCCACAAAGGAGATCTGTCCTGCGCCCCTATCCGAAGAACAGTCCGAAAAGGCCCAGTCTTGCGCCAAAAGGGCGCATGAGGCCTTGGGGTGCCGGGTATGGAGCAGGACAGACATGATCGTTCAGGGGGAAGACGTCTATGTGTTGGAGACAAACACCATCCCGGGTATGACTGAGACAAGTCTCGTCCCCCTTGCAGCCAAGACAGCCGGGCTGTCCCTCTCAGAACTCCTAGATCGCTTGATGGAGCTCTCTCTGGAATCAACAGATTCTGGGTAACTGTTCCCCCGTCAACATGGAAAGAATCCGTGTTCCCCCGATCTTTGTCTTCAAAAGGATCCTTCCCGGATTCTCTGCCGTCACTTCACCCACTATTATAGAGCCCTTCCCATACACATTCTTCTTCATGGTCCTGAGAACCTTTTTGGCCTCACGCCTGGAGACGATCACTAGGCACTTGCCCTCGTTCGCCACATAAAGAGGGTCCAACCCAAGAATCTCACAGGCCGCGGCAACAGAGGGTCTGATGGGGACATCCTCCTCAAAAAGGTGAATGCCCACATCAGAACGGGAGGCCACCTCATTCAGGGCAGTGGCTACACCCCCCCGTGTGGGATCCCTGAGTACATGGATCCCGTTGCTCACCTCAAGTATGGAGGAGACCAGGGCGTTGAGAGGGGCGGAGTCGCTAACGAGTGGGGAGTCGAATTTGAGTCCCTCACGTTTGGAAAGTATAGCCATGCCGTGATCGCCAACTGGACCGTTAATGATCAAGAGGTCTCCGGGACGTGCGTTGTGTGCCGAAACATCCACACCGTGAGGGATCAATCCGATCCCGGAGGTGTTGATAAATATTTTATCCACACCTCCCTTCGGCACCACCTTTGTGTCACCCGCCACAATAGAGACCTTTGCCTCACGAGCGGCCTCAGCCAAGGAGTCGATGATTCTGATAAGGTCTTTCAAGGGGAGGCCCTCTTCCAAAATCAGGCCGAGGGTCAGATAGAGGGGGCGGGCCCCTTGCATGGAAAGGTCATTGACCGTCCCGTGCACAGCCAGGCTGCCGATGTCGCCCCCCGGAAAGAAGATGGGGTCCACAACATAACTATCGGTGGTCATCGCCAGGGTGCAGGCGGGGAGGTCTAACACCGCGCTGTCATCCAGCGGTCTCAGATACTCATTATCTAGCCGATTTAGAAATATCTCCTTTACAAGTTCATGGGAGGCCTCTCCACCACTCCCGTGATCAAGTCCGATCCTTTCCATGGCCATTTGCTCCTCTCAATTCTCTTAATTAAGCCAAATATGTATCAAATTAATAAGTCGTAACACAATTTGGTGAAGCCTCCCCGCGGCAAGCCGCGGGGCATCCTGATAAAGATGGCGGAACTCTCCATAGCCATTAGCCCTCCTTTCCATCCTCCGTAGCAGACTACTGCGGAGGACGGGCGCTAAAGCTGCGGAGGGCTCTCCTCGCCATTCATCCCCTTGACAGGTCACTGAGCATTCTGGCGAAGGAGAGCAAGCATAGCGCTGTCAAAATAATTTCATGCCACAGAATCAGCACGCAATCAATGCTAATGTTTTTTGGGTTCCCTTCGCAAGCCTTAAAGAGGCTTGGATACTTTCGGATGTTAAATCAACACGTTATGTGTGGGGCTTGTGGGCCCTCAACATCATGTCTCGAGGGAAATGTTTCACGTGAAACATGGGATTTCCTTCAATCTGGCAAGAGATAAATGTTTCACGTGAAACATTTATTTTGCTTTTCAAAGAGGGGGGATTGTGCTATCTGCTTGTGTCACGACCCGATGGTGATGGCATGGGTATGCCCATGACCTTCAATCCACAGAACCCGAAGAAAACCAATAATTCTAAGTAGATCGCATCTGCCTCATGGGGCACATAATCTCCATTGCAAACCAAAAGGGGGGCGTGGGAAAAACAACCACCGCCGTGAACCTCTGCGCTTCTCTCGCAGCAGCCGAGAAGTCCTGTCTTCTGGTGGACTGTGACCCCCAGGGTAATGCCACCACTGGCCTGGGATTCGACAAATCCAGTTTGGACGAGGGCCTCTATGAATTTATGCTTGGCTCTGCTGCTGAAGACGGGGTAATTGTTGATACGGAACTGGCAGGCCTAGACCTGATTGGGGCGACAGCGGATCTCATCGGAGCGGAGGTTGAGATGGTCTCCGCCGATGAGAGGGAGTATCGACTCAGGAAGAGGCTCCTATCGCTAAAAGCAAGATATGATTATATCCTTCTGGATTGTCCCCCTTCACTCGGGTTTCTGACGGTGAATGCCCTGACAGCCTCGGATTCGGTGCTGATTCCCCTACAATGCGAATACTACCCCCTCGAGGGGTTGACCCAACTGTTGAAAACTGTCTGGGCCGTGAGAAAGCGGCTCAACCCGACCCTGGACGTGGTTGGTATCCTGCTAACCATGTATGACGCTCGCAATAACCTATCGATTCAAGTGGCGGAGGAGGTGCGGGGACATTTCAAAAAGAATGTTTTTGAGACCATTATTCCGCGCAATGTTCGTTTGAGTGAGGCCCCAAGTCACGGGAAGCCAGTACTTCTCTATGACATAAAGTCCAGTGGCGCCCAGAGTTATCTGGCATTGGCAAGAGAACTTGTTAGGCGAGAAGAGGGAGGAAATGAGGAAGCGTAAAGCCCTTGGCAAAGGACTCTCAGCACTTATCCCCGATGCAGATGGATTGGGTGCGGAGGTGGGAGAATTTTTTCAATGCCCCATCGCAGACATTGAGCCCAACCCCCTTCAGCCTCGCCAAGAATTTGGCGGCCCTGAATTTGAGGGACTGGTCAAATCGGTGAAAGAGAAGGGGATCCTTACACCCCTTCTGGTAACCAAGATTTCAGATGGGTATCGCCTTATAGCCGGTGAGCGTCGCTGGCGTGCAGCACAAAAGGCGAGACTGGAGAGAGTCCCTGTGGTGGTTCGCGAAACCACCCCCCTGGAGTCATTGGAACTGGCTCTGGTGGAAAATATTCATAGAAAGGACCTTAATCCCATTGAGGAGGCGCATGCCTACAAGAAGTGGCTGGGGGACACCAAGAGGACCCAGGAGGCCCTTGCCAAGAGATTGGGTAAGGAACGTTCCACCGTCACGAACATGTTAAGGCTCTTGAACCTTCCCAAGGTTATTCAAGAGGATATCATCCATGAGCGCCTGAGCATGGGGCACGCCCGCGTTTTGGCTGGAGTCAAAGGAAGCGCGGAGCAAAAGAAGATAAGGGATCTTATCATCCAGAAGGCCCTCTCGGTTCGCCAGTTGGAAGAACTGGTGAAAATAAGGAAGAAAGGCCCCCAGCGCAAGAAACCGATCCAGGATGAAGATGCGTATTATTTTAAAACCCTCGCAGACAACCTCAAAAGATCCTTGGGAACAAAAGTGGATATCAGGAGGCGTGGCAAACAGGGAAGCATCGTTATCTATTTTTACTCAGATGAGGAATTGGATCGTCTCCTCGATCTTCTTTCGTGAGTAAACTTACACCAAGAATATGGGACACCGGAAACTAGCGATCCAGAGGGGCAATATGATAATCATGGTCATGGATGGGCAGGGTGGCGGTATAGGAGCGGCCATCATCAAGGGCCTTCTGAGTGCAATCAGCCAACAAATGGAGATATGGGCCCTGGGCACAAACTCCATTGCCACCTCGCGCATGATGAAAGCGGGAGCCAATAGGGGGGCCACAGGGGAAAATGCCATTGTGCATACCTGCCCCAGGGTGCACGTCATTATTGGGCCACTCGCCATCCTCATGCCCAATGCCATGATGGGAGAAGTGACACCCGCGATGGCCCGGGCCGTGAGTTCCAGTGAGGCCAGGAAGATCCTCATTCCCTTGACACAGGAGAGGGTAAAACTTGTGGGTACCACAGGTGAGCCATTACCCCACCTGGTGAATCAAGTGGTGCAGGATATAAAGGAGATGTATGAAAATGTGTGAAGCAGCAGCCTATTTGTTGAGGGACGGTGAGGAAGAACTGCTCTTGGAAAGTGTTGATCACCTTGAATCGGAGGGCAGCCAGATAAAGATAATCAATATTTTCGGAGAGCAGAAGAAGGTGAAGGCCAAGATCAAGGCCCTCTCCCTGGTGGATCATAAGATCGTCCTTGAACCTTTATAGGAAGATGGGAGGTGGAATTCATGATACAGGAAATGGCTAAAAAGATCTTTTGGTTAGGGCATGACAGTTTTAGAATTGAGGCCGCAAAGACCATCTACATCGATCCCTACCAGATCTCCTCAGGCCCCAAGGCGGACCTTATCCTGATTACTCACGAGCATTTTGACCACTGCTCGCCGGAGGATGTGTCCAAGATTCAGCAATCAGCAACGGTCATCGTCACGGAAAAAGACTCTGCAAAGAAGCTCTCAGGGGATGTGAGGGTCATTGCCCCCGGTGAATCTGTTTCATTGGATGACGTGACGGTGGTGGCGGTTCCTTCGTACAATACGGACAAGGACTTCCACCCGAAGACGAACGAATGGCTCGGTTTCATTGTGGACGTTGAAGGGGTCCGGATTTATCATGCGGGAGATGCAGACTTTATCCCTGAGATGAAGGACTTTGAAGTGGATATAGCCCTTTTGCCTGTCTCAGG
>CAJIAF010000362.1_pt1 | contig 12328 bp, 9 predicted proteins | sample 9199141 | NCBI WGS metagenome assembly CAJIAF01 (sample SAMEA7708265, study PRJEB35096) | sediment metagenome | biome: marine neritic benthic zone biome [ENVO:01000025]; feature: sediment [ENVO:00002007]; material: shallow marine sediment [ENVO:03000034] sea grass bed [ENVO_01000059] ...
ATCGTGGCCTTTTTTGGGGAGCAGGTCCTCCAAGAGGATAAGAACCTGGACAGGAAGAAGTTATCAGATATCGTCTTTAGAGATATTGAGAAGAGGAAGAAACTTGAAAGCTTCACCCACCCAAGGATCCATGCGGAATTCATGGCACAATTGAGTGAGATTGTGCAGAAGGACCCTGACGCCATCGTTCAGGTGGACGTCCCGCTCTTGATAGAGGGAGACTTGCAATACATGTTTCACAAGACGCTGGTTGTCTACGTCCCCGAGGAAAAGCAGATAGCACGCCTTGTTGAGAGAGATGGAATCAGCAAAGAGGAGGCGGCCGATAGACTCAAGGCCCAGCTACCCATCGATGAAAAGGTGGGATATGCGGACTTTGTGATCTATAACGACAAATCTTTACAAGAAACCAGAACGCAGGTGGAGAAACTCTGGGAAACTCTAAAGAAGGTACAAAAAGAGAAGGCCAACACAGTAGATTCTGATTGATTCGGATGAGGAGGTGCGACTCGTGAATCATTTGCCTGATACATTAAAGGAAGTAGACCGGGTGGAGGTTGTCACTTTGATTGACAACTATGTGGATGTCCTGCTCAAAGACACGGATATTGTGACACGTCCTGCTCGTGGAGCAGGAGAGGAAATCCCTAGGGATACTCTGGTTGCAGAACATGGCCTTTCACTGCTTATCACAGTATACCGAGGGACAAAAACCCATACGATCCTTTTTGACACGGGTTACAGCCAGATTGGTGTTCCCCACAATATGGCGTTGTTGGGCATCGAGCTCCAAAGAATAGAAGCCATCGTGCTAAGCCATGCCCATATGGACCACACCGGATCTCTTCACAAGATCCTTGATGGCATGCAAGGTCCCGTCACCCTGGTGGTTCACCCTGGCGCCTTTTACTATCCTCGCTACATAGAACGGGATGATGGGAAAAGGCAAAGGTTTCCTCGAACACTATCAAGGGAAGATCTGGCTAGTGAAAAGGTGGAAATTTTGGAAAACGAAAATGCCATCCTTATAGCACACAAAGGAATTATGGTAACCGGTGAGGTGGAAAGGACCACAGGGTTCGAAAAGGGACTTCCTGGTGCCCTGCTGGAGAAACAAGGGGAAATGAAACCGGACCCCATATCTGACGACCAGGCCTTGGTCCTCAACTTAAGAGAGAAGGGATTGGTGGTCATCTCAGGTTGCAGCCATTCAGGGATTATCAATACCATCCTGCATGCTCAGAAGGTTACCGGGCTCAGGAAAGTGCATGCTGTCCTTGGAGGGTTTCATCTCACAGGGCCTGCTTTTGAGCATATCATCGAAAAGACCATAAGTGAGCTGAAAAATGTGGCACCGGAAGTGGTCGTTCCCATGCATTGTACGGGTTGGAAGGCCATTCAGCGCCTTCACCAGGAATTTCCCTCCGCCTTTGTCCTCAATAGCGTCGGCTCTAAGATCACCCTGTCTTGAAGAAGGATTCGCATGAGAAGGCCTTTAAAAAAGGGCCGCAGCCTCATCCCTTGAGTTCCTATGAGGCTTAGGCCAGGCCAGCTCCTCTGAGCCAGTGTCGCAATTCGACAAAACTGTCATTCCGGGCGAGCTCAATCCCGTATCGAGTAGGTGGGTTGAGTGAGACCCGTGGTTCGACAGGCTCACCACCTTGAGCGAAGTCGAAGGGGAATCCAGGAAGGTGGCGGAAAATCAAATCATTCTGGATCCCCCGCCGGAGTCGGCGGGAGATGACGAGTTGTGAAATAGTCCTTTGGGCCTGGTTGATTATTTATTCCTGCCCTTCGTCTTTTTTGGTCATATAATCGTTCAAAGCTTGCTGTAGGGTTTCCGCAGCGAGAAAGGCCAGGTGTTCGTCTTCTTTTGGTAGCCCTTCAAGTGTTTCCATAATAACCTCTGCCCTGATTGCCAAAAGCTCGGCCGGCGCTTTGCCCACGGACAATTCAACGGCAAATGAGGCGCATACGCTACTCGATCCACAGCCATCCGCCTGAAATAAGGCTTGCTTTACCCGGTCCCCTTCAAACTTCAGAAAGATTTCCATCGTATCGCCGCATACGCCTACTGACTTCGCATAGCCGTCCGGATTGTTCATTGAACCCATAAAAAGGGGGTCCAGCCAACGCCGATAGGCCTTCTCGCCATAGGCTTCTTTGGTTTCCTCGTGAATTTGCCCCTTTATCTCGTGAACAAAATCATCCAGGGTATCACCCATCCCAATTCTCCCTTCCCTTCAGTAAGAATGTAGCATGCTATTTGGGGTATTCGTAAAAAAGCTGTCCAATGCAAAGTGTTCGTATGGATCATAAAATAGCCCTAATCACCGCATTGTCAATACAGAAAGGTTAGAGTTGACTTGATTTTGTCCGCTGGATATAAAACGAATAAGTCGTTAAAATCTTTAATCGATTTCATTAGGAGCAGAAGAGATGGCAAAAAAAATTCTTATTGTGGATGATGATCCGGATGTGATCCTTTTCATTGCCACCATTCTTAAAGACCATGGTTACCAGTCAGTCAATGCCGCAAATGGTCAAGAGGGTCTGAAAATGGTCCATTCAGAAAATCCCGATATGGTGCTGCTCGACCTGATGATGCCACAGAAAAGCGGAATTGCACTTCTCAGTGAGCTTAAAAAGGACGAAAGGCTAAAAAAAATACCGGTCATCATGGTGACGGGGGTGGCAGGTGAAACGGGCATCGATCTTGAGGCCTTCCTGAAGAGAGGCAGCGCCAAAGGGGTTGATGATCTCCCGCTTGCCCCTGAGGGATACATAGAAAAACCTGTCGATCCTGACAAACTTATAACACTCATAAAGGAGTTTCTTGGAGAATAATGGAAAGAATTAATGTGGCCATAGTTGGAGGTGGCCCGGGTTGTCTGGCTATTATGGACATGATAACCGCGGACCGACTGCGTCAACTTCGCATGGACCTTATTGGCCTTGCCGATATAAACCCTGAAGCACCAGGGATGAAGGCAGCACAAGGCTTAAATGTCTTTACGACGACCGATTACCGCGATCTCTTTGCACTTGAAGGCCTTAATTTGATTCTGGAATTGACAGGCCGCCGGGAGATTAGCAAGGCCCTTGAGAAGGAGAAACCTTCCCAGGTGCACCTCATTGATCATACGGTGGCTAGACTATTCTGGGATATCGAGCAGCTTGAAGAGGAAAAGCGAAATGCGGAACGCAAGGCGGAAAAGAAACGGTTAAAGGCGGTGGGCACGCTGCTCAAGGATATGATGAAACTGGAGGAAGAAAAAAGGAATGCGGAGAGCGAGGCGGAAAGACGCGTTCGCCTTGAGCAGGATAGAACGACGAGGATTCTCAATGGGCTCAGCGAGGCAGTCGTTGTGTTGAACAAAGATTATGTCATCGAACATGCCAATGAGACTTTTTTAAGAGCCTTCGGCTCAGAAGATGAAGAGATGGTGGGCAAGAAGTGTTTTGAGGTCATTTTCAACCAAGAGGATTTTTGTGAAGAAGTATTTGGTCCGCAGATTGATGACACCTTGGACACCCTGGGGACGAGTCGTAAAGAATATTCATTCCAGCGTAATGGAGATGGGGTTTATTGGGAGATCGTCTACAATCCACTAAGAGATGAGCAGGGGAAGTACACGCGGTGTCTAATCAGTATGGCCAACCTTACGCATCGTAAGAAATTGGAACTGGATCTGGATAAATCTCAGAAGAGATACAGTCATCTCTTTCAGGCGGCGCACGAGGGTATTGCACTTTTTGGTCGGCAAGGAGAACTGCTGGAGAGTAATTTGAGCCTCACCCGCCTGCTTGGCTACCATCAGGATGAGTTAGAGCGTATGAAGATCTCTGAACTGGCAGAAAACCTGTCAAAAAAGATTCTATCGGATCATCTGGAAGACCTGGAGATCATGGGTTTTGTCTCCGTGGAGATGGAATTGGGGAAGAAGAATGGTGATGCACTACCTGTTGAGGCGAGTATCACCTGGCAGCCTGAAGAAGAGATATTCCAGATAATGGCCAGAGATATATCCATGAGGAAAAGACTGGAGGAATCCCGAAAGCTTTACTCGGAGAGGCTGGAGCGGGAGGTTGAAAGGCGGACCCAGGAACTGAGGGACTCTCAACAGGAGGCGCTCAGACAAAAAAGATACGCCGAAGGGATCATTTACGGTTCACCCATACCCATGTTTGTCCTGGATCGAGATCATAAAATTACCCATTGGAACAAGGCATGTGAAGAGTTGACCGGTTACAGTGGTGAGAAGATGACGGGAACCGACCATCAATGGATGCCTTTTTACCGTCATAAAAGGCCCCTTCTCGCCGATCTCATCATGGAAGGGGATATTGACACAACCCGTAAACTCTATGAAGAAATGAAGCTGCGCGAATCAGCCAAGATTCATGGAGCCTACGAGGCTGAATCCTATTTCCCGCAACTGGGAGAAGAGGGGAGGCATCTCTATTTCAGCGCCGCCCCCATAGCAGATGATACAGGGGCCATACAGGGTGCTATAGAGACCTTTGTAGACTTCTCTGAGAGGGTAAGAATGACCCGGCAGATACGAAGGCGCGAAGCCTTTGTGCAAAATCTTGTCCAGAACTCCATTGACGGCATCCTTGCCACTGACTTTGAAGGAAAGATCGTGATCTTCAATGGGGCAATTTCTGATATTTTGGGCTATTCACCAGAGGAGATCATAGGAAGAATGCGCTATACACAAATTCTATCTAGAGAGACGACCAAGAACATAAGAAACGCATTTTACACGAACGCCCATGGTCCCAAGGGGAAGATAATCGATATGCAGGTTGATGTTTTGAATAAGGAGGCAGAGCCCATCCCGGTCAGGATCTCAGGGACGCTCCTGTACCAGAAGAGGGAAGAGGTGGGGAGCGTGGTCTTTATCCAGGATCTCAGGGAGATACTGAGACTTCAAAAGGAGAAAGAGCAGGCGGAACGTATGGCAGCCATTGGCCAGACTGTGGCAGGACTGGCCCACTATATCAAAAATATACTCAACGGATTAAAGGGCGGCGCGTATGTGATCAATTCAGCCATGAGGAAAAATGACACAGAACTCATAGGCAGTGGCTGGAGAATGGTGGAGAAGAACATCGACCAGATCACCAATATAGTGATGGACATGCTTGTCTACTCTAAAGAGAGAAAGCCTCAACACCAGGCGGTGGATCCCAACGTGTTGGTCATGGATGTTTTAGAGCTTATGCAAGAGAGGGCGGAGGTATCGGGAGTTTCCCTTGTTCATGAATTAGATTCGGGATTGGGAACCGTGTCCATGGAACGGACGGGCATACACCGTTGCCTATTGAACCTGGTGAGCAACGCCATAGACGCTTGCACCCTGGAAGGGATTATGGAAGGAAATGGTGTTGTGACCGTGAAGACGGATAGGCCAGCAGGATGGGCCGTGAGATTTCAGATTCTTGATAACGGAACAGGCATGAGTGAAGATACGAAGAAGCAGCTATTTGCGGGGTTTTTCAGCACCAAAGGGTACAAAGGAACGGGGCTAGGATTACCTGTAACCCAGAAGATCATCAAAGAACACGGTGGTGAGCTTTCTTATGAATCAGAAGAGGGTAAGGGGACAGCGTTCACCTTGTTGTTACCTGAAAAATAGGCGATGCGGGCGATAGAACTGTGGAACCCAGAGCGAGGGGAATCATAAGTGTCTAAAGTGAGCTAAAGTGAACTAGAGTGCCTAAAGTTAAAACTAAAACATAGAAGTTCTGTCAATCCTTAATTTTAGATCATTCTAGGCATTTTAGGCACTTTAGATCATTTCTCTTTCTCAAATATAATGTCTCGCGTATTTCCTCACATGGTGGCCATCAAGGACGTGAAATTGTCGGATCTTTTTCAGTGTAATCGGAGAGAAGATGCCTATGGGGAGGTAGATGATCTTTTTCCCAAGTCTCGAGGCCATGCTTTGGCACCAGCCTGAAGGTGGTGTGGCCGCCACATAGACCACGTGCTTTTCCAGGCTATAGTCAATGGCGGACATGAGGAGTTTTTCTGGCTTGTTCCTGGCCACATCAAAAAAGGGATCCTTCCATATGTCGTAGACACGCAGCGGGGGATAGGTAAGCATGAACCCACCGTACTGGCATCTGGAAATGCCGGGTCCGTCCATCACCTCTCCTGCGGGCGTGCTGTAAAAGGCCATGTCCGATTCCTGTTCATGCTCCCCAAGCCACGTCACCCTCCAGGGGAAATCCTCTTTACCGTCCTCGTCCGGGAAATCCGGGTCAAAGATAACGACCACCGAACCCACCTTTCCCTTCAGGGGCCTGCTCTCTTGTACATAGATTGGGCCCGTTGGCCATTCCCTGATGGTCTGTCTAATGTCCAGACCATCCTCCATGGAGGTGGTGAAAGGGACGATTCGGCTGTTCTCCTCGGACTTGATTTCCAGGGCTTTCTTCTGGAGATACTGGCCATATCCTTCGACCACAACATCCTCCGGTGGATAGGAACAGATAAAGAGTCCTTGAAAGTCTCTCTTCCATTCTCCCGGGATTTGTTCTCGCTTCTTTTTTCGGATCGGTACGGGAACGAGCCGCCGGCGGAAGGTCTTAAGCCTTCGATGAAATCTTATTCTTTTCTGGTCCAGGAACAGGTCCTCCCCGCTCAGGCGCAACACCGGAAGACCAGGATTCTCGGTCTGCCATGGATAGTCGCTTCCTTTGTCCCAGACTTCATAGGCAAAGTTGTCATCAGCAGCGCCCCTGGCAGCAACGATGAGTTGGTAGAAATTGGGGACGAGGCCGCCGGAGACCAGGGCATAGTTCCTGGCAAATCTGTTCAGAACTCTCACCTGACTTCGGGATAGTTCTTCCTTGCTATTTTTCCAATAATTTTGTCGGGAAGTACTTATCACCTGGTTGTTTGCTTCAAGCCTGTCCAGGGGTTCCCCATCTCTACCAGATCTGGAATTCTCATATTTGGCCGCTAGGAACGGCATCTCGCTCATAATTTCCCTGCTCGAATCCCTGTGAAGGTGAGCAAGTCCCACACCTTTCCTGAGGCGCCGCCCAATCACTTCAGTCTGCGGCTGGGCAAGCACATCAATGAGACCCGGAAGATGGTATAATCCCCCCACAAAGAGGATTCTTTCGCCTTTGCGTGAGAGTTGCTGGAGATGATAGGCCATTGTCTTTTCACGAAGCCGGTCCTCCAAAGAACGAGGGTCATCCCGGTGTTTCCGCAAATAGGCCTGGCAGAATATGAAATGGCCAATTTTTGTGAGGGCGTAAGGATCTGGCATAGGAGAGAGATCTAGGGGATAACCCTCCGTGTCACGGTCTATGAAGTGGATGGGAATACTGTTCTCAAGGGCAAGTCTTACGGCCTCTATCTGTCCATCGGTGGGCTCTAACAACAGGTAGATGAGCGTCCCATTACTTTCCTCATAGTGAACCACTGAAAGATATGGGAGCCTTTTGATTCCCTGAAGGATTTTCTCTCTTAGCGTGGAGGGATATTCAATGGCCACATGATCGGGCCTGAATTCTTCGAACTGCCTCCTGACTTCCCTGGCGAACTCCATTCTGTTGTGGAGAATGGGGACCAGGCGCACGTTCTCCCACTCGATCCTGTCATCCCTCATCCTGGTCATCCAGCATATCCTCAAAATAGAAGGCAGCCGTGGCATCCAAAATCATGGAGGCAGCTTCTCTCATATATTCCAGGGTCCTCTTTTTTCGGGCAGAGGAGGTCAAACGCTCGCCCCTTTCCACAAGTCTTTTCAGGGCATAACGAGCGATATTGATGCCATCCCTTACAGAATAGCGTTCATCTGCCTCATGGGCTGTCTGTAGAAAATCGACCACATAATCCAGGATTTCTTCTTCGGCAAAGGGGAGATTGGCCTTTAGGATCATCAATTCTTCATCACGCTCGGGGAAGTCGATCAGTATCTGAGGTTGGAGTCTGGAGTGGATATACTCGGGAAGCTCAAATGTGCTCGCATCATCATTCATGGTGGTGCAAAGACGGAAGTCTGGGTGGGCCTTGATCTTGATGCCCGCCACAATGGATTCCACGTAACGTCGGTTGTCCATGAGGGGCGCCAACGAGGCCCAGCTCTTTTCACTCATTCTGTTTCCTTCGTCAATCACCGCGATACCACCTTTGATCATGGCAGAAACCACAGGACTCGCCATGTATTTCACCTTTCCTCCTTCGGAAATGACCGGGGTGACGATCAGATCCTCTGGTCTTGTATCCATGGTGGCCTGGAAAAGATAGACGGATCTGTCCAGAGTGCGGCCGGCATGGTAGGCTAATGTGGTCTTTCCCACACCGGGCTTACCCACAAGCCTCGGATTCAGGGGGAGATCTTCATCACCAATCACCAACCAGGCGGCAATAACCTGGGTCACTAATTCTTCCTGCCCTACCCAGACCATAGGGACCTGGTCAGGCTGGGTGAGATGGAGCTCAACCCCTTCTATGGTAAACTTTTCCATCTGTTACCGGCCTCCTTTACGCGCGTTTCCTGTCATAAGTTAAAGTATAATCCTCGCGATATAGGATGGCAAGGCCCTAAATGGAGGGCTTTCGGGTTGTGCAACCTAAAGGATTCGCGTATATTTCATGGACTGGTCGCCACTTTGCCTTGCGCGCCAGTAAGTTAAGTATAACCGTCCACTTATATATGTGTTTGCCGAATTCAGGCATATAGAAGCTTTTAATTCATGCATGGTCTCTGCTTGAAGATAGGATTGTCTTTCGTTCTTTTCGGAATGATTTGGCCCACATTTGGAAATGGGGCTGAATCTGTTCCTGTTTTCGTGAGCATTGTTCCCCAAAAGTACTTTGTGGAGAAGATCGGGGGGGAGTTGATTAAGGTCTCGGTCATGGTAAAACCGGGTACCAGTCCGGCAACGTACGAGCCAAAACCCAATCAGATGGTCACCCTCTCCAAGACCAAGATTTATTATGGGATAGGGGTTCCATTTGAAAAGGTGTGGCTGAAAAAAATCGGTGCTGCAAACCCCAAGATGCTTCTTGTGCACACGGAGAAAGGCATCGAAAAAAGGCGGATGAAAGCCCATTATCACCGAGAAGGAAATCAGAAAATCTCCGAAAAAGGAAGACAGGGAGCTGCTGATGAGCATAAAGGGATCAAGGACCCACACATCTGGCTTTCTCCGCCCCTGGTGAAAGTTCAGGCGCAGAACATCCTAGACGCTCTACTGTTCGTTGACCCTCGAAACGGCGCAATCTACGAAACCAACTATAGAAGATTCATCGTAGAATTGGACGCTCTGGATGCCCACATTAGGGGGATTTTCGCCGGCAAAGGAGAGGGCATGGCGTTTATGGTCTTCCATCCTGCCTGGGGGTACTTTGCCCGAACCTACGGTCTGGAACAGATCGCTGTGGAGATGGAGGGAAAGGAACCAAAGCCCGCTGACCTTAAGCATCTGATCCGTCATGCCAGGGGACGTGGCATCAAGGTGATTTTTGTGCAACCAGAATTCTCAACAAAAAGTGCTGAAGCGATCGCCAAGGCCATCGGTGGAAAGGTGGTCCTTGCGAATCCGCTCGCATTGGACTGGGCCAATAACTTGAAAGAAATAGCCTCAAAGTTCAAGGCCGCCTTGAAGTGACCCTATGGAGCCAATTCACTGGCCGCGGCGAAAACCCTTTCCCTTTTTACAGACTGCACATTTTTTGCAATCCATTCACGAACTTTTTCTCCTGCCGGTTGGGACTGCTTATAGCTCATAAATTCAAGCGGCAAATCAAGGGCATCTGCGACTCTAGTGGCAAGTATCGGCCAGATTTCGCCAATGTCTCCCACGATAGGAAGACTGCCAGGAATTCTCGCAAATCCCGACATCTCCATCCTGAAAGGGATTTTCATCAGCTTGGTCTTGGGAAGTCCCTTATGGACGGCGTCGCTTACCGTCCTGGATTTACGTTCCTGATTCCAGGCCTTTTCCAAATTGGGGTCCAGGTCAATACGAACAATCTTTTTCTCCTCAAGGGAATACGTCCAGCCCCCCTCCCAGTCTGCCCATATCCCGTGGCCCGTGAATCTTTCAAAGGGGCCATCATGGATCTCCTGAGATAGGGCAAGGGCAGATTCCACAATCACATCGGCGCTATCGAGAAGCGTTGCGATTCGGAAGCAGCGCTCTGAAATGGGTATGGAGTCTCCGATGGCTAGACCCACTTCCCCGCCTCCCACCAGTTGAGGGACAGTAACCAGTACAGGAATATTACGCTCTGCACCAGCCCCAATCATCGTGAGCCGATCGGCGCCATAGCCGGCCATCTGTTCAAAAGGGACCCCACACCGCCTTGCCAGGGCAAGGATGTCGCGGGCCAATTTTTCTGTTCGAAGTCCCGTGGGGTAAGCAATGTTTCCGGCAACTTTGATTATCGTGTGTCCTCGGGCTCTGCGCAGCCTGCGGTACAGGGGTATATCGAGCGGGATTTCGCTCTGAAATTCCTCCAGCCTAGCCTTGGAAATCATGCTGACCTCAAAAAAGCCATCCACGGGGAGTTTGTTTCTTTCAAAACCAGAGGCCACACCATCAATGCGTTTCACCTCTTCCAGTGTTCCCGCCATCTCATGGTTGATTACCGCGGAACTGGTCAAGACCCCATCTACAATCCCCTTATGAATCAATTCCGCGATAAGCGTGGTCACTCCCTCATGCAGATTGGGACCGCTTCCCACCACAGCCACCACCTTGCTCCCCTTTTCCTTGGCCTGAACAATCCACTCTGCGGCAAGTTTTAACCTGCTTTTCACTTTCGAAGCGAGGCCCTCGTACATATGTTCAATAGTCGTCCTATCAATTGACATGGATACGCTCCTTTTTGTCTGGATACTGGATGCTGGATACTAGATGCTGGATGTAAGGCCCAAAATCCGGGGTCCAGTATCTAGGATCTGGAGGGCGAAGCCCTCTAAATGAGGTTGGCAACAACCCTTGCGTGCTTTTCTGCGGCGTTCCGATTCCTCAAGACAGCTTCGCGGGCCCGCTCTCCAGAAGTCTTCAAGGCATCGGGGTGATTGAGAAACCATAAGGCCTTTTCTGCCAACATTTCAGGACTTGAAACAGGGATGCCCGCGCCCACCTCCTCCAGCAATGCTTTTGCGTCCAAGAAGTCTTCCATGGAGGGGCCATAAAAGACCACCTTGCCCCAGACCGCTGCTTCAAAAGGATTCTGCCCACCAAGGGGCACAAGGCTGGCTCCGCAAAAAACAATGGTCCCCACACTGTAAAGCTTAAAGAGTTCTCCAAAGGTGTTCATAATGACGACGGGTTTTGTGCGCTGGGTCCCATGGCCGTCCAGATTGCTCCGGAGTTGATATTCAAATCCACGTCTTTCAAGGAGGGATTCGATTTCAGACGTTCTTTCAATATGTCTGGGGGCGATGACCAAGATCATATTGGGGAATTGCTTCAGGATTTTTTCATAAACATCCAGGACCATGCGCTCCTCACCTTCGCGGGTGCTGCCCGCAACAAAGACAGGATTGGAGGGGTCAAGATTCAAGGTTTGTCGCATTTCTGTCTCCATGACAGGATCTGTCTGGGTGGCAAGGAGATCGTATTTGGCGTTACCATTGACCATGATTTTGTGCGGCTCGGCCCCCATCGCTTTAATACGGTCAGCGTCTTCTTTTAAGATCATACTGAAGGCGTCCACATGCCCTAAGATCTCACGAAAGAAAGGCTTCAACTTCAGGTAGCCCCCAATCGATCTCACAGAGATTCTGCCATTGATTAAAGCGGTTCTTATCCCCAATCGCCGAGCTTCAACAATCCATGCTGGCCAGATCTCCGTTTCCAGAAAGGCCAGAACATCAGGTCTTAACCTTGATAGGGCCATCCTTACCGAGAAGATCGTATCTATCGGCGCATACACAATAGGCAACTCTTCTGCAAATGTTTCTCTGGCGAGCTTAATACCATGGTCAGTGGCTGCGGAAAGGATGACCGAACACCCGGGTATGAGCTTTCTGAGAGATTTTACCATGGGGGCTGCCACCTTCACCTCTCCCAGAGATACGGCGTGCAGCCAGATGCGAGGCGATTCTGGAAGGTTTTGGACCCCCATACGAGGAACAAATCCAAGACGTTCTTTTAGACCCTTTCTGTAACGCCTACTCAGCCGTGTATATAACCAGAAGGAGGGAAAACAAGATATGAAAATGCCTGATGTCAGTAGGGTATATGCTGTGTATAGAGGGTTCATTGTTTTTTATAGAGGCTGTCGGAAAACGCCCATCTGCCGTTCGGCAGGCCGTTCGACAAGCTCACGGTCCTGAGCAAG
>CAJIAF010000215.1_pt1 | contig 12223 bp, 11 predicted proteins | sample 9199141 | NCBI WGS metagenome assembly CAJIAF01 (sample SAMEA7708265, study PRJEB35096) | sediment metagenome | biome: marine neritic benthic zone biome [ENVO:01000025]; feature: sediment [ENVO:00002007]; material: shallow marine sediment [ENVO:03000034] sea grass bed [ENVO_01000059] ...
AAACCTAATTGGGCTTGCCTTGACAAAGTCTTACCCGATGCTTAACGTATCCTCAATTGATCGCCACCGATATATAAGCCTTTAGGCGTGTACTGGGCTTTATGGAGAGTGGATCCTTTCCTCTCGGCTATTTCAATGATTCGGGGCACCTAAACCACATTTCAACTCATGATTTCTGAAATTCCATCAGGAAGCCAGGCAGGGTTTTGCCAATTCGTAACCTGATTCAAATTAGGGGTTATTGAAACTGGGGTTATGCGCATGAACACGAAGATAGAGGTAAAGACAGACAAAGATCCTGAGGCAGAAAAGAGCATTCAGGATGAAGGAAGCCCTGCTGAAAAAAGTGAGAAGGCTGACGAAAAACCGTTGGAAAAGATGACAAAGTCAGAGCTTCTGGAAAAGATCAACGAACTTCAGGTGGCATCTGAAAAAAATCATGATCTTTATCTTCGTTCAGAGGCAGAAATTGAGAACATCAAGAAAAGAAACAGAAAAGATAAAGAGGAGTGGGTGAAATACGCCAACGAGACGCTCATCAGAGAGATTTTGCCGGTTATGGATAACCTGGAAATGGCCATATCCCATTCCCAAGAGGAAAACTCGATTCAGGCGCTCAGGGAAGGGGTGGAATTAACCCTAAAAGGATTACGGGACGTGTTGGGAAAATCTGGCTTAGAAGAGGTCAAAGCTGAAGGCGAACCCTTTGATCCCAATTTTCATCACGCGGTTTCCGAACAGGTGGACGAAAACGTGGAATCGGGGATCATCCTTCAGGAACTTCAAAGGGGGTATATGCTTAAAAAGCGGTTGATCCGACCCGCCATGGTGATTGTGAGCAAAGGCGGTCTTGATGGGACTGCAGACGATAACGAGGGTTAAGATTAAGATTTTTTGGAGAGACGAGAAAATATATGGTTAGATTGAGGAGGTTAAGATGGGCAAAATAATAGGCATTGATCTGGGAACAACCAATTCCTGTGTCGCGGTGATGGAAGGGGGAGATCCTGTTGTCATCGCCAACCAGGAAGGCAGTCGCACGACGCCTTCCATGGTCGCCTTTAACGACAAGGGGGAAAGGCTGGTGGGTCAGATAGCCAAGAGGCAGGCCATTACCAACCCGGATAATACGATTTTCGCGGTCAAGAGGCTCATAGGGCGCAAGTATGAATCTGCAGAAGTTCAAAGCGATGTTAAGGTGCTCCCCTATAAGATCTCAAAGGCTCCCAATGGGGACGCACAGGTCCAGGTTAGGGGTAAGGATTATAGCCCTGCTGAGATCTCTTCCATGATTCTTCAAAAGATGAGGAAGACGGCAGAGGATTATCTGGGGGAGAAGGTGGATGAGGCGGTTGTCACGGTACCTGCCTATTTTAATGACTCTCAGAGGCAGGCCACTAAAGATGCAGGACGTATTGCGGGTTTAAAGGTGGAAAGGATCATTAATGAGCCCACCGCTGCATCACTTGCCTACGGCCTGGATAAGAAGGGGGACAGAAAGATTGCTGTCTTCGACCTGGGCGGCGGCACTTTTGACATTTCCATAATGGAGATTGGCGAGGGAGTCTTTGAAGTCAAGTCCACCAATGGAAATACGCACCTAGGAGGGGAAGACTTTGATCTTCGCATTGTTGAGTATCTGGCAGATGAATTCAAAAAGGACCAGGGGATCGATCTCCGCAATGACAAGATGGCCCTTCAGAGACTGAAGGAGGCCGCAGAAAAGGCGAAGATGGAGCTATCCAGTTCCCAAGAGACGGATATCAATTTGCCTTTTGTCACTGCAGACGCCAGTGGCCCCAAACACCTCAACATCAAATTGACCAGGGCCAAGTTGGAGGCCATGGTCGATGACCTGATTGAAAATGTGGTGAAACCGTGCAACACAGCCCTCAAAGACGCTGGGATGAAACAGAGCGACGTTGATGAGGTCATCCTTGTGGGGGGAATGACCAGAATGCCGAAGGTGCAGGCCAAGGTCCAAGAGATATTTGGCAGGGAACCAAGCAAAGGCGTAAACCCGGACGAGGTGGTGGCTATTGGTGCTGGCATTCAGGGCGGCGTTCTGAAGGGTGAGGTAAAGGATGTGTTGCTTCTGGATGTGACCCCCCTCTCCCTTGGTATCGAAACCCTCGGCGGTGTTGCCACCAGGCTCATTGAAAAGAACACAACCATACCCACGAAGAAGAGTCAGATCTTTTCCACGGCTGCGGACAACCAGCCCGCTGTAGAAATCCATGTGCTTCAGGGTGAACGTGAAATGGCCGCCTACAACAAGACCCTTGGCCGATTCCAACTCGTTGGAATTCCACCCGCGCCCAGGGGTATACCCCAGATAGAGGTTAGCTTTGATATTGACGCCAACGGCATTGTACATGTCTCAGCCAAAGATTTGGGAACAGGAAAGGAACAATCCATCAAGATAACCGCCTCCAGTGGCCTTTCCGAGGAAGAGATTGAAAACCTCATCAAGGACGCAGAACTTCACGCAGAGGAAGACAAGCAAAAGCGGGAGCTGGTGGATGCCCGGAATATGGCAGATTCCTTGATCTATTCCACAGAAAAGTCTATAAAGGAGATTGGGGATAAGTTGGATGAATCCACAAAGGAGGACATCAACAGGGCCATTGAAAACCTGAAAAAGGCGATGGAAGGGGAAGACACTGAAGAGATCAAGCGCCTCGCCGACGAGTTGACTCAGGCATCCCACAAGCTGGCAGAGACCATGTATGCGAAGGCGGCTGAGCAACAGGCCCAAGCCGGGGCGGGTGGAGCCGAATCCGCTGCGGAGGCGTCGAAAGATGAAGATGTGGTTGATGCAGATTTCGAGGAAGTGAATAAGTGAAATCCAGATTTCAATTAGCAAATATGGCTATCACCGTTGTCCTGACGGCGATAGCCTTTTTTTTGGCGGGTTGCCCCCCAAAACCTCCAGTGGGCGTTCGGCCTGAAAGGCCGGCCGTACTGGATGATTTTGATCGGGCTGAACAGGCGTTCAAGACAGGTAATTACGATGAGGCCATTGAAAAATATGAGCTCTATCTAAAAGAGCATCCAAAGGGGGACAAACCCCGACAGGCCCTGTACCGATTGGCCACCATTTATTACGTGAAGCATGCGTATGAAAAGGCCCTTTCCTTCTATGAAAGAGTCGCTGAGTCGTATCCTGCCCATAAAGACTTCCCTATCGTAAAGTATGATATAGCGAACACCTATTATCGTCTTGGCGCCTATGAGCAATCCAGGGATTTGGCCCAGGAATGGCTCAAGAGGTATCCCACGAATCCAATCAAAGGGGAGGCTCTGCTCCTTCTCGGGAAGAGCTTTAAGGCACTTGGATATAATCTCAAAGCCTTCTATTGGTTGCTTAAGGCGAGTGAAGCAGCAAAGGATTCACCAGAGCTCATGAGCGACGTGGTTGATCGAATCATCGGGCTTATAAGAGAAAGCCCGATGGAGGATTTGCAGGCAATGACAGAGTCTGCGGCGGGAACTGACTATCTACCCCATATCTACTACCAGATGGCAACCATCTATCTGGAAGGCAACCAATTGGACGATGCCAAGTCAACGGCAATGGTTCTTGTCCGTTCAACACCAGATCAATATTGGGTCTCCATTGGGCGTCATATTCTTGAACGAATAGAGGAAGAACTTTCCGTCAGAATGGGCGTTGTTGGGTGTCTACTGCCTTTGAGCGGTCCTTTTGCCATCTACGGTCAGGAAATCTTGAACGGTATCCAATTGGGGATGGGGATAGGGACCGAATCGGAAGGGTATCCGGGCTTGGAATTGGTGATCAAGGATACCGGGGGGGAAACAGAAAATGCGGTCTTGGCCGTGGAAGAACTGGCCAGGGAAGAGAAGGTCATGGCCATTATCGGCCCCTTGGTTAGCTCCCCCACCCTGGCCGCTGCAAAAAGGGCCCAGGAACTGGGCGTTCCCATCATTACCCTGACCCAGAAGGAGGGGGTTACTGATGAGGGGGACATGGTGTTTCGCAATTTCCTGACCCCTTCAAAGGAGATGCAAAGTATCTTAGAGAAAGCGGTGAATGACTTGGGACTGAAACGTTTTGCCGTCCTTTACCCAGACAACCCTTACGGTCGCTATTTCATGAATCTTTTCTGGGATCAGGCAGAAGAGCTTGGCGGAACAATCAGGGCTGTGGAGTCATACAAGCCCGAGGAGACTGATTTTGCCGTTCAAATCAAGAAGATGGTGGGACTCTATTATCCTAGACCGGCATTGGTGGTGCAAACCTATATGCAAATGAAAGGCGCGGAATGGGAAAATGAGATGGAGGAGAAACAACCCTCAGATGAAGAACCAGAGCCCATTGTCGACTTTGACGCCGTTTTTCTCCCGGGTAACCCGGAGCAGGTTGCCCTCGTTGCCCCCCAGTTCCCCTTTTATAACATCTTCGATGTTCTGTTGCTGGGAACCAGCCTCTGGCAATCCCCTGAACTCATTAAAACGACAGGAGATTATCTACAAGGCGCCCTATTCCCATCTGGCTTCTATACAAAGAGTAATGCCAGCGGAGTCAGAGACTTTGTGGCACTATACGAAGAGAATTTTGAATCAGAGCCGGGACTGCTGGCTGCCAGTGGATATGATACGATCAAGTTCGTTAAAAACGTCATGGGTGACGGCTTGATTAGAACAAGGAGAGACTTCCAATATAGATTAGCACACCACGAGAGTTTCTATGGTATCACTGGGAAAATATCTTTCGATGAACAAGGAGAAGTGGAAAAGACTCCCCTCCTATTGACCGTTTCTGGAAAACGTTTCAAGGAAACGTCCCCTGCATCAAGTACGGGGTTCTCGCAATGACCATGTAGAAACTTTTCAACGGTCTAAAGCCCCCTTTATGGCATGCCCTATCCCTCTACGACTTCGTCCGTCGTCTCCTCTTCTATGTCTTTTTTCTTTCTCGCCATCCTGGCAACTATAATCCCCACCTCATAAAGAAGAATCAGTGGACCGGCCATCATCAATTGGGTAATGACGTCGGGTGGCGTCAATATGGCAGCCATCACAAAGGTCATCAGCAATGCATATTTACGTTTCTTCTTCAGTAACTCAGGCGTGACAATCCCCATCTTTGAGAGGAAGAAGGCCACCACAGGGAGTTCAAACACGATCCCAAAGGCAAACAGGAGTTTTATGGCGAAAGAGAAGTATTGCTTCACAGAGGGAAGTGCTTGGATATATTCATTGGCAAATCCCAAAAAGAACTTGAAACCAAAGGGAAAGACGACGAAGTAGCCAAACAGTGAGCCTCCCACAAAAAGAATGGTGGAAAAAACCACAAAGGGAATGACATACTTCTTCTCTTTCTGGTAGAGACCAGGGGCAATGAACAACCAGAGCTGATGGAATATTACTGGTGAGGTCAATAAAATACCGGAAATGACGGCGGTCTTGAGATAGGTGAGAAACATCTCGGGCAGATTGGTGAAGATGAGCCTATCTCCCTCCGGCATGATCCGCGTCAGTGGTGTAACTAATATCTGGAACAGCCTTTCAGCGAAAATATAGGAGATGACAAAGCCGACCCCCACAGCGATTGCGCAGGTAATGAGCCTTTTTCTCAATTCCTCAAGGTGGCTTAAAAAGGGCTGTTTTTCCTCATCGTTCATCCTTTTTGTTCTCCTCAGGGGTGGCTTCTTCCTCTACCCGCGCTGATGGTTCGGCTTCCTCCTTGCTTTTCTCATAGTCTGCAAGGGCTTCATCAAAGTCCTTATATTTTGCCCCTTCCTCTTCTTGTTCTTCTAACTCTGGAAGGTCTATCGGCTCATCCAGACCGCTTACGGAGTCCACCAAATCCTTTTTCACTTCCTGAATATCCTCATCCAGATCCAGACTATTCTTGATCTCCTGGGTGGCTTTTCTGAATTCCGCCATCCCCTTACCAAGTGCCTTGGCCAAATCTGGCAATTTGCTCGGACCAATGACAATCAGGGCTATGACCATGATAATAATCAATTCTGGCAGTCCAATGCCAAACATTAGAACCTCCTAAGATTAACGGGGAGAAATGTAACAATTTGGATTTCGGATTTCGGATTGCGGAATTCTGAAAAGAAATGTCCTACCCTATTCAGATTCCCCATTCCGATTTCGCCATTCCAATTTCCCTTTCTACTCTGTTACTCCAGGTCTAAAGGTCGATCATCATCGCCGTCTCATCGCAATCTGGAAATTTCGGGCATTTCAAGCAATCGCCCCATATCTTATGGGGAAGAACAGACTTTTCCACCTCTTTAAAGCCCATCTTGGAGAAGAAGCCTGGGACATAAGAGAGGGTGAAAACCTTTTTTACCCCCAAGGAACGGGCCTCTTGGAGACATGTCTCCACCAATAGAGCGCCCAAGCCCTTTCCCTGTTCGTCTTTGGCAATAGCCAGCGACCGAATTTCTGCCAAATCCTCCCAGCATATACCTAGCGCCGAAACGCCGATGACCCCGTTCTGCCTACCTTTCTCTTCTACAACAAAATAATCCCTCAAGTGGTCGTACAACTCGCTTAGAGACCTGGGCAGCAGAAGGCCCTGATCTGCATAATAGCTCAGTAGACCATGTATGGATTTAACGTCCTTTATAACGGCCTTCCTTATCATAACCTCACTCTATCCTGGAAACAAAACCTTTCATTCCCGCTTCCTTCCTCAGTTTGCTGGCGTAATCCTCCGCCGTCTTTCTGCTGGGAAACTTTCCACACCTCACCCTGTAATAGGTCTTGCCTTTCACCTTTGCCTCATAGAAATAGGCTGGGTATCCGCGCTGTACTAAATCACTGATAAACTTCTGAGCTTTGTTTTTGTCATCCAAGGAAGCGAGTTGGACTGTATATTTTCCCTTAGGCGCCGGCGGCTGCCTTGTAGGGGTAATTTGCTTTGAAGAATTGGTCCTCTTGGCATTAGTATTTTTTCTGACCCTTTTCTTGGCGTTTTTTGGCGGCGCCGTTTCCTTCGGGGGCTCCACCTTCTTGCGGGAGAGGTTATCGTAGAAGGCCAGTTTGGGCTCAGAATCGGACTTCTTAGGAGGGTCCAACTCCTGCTGTGGTCTCTCCCTGCTCACCTTCTGCTGCAATACGCCTATCTGATCTTTTAGCTCAGATAGGGCTGTGACTGCACCGGGTAGAAACCCGCGCCCCACAAGGATTCCCAATACAAATATCCAGGCCAGAACAAAAAAGAGACATCCCCCCCACAAGAAAATGGACAGGGGCGTAAGCTCGATTTGATATTTCTTAGATCTCTTCTTGGATCTCGATCTTTTCTTGGCCATTGGTTTGTCAGTCTAATCTACATCCTTTCTGGAGCGCTGATACCGAGCAAATTCAGTCCATTATACAATACAATCCGTACCGCTTCAGCCAGAAAAAGCCTTGCCTGACTCAGGGCCATATCCTTGCCGACAATGCGATGTTCAGGGTTCTTCGTCCCCAGGTTAAAGTATCTATGAAAAGAAGAAGCGAGCTCCGTGAGATAGTAGGTCAAACGATGCGGTTCGAAAGTCTTGCATATATCCTCCAAGAGGGATGGGAATTCGGCCATGAACCGAACAAGCACCATCTCTTCGCTCAGGGTTAACCGACCCAGGACCTGATCCGGTTTCTTGGGGAGTGAGATGCCCTCTGAATCCGCTTTCCTAAAAATGCTACAGATTCTTGCATGGGCGTATTGGACGTAATAGACAGGGTTTTCACTGTCATGCTTTTTTACAAGGTCTATATCAAAATCAAGGGGTGAATCATGGTTCTTGGTAAGAAAAACAAAACGCACTGCATCCACACCAACTTCCTCCACAAGCTCCTTGAGGGTGACATAATGTCCTGCCCTCTTGGACATCTTTATCTCCTCTCCCCCTTTCCAAAGCTTGACCAATTGGATGAGCAAGACCGAAAGCCAATCCTCATTCAAGCCGTTCGCCTTCAAAGCCGGCTTGATCCTCTGCACATAGCCATGGTGGTCCGCCCCCCAGATGTTGATAGCCTTTGAAAAATCCCTTTTAAACTTGTCCAGGTGATAGGCAATGTCTGAGGCAAAATAGGTATAATCGCCATCGTTTTTTCTCACGACTCGATCCTTGTCATCCCCAAGGGCCATGGTCTTTATCCATAGTGCCCCGTCCTTTTCATAGAGCTGCCCCTTTTGTCTGATCGTTTCCAGGGATTCATCAAGCAGACCAGAGGCGTAAAGATCACTTTCGCTGTACCAGACATCAAAACCGGACCGAAAATCAGCAAGATCCCTTTTGATCTCCTCCAGCATCTTCTCTTTGCCCCGCTCTGCGCAGTGGGCTACGGCCTCATCCTGTTTCATTTTTCCCAGATCAATTTCGCCCCCCACTTCATTGGCCAAATCTAGGATGTATTCGCCATGATAGCCGTTCTCTGGGAATGGATAATCAGGATCAGACATCTGTTTCCAGCGGCTGTAAATGGACTCTCCCAGGAGCCTCATCTGCTGCCCTGTATCGTTGATATAAAATTCCCTAACCACTTCATAACCAGAGTAGGTGAGAATCCTACAAAGGGTATCGCCTAATGCGGCCCCACGTCCGTGCCCCAAGTGGAGAGGGCCGGTGGGATTGGCACTCACATATTCCGCCAGTATCCTCTCACCCTTTCCCAGGTCACTCCGGCCGTAATTCCTACCCATTGCGATTATCTTGGCCAGGAATTTCTGCCATTGCTCTGTCCTAATAATGAAGTTTATAAATCCGGGGCCTGCTGTTTCCACTTTTTCAAGGAGATGCCCATCATCCTCAAGGTGTTCTACGATTATGCCGGCTATTTCAATGGGCTTTCGTTTCTGGGATGAGGCCAGGGCTAGGGGGAGATTCGTGGCAAAATGACCGTGGTCTGGGTTGTTGGGGACCTCTATGACATAGTCGGGCAGAGGCGTTTCGCGAAGTTTCTCTTTTTCAAAGCATCGCTGAATCGTCGTTTTTATAATATTGTCTAAGGCCCTCTTCATCCCACGTATTCCTTCCTGTTTCCCACACCTATGGAACAGAAGATCTCGTAGGAGATGGTTTGCGTCCAACGGGCCACATCATCCCCCGTTATGGTCTCCTCTCCTTGTGTGCCCAAAAAGACCACTTCGCTCCCGGGCACAACATCTTTTAGTCCGCTCACATCACACATGACCATGTTCATGCAAACCGTACCCACAATATCTACTTTCTTGCCCTGAATCAGGACCTTTCCCCTGTTTGACATGCTCCTGGGCAGACCATCCCCGTAACCTGCTGAAAGGACAGCTATTTTTTGTGCTCCCTTTGTATAATAGGTCCGGCCATAGCTCACCGGTGTATTATCAGGCAAATCCCTAATTCGGATGACCCCTCCCTTGAAATTCATGACGGGTTTCAGGGGCACTGACCTTTTGAAGCCTGGAGAGGGGAGCCCCCCGTACAGCATTATGCCCGGCCTTACCAGACTAAAATGGGCCTCTTTGTGGGCAATTGTGCCAGCGCTGTTGGCCAAATTGTTCAGGGGGAGTTCAAATCCCATGCTACGGCCAATGTCAATGGCCTTTTGGAAATTCTCTATCTGAATTTCAGTAAAGTTGCTTTCAGGTTCGTCCGCTGAAGAAAGGTGGGAAGCCAGGGCCTCCACGTGGAGTTCCTTGAACCCTGCCATCTTTTTCATAAACGGCCCCAAGTCCGACAGGTCAATTCCGAGCCTACCCATCCCTGTATCCACATTTACCTGGACGTGAATCCCCTTCCCTTTTCTGACACTCTCCTTTGCCAGCAATTCAGCCATCTCCAGGTCGAAAAGCACCGGAGTTAGGTCTTTTTCCACTGCCTCCCTGGCTTCATCCTTTGTCCGAACACCGCACAGGAGGGCTATTGGCAGTCTTATGCCACTGTTTCTCAGTTCCAAGGCTTCATAGAGGTGTGCCACCCCCAGATAGTCAACCCCATTGCTTTCAAGGGCCTTGGACACCGGTATCAAGCCATGGCCATAGGCATCTGATTTGACAACGCCCATGATCCTCGTTTCTGGAGCGAGGAGCTTCCTGACCTGATTCAGGTTATGTTCAAGCGCAGATAGATCAATGACTATGCTGTTTGGCGAATGGATCATGACATCGACTCAGATTTACAAATGGGTAAAAGCTATCTGATATTGGCGCATATATCAAGCACTATGTAACCTCACTCCTCCACCGCCCATATCTTGTATCTTTACTGGAATCAGTGGGTTGTTGCGAATTACTGATTACCGGGCAAGCTATCAAAAGCGAATTGAGCGCGGCGAAGCCGAGGACCCACCTACTGGATGGGGAGACCAAGCGTATCGCGGACAAGTTCCCTCTCAGCGGGGAGATAATGCCTTGATGGTGAATCAACGGAACCTGCAATGGCTTTGGTTGACACACTAATCGGTTGAAACTATTATAAATCGGCAATATTCAAATCTAGTCAGGGAATGTGAATTAAATGAAGTTACTACTTTGTTTGATAGGATTGGTCCTCATTGTGGAAGGCCTTCCCTATTTTGCCTCTCCAAACAAGATGAAGAAATGGATGGAAAAGGTGCAAGAGATTCCGGATCATCGTTTGAGAGTCATGGGTTTTGCCGCCATGTGTGTAGGACTGATCATGGCCTATTTGTTCAGATAACAAATGGTTTGACTTTATAGGTTATTTTGTTTAACTTACGCCACTTAAAACCAAATCCATTCGCTGCGCTCAGTCTTGGAATATTGGAATAATGGATTGGTGGAATAATGGGCCAAAGGAATAAAAACCTCTTAGAATACTCTTTTCTCTCTTTGCTGGTCACTATTCCGTTATTCCATCCTTGCATCCTTCCATAAAGACGGCAGAGAACTCTTACAACAAAATTTGCCAAAAGCTCAGTGAAGCTTCGAATTGCCAAGACCCACTGTTCCATGTACAACCTTGAGGATTACAACTATGACCTACCGGAAGAACTGATTGCACAGGTTCCCACCACGAGCCGCGACAGATCTCGTCTCCTTTTGGTGGAACGCTCTAAGAAGTCGTTTTCCGACCATCATTTCTTCGACCTTCCCAGGTTGTTGCACCCTGGAGACCTCCTGGTTGTGAATAATACCAAAGTTGTCCCTTCCAGGCTTTTCGGCCATAAGGAGAGTGGCGGGCAGATCGAGATACTGGTTCTGGGACACTCCAATTCGGATGATATAACATCTAATACGAGATGGTGCCTGTTGAGGTCATCCAAGCGCCCCAAAAGAGGGAGCAAGCTGCTCTTTGAAAACAACATCTCTGGCACGGTAAAAGATCTCGGAGATGGTGGCCTGGTAGAGATCGACTTTCACGGTATCACATCAATCGACTCCCTGCTTCAAGAGAAGGGCCATATGCCCCTACCTCCTTACATAAAGAGAGAGAGGGGTGATTTTCACGCCTCCACGGATAGGGAGAGGTACCAGACTGTTTTCGCGCTCAAGCCCGGCGCTGTAGCGGCACCCACGGCAGGTCTGCATTTCAGCAAGGGACTGATTGGGCAGTTAAACCAAGCAGGGTACGATTTGGTGCATGTGACCCTGCATGTGGGACATGGAACCTTCCGTCCTGTAAAGAAAGTGGACATAAGAGAACACAGGCTCGGAGAAGAGGCATACACCATTGACCCTGATGCTTCCAGAGCCATAAACATGGCTAAAAGGGATGGAAGACGCGTAATAGCGGTGGGGACCACGGTTGTGAGAGCGTTGGAAACTGTTGCGGGGAGCAACGGTGAGATTACCCCCGGAAGAGGGAAGACAGATCTTGTCATCACCCCCGGGTACACATTCAAGGTGGTGGATGGCCTGGTTACAAACTTTCATTTGCCCAAGTCATCCCTGCTCTTCCTAGTCTCAGCCTTTGGGGGTTTAGACTTGATCAAAAACGCATACGGGTGGGCCATCGAGAAAAGATACCGATTCTATAGTTATGGGGACGCCATGTTGATTACTTGAGTTAAGATGCGCAAACCTGTGACCTGGGAAGCCCCATTTGGGACAAAACCTCTAGGCTATAAAACGAGCGTCCGTTGTCTGTTGTTAGTAGTCCGTTGCAGGTCTTTTACTACGGACAACTGACCACGGACAACTGACAAAAAATATTTTGCGATTTAAGGTTCTCAAGAAATCTCCGACGAGCAAGGCCAGGTTGGCGGAAATCAGGACTCCCCATGGGCAATTTGAGACCCCGGTGTTTATGCC
>CAJIAF010000021.1_pt1 | contig 11786 bp, 6 predicted proteins | sample 9199141 | NCBI WGS metagenome assembly CAJIAF01 (sample SAMEA7708265, study PRJEB35096) | sediment metagenome | biome: marine neritic benthic zone biome [ENVO:01000025]; feature: sediment [ENVO:00002007]; material: shallow marine sediment [ENVO:03000034] sea grass bed [ENVO_01000059] ...
ATTACATTGAAAAAGCGGAGAAGCTAAAAAGCCGTATAAAAGGGGCTATGACTTATCCGTTAGTGGTTGTAGCTATTGCGATTATAGTTATCGCCGTCATCCTCATTTTTGTCATACCTGTCTTCGAAGACATGTTCGCCGGTTTTGGAGCGGCCCTTCCCGCGCCCACCCAGTTGGTGGTTACCATGAGTCGGTTTATAAAAGGGAACTTTCATTTCATTATCATCGGTTTGGCCGTTGCTATTGTCGCCCTGAGGCAATACAGGAATTCCAAGCAGGGAAGAAAGTCGACGGACGGTCTTCTTTTGAAGGTGCCCATATTTGGGGAACTGCTCAGGAAAGTGGCTGTTGCAAGATTCACGCGAACCCTCGGCACGATGATCCAGAGCGGTGTGCCCATATTGGATTCCCTGGAAATTGTTGCAAAGACGTCGGGGAATGTCATTCTTGAGGAGATTATCTATGAAGTGAGGGGCAGCATTGCAGAAGGCCAGACTATTGCAGAGCCCCTATCGGAAACAGATATTTTCCCTGGCATGGTGGTGCAGATGATCTCCGTGGGGGAGGCCACTGGTGCCCTTGATACGATGCTGGGAAAGATTGCCGACTTCTACGACGATGAAGTGGATGCAGCAGTAGAGGCACTGACCTCCATGCTAGAACCCCTACTTATGCTCTTCCTCGGTGGGTCTATAGGTGGATTGGTTATAGCCATGTACTTGCCCATCTTCCAGATGGCCGCAGCTATGGGATAACCTTATGTCAGTATGATCAATCGGGCCCCCAAAATTTCCCAGTCAGAGCTCTCTGGCCGCCTTCAAAAACTGATGTTTTTGAGGGTACTCTTCGTCTCTTTTCTCTTGGGTGCATCCTTCTTTCTCCAGGTAAAAGAGACAAAGACCTATTTTGGGGATATCCAGACCTTTCATTACCTCCTTATTGTTGCCATCTATTTCCTCACCTTTATCTACATTATCCTTTTAAAATATCAGAAAAATTTATCTAGGCTCGCCTATTCTCAACTCCTCGTGGACACGTTTCTCATTACTGCCATCATCTATGCGACCGGCGGCATAGAGAGCATATTTTCTTTCCTCTATATCCTGACCATTATCAATGCCAGCATCATGCTTTATAGAAAGGGGGGCATGATCGTTGCCTCCAGTAGCAGTATCCTTTATGGTCTCTTGCTGGATCTACACTATTTTGATGTGATCGAGCCTTTTGGAAGTCGCTTGGCACTCTATCCTGCTGAAGATAAGAGGTTCTATATCTTTTATATGATCGTCGTGAATGTGGCTGCATTCTATCTTGTGGCATTTCTCAGCAGTTTTCTCTCTGAACAGGCTCGAAAAAGCCGAGTCGAACTCAGAGCCAAGCAGGATGATCTTATCAAATTAGAGGCCCTGAATGAGAGGATCATTAGAAGTATCAAGTCAGGCCTGATCACGTTGGATGATCAGAACAGAATTATCCTTTTCAACCCAGCTGCGGAGGATATTTTTGCCATTAATTCGAACCAGGCCATAGGTAGGAAGATGACGGAGATTGTCCCTCCTCTGGATGAGTACTTGGGCGATGGAAGAGGTCCGCAGGGTGGATCGAGTAAAAAAGCCCATCAATTCATTGATCTCCCCTATTTGAGAGAGGACGGAGAGAGAATATTTCTCCGCTTTTCCCTCTCCCCCCTCAGGCTTACAGACGGCGACCAGAAAGGCCAGATCCTGTTCTTTCAAGATATGACTGAGGTGAAATTGATAGAAGAGGAAATGAAAAAGGTGGAGGGTCTTGCCCTCATCGGGGAACTGGCAGCAGGGATAGCACACGAGATTAGAAATCCCATGGCATCCATCAGCGGTTCTATTCAGATGCTCAAGGAAAGTCTGGATAAAGACGACGTGAACAGTCGGCTCATGGACATCATGTTGAGAGAGGTAAACAGGCTGAACCACTTGGTAAACGACTTTCTCCTTTTTGCAAGACCCAAGCCCTTGAACTTGCAAGAGTTTGACCTCAGCCAGCTGACCATTGAATCCCTCGAACTCTTTAAGAACAGCGGAAATTGGACGGATCAACTGCGGGTGGAGACGGATTTCAAGCAGGATATCAAGTTGGAATCCGATCCGGAGCAGATAAAACAGGTCCTGTGGAATCTCTTTCTCAATGCCAGTGAGGCCATGCCAAATGGGGGGTTTGTTCGAGTCAGTGCCCACATGGTGGAGAGCGACGACTCCTCTGAGCCAGGACAGAAAATGGTAAAAATCATTGTCAGGGATTCTGGTCAGGGATTCACCAAGAATGCCGCCACCCATCTCTTTACCCCATTCTTTACCACTAAGGAAGGCGGATCGGGCTTAGGTCTCGCCACGGTGAAACGAATCGTGGAGGGGCTCAAGGGAAAGGTACATGGGGAAAACCACCCAGACGGAGGGGCCCAGATTACCATTCTCCTCCATCCCTCCCCTTCTTTATCTATGTAAAAGCATTCTGATGCCCTGAGCATTCTCCCATCAAGACTCAGATTTGGCCAGATTTCTATTGGCTGCATTTTCCACACAGAGTCATCCCCGTTCCATCCCAATTATTAGTGATTAGTTCTTGACCTCATTGTGTTTTTCGGGTCTGTTATGTTAAGATCTAAATTTTATTCACTCTTTTGAGGATAGCCCCATGTCCATACTGGATCAGGTATGGTTTTCACATATCAGACGGCCAAGCCGTTACCTGGGAAATGAGATCAATGCCATCCGCAAAGATCCGGCCTCCACGGAGGTTTCCATCCTACTCGCCTTTCCCGACGTGTATGAGGTGGGGATGTCTCACCTTGGATTGAAGATCCTTTATCATATCTTAAACAGTTACGACTGGCTGGCCGCTGAAAGGGTTTTTTCCCCGTGGGTAGATCTGGAAAAAGAATTGAGGGATAGGGATATATCCCTGCATTCATTGGAATCTGGTAGACCACTCTCAGACTTTGACATATTGGGCTTCAGCCTCCAACATGAACTCTGCTTCACCAATGTCCTCAGCATGCTCCACCTTTCCAAGATTCCTTTCCTCTCAGAGCAAAGGGTTCATATGCGCCCGCTCATCGTAGGGGGGGGGCCAGCTTGTTTCAACCCTGAGCCTGTGGCGACCTTGTTCGATGCCTTCGTGATCGGGGACGGTGAAGAGGCAACCCTGAAGATTTGCGAAACGGTCAGGGATGCAAAAAGAAATAGGCGAACAAGCAAACAAGACCTCCTGCACGAACTGTCAAGCATCAAGGGGGTATACGTGCCCTCTTTTTTCAAAGCGCATTATGAGACTGATGGGACCATTCGTTGCATTGAACCGTTAAAAGAGACCTATGAGAAAGTGGAAAAAGCCATTGTCCCCGATATGAGCCAGTCTCCCTTCCCATGCCGTCAGGTCGTGCCTTTCACTGAGCTGGTACACGATAGACTGGCCATAGAAATCTCTCGTGGCTGCACCAGGGGATGTCGTTTTTGTCAGGCGGGCATGATCTATCGTCCCACAAGAGAGCGGAATCCCGAATGGGTTATCCAGAACGTGGCAGAGGCGCTCCAACTCACCGGCTTTGAGGAGATATCATTGCTCTCCTTGAGCTCTGGGGACTATTGCTCAATTGGTCAACTTCTCAAGGAACTCATGGATCGACAGTCAGAAAAGAAAGTCGCGATCAGTCTCCCCTCCCTTCGGGTTGAGAGCATGGACCCAGGATGGTTCGAACAGATTAAGAGGGTCAGGAAAACGGGATTTACGCTGGCTCCGGAGGCGGGTAGTGACAGGTTGAGAGAGGTCATTAACAAGCCATTGACCAACATGGACATTTTGAACATGGCCCGGGAAGTTTACGGGGCTGGCTGGAATTTAATCAAACTCTACTTTATGATCGGTCTTCCCACTGAGCAACATGAGGACCTGGAGGCGATCATCCACCTGGCAGAGGCAGTAACCCGCTTTGCAAAAGGTAGAGGGAAAAAGGCCAAACTCAACGTGAGTGTGGCCACCTTTGTGCCCAAATCCCATACGCCTTTTGTCTGGTTACCCCAACTGCCTTTTGAGGAAAGTCAGAGACGCATCCAATTTATCCAGAGCGCCCTGAGGGGGAAGCGTGTGCGGGTGAAATGGAATCAACCAGAACTGAGTTGGCTTGAGGGTGTCTTCTCACGGGGTGACCGTAGATTAACAGAGGCGCTCATGGAGGCCTGGCGACTGGGGGCCAGATTTGATGCCTGGGGAGAGCATTTTCGTATGGATTTATGGAAAGAAGCCTTCAGGAGGTCAGGGCTGAACCCTGAATTTTACCTCTACCGCTCAAGATCTACGGAAGAAATCTTCCCTTGGGATCACATCAAATCACGTGTCAAGAAGGGTTATCTTAAGAGGGAGTGGAGAAAGGCCTTGCAAGGAAAGATTACGCCCGACTGTCGGGAAAGATGTCTTGACTGCGGTGTATGTGACCACAAAAAGATCGATCCCATTCTTTTCAAGGATTGGACGCCCCCACTCAGGGCAGAAAAGCGCATGACAGACCGCAGGCCCCATGAGGCCAGAACATACAGGATGACCTTCTCAAAGACCGAGCATGCCAGATACCTCAGTCACCTGGAACTACTCCGTCTCTTTATCAGGGCCTTTAAAAGGGCCGGTCTGAATCTCATTTACTCCAAAGGTTTTCACCCTTTGCCCAAGCTCTCATTTGCATCAGCCCTGCCGGTGGGAACCGAAAGTATTCATGAAACCGTCGATTTTGAATTGTATGAAACCATGTCCATTTCTTCGGTAAAAGAAGAAATAAGCCGACAACTTCCCAGCGGAATCAGGGTAATCTATGTGGAAGATATCACCACCCAGAAAAAGGTTTCCTGCACAGAGGAGAGCCATTTTCGCATAACCTTGAACGGGTTACAAATACGAGTGACGGATCTGGAAGCATTTTTGCATTCGAAATATTTCCCCATAGCGAAAACCCGAAAGGGGAGGAAACAGATAATCAATGCCAGATCCATGGTCAAATCCATGGGCTTCCTTCCGCCCAATAGCATAGATTTGGTGATTTCCCATAATTCTGGACCCCAGTTGAAGCCAGCAGATATTATCAAGGGCGTATTTCATCTAAGCGAAGATGAGACCTCAAAAATAAGGATTTTGAAGACCAAGCAGGTCATTGGTTAGTTTTTCAGGTGGCTAAAGTGTCTAAAATGTTCTAAAATTGGGAGTTCCATGGCAATCCCAGAGGGAACTTTCTTTTAACTCACTTATGGGGGCACCCCCACCTAACGGAAAGTAACTTTAGGCACTCTAGTCACTTTAGGCACTTCTTCTATGGCTAACGAACTCATCATCAATACGAGGCCCCATGAAACCAGGGTGGCCCTTGTGGAAAACGGCCAAGTCATCGAACTCCATATTGAGAGAAAAACGGGCCAAGAACTGGTGGGGGATATCTACCGTGGGAGAGTGGTCAGGGTCCTCCCTGGGATGCAGGCGGCATTTGTTGACATCGGACTGGACAGAACCGCTTTTCTTTATGTTTCCGACGTCCACAACGACTTCATGGGGCTAGAGCAGATGATGCTGCAGAATATCGCGAACAATGAGGATTCTTTACCCCATGGACTTGAAGAGGTGCGGCCTGATCCCCTTTTGGGAATCTCTTTCAATATAGAGGACCTGCTTAACGAGGGACAGGATATTATGGTGCAGGTCTCAAAGGAACCCATTGGAACAAAGGGAGCGCGCCTAACATCCCATGTTTCTCTGCCCGGAAGGCATCTGGTACTCATGCCTACCGTCAACCATATCGGAATTTCCAGACGCATAGAAGATTTGCAGGAAAGGGAAAGACTCAGGAATATCGTCCACGATATCAGGCTCAACGACCTTGGCTTTATCGTAAGAACTGTCAGCGAAGGGGCAGACAGTGATAAACTTAAATCCGAGATGGATTTTCTCGTGAAAGTGTGGGCCAATATTCAAGATAGGATGGAGAAACAACCAAGCCCTAGCCTCTTGTACAAGGACTTAAATATCTCATTGAGATCGGTGCGTGACCTCTTCACCCGTGAAGTGGATCGGCTGATTATTGACTCAAGGGAAGAATACAAAAAGATTATGGAGTTCATTGAAACATTCGCACCCAGACTAAAATATTCTGTTGAACTCTATGACGGTATAGATCCTGTTTTCGATACATACGGCATAGAAATGGAGATCTCCAGGGCCTTGGAGAAGAAGATATGGCTTAAATCAGGCGGGTACATAGTCATAGAACTGACCGAAGCCTTGACAGCCATAGATGTGAACACGGGAAGTTATGTGGGAAAAAGGAACCTGGAAGAGACCATCTTGAAAACCAATCTTGAGGCCGTTAAAGAGATTGCTTACCAGCTTCGTCTAAGAAACATAGGGGGTCTGATTGTCATTGATTTCATCGACATGGAAAAGAAGGCGAATCGGGATCGCGTTTTCATGGCGTTGAAAGAGGCCCTGAGCAAAGACAAGGCCAAGAACCATATCCTTCGCATGTCTGAACTTGGGCTCATCGAAATGACCAGAAAGAGAACGCGGGAAAACCTTAGCAGACTTATGAGCGAACCTTGCACCTACTGTGAAGGAAGGGGGACCCTCAAATCCAAAAAGACCATTTGTTATGAGATATTTCGTGATATAGAAAGGGAAGCCGCTTCCTCTATCAATGGGGGTAACGTTTACGTGCGAGTGCATCCAGAGATTGATCAGGTCCTAAAAGAGGAAGAGCAGGAATCGATCATGGATATGGAGAGGCGGATTGACAGACCTATCATTATAATATCAAAGGAAGATTTCCACCTGGAACAGTATGCCATAAGCACCGACGGCATCTAATGAGGCTGTCGGAAAACGCCCATCTGCTGCGTTACCCTCATCCCTCGTCACTGCGGCGTACTTTTACGTACGCCTCATTCCTCGGAATTTCGTCCCGCAGCAAAGCCTGCGGGATGGGCATTTTCCATCAGCCTCTCAGGAGCTGGTTTTTCGACAGGCTCAATATTTGTCATTGGTCATTCGCCTGTCCAAATGCATTATCCTGGAGTACTGGAGTATTGGAGTACTGGATATCAAAAGTTTAAGAAATTGTCCTGTACTCTCTCTAATCCATCACTCCAAAACTCCATTACTCCACCCCGTTAGAAGTTCCGTGCCTTCTTGATCTCAGAGTAAGCCTCGTTCACCTCTGCCATCCTCTTTCTGAGAAGGATGGCTTTTTTCTCATCTACTTGGGTATGTAGATCAGGGTGGTATCGCTTGACCAGCATGCGATAAGATTGTCTTATCTCTTCCATTCCAGCCTCGGGCGAAACCCGCAGTATTTCATAGTATTGTGCGAGAGGGGATTCTATGGGTGAAGGGGATGGCTGATTCCCCACGGCTTTGCCAAAGAAATATCCGATTAAGGCCCCAACCGGCCCTCCCAGGTAGTAACCGATTCCAGCACCCGCTGCCTTAAACCAACCTCCCATAATACAAATATCCCTCCTCATAATGATTCACTGCCAGTTAACGACACAGCAGGGCCCAGGCCCCGCTCTTCAAAGTGGAGAGCCATACTCGGATTTCTTGATCCCCTCTTTACCAATCGCATTTATAGTTGTCAAACTATTACAATCTTGTCCAGATTAAGAAACTCTGCTTTTCCTTTGACATTAAGTGCCTGTTTCGATTAATATTATTATAAATTTTGATAACTTTTGAGTCATTATTGTAAGGTTAATGAACCTGGGGCTTTGCCCCCGGTCGGAATAACGGAGAAATGGATTAATGGTCTCTGGCTCCGCCTCCAGCCCTATTCCGTTTCATACCCACTATTCCCTGGCCCAGATCTGGTTTACAGGCCTTTAACTCCGTGAGCTTGACTCGGCAAACAGGGTAACAAAAGAAGACGATACAGCCAAGTCCTGCTCTACAAGCCGGAGGCCAGGGTGGGTCATCATGCCCTCTTCCATTATTCCGCTTGAACAGGCGTGAAGTATTACGACCTTAACGAAATTATATTCCCAAGCAACTGAATAGGTTTCAATAAAGCTAAATAGATGGCTAAGAGGACTCTAAATGTAAATCTGTTATTAGGGGCCATAATTGTTCTCATTTTTATTGGTTTTTCCCACATCAGGCCGTTCTTCTTCGAGGGCATTGAAAAATATGTCTATGATTCAGCGTTGAGATTCGCCCCAGGAGAAAAGCAGGGTGTTTCTCAAGTGGTGCTCATCAATATTGATGATAAGAGCCTGACCCGCCTCGGTTCATGGCCCTGGCCGCGACACCTGATTGCAGAGATGATAGACATACTGAAAGAGGGTGATGTAAAACTCATCGGCCTCAATATACCGCTCTTTGAAAAGCAAGCAAATCTTGGTCTCGACGTGTTGAGATCATTTCATGAAAAGTTTAAGGCCTATCCTTTTGGTGAAAAGGACCCCACGATAGCCGCCTGGATGCAGGAGCACCTTAAACAGATGGAAAAAGATCTCGACAGTGACAGAAGACTTGTAGAGAGTGTACAGCGAAGTAGGAATGTGGTCCTTCCGGCCTCCGTGGTACTTGGAAGTTCCCCTGACAGGACTGAAAGGGAGGGTGACGTTAGACTTTCAAAAGAATCCCTGACCTCGGCCCAACTCTCCGATTCCCTAAAAAAGAGGATTTCTGCCAACCATGTTTCAATTCCATTCCCGGAGCTTGCGCAAAACGCGCTCGGCATGGGTCATGACAGATTGGCACTTGAAAACCGTATGGTGGGTCGATCCCACCTTATGTTTGTCAACTATAAGGGATTCCTTTTGCCATCTTTCCCCTTTCGACTCGCCATCGCGTATCAAGACCTACAACCCAACAAGGTCACCGTGGTGCAGAATCAGATTCGGTTAAAAGGCCGGAGTATCGCATTAAGCAACGGAGAGCTGCTCGTAAGGGTTAGAAATAATCAGGACCCCTTTCCACAATATCCGTTTGTGGATATCTTGAGGGCCAGACAGGCACAACCTATTCTGAAAGGGAAGATTGCTCTCATAGGCTTAAATGCTTCGGAAAGCAGACGTGTGAACCCCCCTGTCCCCTCAAACATGCCTGAGGGTGTATTGATTGCCAACATCTTGGAGAACATTATCAGCGCCACCTTTATAACTCGCCCCCCCTTTATGTTTCATTTTGAGATCTTGAGCATATTTTTGCTGGGCGGGATTGCATCCCTCTTGTTCCCGCGTATGGGAGGATTGAGCAGGACAGCCCTGGCAGGGGGTCTAATCATTCTCCCTCTGCTAGCGGGAATCCTACTCCTATCCAACAAGGGTATCTGGTTCAAAACCACTTATATTGTATGTGCCATTCTCACCATCTATTTCACAATCTCACTCAAACACCTGCTCCTCACAAGAGGCAGCACACGGGATTCCGTTGAAACCAACCGTTTGCTGGGTCTCAGCTTTCAAAGCCAAGGCCTTCTTGATCTTGCCTTCGACAAGTTTCGAAGATTACCCATGGACGACGAGACCAAAGAACTGGTTTACAACCTGGGTCTGGAATATGAAAGAAAGAGAATAACCGACAGGGCCTTGATCGCCTATGAGTATATCCGCAAGTGGGGAAGCTATCGGGACCTGGATGAGCGCATACCCCAAATGAAGGCCTCGGATAACTCCTCTACCCTCGGCAGCTATGGAGAAAGCAGAGAAGTGAGCATATTGGCTGATACTTCCGAGGAGACTCTGTCCAGGGTGGGGCGATTTGACATTCTCGATGAACTGGGCAAGGGCTCCATGGGGCAAGTTTATAAGGCGCTAGATCCTAAAATAAACCGTCTTCTGGCCATCAAAACGATCCGTTTTTCAGACGAGTTTGAAGAGGATTTAATCCAGGAAATCAAGGAACGATTTTTTCGAGAGGCGGAAATAGCGGGGCAGCTTTCACATCCATCAATAGTAACCATTTACGATGTGGGGGAAGATCGCGATCTCACTTATATGGCTATGGAATTTCTGGAAGGCGAAAATTTGGAAAAGTACATTTTTAAGGAGAACCTTCTCCCTTTCACGAAAATCCTGGATGTTATTGCAGAAGTGGCTGAGGCCCTTGCCTTTGCCCACAAAGCTGATGTTATCCACAGGGACATTAAGCCCGCCAATATCATGCTCCTAAAGAACGGTGAGGTCAAGGTGACGGATTTTGGTATTGCAAAGGCCATATCCTCTTCCAGAACAAAGACAGGGGTAATCCTTGGCACCCCCAACTATATGTCACCTGAACAGATCATGGGTCAGAAAATGGATCTGCGATCGGACATATTTTCCTTAGGGGTTGTATTTTTTCAACTCTTGACAGGGGAACTGCCCTTTCACGGAGAGAACTTGAGCAGTCTCTTATATCAGATTACCCAAATAAGACATCCTTCCCTGCGCACTCATAATGCCAAAATCCCTAGAGTCTGTGAACAGATTCTAAACAAGGCCTTGGCCAAGGATCCGAAAGATAGATTCGGTAACGCAGAAGAGATGGAAAGGATTATCAGACTCCTTATCGCAAAGATAGAGGTGTTAAAGAAGACAAAAGTCGTCCAGGGGCGGCCTCTGCAGTAGGCAGGACCTCTGTTCGGCGAGATATTATTGGAGAAACATTGTTAATCGCATCTTCAGGAATAACAAATGTGGGTCTGAAACGGGCTGGCAATGAAGATTCCTACTCCACGGAAGATTCTCTGGGCCTATATGTTGTGGCCGATGGCATGGGAGGCCATCAGGCGGGGGAGGTGGCCAGTCGTATCGCTGTGGAGCTCATCAACAAGAGTTTTCGCAGATGGGTCGAGCAGGAGGCATATGAAGATGAGCTGTTCGGCTATCCTGACAATTCAGTCACCATACAAGGCAATTATCTCTTAAGTAGTATTAGACTGGCCAACAGGATCGTATATGAAATGGCCCTGGAACATGAACAGTACCAAGGGATGGGGACCACCGTGGCCACTTTGCTTATCACCCCTTCTCTGATCATTGCCGCCAATGTGGGTGATAGCCGTATCTACATGGTAAGGGATGGTCATATCGAAAGGCTATCCAAAGATCATACAATTGTCGCCGAACAGGTTGAAATGGGGGTGATGACAGAGGAGGAGGCTGCATCAGCGCCGCTTAAGCATGTACTAACGAGAAATCTGGGTTCTGCAGAAAACGTGGAAGCAGAAATCTTTGAGATTGAACCTTCAAACAATGATCGCTTGATACTATGCTCAGATGGGCTCACGGATCTGGTCTCTGATAGAGAAATCCTGGAGATGACACAGGGTGTGGAGGACCCTGAGAACCTGTGCAACCAGTTTGTGGAAAAGGTCCTTAAACGGGGGGCCCATGATAATACGACCGTGGTTTCCATCTTTTTGACGGACATGAAAAAGAAAACGGTAAGCCCCTTAAGCAGAATTGGACTTCCTTTGGCAGGAGGGATAGGAAATCTACAGAAAGTAATTAAAAAATTTAAATCTTAAGTTAATTTTATATTGATTTTTTCTATTTTATTAAGATAACATTTTAATGACCTTAAATTCGGGGGTGAAATCATGCCCAGGCTCATTTTAACCTTCAACAAACAGGTGATCAAAGAATATCCTTTTCTTAAAGACAGCATTACCATCGGTCGCAATGATGACAATGGCATTATTATAGATAACCTGGCCGTCTCTTCCTACCATGCAAAGATAGATAAGGTGGGCACTGATTACATTGTCACAGATCTTCAAAGCACGAACGGCACATTTG
>CAJIAF010000206.1_pt1 | contig 11704 bp, 12 predicted proteins | sample 9199141 | NCBI WGS metagenome assembly CAJIAF01 (sample SAMEA7708265, study PRJEB35096) | sediment metagenome | biome: marine neritic benthic zone biome [ENVO:01000025]; feature: sediment [ENVO:00002007]; material: shallow marine sediment [ENVO:03000034] sea grass bed [ENVO_01000059] ...
TCCAGAAGAGTGGCCGGATAAGCGGAACAATTGATAACAACAAAGGGCTGCTCTTTTCTGGGACTTTGTTGGTGAATGGCACGGGCCACCAACTCCTTCCCCGTACCGCTTTCTCCCTGAATAAGGACCGTGGCATCTGTGGGGGCGATATCCCCGATCAGTTTGTAGATCACCTGCATTTTTGGGTCCTTACCCACTATTCCACCAAACTCGGCTTGCGATTCCAGCCGGTTTTGGAGATCACGTATCTCCTCCTCCTGTAGCATGGCTCGTTTTATGACTCCAGCGGCCTGAGACAAGATCAACCCTGCAGAGTCAATCTCTTCCAGATCACACCCACAGTCACCAGGGCAAGCAATAATCAAAGCCCCAAAAGGTTCATGCTCGTAGTGAAGGGGAACGATGGCCTGACGCGTTGCATCCATAAAATCGTCAGGAACCAGAGGCGGCTTGAAAAGCATTTTCTTCTTGAAAGTCACTTTTTCCGTGCCCCTTAGTAAGGACATTGCAGTTTCGATCGACTCCGGTTCTCTTAAGACCTTTGCGCTTTCTGCGGATGATGCAAATAGAAAATCCTTATTGCCACTGAAAATCAGGAGCACCATATGCCCACATTTAAAAATCTGCTGGAATCTCCTAATGAGGAAAGATCCTATTTCCTGCAAACTACGCAGAGAACCTATTTCCTGGACAATGCCGCAAAAGGTTCGTGTCTGGTGATGTGCCCGCTCCAATTCCATGGTCTGTTCTTCGAGGCGCCGTGTATACTCCTCCATCCGAGCGACCATATGATTAAATGAGGCACCCAGTTTACCCACTTCGTCGTCCCCATGCACTTGGACTCTCACATTTGGTTCTCCTCTGTCGATCTTCTGTGTAGCTTGAGCCAATTCACCCAATGGGCGGGTAATCCGTCTCATGAAGAGAAGACTTCCACCCAGGGCCAGGAAAAGAATAACCAGGGTGAGCCCACTCATCTGCAACCATAGCTTTGTCATCTGCTGACGGTAAAGGGTTTCTGAAAATCCCAGACGCAGAACGCCTGCTTTGCCCTGGAAAATGGGCCATGCGATGTCCAGGTAATGATCGCCAGTTGTGGAGGCGATTTTCTGGAAGTGCATAGGTTCCCCAGGCCCAACCGCATTTACCCTAAGAAGATCTGCGGGCACACCTTTAGCAAAGGTGTGGGCCAGCACATGACCATCCCTTTGAATAAATAGATATGAGATGCTGGAATGACTCCGCATCTGGTGGTCCAGCATTTTCTGAAGGGCCACCAGGTCGTTGATGAGGATCTTATCCGCAGCGTCCAGGGCTACAGCGTGGGCTAGGTTCTGAGCCTGAGCGGCCATTGTCTCCAGGAGGCTCCCGCTGTACCTTTGGCTCACCATCATAGAGATGAGAAGCCCACTGGTGATGACCAAGGCCGCCACCGGAAGCAATAATTTAGCCTTGAGGCTTTGGAATCGCATGCGTCTCCTTTTCCATCATGGTAAGCTCCCGGACCATTTTTCGAATGCCAGCATACCATTCCTCCTGGGGCTCAGTGAACCTATCTATCATAAGTCCTTTCAGAATGGTTCTGCCCTCAGGATCCAAATGCATCGATAGCACGAGCTCACGGATACGCTCTTTAAGCTCTAGGGACAAATGTCTAGAGGTGACAAGTGGTGGGATGCCGTAGGGATCTGATTTCCTAATGATGCGGGTACGAGATGTGAAAATAGGACTCTTGTGATGATAATACTCCCATATGAGCCCATCGACGGCTGCCCCGTCCACAAGACCCCTGGCTACCGCTAAGATGGAATTATCATGGCTATATGTGTAAAGCGTTTTCTTAAAGAAGGTTTCTGGCCTTTCCCCTATGTGCCCCAGCCAATATGTGGGCACCAATTTCCCCGTGTTGGAATCTGGATCCGTAAAGGCAAATACCATCCCTTTAAGATTTTCGAGGGAGCGATATGGACTGTCTTCATTGACGAGGAGATAAGACTGATAAAAGTGGCTTCCGTGAATCTGAGGAGTGGCGAGGAGTTGGAAACCATATTTTTCTTTCCCATTGGCGTAGGGACCAGAGCAGACAAAAGCGAGATCAATCTCACCTTTACCAAATAGCTCATTGATTTCACCATAAGTTTTACGCTGAATAAGCTGGGCCATCCGGCCTGTTTTCTTGCCCACATAATCCAGAAGTCGGCGGTAATAGATAAATGTCTCCTTGGGGGAGATCATGGCTCCCACCGCCACTCTGATACGAGGATGTTCAGGCGAATCCCCCTCGGATTTCTCAACAGCCACTGCTTTCGAGAAGTCAATGACTACGACGTCTCTATTTTCACCACAGCCAAATGCAGCGGCCAGCACCCCAGAAATCAGAACGGTGAGCAACAGCCTAGGCTTTTTATAAGGGGAATGTTTTAAGTCCATAGACCAGAATATTATTACTCAAGCTCCATAATAGACATATTTTGCATTTCGTCTTAATGGCCTTGATGGGCAACTTCCAAGTTTTCGTGGGCGAGCAGGTGCCACGCCTCTCTGTATTTCGCATACTTGCTCTGCTGGGGCGTAGCCTCGGGCATAAGCGAAACAAGGGCTTTTGGCATAGCCGTGGAGGGAATAATGTAATGGGTATCCTTTGCTCCCCTCTTGCAGACGCAAATAATAAAATCAATCTGTTCTTCGGCGTGCGTTGTGTTGTTGATGCGGAAATACTCTCTTTGGTTGATCAAGGTGGGTGTAGAGCTAATCCTGAAGCCGAGTTTGTAGCCATTGGTAAAGATGGTGTAGGAATTTCCCCTGTAGGAAATGTTATAGGGTAGCCCCAGGGATTTCATTTTTGCGCCAACTTTCGCTAGGGCGCCTGCCCGCTTAGAATTATTCCTCTTCTTCTCCAGACGTTTGCTCTGCTTAAGGAGCTTTTTTCTCCTATACGCCCCAGTATAGGGACGACCGTAGATCTTTCTATAGACATGCCTGGCATATTCTCTGGTAAAGCCAAAATGTCCTCCCACATCCGTGAGAGAGGTGTATGGTCTCTCAATCAATTCCTTGAATGTTTCTACCGCACCAGGGCCATATCTGCCCTCAAAATGCCTGAGAAATCCGTTTGCCCTCTCAATGCCATACTCTTTTCGCAACTTACAGATCCTTGATTGATGTACCTCAAGGATCTGGGCAATTTCATGATCATGAAGCGTATCCACTTCCACCTTCTGTTTGATAAAGTGGTACAACCCCATTCCAAATCGGCGTTTCACATCCCGCTCAAGTTCTTCTCTTTTCATTTTTAAACCCCTTTTCTATCTTCTTGCAATGACATTGCTACCACTATGTGGTATATATGTCAAGGGGAATTTATCCTGTTTCTTGGCACAAATTCTTAATTTTCAGGTCATTATAGAAGCCTTCTCCATGAGGATTCTTTCGTGGATAAAATTTTGGTGGGAATATCTTTTTTTGTTGACTGGTCTACCACATTGTGGTAGATGGTGTTGTTTGTGGTTCAAGAGGGGTTTAATTAGACATTTTTGGAGTCACCCATGGATAGCAAAGAATTCGTTTCCATTCGCAAGAAACTGGACAAGACCCAGACCCAGATGGCTCAACTGCTTGGAACCTCCGTCAAGGCAATACACAGCTATGAGCAGGGGTGGCGAAACGTTCCGGGCCATGTGGAAAGACATCTCTTTTTCTTACTCTCCAGGACACGGGAGAATAAGGACGGGACAAAGCCATGCTGGGTGATCAAAAAATGTCCCCCTGAACACAAACAGAAATGTCCAGCCTGGGAGTTCAAAACCGGAAAGCTCTGTTGGCTCATTAATGGAACCATCTGCGAAGGAGAAGTCCAGACCAATTGGCAGGAAAAGATGAAAATCTGCAGATCGTGTGAGGTCTTGAGTTCCTTGCTTTAGATAAGAAACCCCTCGCACGGAACCTTCTCCCCTCAGCCCTTTTGCGTAAGAAGATATTTTTCACTGGGCAAGGGGAGTGTCATTTATGGGACATTGTAAAGGCATGCAGGGGGAGAAAACCTGAGAGGTTGCTCTTCCTTTTTCAAACAGAGTTGCCACACATTTACGAGTCGGAGGTATGACATGAAAGAGAATAATTCCCACAGTTTCCACACGCGAGTGATCCACGCCGCTCAAACGCCGCGGGGCTGGCAAGGGGCCACCCTACCCCCCATCTTTCAGACCGCATCCCATTCGCATGAAACGGCTGAGAATCTCAGCCAGACCTTTGCGGGCATGACAACGGATCACATTTACATGCGTCTCACAAACCCCACCAATCGCATTCTCGAGGAAAAATTGGCTGCCCTGGAAGGTGGTAAAGGGGCAGTGGCCATGTCTTCGGGCATGGCGGCCATTGCCAACACCTGTATGGCCCTTTTGCGCACCGGGGATGAGTTTGTGACCGGGAACTCCTTATTTATGTCCACATATCTCCTTTTTGCCAACGTGCTTAAGAAGTATGGCATCACAGCGCGCTTCGTGGAGTCCACGGAACTGGAGGCCATTCAAAATGCCATCAACGACAAGACGCGTTTTGTTTTCTTGGAAACGATCGGAAATCCCAAGATGGATATTCCGGACCTGGCTGCGGCTGCAAAGATCGCCCATGCGCATGGAATCCCCTTGGTGGTGGATAATACCCTGGCCACGCCATTTCTCTGCCGTCCCTTTGAGCTGGGCGCAGACGTGGTGATCCATTCCACAACAAAGTATCTCAGTGGCCACGGAGACGCCGTAGGGGGTGTGGTTATTGACGGGGGAAATTTCTCCTGGTCCAAGGAGCGATTTCCCGACTTTGAGCCTTTCATTGACAGGAAAGGACCGCTCGCCTTTATGGACAAGGTTTGGCGGGAACACCACATTAATTTCGGGACCACACAGGCTCCCTTGCACTCCTATCTGACCATGATCGGCCTCGACACCCTGGCCCTCCGTATGGAGCGCCATATGGCTAACGCTTACGATGTGGCGGACTATCTCAAGGAGAGACCTGAGGTCACCTGGCTCAACTACCCGGGATTTGAGGATCATCCTTCTCACAGCACTGCTAGCAAGCAGTTTAATGGGAGGGGCTTTGGCGGCATGTTGGCCTTTGGCCTCAAGGACCAAGAGGCCTGCTTTCAGTTTATCAATGAACTCAAGATGATCTATCATCTGGCCAACCTGGGGGACTGCAAGACCCTGGTGATTCATCCCTACTCTTCTCAGTATGTCTCTTTTGAAGAGTCCACCAGGCAGGAACTGTCCATCACCGCCGATTTGGTCAGGCTTTCGGTGGGCATTGAGGCTGCAAAGGATATCTGTGCAGATCTGGGTCAGGCGTTGGATAAACTGCAATGATCTAAAGTGCCTAAAGTGAGCTAAAGTGCCTAAAGTGAACTAAAGTTAAAGGGAAGTGCACCTGGTATGATGGAATACAGGACAAATGGGGATTTCGGAATGCGGAATGCGGAATTTTTGAGGAAGTTAATTTTTTCCAAATTCAGAACTCCGACTTCCGACTTTCCAGTTCACTCCATCACTCCAACACTCCAATATTCCATTATTCCATGTGCGTAGCGTAGCGTAGCCAAAAATGAGTGAATACATAGAGCATGATAGTGACGGCATTTCTGTAGGCGTTGTGGAGAAGAAATTCTTCACGTTTGCCGAGCCGCCCCATGAAATGACTCTGGAGAGCGGAAGAAAACTGGGTCCAGTGACGATTGCTTATGAAACCTACGGCACATTGAGCCCTAATAAGGACAACGCCATTCTCATTCTCCACGCCCTTTCCGGGGATTCGCATGCTGCCGGTTACTACAACGAGAAGGATCCGAAGCCGGGCTGGTGGGATATCATGGTGGGCCCGGGAAAAGGGATTGATACGGATAAATATTTTGTCGTCTGTTCGAACATCCTGGGCAGTTGTATGGGTTCCACGGGACCGTGTTCTATCAACCCAGAGACCGACTACCCCTATGGGCTCGATTTCCCTTTTGTCACGATCGGTGACATGGTTCAGGCCCAAAAGGCCTTGATGGACCATTTGGGCATCAAAAAGATTCTTTCGCTCACCGGGGGTTCCATAGGAGGCATGCAGGTATTGGAGTGGTGTGTAAGATATCCGGAGATGGTGGTTTCAGCCATCCCCCTGGCCACCACCACCAAACACTCTGCCCTGGCCATTGCCTTTAATGAGGTGGCCAGACAGGCGATCATGGCTGATCCCAATTGGAATAACGGGGATTATTACTCGGGGCCAAAACCCGATTTGGGGCTGGCTGTGGCCCGGATGATCGGTCATATCACCTATCTCTCTGATGAGTCCATGAGACATAAGTTCGGCCGGCGACTGCAAGATCGGAGTGATTTTTCTTTTAACTTTGATGCTGATTTTCAGGTGGAAAGCTACCTCCGCTACCAGGGGACAAAGTTTGTGGAGCGCTTTGATGCCAATGCATTCCTATATATCACAAAGGCAGCCGACTACTATGATATGGAAACACAACATAACTCTGGATCTACGGTGAAGGCCTTTTCAAAGGCATTGGCCAAGTTCCTGGTGGTCTCTTTCACCTCTGATTGGCTCTACCCCACCTACCAGTCTAAAGCCATGGTCCAGGCCATGAAGAAGAACGGACTTGATGTGAGTTTTTGTGAAATAGAGGCTGAGTGGGGGCATGATGCCTTTCTCCTGCCCAGCGAGCGATTGACGGCCTTGATGAGAGGTTTTTTGGAACGTGTCTACAATGAAATCTGAGAACGGCATAATTCGTTTCGATCTTCAGATCATCGCCTCCTGGATTGAGCCCGGTTCCAAGGTCCTCGATCTGGGCTGCGGTGAAGGGGATCTTTTGTACTTCCTCAAGACGCATAAACAGGTGGACGGCACAGGCATTGAACGGGCTGAAGCCAAGGTGGCCCAAAGTATTGAGAAAGGCCTCTCAGTGCTCCAGGGCGACATCAATGAAGAGGTCCTGGATTACCCGGACAACACATTTGACTATGTTATCGTGAGTCAAACCTTGCAGCAGGTCTATGAACCGGACAAGCTGATCCTCTCCCTTTTACGCGTTGGGAGGAAGGGAATCGTCAGCTTTCCCAACTTCAGTCATTGGGGGGTCCGCCTTCAACTTCTCAGGACCGGCTATGCGCCCATCACGAGACAACTCCCCTACGAGTGGTACGATACCCCTAATATTCGGGTCATCACCCTCAAAGACTTTAGGAAGTTTTCCAAAGATGTGGGCTTCAAAATCCTGAAAGAGGTGGCCATCAATACCAATTCCCATGACAGGTATGGAAATATTGTCACGTTCCTGCCCAACCTTCGCGCCACGTACGGTATTTTCATGATAGGCAAGGATCAATACTCATGACTGAGGAGACCTTAGAACGAAACATGGGCAAAAAAAATCTGAAAATTGACTTAAGTCAAAGACCCTTTAGGCTGATGCGGATAGGCTTGTATTTGTTGAGTTAATTCGCCCACGGGAACCACCTCGGAGCCCAAGAAATCCAAGCCCTACTGAGATAACCTACCGAAGGGTATCGCAGCCAAAGGAGCACGGTGATGGGAGGTTTACTTATGAAAGAGGTGGAAATAGAAGACCAAAAGGTAGCGGTGGCGTCTACCGTAGATGCGGTGGGGCTCTTTTGTCCTATGCCCATTGCCCACCTCCAATTGGAGCTCGAGGGTCTGGACTCAAATCAAGTGGTAGAGGTTCTGGCGGATGATTCCGGTTTTGGCGAAGACGTGGTTCACTGGTGCAAGGAGACTCAGAATAAGCTTCTCTCTCTCACAAGGAACGAAGAGGACATCTTTGTTGCTTATGTGGAGAAGGCGTAAAGCAAAATAGACTCTTTAAAGGAGGCCATAAAATGAAAGATAAAGTTGAACAAGCCCTTAATGACATCCGGCCCTCTCTTCAGGTAGATGGCGGAGACGTGGAGCTGGTGGATGTGGAAAACGGCATTGTAAAAGTGAGATTAACGGGCGCGTGTGGTGGATGTCCCATGTCACAGATGACGTTGAAGCAGGGCATAGAAGCCCACGTAAAAAAGGCGGTCCCTGAAGTGTTGAGTGTGGAGGCCGTCTAACCCTAGGAACTGATATGTGACATGAGATAGGAGGCATATTATGCCCGTCTTTATTAAAATACCCACACCGCTGCGGGGTTTAACCAACGGCCAAAAAGCCGTGGAAGTGGAAGGCGAGACCGTGTCAGATGTACTTCTTGATCTGGATACCAAATACCCCGGGATCCGTGAAAAACTATATGACAAAGAGACGCTGCGTCCATTGTTCAATCTTTACCTCAATAACGAGGATATCCGGATCCTCCATCAGGACCAAGGCAGGTATGAGATTGACGTGAACAATCCTGTGAAAGACGGAGACCAGTTATCCATAGTTCCTCCTATAGCAGGGGGGATCAGGAAGAAATAGCTATGCTATCTCTGAGCAAAGCGCAGATAGAACGCTATAGCAGGCACATTATCCTTCCGGATGTGGGAGGCAAGGGTCAAGCAAAGCTGCTCTCCTCTCGCATACTCCTACTGGGCATGGGTGGACTCGGATCTCCGGCAGCCCTCTACTTGGCTGCCGCAGGCGTGGGGACGCTGGGCCTTGTGGATTTCGACACCGTGGAATTGAGCAATCTGCAACGCCAGGTCATCCACACGACAGATGATTTAGGCAAAACCAAGGTCCAGTCTGCCAAAGAAACGATTCAGGCCATAAATCCAGACGTGAAAGTGCAGGAACATGAGGAAAGGCTAAGCGTGGATAACGTTCTGGAGATCATCTCAAATTACGACCTGGTCGTAGATGGTACGGACAACTTTCCCACCCGTTTCTTGCTCAATGACGCCTGCGTGATGAAAGGAAAACCGATCGTATACGGGGCGATTTTTCGTTTCGAGGGTCAGGTGAGCGTCTTTGCACCAGACCAGGGACCATGCTACAGGTGTCTTATACCGGAAATGCCCCCTCCAGGCTCGGTTCCAAGATGTCAGGAAGCAGGGGTCTTGGGGATCCTGCCGGGCATCATTGGTGCACTTCAGGCCACCGAGGCGATCAAACTGGTACTCGGGGTGGGCAAGCCGCTCATCGGACGTCTCTTGCTGTTCGACGCAATGGATATGGAGATGCAAGAAATGAAGCTCCGCAAAAATCCCAAATGCCCCGCGTGCGGTGAAGATTCCAATCTGTTGGAATTGGTTGATTATCATAGTCAAGAAGTATGCGCAGGGCAATAATAGAGCAGATAGACGCGGAACAAGAAACTCACTGGGCCGTTGAAAGCGGATCTTGGAGTCGCATTGTTCAGCATACCCTCCATATCTATCCCAAAGAGGCCTGCGGAATTTTACTCAGTCATTCTGAGAATCCTAAGCACATCAAAGACGTCTATCCGACAAAAAATGTTTCCTTAGAAGACCAGAGCTCCCGTTACCTGGTTGATCCTCTTGAATTCATAGATGTGGACAAATGGGCCGAAGAACGGGGTCTGGATATATGCGGTTTCTACCACTCCCATCCGGATCATCCGTCTGCACCTTCTGAGTACGATCGAAAGATGGCCTGGGAGGGCTATCTCTATCTCATCCTCTCCATCAAAGATGGCAAATTTCATGATGCCAGGGCCTGGATCTATGACTCGAACGAAGAGCATTTTCAAGAGGTCATGTTTAAACCGCATGCGCTTCAGCCCCTCCATCAAAATAGCTCCCATCCTTAGAAACATTCTGGCTAACCGAAGGGTTCTTCCGGGTTGAGGCCCTGGGGGAAAGAGAAGTCAAAGGGAAGGAAGAGCGGTTGTTATAGATTAAGAAAATTTGAGAGATTGCAATGAGTCTAAAAGATGAATTCAGAAAGATGGTCAATGAATTAGCGACAAAATCTACGCTCCCCCCAATAGCAGACATTTTCTTCCCCCCTTTCCATAAAGGCGGCCAACCAAAAGATGCCCAGTTTATGGCCATCAGTTTAGAAGGTGGTGCGGCTGGCATCAGCTTTGTTCTCTTGCCTGATGAAAAAATGGAAGAATACAATGCCTTACAACCGGCGGCTTATGCCCAGAAAAACCCGAAGGAATTTGCACTTCAATTTGGCGATGACAACCCTGTTAAAGAGATGATCAGTCTCGCGTCCATTAACGCGATTTGTCAGCATGTTATGAGGGAGAACAATTTCGCACTCGATTATGCGACCGATTCACTGGGGCTGTTGTCGGTCTCCGAAGGAGACAGGATCGGCATGGTTGGTTTATTCTCCGGGATGGTTAAAACCATAGAGAAAGCTGGTGCGGAACTGGTTATCATTGAAAAAAAAGATAGGTTGATTCAAAAATTTCCGAATCTGCCGATTACCCTGGACCCGAGGAAATTAAACACGTGCAATAAGATCTTATGCACCAGTACGACCATATTGAACGATACACTGGATGAGATTCTTGCCCACTGTTCACCCGATGCATTCGTCTCAATCATTGGCCCAACGGCGGGATATTTCCCGGACCCACTTTTTGCCCGCGGTGTGGATGTTGTGGGCGGAAGAGTGGTAAAGGACGGGACGCAGTTTTTGCAACTGCTTGCAGAAAAAAAACGCTGGGGAGACGCTACACAAAGGACCTGTTTCCAGAAAGCTACCTACACCGGGATAGATTCTACAGTATAATAGAGCGAGCCAGGCCTATTTGGCCAGCCTGGTCTCCCTATCTTTGTTGAGAGGTTTTGAGGTATGAGGGATATGGGGGGTGGTATGTACTAGTTTGAGAGTCCCTGCCATTGCGTTTTCGGCCCTCACCTTGATCAACTCTGCCATAATACTGATGGCAATCTCCGCTGGGGTCTCCGAATGGATATGAAGGCCGATGGGTGCGTGGACTCTATCCAGGAGTTGCTTCTTTATTCCTTTCTCCATCAGGTCCTTGTAGAGCACCGCTATTTTCCTCTTACTCCCGATCATCCCGATATATCCTGCATCGGTCTGCACGGCCTGTTCCAGGACCTCTCCATCGTAAAGATGTCCTCGTGTCACTATGACCACATAAGACCGGGGGTTGATCTGTAACTTGTCAAAGATCATTTCAAAGGGTTCCACAAAGACCTGATCTGCGTCAGGGAAACGTTCCATATTGGCGAACATGGGTCTGTCATCAATGACCACGACCCTAAAATCCGCCATTTTCCCAAGAGGTGAAAGGGCCTGGGCAAGATGCCCAGCCCCAAATATATAAAGGGTTGGATCCGTCTGGATCGGTTCCAACAGGATATCGATAGACTTACCATTGCTCTCAAAGGATTGGACGCCCAACGCCTGCACGGGATTCTCCTCAAACCAGTCCCTTATATGCTCTTCAAGGGCCTCCCCTTCTAACAAAAAACCCCATTTCTCCCCTTGCATTCCATAGAGGAGCTTGGAGCCCTGAACTGAGATAGACGCGCTTCCCCTGAAGACAACAGAAGCAAGAAGCCCCTCCTCCCCCTTTTCCCTCATTTCCTTTACCTTTTGATAGATAGGGAAGTGATTGCCCTCCTCGCTCTGAAGGGGTTCTATGAGAATCGTGACTGTTCCTCCACAGATAAGTCCACTATCCTCCATGCTCTCATCGTCCAGTGTGAATCTCATCAAAGAGGTTTTCGTCTTCTTTAGGGATTCCATGGCCCCATCCCATACCCGGGCTTCGAGGCAA
>CAJIAF010000116.1_pt1 | contig 11694 bp, 14 predicted proteins | sample 9199141 | NCBI WGS metagenome assembly CAJIAF01 (sample SAMEA7708265, study PRJEB35096) | sediment metagenome | biome: marine neritic benthic zone biome [ENVO:01000025]; feature: sediment [ENVO:00002007]; material: shallow marine sediment [ENVO:03000034] sea grass bed [ENVO_01000059] ...
AAATCGTCCACGTAGGCCTTTCCATCCTTTACAAGCCTTAGGGCCCACTCGTAGAGTTGGTCAAAGTAGTCCGAGGCATAGTACTCCCTTTCCTCCCAGTCGAATCCGAGCCATCGAACGTCCTCCTTAATAGACTCTACATACTCCTCCTCTTCCTTGGTTGGATTGGTATCATCAAAACGCAGATTGCAAAGCCCATTGTAGTCGGCGGCAAGCGTAAAATTGAGGCAGATGGATTTGGCATGCCCGATATGAAGATAGCCATTGGGTTCGGGCGGAAAACGGGTATGGACTCGGCCATCATATTTCCCGGTCTTCAAGTCTTCCTCAATGATATTGCGAATAAAATTGGGTTGATAGGTGGAGTCGGGCTTGGTCATGCGAGCATCTCCCTTCACAGTCCTCTTTTCAATGGAAGAATCGTTTTTCCCTGCATTTCCATGGCTCTCTTGCGGGCAAAAAGAAATATAACATATTTTATAAAATAGCGAAGTAATTTTATCCGCCTTCGCAGAAAACCACGGACTTGCCCGTGGATGAATGCGCAACATGCTAGCATGCTTCGGCGTGATGTCGCCCCAAGCTAGGCGAATAACAACGGCGTCTTGTCTCGGCGTAGCTCGTAGAGCGAAGACGGAAGCCGCAGGCGCCCGTCCTCTCCATCCTCCGCAGTAGCCCTTGCTACGGAGGACGGGCGCAGTAGCCTGTCGGAGCGAAGCGGAGATCCCGCTTGCGGGGCTACGGAGGATGGAAAGACGGGTCATGACCTTGGGGCTATGGGTTTACCCGTGGGGCTCCATGAAGTATTGAAATGTGAGCATTAATGATTAAAAAAAAGCTTAGGTGTAACTTTTGTTTCCAACCCACTTCTTGAATTCAAATTTATGAAAGGATAAGGACATGGCAAATAATTCAGAAAAGGATAGGGCCATGGGTGCCATCATGGGGACGCTAATAGGCGATGCCCTGGGTCTTGGCCGCCACTGGTATTATGACCTTTCCCAATTACAGGCCGATTATGGGAACTGGGTCTCCGACTACACATCATCGAATACAGAGCGCAAAGATAAATTCGCAATAATCGCCAAGCTACGTCATGAGGCCGGCGTAAGGGCGGGAGATGTGTCTCAGACCGGGCAAGTCACCATGCTTTTACTGGAATCACTGGCTGAGCGAGGCACCTATGACGCGGGGGATTTTACCTCAAGGTTGGATGCCTTACTGGAAACAATCGATGGGACGCCCTTTTCAGGCCGTTATACGGACTGGGCGATGCGTGATGTGTGGCAACAGCGCAAATCGGGAGGGGACTGGCAACAAGTGGGAAGCATGGCAGACACCTCCGAGGCGGCCATGCGCTCCACCATCCTGTCTGCCAGGTTTTTTAAGGACCTGGAGAGTCTTTCAAAGGTGTGCTATGAGAATATCCGCCTGACCCACCGTGATCCTTACATTGTGAGTCAATCCCTCTCCTTTGCCCTCACCGTGTCTACCCTCATCAATGACCCGGCACTGTCAAATATAGGGAAACATATGAGTCATCTGGCCGACCAAAAGGGTATTCGAGAGTTGGTCCCCTCTTTTGACTGCCTGAGCCAAGTGGCAAACGGTGCAGTGGCTCTGAACAGCCCCGTCAAGGTGGAACCGGCGTTACTGGTGGGCGCCATCTATGGCCTGGCATGCACATTGGGGTTCATGTTACCAGCGGCCTACTACTTGATTCATCGGTATCCCGATGACTTTGAAATGGCGGTTCTCTCTGCGGTGAACGGGGGTGGTAACAACATGGCTCGAGCTGCGTTGACGGGAGCGCTTTCTGGCGCGATGGTGGGATTGTCCCGCATACCGGAACGGTTTATCTCCGGGCTCAAGGACAGCGACCGTCTCCTCAAATATGCTGAAAAAGCGACCAGCCAGGCCTTGGCATAAAGGGACCAAGCAGGCAGAGTTCGCCAAGAAGAATATTTGGACGCGGGTCCTGCTTCGCAGGACACACAGATTACACGGATATTCAAAAGGTGTGTTTTTCAGGATCGCTTGAAACAATGGGAAGCCGTGAGGAACAAAAACAAGCTAGCTTGTTTTTGCCTCTCAGGTTTCCCATTGACCACAATGCTTTGCATTGGGATTCCCGCGTAGCGGGTATTTTCAGCGATCCATGCTCCTAATCTGCGGAATCTGCGAAATCTGCGTCCAGAATTCCTGTAGCATTGAGCGACTGATTTTTCGTGATAAATTCCTGGTTCCTGACCCCGCTATCTCTCCCACTGGATCCCATTATGGCGCCAGAGCTGGACAAGCCCATTGTAGCGGACCCGTATGGCATAGGTCTGGCCCTTCTGGTTGTGGAGATAAACGGTTCCGCTGGTGCATGTGCCAATGGGATTGAATTTGATACGGTTCCCGGCGAAGCTGACCCCGTCACCGCCACCCGCATCAATATTTGTATTGTTTGGCCCACGCATGGGTCCGCCCAGTTCAGAGGGATAGGCCTTAAGATGGACGCTGGGAAACTCTTTGAGCCCAAAACTGGGCTCTTCTTTTTCCTGTGGGTCTTTTCGCCTATTATTGTTCAGGTCCTCCCAGAGCACACACCGCCCGGATCCCACATCTCCGTCGTGGTCAGGATCAAAGTCAAGGTAACAGATGGTGCCTTGGAATGCGGCACGAGACCTGGCCTCTTGAATGTGAAACAGAAGGGATCTGGCGGCGCTGGAAAGACGGTAGTTGGGGAGTGCCTGGCTCAAGCCATATCCCCCAACCGATGCCAGGATAGAGAGGATACCTAATGTGACCAGGACCTCCTGAACCGTTGTCCCTTGCTCGGCGTGCCTCATGATGCTCACCTATGCAAATCTATTAGAGAGGAATTAACCCAGCCTCCCCTGCAGCCTTATGGAGCGCGGCAGAAAGGCCAGGGTGTGGGGGAAAGGTGCAGTATCATAAACTGATCCCATCAGGAAGGGCAATCCGGGGAAGCCTGATTTTGGGGTTCGAAATCCCTTATTTCTTGGAGAAATTAATGTCTGCTCATGGGTAGGCGTTTACATGCTTTGATCGTCCGATTGGCGGCATGTGGTCGCTAGGATGGAAGAATCCATCAAGGGCTATGATGATACAACTCTATGGCCACATTCAGAGCAAAAGATTGAATCAGGGGCTATCTCTTTTTCACATGAAGTACAGGTCAAAGTGGTTTTCTGTGACTTGATTCGAAGTTTGGCTTCAGACAGTATCTCAGTGATTTGATCCTGGGAGATTTTTATTGTTTTTGCAAAGGAGAGTATTTCAGGTTTTTCAGACTTTGAGATTTCTCCATCAGATATGGCTACGAGGATCATATCCTCAAGATTTCGAACTTTGGCCGAAAACCGCCCAAAGGGAGTTAGTTGGTGGTTTCCATGATTAACAGAGTGAAGGGCTTGCTTCAACTCCCCTTCGCTGGCACCGATTTGTTGGCGCACAATCTCAATCGCCTTTGCTTCAGCTTCGCTAATGACCTGATCCGTCCCTGCAATAAAAACAACATTTGACAAATGGAGTAGTTTTTCTTCTTTGGTCATCAGATGATTCCTCCTTACTTCACTCCTGAGCTGAGGATGATTTCAAAGAATTCGAGAAATTAACCTGCAGACCATAATATTATGACAGATTGCACTTTCCTAAGTCAATTTGCTCATAATTGGAACCCGCTCATCAACCCGCAATCTCTTCTTTTCTTTAATAACCAGGAGTGCTGATGACCATAAAGGGGGTGCGAGCTTTCAAAAACCCATGAAGGAGGCGAGGTGAAGAAACAAGGCCCTGTTTTCAGGAAGATCTGACACGGGGACAGGGGGTCAAATGGCAGGGGCTAGAAGAAGCAGCATTATGAAGAGCCCCTCTAAGTCCTAACACGAACTCAGGGGGGCTTAGGAGGAAAGAGTAATGAGCTCTTTCAACCTTAAATATAATCCCTGGAAAGAGAAATTCAACGGCAGATGCTGAAGAGGTCCTCAAAAGGTGTATTCAGTGTGAAAGGCAGTTCATTGTCGTTTCAGACGAATTGTCAAAAGAAACAATAAGAGCCACCATCGGGGAGGGCGGTGGAACAGTAACGAGATGACTGGTCCCCATGGCCAGGGCTTTGCCCATGGGGCCACTATTTTCCATTAATTGAGGCCGAATGCTGGCTGGTCTGTTTTTACAAGCAACCCTTCTTCAGCCATAAGTTGAAGAAAATAGTCCCTCAGCTTGTTGTTGATTTCCTTGGATACGTCATCATCAAAGCGGAAATAATGTCTGCCGGCCCAGTACCGCCAGACAATCCCATCTATGGGATCGTGCTCCACTTTGATTACGATCATGAAATCATCATTTTGCTTCATAAGTTTTTACCATACCCATATTGGAATAAGAAAAGAATCGAGGTCATCTCTCAACGGGAAGATTTAATAGTATTCCTTCACCTCGTATGAACTTCTTTCCACTGTGAATTTGAGTTCTTTTAGGGTCATACCGAAAATACGTATTTCATCCGCGTACGTGAGCTTTATAGACACCTTGTTGTTTTCATCTTTTTCAATGATGAAATCATCCCCTTTAAAGCTAAAGCCTTCATCCTCCATCTTATCGCTCAAGAAGTTCCTTGTGTCCTCAATACTGTTTTTGGTCCCGTATACGGAGGCAGCATCCAACTGCAACTCTAGCCAATACTTGTTCCAATAGGGCCTGGCAGTGCTTAGAAAAGCGCACCATACGACAAAGAAGACTATGAAGAATTTGATGTAATCTTTCATTTTATCCTCCATTCCGAGCATTTTCTCATCGCAACCGGCTGCGGTGACATGTGCGCGAGCCGTGGAGAGAAAGGGAGAAAAATGAAAATTCTAATGATTCAACCTTAAGTAAAAGCAAAACTCATACCACAATTGGTGGTATGGCCATTTTATTCAATAATTTCGGTTGGTTGGGTTTAACTGGATTTGGGGATGGGGGATGGGGTTTATGTTTTTGTGTATTGTAATGGACAAAAGTGTAAAAAAATTAAACAATCCCTGATATTTGGATGGATTTGTATTGCCCGAGTGCTTTTCATCTTCGGATCAACTTTCTGCGCCTTATACACAGCCCGTTATCATGTTTGGATGGGTGATTATATACTAGAATTTCTCCCAAATCTTATATCTTAAGAATTGAAGGGTTCCCTTGGGCTTACCTATTTAATGATTCCTTATCCGGCTTTACGTTTTCCCAGCTTTCTTGATCTCCTTCAATTGCAGCTTGACGATGGGAGACATCTCTGGCGGATGCCAATTGGCCTTCTTCGGTTCTTCGGGCCAGGTGAAGGGAAGGTGAAAGACCGCGCCAGGGCTTTTGGCCTTAACAAATACGGAGAGGGCCTCCAGGAGAACGGCCCTCTGTCCCTCCCGATCATGTACGTCTCCTATGGGGCGGCCATAAGGGTACTCGATGGCCGCAACCCTGGGGATACCGATCTCTTTATGAAACTCTGGAGTCATCGTCAGGATAACGGTTGAGAATCCCTCCTCTTCCAAAAATTTCGCTACCTGTCCCACGGACCGGCAACATAGCGGTCAAGCGGGCGTCAGGAGGATGGCCTCCACACCCTCCTCCTTCATCTTCTTTGCCACTTTCGGCATGGATTGCTCCAGCAGAATCGTAGGATCCCGTTGAAATCCGTAGAAGGAATAGGAAGTGGGGGCTAACCTTCCAATGATTCCCTCTTTCTCAAACTCCCTAAACCTCGTCAGAGGGAGTATGACATTTATATCCTCCTTGATGTAATCAGTCTTGATGTGCAGATGGTTCACATCGATATCTGCCTCAGTGGCGTCCCTCGGGATCTCTCTGAAACTTGGGTCACCCCAGGTGGGCTCGTGTTTCTCCCTCTCCATGTCAAAGGGAGGGTCTGTCTTCATGCTTATGCCTGCAGAGGTGATCAAAGAAAAGGTGGCCTCCTCGATTGGCCTTTTCAATGGCGTCCATGGAATTTGTCCTTTAAATGGTTTTTCGGGGATGTCTCCCCTGATGAATTCCCTGAGGGCCGGCGGTATGAAACGGAAGCCATCAACCATCTTTCCTTCAGCTGCCATATCCTATTCCCCTTTCTCGTTTGCAGTCACAAAGTATGGAATGAATATAGTATAGCTCGCTTAATTTAGTCCATAAATAAGTAAGCACATATAGCATTTCTTTGTATTATTTTGAGGCCACAAACGACAGCTCTGTCATTCAAAAGCCTTAGCACAGAGAAAGAGTTACATCCATCAGGAACATGCCCCTAGCTAATTCTCCTTAGGGGTATTATTGGAAGTATTCATTAACTTAAGATGACCGAGCTTTTGCCTTGACTGCGGGATAGGCTTCTTTTTATAAGTGCTAAGGGTGCTCTGGGGTGCGGTCTTGAAAAGAGATCCCCATGCCCCCGGCTGAGTGAACTCGGGGGAAATGCCCCGTGCTTTTGGGACAGGGCGCTTCACTTGTTTGGAAGATCAAAGAAGACAAAAAGGAATGTGAATAATGAAGGAAAGAGTAGGAATCGTAGCGGCTGCGCAGACAAAATACGAAGCGAGTAAAAAGAATTTATCATATGGCGAGATGATTTGGCAGGTCGTTCATGAAGTTCTCAAGGAGACAGGCCTCAAGTTCGAAGCTCAAGTAACAGAAAATGACGGGCCTGTTATTGATAAAATTATTTCTTGCTCAGAGGACTATTGGCAGGGGAGGACGATCTCGGACTGCCTAACCCATTTGGAGATGGGCGCGCTGGGCATGGACGTGACCAAAGTGGCGGGAGACGGGGCTTTTGCTTTGTACCACGCTTTCATAAGCATTCTCTCTGGCAAGCATGACATCATCTTAATTGTCGCCTATCGCAAAGAATCTGAGACGCATAGGACCGTGATTGAAAATGCGGGTTTTGATCCCATCTATCTGCGACCTTTGGGAATGGACTTCCTTATGGCTGCTGCCATGCAGGCCAACCGATATATGCACAGGTACGGGATAAGCGAGAATCAATGCGCTGAGGTTGTGATCAAGAATAAGAAGAATGCCTTTTTCAATCCTTTCGCTCAGGAGCCCATGGAATTAACAGTGAACGATGTTCTTGAGTCAGAGATGCTTTCCTATCCCATTAGAAGATTGGATTGTAAACCAGTGTCTGACGGCGCTTGCGCTGTGATTCTCGCCAAGGAAGATATGGCGAGATTGCTAACGGACATGCCCATATGGATTGCTGGAATTGCCAGTTGCTATGACGCGCATTATCCAGGAGACAGGGATCTGTCCAACTGTCTGTCGTTGGGAATGGCCGCGAAAAAGGCCTATGACATGGCCGGAATCACCGATCCTTCTGGAGAAATTGACGTGGCAGAAATCTCTGAGGAGTTTTCCTACCAGGAACTTCTCTGGACAGAGGGACTTGAGCTTTGCGGACGAGGGCAAGCCGGAAGACTTATTGAGGAAGGCGTCACGAGAATTGATGGCAACATGCCTGTGAATCCATCGGGTGGCGTTTTGTCTGGGAACCCGTCTGGAGTGGCTGGGCTTATACGCGTTGCTGAGGCATTTCTCCAGCTTAAGGGTGAGGCGGTGGAGAGGCAGATACCACACGCTGAAACGGCCTTAGCCCATGGATTCTATGGGCAGAGCGGCCAGGCACATTGCGTTTCTATCTTAAGGAAATAGAGCAGGAGGGGCATGGATGGCTGAAAGGATTGCAGTCATAGGGGTAGGGCAGACCGAGTTCAAAAGCAGATGGCCTGAGATAAGTCAGGTTGACCTGGTGCGTTTAGCTACAAAAAGGGCGTTGGAGAATGCTGAGATAAGCATAAAGGATATTGATGCTGTCTTCGTGGGGAACATGGAGCTATTCGAAGGGAACTACCAGGTCGATATGTGGTTGACTGAAGGCGATGGGGCGTACCTAAAATCGGGGATGAAGATTCAAACCGGTGGTTCCACGGGTGGTGCTGTTTGTACAACGGTTTTTGATTATGCAGCGTCAGGTCTGTTTCGCGGCATTTTGGGTGTGGCTTACGAGAAACAAGATGAAGGCAGTAGCGATGCTTCTCTCAGAAGCGTTACCGAAGACACTTTCTTTGATATAACCAACGGGGCTCGGGGGGCGGGGCCGGCCATGTCTGAGTTGGCCCGGGATATGCTGGAACGCCAATCTGTTACAGAGGAACTGATTGCCCTGCTCCGCGTTCAGGAATCAGAGAACGCGAGTCGGAACCCTCATGCGCACTTGCGAAAAAAACTTACCGCTGAAGAGGTCATGAATTCACGCCACCTTATTCCTCCATTAAGGTTCCTCCACATGTGTCCCACTTCAGTCGGTGCCTGTGCAGTGATCGTAGCACCGGAGCAATATGCCAAGAAGATTTGTCCAAATCCGGCGTGGGTGGTTGATTGGGTGACAGTTCACGGGGGTATTCAACCCCCATTGGGCCACTTGGGTGACAAGCTTGCCAAAAGTGAGCTTGGACCCCTATGGGCGTTTGGGGTGGAACAGGCCAGTCTCAAGCTATACAAAAAATGCAACATCAGCAACCCGAGGAAAGAGTTAGATGTTATTGAGGTTTACAACATGTCCACCTGGCACGAAGCAGAGTGGTATGAGCGCATGCACCTTTGCGAAAGGAATCAGGCGGGAAAACTGATTGAGCAAGCAGCGACGGCCCTGCGCGGGGACATCCCGGTTAACCCCTCAGGGGGGGTGGTTGCCACCAATGCCATTGGTGCTTCAGCTATGCAACGCATGGCGGAGGCCGCGATACAGGTCAGAAATGAGGGAGGAGAAAGGCAAGTGGAAGACGTAAAAACCGCCATGGCGGTAACCGCGGGGGGAGATAGTTACTCAGCAGCAGCATTGTTCTCAAAATCGCTTTCATAGGAAATGGGAGAGAGGGAGACCTTGCCATGAAAGAAAAAATTGGAAGACCCGACTGGGCAGTTCACATTGAGAAGGCCTTGGAGCAGTTAACAGAAAATGAGAAAGCATGCGAGGAGATCGCCGTTGAAGAGTACAAGGAGTATGCAAGGGCCTCTTTTGCCATTGCGCGGAAGAAATATCAGAGTGAAATGGCGACTTACCAGAGGGCCTTGGATGAGGGTTTTGTTGTGATTGATACGTTGGTGGATCTCTCTTTCGAGGAATCCTGTGGTTTAAGGTTGAGCAAGTTTTTTGGAACGCTAAAAGACGAGGCTAAAATCCTTGCCATCAAGTGTCCAGAATGCCGGCGCGTCATATTTCCCCCGAGACCAGTTTGTGGCTTTTGTCGAATCGGCGTGGGTGATAGAGATGAGGACTGGCTGGTTTTAAGCGACACAGGTACCGTCATATCCATTATCTTGGCCACCGAAAGGGAGGTCGATCGTAAGACGGCCAAAATCATAGGAAAACCAAATCCATGTGCCTTTATTAGGTTGGATGGAGGAGATAACTGGACGGTCCTCGTCCATTACCTGGAGATGACTGACCCCAAGGATTTGAGGGCGGGCTTAAGGGTAAAGGCCGTATGGAGACCGAGAGGGGAACGGGAAGGCAGGATGAGTGATATTGATTATTTTCAAATTATCGAGTGATAGGAGTGAAAAATGGACGGCCCATTAAAAGGAGTACATACCCTGACCAGCAATAAAAGACCAAGAAGCTGGAGATATACCCATTCGGCTGGACCTGTCCGAAGCAAGTTCTTGCTCTATCTCAGAGACCAGCAGAAGCTTATGGGAACCAAATGTTCTATCTGTGGTAGAGTCTATATGCCTGCTAGGTCCGTGTGTCTCGAATGTTATGAGGATATGGAAGAGTGGGTTGAAGTGAGCAAAGAGGGCGTTCTTGAAACCTATACGATACGCTATGAGCAGAGTCCAATGTTTCCATCCGGTGGCCCAATTGCCATGGGTGTAATCAAGTTGGATGGTGCAGATACTGGATTTGTTCACAGACTGGGTGAAGTTGACTTTAAAGAAATTAGGATCGGCATGCGATTGGAGGCGGTGTTTTCAGATTTGCCAAGAGGCGATATCCGGGATATCCGTTATTTCAGGCCTATCCACATGGCATAATCTCTTTATAGCGGAGGGTCCTGAGCCTATTTGAGCTTGGGCAAAGGAACGCCCTGGTCTAGGAGGTGATGACGCAAAATCGTATAGTCCATATCTCTCGGTGCTATCCCCTCTTTAACGGATAGAGCTGCGGCGGTGCCTGCCGCCTCCCCCATGGCCACGCAAGGGGGAATTAGATTCATAATATCATTTGCCACCAAATCCGATGAAAAACAGCGACCCGCAACTAACATGGCCTCCACATTCCTGGGTAAGAGGGACCGATAAGGAATACAGCGATTGGGTTTCTCTGGTGACACATTGGTTGTGAGGGGCGGAAACAGGGCAATGGTATCCTCGTACACGGTCCCCGCCCGCATCTCCTCTTGAGTGAGTATATGTTCGCCGATCAGACGCCTGCTCCCTCGGGTCCCTAGCTGGGAGGCTGTGTCCAAAATATAGCTGTCCTCAAATCCGGGCACATTCTCTTTAAAAAACTGGTGGGTCAGAAGCATCTTCTTGCGGGTCTCCACTTCCATCTGCGTGAGATCTTCCACATTTAGACAGCTCAAATCCGGTATCCAGTTATTAAACCAGACCACATCATCTCGGGAAGTGGGCATGGTGACTGTAAAGCCCCCAAGTCGGTTTAGCTTCCCCATTAACTTGGCATAGCTGCTCTGCTCCGAGCCGGTTTCGTATATGTTTGTGGTCTGAGTCTCTTTCCCTTTGAATGCGCGAAATGTTTTATAGTCGATATTCCCAACACGAAAGACCAGGGCCAGTTTCGAGGACCTGAGATTGGGATCCAGAGTCCCATCAAAGTCGGCGCCAGCGGATGCAAAGATATCGCCGTCTCCTGTGGCGTCAATGACAACCTGGCCTAGAACTGCTTTCCGTCCTTCCTTGCTCTCAAATACGATCCCCTTTATCTTGTCCCCATCCATGAGGGCCCGGCAACCCCAGGAGTGAAGACAAAGCGTAACGCCCGCATCCACCGCCATGTCGTTAAGAACACACTTGAGCATCTCCGGATCTACGTAGGCAGAGTACCTCACCTTGCCTTCAACCACAAAGAACCGGTAATTACCCCATTTCTTGATGAGTTCCGGATTTGAAGAGCCAATAGCGTCCCGCGGAGGCTGAAGTACGCCTCCTAAAGGGTCGAGTCTATCCAGCCACTCTTTCTGTTGTCCGGCTATGACCAACTGATTGCTCCCATCACTCAGATGGGGGATCAGAATGACAAGACCTCCTGTGGCCATTCCACCCAAGTGGCCAAACCGTTCCACCAATACGGTTTCAGCGCCATTGCGAGCAGCAGCTACCGCAGCACTGACCCCGGCCGGACCTCCTCCCACAACAAGGACCTCTGCTTCTTTATAAACCTCTATTCTGTTCGACGGTTCTACGATTGTCTTTGCAACTTTTCTGTCCGCTGCCATTTCTCAATATTCCTCCGAAATTAATACACTTATTTAGAGGCTGTCGGAAAACGCCCATCTGCCATTCGGCAAGCTCATGGCCCTGAGCAAGGTCGAAGGACTCATGGCCCTGAGCAAAGTCGACCCTTCGACATCGCTCAGGGTCGATGCTGAGCAATGTCGAAGCATCGAAGGGCTGCGTTACCCTCATCCC
>CAJIAF010000373.1_pt1 | contig 11470 bp, 10 predicted proteins | sample 9199141 | NCBI WGS metagenome assembly CAJIAF01 (sample SAMEA7708265, study PRJEB35096) | sediment metagenome | biome: marine neritic benthic zone biome [ENVO:01000025]; feature: sediment [ENVO:00002007]; material: shallow marine sediment [ENVO:03000034] sea grass bed [ENVO_01000059] ...
TGGCATCCATATAGCCTCTGGCCTGAAGAGAGTGGGTGGTAACCAGAAGTTATTCTTAAAACTACTTTCCAAATTCCGCTTGAAGCACTCTCAGACGGCCGATGAGATCAGGCAGGCTCTGGCTGAAGGAGACAGCAACCTGGCCGAGCGTCTGGCCCACACTGTCAAGGGAGTCTCGGGGAACATCGGCGCCAATGATCTTCATGCGTCCGCCCACGCTGTGGAGACGGATATTAAACAAGGGAAAACGGATGATATTGAGGGCCCGCTAGAGCAACTTGCCTTTACCTTACAGGAGGTCTTGGCCTTGATCGCCAGCCTGGAGCAGGGTGTATATATATCAACACCTACTATAGAAAAGCCCCAAGATGAAGACGCTGTGGTGAATATCGGAGAGGTAAAACCCATGTTGATCGAACTGGCCGCGCTGATTAAGGAGAATGACATGGAAGCGGCGGATCGTCTGGAGACGTTAAGAAAACACTTGGGGGATACTGCGCTAGCGAGTGTAGTAACAAAACTTGAAAAAAGGCTTGGACAATATGATTTTGAAGGCGCTTTAGAGTGCTTGACTGAAATGGCTCAATTACTTGCTATCAACCTGGAGGAAGAGGACGATGAGCAATAGTGCCAGGAAGAATAAGATACTTATCGTGGATGACACCCCCGAAAATATCGATGTTCTTGGAGAGATTTTGAAGCCCCATTACAAGAGGAGCGTTGCCTTAAATGGGGAAAAGTGCCTTCAGATTGCTGCCTCCAGCGATCCTCCCGATCTGATTCTTCTGGACATCATGATGCCTGGGATGGACGGTTACGAGGTATGCCGTAGACTCAAGGCTAATGAGAAGACCAAAAGCATCCCGATCATTTTCGTCACCACGAAAAGCGAGGTCGAAGAGGAGAACAAAGGTTTTGAATTGGGCGCGGTTGACTACATCACTAAACCCATTAGCCCACCGATAGTGCTGGCCAGGGTGAAGACCCATTTGGAGTTAAAGCTTGCCAGGGATGCCTTAGAAAACCAAAACGAGATCCTGGCACAAAAAGTAAAAGAACGCACGGCCGAGTTAGTCGAATTGAACACTACCTTGGAGTGCTTTGTCCCTCGGGAGTTCATAAATCTGTTAAGCAAAGAGAGCATTCTTGAGATCAGATTAGGAGACCAGATAAGGCAGAAGATGACCGTTATGTTTGCCGACGTTCGAGGCTGGACCCTGCTCTCGGAAAGCATGTCACCGCAGGAAAGCTTTAGTCTTATTAATGCTTATTTAAGACGAGTCAGCCCGGTGATCAAAGAGCACAATGGGTTCATTGACCAATACTACGGGGATGGGGTGATGGCACTTTTCCCTGGGACTCCTGATGATGCGGTAATTGCAGCCATCGCTATGCATGCAGCAGTTGGTGAATACAACAAGGAACGCGAAAAAGAAGGTTTTCGGCCCATCGGAATCGGAGTAGGGCTTCACATTGGCGACCTGATGCTTGGTATTATCGGTAGCAAAGAGCGTTTGCAGGGAGCAGTGGTGGCAGATGCGGTGAATCTGGCAGCGCGTTTGGAAGAGTTGACTCGAATATATGGGTCCTCGATTACTCTCAGCGAACCGACTCTGTCACGCCTTAAAGACCCGGATAAGTTTAAGCACCGCTTTGTGGACAAAGTGCGGGTTAAAGGGAAAAACGAACACGTTTCAGTGCACGAGGTGTTTGATGCGGATCCTCAACCGGTGGTCGAATTAAAGGGGCAGACCAAGACTAGTTTCGAAGAGGGCCTCCGTCTGTATTATGAAAGGAAGTTTTCTGAATCCAGTGTCCAGTTTAATTTGGTGCTACAGAAAAATCCCGAGGACAAAGCCGCCCGTATTTATCTCAAACGGTGCGCTGAATACATGGTGGACGGCGTTCCCGAGGACTGGACAGGTGTAGAGACTTTGACCAAAGAATAGCTAATGTTTCCTAGATCTCGCTTTAAGGAAACTTCAAACAGGGAGAACCACGGTTATCCCTTGATCGAAAGCGCTAGAAGAGACTAGTGGAATTTCGTGATCTCTGACCAAAGGCAGGGTCATCACGGCCCTGCTTTTTCTTTGCAAAATCTCAACACATTGTGGGTGACTCTTGCGGCCTCCAGCTAACGATTATTGCTATTAATCTAGCCTCCAGAGCACCCCCAAAAATGCAAGATTAGATGTAATATTGACTCTTCAATGCCTACCAGCAATGGCTTCAGAGGTCACTCTTCTAGGAATTGTTAAATTAATTTAGTCAAGATTAAATTCACTAGGTAGGAATGCAGACTAGCCCCCCACACATGGCTCTAGGCGGGGGTTTGATAAAAGGTATATGTCAGGTTGGGGTAGATCTTGCCTTGTTCTGCGATATAAATCGGACGTGGGCTTACCCATCAGGACTCTCTGTACGGTAAAACCCTATTACTTCTCCGTGGCTTCTCATTTTATGGCTTTGTGTATGGCAGCCACCCCAAGCAGCATGGGATAAATATTGACCTTGGTGAAACCGGCCTGGCGCATGAGATCCGCCAGCTCCATAGCATTATGGAACCGAGGAATCGTCTGGGCCAAGTAGGCATAACCAGCACTAGATCCTGAAATCCTGGACCCCAGCCGCTTGACCGTTAGTCGCACATAAAGATGAAAGGCTCTTCTGACAAGCCATGATGGGGGTTGGCTCGTTTCCAGATTCACAAACCGGCCTCCGCGTCTCAGGATCCTGTGGAATTCCCGAAAGCGTTCAAGCAAAGTTTTCTTACTCACATTAATATTGCGTGTGGCAAATGAAATAGTGACGAGATCGAATGTCTCCTTGGGGAAGGGTAAATGGCTCGCATCAGCAAGGGTGAAACGGATTTCGCGGGTTTCCCCTTTCATGGCTGCTTCTCGAACCATCTCAATGGAGAAATCTGCGGCGATTACCCTTGTATCTTTCCGACTCAGGCGATTCAGATAGACGGCCATTTCACTTGTCCCGGTGCACATATCAATCCATCTCTCACCACCGCCCTCTGCCGCTGCTCTTGCTGCTTTTCTGCGCCACAAAATGTCCAACCCAAATGTCAAGACATGGTTCACCATTTCATAAGTATTCGAGACCTCCGAGAATATGTTTTGAATGCCTTTATTCATTAAGAAAAATCTCAGGGGTTAGGAGGGGGAGAGGATTCGCTGGTAGGCAGAGTCAAATTCCTTCCAAATTTCCCGTCCGATACGATTCTGTGTATCTACTATCTCCTGGAGAATGGCCTCGTCCGTGAGCGGATTCACCAGGACCGCCCTTAAAACCACAATGTTTTGAGGTCGAAAGCGTGTTGATTCCAACGTGGTCCTTGATACAAAAGTGGAGTCATCTAGTCTGAGGGCCTTATGCAGTTTGATGTTCAGTGCATTAACAATATGGTTTACTTTCCTGACGGTTCTTTCCAGTTCTTTCACCTCTTGCCTGTCCCCGGACGCTTTTCTCACACCATCCCATTCATAAAGTTGTTTCTTAACTATTTGCGGGATAAAGCGGTAGTTGAGGATAAACAGCTCAGGGAGGTTTAGCACCTCAAAGTTCCCGCGTCCATCAAGGATCTCTCTCAGGGAATCCGTGTTCTGTTTCGCGCTTTTGAAAAGCAGGCCATAACCCTCACGGCCAATGATTTTTAGAGAGGCCCATGGTTTCAAGCAGGCAAAGGGGCGAGAGCCCTCAACGGTAAATCTTCCCGTATCCACAGAATTTCTGCGAATAATATAATTGGCCGTCTGCATCAGGAAATTCAGATCTCTCTCACTCTTAAAAAGTACAAGGCCCATGGACATGGGGCAATAGAGCAGTTTATGGGCATCAATGGAGACGGAATCCGCCCCCTCGATGCCCTTGAACAGGTCTCGATACTCATCCACCAGCAGGGCCGCGCCACCCCAACAGGCATCCACATGAAAATGGGCGCCCACCTCGTGGGCTGCTTTGCCAAGTTCCTGGAGATTATCCACATTCCCTGTCTCAGTGGTGCCGGCAATTCCAACGATAGCAATAATTTTTGTCCTCTTTTTTCCCGTCTTTTCTTTCAGGGATTCCATCTTTCGGTAGAGTCTCCTCACATCCATGCGATTGTGCTCATCTACGGGTATGTTCAGGACATTTTCCTCTCCCATCCCGAGCATATTGGCCGCTTTCTTGATGGAATAATGCCCCCGGGTTGAGACGATGACTACCCCCCTTTCATACCCGTAGTGTCTCAAGGCACGCTCAACGCCAGCCACTCGGATACCTGGAAAATCCCCATTGGGTGGAAAGGCCTTTTCCCGGGCTACCATGAGGCCCGTAAGGTTTGCGATGGTGCCATCGGATGTGACATTACCGAGTGCCACACGGGGGTTCTGTATATGTCTTTGATAGAATTTTTCTGTCTTATTGAATATGAGTCGGTGGAACCAGGCCAAAAGTTCCCTTTCCACAAAACTGGAGGCCTTGGCCGTTTCAATCTTCACCTGGTTCTGATTCAAGGCAGCTATGATCATCTCCATGAGAATCATGAAATATGGGACAGCGCTGATCATGTGACCGATATAATAGGGATTACCCACCTTCACGGAGTGGGCCGTCACCTTATCTTTGATCTCACTCAAAACATCTTTTATGAGATGAGGACTGTCAGGAACGGTAGTTTGATCAAATATCTCGCTAAGCTCAGGGAGAGTGATGGCGCTGTGAATACCCCCCTTTTCCTGGAAGAAGTCATGGATCATCTCTAAGAGTTCATGCCCGAATTCGATGAATTTGTCCGGGGACTCAGGCATGATAAATAGTTTTCTAAGGTATTCCAGATTGGCCTTGATCTCTTTTTGCTTCTTGTTCATGAATCCCCTAAATTGTCTTTATTGCCACCTTCAATTGAATTGAATGCCTGAAATTAGCCAAAATAGACCGTTTTTGCAAACTGATTTGCAGACAATTCTGTATCGACCATAGAACGCTGATACACTTAAAAGCAAGAATTGCAACCATTTAGCTCGCCCTATTCCCGCCTCCAGTCACTTTCCTCCCGCAAATCTTCCAGGGAGAGTCTTGCTCCGCATTTTGGGCAATGCTCAACCCATATCCTTTGCCCAGGGGAACCGATGCAGAATATGGTCCTCCCTCCAACCCACCCTTTTACCCAGATCGCCTGACCGCAACTGTGGACTTTTTCGATTTCTCCCGTCATTGCCATCCTCTGAGTATGTAAACTCCTACCAATAAGTCAAATCTAGTTTCTCTTCATTAATCATATTCTTACCGAACTTCCTTTCCTTGTTTAAACTAAGCTAATCTAAATATCTGAAATGTGTCCATTTATTTATTAAGCCTTATTTGGCATTTTTTTTGCTCTTTTTTCTTTAGCGCATAATTGTATCTGCTCTCAACTTTCCACAAACATTTGGTCCTGCGACATTCAGGAGGAGGTTTAGAAAATAAGATGACCCAGCTTGAATCTAGAGACCCAGGGATAATATTAGACCCGACAAAGGGGGATACTCCGGCATTGATTAGATGCGATGATGAGCAATGCGAAGGAGTCTCCTTTAGGCATGAAATACAGATGAAGAATTGGAGATGTCCTTACTGTGGAAAGTCCATATCAAAACCTCAGTGACCCCTCCATGAGACTTTATCTCATGGAAAAACCAATCAAATTGTGCCTACCAGGCTCCTTGTTGTTTCTAGCCTAGCTGGTCTCATATGATGCGGGAGGAAGTATAAGGGGGAATGAAGAACTATAGAATAGAATTAGAAAAACCTAGAGAATGTCCTTTCTGCGAGAGTGATGATTTGTTTAGTGGATTAAGTAGACGACTTGGACATTGGGTTTATTGCAGAAACTGCGGTGGAAGAGGTCCATATGCTGAAAGCAAAAGCGGTGCGATTAGAAAATGGAATGGTTCCATTTTCTTTCCAAGACATTCTTACTTTGCTCTGACTGACTCTGTCTTGTAGGGTTGAGGAGGAAGTTTATAGGCGGGGTCATATTTGGCCCCGCTTTATCATTGCCATTCTTGCGATATTCGGCTGTCAAGGATCACCGTGTAAGTGCCCTTCCCTGCACCACTTTCCCCAGACCAACACCGTAAATTAGTCATACTTACTTTCACAAAAGGGAGATTAATAGTACTTCGACCTGGAAATCTAATAAAAAAGTATGATCCCCTCTTTCAGGGTATTAGATGAAAATCAGACCTTCTACCGATTGTTTTTCCAATGAAATACGGTAAAATTTACCAAGACTTGACACAGATTTACTTTGACATTTGGTTTACTTCTGAAGAGATACACGAAAACGTGTAGGAGGTGTAAATTTTGGTTGCTACACTTGAGAAACGCAAATCCCCTAGAATCAAGGCCAGATTGCCGATTACATTAATTATCAATCGCTGCCTAATAGAAGGAGAATCGAGGAATATCACAGCAAATGGTATATTAGCCCGCTGTAAGGAACCATTGCACGAGAATGAAACTTATCGGGTGGTCATCACACTCCCTCAAAAACATTATATAGCGGTCAAGGGGAAGGTGGTATGGTCTAATCTGGATGGCATTGACCCTAATGGTACCTTTTCAGATATGGCCTTTTATTTTGTAGAAATGCCGGAAGAAGACCGCTTTTTTCTTAACCATGTTGTTTCAGCTCAAAACACATAAAGGGTTAAAGCCCTAGAAAGGAGAATGGGTATGAGAAAAGTCTGTATCATGAGCAAAGAGAATAGACCTCGGGTTCTTGAATTGAAACGTAGAATCACCTATGTGGGGCGGTCTGCTATTAATGACATTCAAATCAAAGACAGATTCGTTTCTCGTGAACATTTGTTGCTGCGAAAATTCGAGGATAAATTATTGGTTATGGACCTTCGAAGCAAAAACGGTACCTTTCTTAATGGCCATCAGATACGCTCTGGTACTGAGGTTGAAATAAAGGAAGGAGATGCCATCGTTGTTGGTGTAAACGTGATCAGCCTGGGGGAAAAGCGTTCAGATGAAGCGCTAGCACTTGTTGGTGCTGTTTACACTTCCATGAAGCATGGCGCCACGGATACACTCGTTTTAAAAAAATCAGGATTGCAGCCTATGAATCACAAACCGAACAATCTGGAATCGAATCTGACGCTTGGCGCTTAACACTTTTCCAAAATTCAAAGAAGAGTTTAGAAATTTAATCAAAAATCAATTGGGAGGGATACACATGTCTTTTTTTAACTCTAAAATAGCTGGAGATAGGAGATCAGGGAAAGACCGCAGAAAGTCAAAAATGGGAACTAAGAGCGGGAATGAGCGAAGAAGTGGTAAGGATAGAAGAATGAGTTTATATGACCGTTTGCCCGAAGGCCAGAGAAACACCGTAGAAATCATTATAAAGCATTTAGAAAAGCAAGTTGGCTAAAAACATCGAAGATCACTAATCAAACCTCAAAGGCGCGGTCATCACGGCTCTGCCTTTTTGTCGCCAATCTCCCAAAACCATTATGCCAACGAACAAAATCTTTACTGGCTACTGCCTGCCACTGATCAACACGCCAATTATCCTTGACTGAATACGATTCATTAACTACTTGCTGGTTATTGGCAGCAAACCCAGTCGCTCACTACGCAAAGGATATAATGAAATGGGCATTTGCTGGACAAAGGAGGGTGCAATGTCATCCAAACCGTGGCATGGTCCTAAATGGCCTGAAGACGTCCCCTATGAGATAAGCGGTTACGAAAAGCCTCTTACGTCTATCTTAGACACGACTTCGAAGCTCTATCCTGACCATACCTACACCATCTTTGCCGGAGCCAAATGCACCTTTGCCCAGGTGAAAGATACCGCTGACCGGGTGGCCCATTTCCTCGTCTCACGTGGCATAGAACCGGGAGACCGGATTGCCATCTTCCTGCCCAATCTCCCCCATTATCCACCCATATTTTTCGGCATCCTCGAGGCGGGTGGGGTCTGCGTAACATGCAATCCTCTCTACAAGGCTTCAGAGCTGAAGTTCCAGCTCAAAGACGCTGGCGTAAAGGCCCTCTTTGTCATGGACCATCCCATAATTTACCCAACGGCCGTAAAGGCCCTGGAAGGCTCAAACGTGGAGACCGTCGTCATTTGCAGCGCTAGATCCTATTTGTCCCCGCTTAAAGGCTTCTTGGGTTCGCTGCTGGGGAAAATCCCCAAGGCAAAACACTATGAACCCGGGCATTTGATGTTCCCAGAGATCATCAAGGGGTCAAAAGCGGAACCACAACAGCTCAGCATCGATCCCACGAAGGATTTGGCCCTCATCCTTTATACGGGTGGCACCACCGGTCTTCCCAAAGGGGCCTGCCTCACTCACGCCAACTTGATGTCAAACCTTATAATGAGTGAGGAATATGTGCGCATCGCTGAAAAGCCGGGTGAGAAGCCGAAGAAACCGGAAAAGGGGGTTCACACCATTCTGGGACTCCTGCCCTGGTACCACAGTTTTGGACTCACACACAGCCTGCTGGCGAGCTGCATGGGCGCCTCCCGTCTCATCTGCATGCCGGATCCAAGGGCGGGCAAGCCCCCTTTCACCGAGGTACTCAAGTCCATCGAGAAGTACAAGGTCAGTGGATTCGTGGCCGTGCCCACCATCTTTTCGGCCCTCGTCAACCATCCCTTCATAGACAAGTTCGACCTTACCTCCATCATCGGTTGCGGCTCGGGTGCGGCACCGCTGCCCGTTGAGGTTCTCAAGCAGTTCGAGGAGCGGACCGGTGCTGTCATTTACGAAGGCTATGGTCTGACCGAAACCTCGCCCACGTTGACAACGAACCCAACCAATCATGAGCAGCGCAAAATTGGAACCGTTGGATTACCCGTTCCTAGTACAGACCTGAAAATAGTGGACCTTGAAACAGGGCTCAAGGAACTCCCCCAGGGTAGGAACGGCGAGATCGCCGTCTCCGGTCCTCAGATCATGCTCGGGTACTGGAACAAGCCGGGGGAGAACGAGGCCGCGTTCCGGGAGATTGATGGAAACCGCTTCTTCCTCACCGGCGATATCGGCCACATCGATGAGGAAGGCTTTCTGCTCATAACGGATCGTAAAAAAGACATGATCATTGTGGGCGGATTTAATGCATATCCTAGGGAGATCGAGGAGGTCCTCTATACCCACCCCAAGGTGGCATTGGCAGCATTGATCGGTGTACCCGATCCTCACAGGGGGGAGGCCGTGAAGGCGTTTGTCCAACTCAAACCGGGGACTGGAGCCACTGAAGAAGACTTCATGGCGTTTTGCAGAACGAGAATGGCCGGCTACAAACGGCCGCGGGAAATCGAATTCCGCGAGAGTCTACCCACATCCATGGTGGGAAAGGTCCTGCGCAGGGTCCTGCGAGAAGAAGAACTTGAGAAGCGTAAAAGGATCTCATAGATATATCTTGTGAGAAGCTACGAACAGCTGGTACACATCTTACGCTGTGCGTCCATGGTTACCGGACTGGAGAGGCTGCTATTTACCGCATAGGAAAAAGTGGACATGAGTTTCTTCACTTCTCCTTGGCAGAGTGGACAATGGACGCCCGAATCCTTGTTGAGGACCAGTTTGTCAAAGCTGTAATTACAGTTGTCACAGTTATATTCATATATGGGCATAGGAATTCTCCTGATTTGCTGGGATTTATTAAAAAGATAAGCTTTTATGGCGCCTTTCGCAAGGCAGTGGGAAAGGTTGAGATTATTCTAGGCCCTTTAGAAGTGCCCTAGCGATTATCAGCTTTTCTATCTCCTTTGTGCCCTCATAGATCTCTATGATTTTGGCATCCCGATAAAAACGCTCCACATCATACTCTGCCATATATCCATATCCACCGTGGATCTGGATCGCCTCCTCGGCCACCCGAACTGCGGTTTCTCCGGCAAACCATTTGGCCATAGCCGTCAATTTTCGGTCAGGTTCCCCCTTATCCGCCTTCCAGGCCGCTTCATAGACCAGATTCCGCGCCGCCCGAACAAGGGTTGCCATCTCTGCTATTTTGAATTGAATGGCCTGAAAAGCCCCCAGAGGTTGTCCAAATTGCTTTCTCCCTTTTGCATATTTGATCGCCTTTTCCATGGCTCCTTGAGCAATACCAACCCCCTCGGCCCCCACATGAATTCGTGTCCTGTTAAAAAACTCCATGAATTGATAGAAGCCTTTGCCCTCCTCACCAATAAGGTTTGCTTGGGGGACCCGCACATCTTTGAAGGACAATTCGGCCGTATCAGATGCCCGAATCCCCAATTTGTGGCGAAGCTTGTTCGCCTCGAATCCTTCCCGGTCGCTCTCCACAAGGATCACGCTATGCCTATTGTGACGTGAGGGATCTTGGGGATCTGTGAGACATATGACCATAAAATAACTGGCCACTGTGCCGTTGGTGATAAATATTTTGCTTCCATTGATCACATAATCATTCCCATCTTTGATAGCCATGGTTCTGACAGCGGAAACATCGCTTCCCGCATCAGGCTCTGTGATGGCCGATCCCATCACGGCCTCTCCCCTGGTGAGGGGTATGAGGTATTTTTTCTTCTGTTCCTCCCTGCCGTACAATTCAATCATGTCTGCACCAAAGGTGGCTGAGATGACCACAGATCCCAACCCCGGATCCACCCGCCAGAATTCCTCGCTAACGATACACTTCTCCAAATAACCGTAGCCGCTACCGCCATACTTTTCGGGCAAGTTGAGCCCGATGAAACCGAGTTCAGCGGCCTTCTTAACCAGGTCACGAGGATACTTCTCTTCCTGATCGCACGCTTGAGCGATTTCCGGGAATTCACCCTCGGCAAATTCCCTGGCTGCTTTCCTGATATCTCGCTGTTCCCTCGTTAGGTTGAAATTCATAACGGCCCTTTCTAACTCCACATGGTCAATCTTCATGGCCCCCTACACCTATAGCCCAAAGGGAAGGCTGTGCTCAATGAGAAAATGAGCTAGAACGTGACTATGGAACAACACCCTATCCTGTTTTTGATTGATCCCTTTGGTTGAATCTGATAAGGGAAACACGAAATTTGGCAAGGCTCAAACAAGAAAATCCCTATACAGTCAAACATATCTGGAGGATCTGGGAATGGATAAAATCGGAATCATTGGTGCTGGGAACATGGGAAGCGGAATCGTTCAGAAAACGGCTCAAGAAGGTCTATCCGTAGTTATGCTGGATTTGAAGCCGGAGTTCGTGGAAAAGGGGCTCAAGAACATCCGCACAACCCTGGAGGAGGCTGTGGAACGGAAGCTCCTCCGGCCTGAGCAGATAGACCATATCCTAGCCCGCATTAAGGGGACCACAGATCTGGCCGACACCAAAGACTGTGATCTTATCATTGAGGCCGTCTTTGAGGATATGGATGTTAAGAAGGATCTGTTCACCAGGCTTGATGAACTCTGTGAATCTAAAACGATCCTTGCCACCAACACCTCTTCTTTTTCTGTTGAAGAAA
>CAJIAF010000057.1_pt1 | contig 11468 bp, 13 predicted proteins | sample 9199141 | NCBI WGS metagenome assembly CAJIAF01 (sample SAMEA7708265, study PRJEB35096) | sediment metagenome | biome: marine neritic benthic zone biome [ENVO:01000025]; feature: sediment [ENVO:00002007]; material: shallow marine sediment [ENVO:03000034] sea grass bed [ENVO_01000059] ...
CTTTGACATTTGACATTATGCGCGGGAATGCCGTTGGGCATTTTACTCCACAACATTCTTCTGTAAGAAACCCTCAATCTCGTCTTTTGTAAATTCCAGTTCGTCAAGGATTTCTCGGGTTTCAGACCCCCTCAGTGTGCCAGGTTTCTGAACACCTCCGGGTGTCCTGGAAAGCCGTGGGGCAGGGCCTGGCTGGGAGACACCATCCACCTCAACAAGAAGATCCCTCTGCTTGTTGTGGCGATGGTTATCCACCTCATCCATGTCCAATATGGGGGCGACACATGCATCTGTACCATCAAAGATGGCTACCCATTCTTCCCGCGTCTTGGTCTTGAACACTTCAGCGAAGCGATCCCTCATTTCTGGCCATCTCACCATATCATGCTGATAAGGAAGCGTGGAGGGATCAATCTCAAGCCCTTTCAATAACTCTGCATAAAATCGTCCCTCTATGGCGCCCACTGACATGAACTTGTCATCCGCTGTTTCGTAGGTCTGATAGAAGGGCGCGCCGCTATCCAGCATATTTGTTCCAATATCCAGGGTCATGAGTTGATGGCCCAAGAGGCCCCACCAAAAAGTGGAGATGTTGGCCGCACCGTCAACCATAGCCGCATCCACCACCTGTCCCTTTCCGGAATTGTTCCTCTCTATCAAAGCGAGCAGGATACCCATGGCGCAAAGCATGCCACCGCCAGCAAAATCCCCCAAGAGGTTACCGGGAGGAAGCGGTCTTTCTCCCTTTCTTCGAAAGAGGGAAAGGGCCCCTGAAAGGGCAATGTAGTTGATATCGTGTCCGGCCATGCTGGCGTAGGGGCCATTTTGGCCCCAACCTGTAAGACGCGCGTAAATCAGCCCCGGGTTCAGTTCCATGGCTTCATCCGGGGCCAGACCCAGTTTTTCCATAACACCAGGGCGGTAGGGCTCCAAGAGGACATCGTAGCGTTGAATCATCTGGCGGAGGACCGTAATGCCTTCCTTTGTCTTCAGGTTGATCCTCATGGACCGCTTTCCCCTGTCCAAGGGGTTTTTGTCCATGAGGTTGGGGATCTCTGGTGCCCCTGTGGACAGCCGATCCACAATGATTACATCCGCCCCAAAATCAGCGAGTATCATGCCACAGTAAGGAGATGGGGCTAGACCCGCCATCTCGATAACCTTAATTCCATCCAGTGGTCTCATGGTTTCTCCTTATTAACCGTCTCTGAAATTCTACGACTTGCTGACACCTTATCTTTGTGATGACTGTTTTGTTTATTCCAACCGGAAGGATGAAATAATGGAATGCTGGGGATAGATGCGGAACTAACCTGTAAAATGCTCCATGTTTTCCAGTTTCTCTTCATGATAGGAGAATCAGTCCAGCCAACATCCCCTTTGGAACCGCCTCAGGGTCACTGTCTTTGAGGATCGTATGTATATCCCAGCCCGCATCTCTTGAGAGTGTGAATACGTTTATGCCCACAGCCTCCATGGAAGGACGCGCCAGTGAAGGATAGCGGCATTCCCCTTCATCCGTCAATGCCTCACATGCTCTGCCCTTGCAAAAGACGGGCTTGCAGGAGCCTGCGGCCAGTCCCTTGGCAAGCTGAAATCCCTCGTCTCTGGCTGAGGTCTCAAGCTTGGAGGCGATCATGTAGACCGATTTGAATGTCTCAAACCGATCTTCTGATAGGAGAACCTGGGGGGAAACATCGATTTTGAAAAACAATGCTGTTTCATAATTCTCAATCCATTCCCTGGCCTTGTCTGGTCCCATCACATGGGGCGGGCAGTTGGCACTCTTGCCGTATCCCTTACACAGATGGGCTTTGCACATCTCCACGACCTCATCCTCCACAGGGATCCCATCCACCGGGATGATTTTGGCGTCACTTGCACCCAGCTCTAACGCCTTCTTCTGAAGCTTAACGAAGCGGGTATTCTTTTTAATGTCCATGATCCTTCCATCCTCGCTATCTAATTTTCCCCATCCCCCCTTCTACAGGACCGTGTCGCAATCCGGCTAAGCTGTCATTCCGGGCGAGCCCAACGATGTTCGGCGAGACCCGGAATCCAGAGAAATCGCGAAAACTGAAATCCTTCTGGATCCCGGCTCACATCACGCTCCGCGGGATCTGTCCGGGATGACGAATTGTGACATAGCATCCCGGGGAGCGGGAAATTCAGGGGCCCTTCATTTGGTTACCCTCCCCCTTGACTGGGGTGAGGAAGAATTTGTAAAGAAAAATCTCTACATTACAGACCCAGGAAAGCCTTTCTTACCAGATCAGATTGCAACAATTCTTCACCGCTCCCCTCTAAGACCACTCTCCCTGTCTGTATCACATATCCCCGATCCGCCATATCCAGTGACTCACGCACATTTTGCTCCACTAGGAGTATGGTTATCCCTTCCTGCTTCAACTGTCTCACGGTACCCAATACTTCATCCACCAGGCGGGGAGCCAGTCCAAGGGAGGGTTCATCTAACATGAACAACTGGGGATTGGCCATGAGACCACGGCCTATGGCCACCATCTGTTGCTCACCGCCAGAAAGGGTGGATGCTGCCTGCCCTTGTCTCTCGCGAAGCGTAGGGAAGAGGCTATAGACATAGTCAAGATTTCTTTGGATCTGCTTCTCATCTTTGAGCACGTAGGCCCCCAAAAGGAGATTTTCCTCCACCGAGAGCGGACTGAAGAGCATTCTCTCTTCCGGGACATAGGTGATTCCCATGCGGACGATGTCTTCTGTCTTCAGGTTCTGAATCTCCCGGTTGCTGAACAAGATCTGGCCCTCAAAAACCCTTAAAGCCCCCATGATGGCCTTCAGAATGGTGGACTTCCCTGCCCCATTGGCGCCCACCACACATGTGGCTTCACCCTGGCGCACATCGAGGGAGATCCCTTGGATCACAGGAATGCCAGAATAGCGAACCCCGATTCTTTTGAGCTGAAGAACCTGACCTTCCATGGGTTATGTCAACTCCTGCTGGTATTCCTGGGCATATCGTTCTCCCAAGTAGGCCTTTATCACGTTAGGATCCTTGGCAATGGACTCTGGATGGCCTTCCGCTATCTTTCTCCCATAGTCCAACACGATGACCCGCTCGCTGATATTCATGACCAGCTCCATCACGTGCTCTATTAACATTACCGTAACGCCCAGTTCTCCATGTGTGAAACGGATGGACGCCATGACCGCCTCAATCTCACTGGGGTTTAGGCCCGCAGCCACTTCGTCAAGCAGCAAGATCTTTGGCTCCGTTGCGACGGCCGTGGCCATGGCAACCTGTTTTTGGGCGGCCACCGGGAGTTCACTCACCATGTAATCAGCAAGACCCCCTAATCCGAAGTCATCTAACACCTTTTCCGCCCGGGCCTTTGCCTCGCGTGGTGAACGGGTTCGCATGAAGCAACCGACCATGACATTTCCCAACACCCTCAGGTCTCCGGAGGCCACATAGACCTGAAAGGTGCGCGAAAGGCCGAGCCTTGCCACCTCGTATGCCCTGAGCTTAGTGATATCCCGGCCATCGAAAGTGATTCTCCCCGACGTGACAGGATATAAACCCGCGATGCAGTTGAAGAGTGTGGTCTTTCCAGCCCCGTTGGGGCCGATCAGGCCGACCAACTCCCCCTTCTCCACGCTGAAGGAGATATCTTCATTGGCCCTCAATCCCCCAAAGTCTTTGGTCACGTTTTGTAGGTCCAATAATTTCATTTTCCCCGTCTCTTTTGGCGCACCTTCTCCACAATGCCCCAAATGCCCCTGGGCTCGGCAGCCGAGATGAGCATGATAATGGCAGCATAGATGACCAGATCTATTCCCACCAGACCCGCCTGGCCACCGAGCCATGACTTTAGATAGTTTTTCGCGGGAATCATAACGGCAGCCCCAATGATGGGTCCCCATAAAGACCCGGCCCCACCCAACATGGCCATGAGCGCTATGAGGATGGAGATATCCAAGCTCATGGTATCTTCAGGCTCGATGTTTTTGATGTAACAGGCATGAAAAGACCCCACCACGCTCACAAATGCGGTAGCAATGGCGTAGGTCTTTATTTTGGCCCAGTGCACGTTGATGCCCAGGGATTGGGCCACATGCTCATTATCTTTTATGGAGCGGAGTTGGTATCCCAGCTGGGACTTTCTGAACCAGTTTACGTAAAGGATACCGAAAAAGAAGAAACCCAATATGACATAGTAGTAGTAGATATCCTCCTTGAATATGAGTCTCACAAAATCGGGAGGAAGATATTTAACGGGTGATATCTCCAGGCCCCTTGCTGCGCCCACGAAATCCCAGACCTCGAAGATGTCTTTAAGCACCAGGGAGGTGGCTATCGTGGCAATGGCGAAATAGTGTCCTTTAAGCCTAAACAGGGGATAGCCGATGATGAAAGACCAGGTCACGGCAAAACAGACACCGATAGGCATGGAGACCCAGAACGGGACATCCCACCTTATCAGGAGGACCGCTGTGGTATAGGCCCCGATCCCCACATACTGGGCCTTCCCAAGGTCCACCTGACCCCCATAACCCCCAATGGTATTCCATCCCATGCCGTACACGGAGAACATGAGGAATTGGATCATGGTGGCCATGGCAAATGAGGAGTGTGGGAGGATCGGAAAGAGCAACAGAAAGGCCGAGAAGGATGCGGCTATAAAGAGATCGACCCGAGGGAAGTCTGAGAAGTCAAAAGCGCTCTTTAATACTTCCATCCAAAGAGTCCTCTTGGTCTAACCACCATAATGATGAAGTAGGCGAGATACACCCAAGTATATTTGAAAGAGGTCATGGGGACATTGGCCATCCAATCCAGGTTGAATGTGTAGGTGAAGAAATCCCAGATCCCGGGGATCTCCGTGATAATGCCCACGACCAATCCGGCAAAAAAGGCCCCCGTCACACTGCCAAAACCTCCCAGCGCGACTATGGCAAAGGCAATCATGGTGAAAAGAAGACCCACATAGGGATTGACCGACCAAAAATTGACAAGGAGGGCCCCAGCCACGGTCACGGTCCCACCCCCGATACCCCAGGCGATGGCATTCATCTTTTCCGTGGGGATACCCATAAATCGGGCCGCTTGGTCATTTAAGGACGTGGCCGTGAGGGCTTTGCCCAGCTTCGTGCGGTTTATGAAAAGCCAAACCAGCAGAAAGGAGACCACAGAGAGGAGGGCCCCAGCCAGCTTAGTGGCGGGAAGAATGACGCCCATGCCCAGGTCAAAACTCTTGCCCACCAGGATGCCCTGATGGATGGCCCTGTCTTCAGAACCAAAAATGAGGAGGGCCAGATTTCTTAAGAAGAGCATCAGGCCGAATGTCCCCAAAAGCTGAGCGACCATGGGTCCTTTGAGAAGATACCGGATGAAACCAAAATAACATAATACCCCAAGCAGAAACCCCACAATTGCGGCACAAGGTAAGGTGAGCAGAGGATCCATCCCTGTCACATGGGCCGTTAAAAGCCCTGTGTACATGCCGATCATCAGGAATTCGCCATGGGAAAAGTTCACGATGTCCATCACGCCAAAGATGATCGTCAGGCCGAGGGCCACCAGGGCCAGGACCATACCGATCTGCAGACCAGCCACTAAGGAGCCCGCCAAGATATCCATCAATATCTCCTTGGTCGTGAAAAAGGGGGTTGCCGCCTATCCAGCACCCCCGGCTCACCCCAAGAATGGAGAAAAGCCGGGGGAAGGATAGGTAATCGTGAAATGCTTAGAAACCCTTAAAGGGGAAGATCATGTCGGCAGAAGAAACATCAAAGGGATAAACGATCTCCAGGACCAGAGATCCATCCTTGGCCTTCTGGTACTGACCGATCAGGCCAGATCCCAGGACATTCTGGCCCAGTTCCTCTCCAGAGGTGGAGAATCTAATACCTGCCCAGGGCACCACCAGTTCTTTACCCGCAATATGAATCCTGTTGGCCGCCTTCTGGATGTCGGCCGGCCTTGTAGATGCCGCTTCCTCAAGCACGTGAACCCAGGTTTGTAGGCCTGTGAATGCCCGGGCTGAGGCCCCACCCAGATCATTTCCGGTCTTCTTCTTGTAGAGGGCATTCACCTGCCCCGCAAGAGCCTTGATATCCACCACCTTGGGAAGGAAGACCGTCCGGGTCAGGATGCCCACTATATTGTCACCGAGGGTGCTCCGAAATTCAGGTTTTTCAAATCCGGCGTCCTGCCCCCATATAACCTTGGGTTGGGCCTTCTGTGCCTTCAGCGTCTTGACCATGAGGATGGCATCAGAGGTGTAAGAGGCGAAGAGCATCACATCCGGCTTGGCCGCCTTCAGAGAACGGACCTCGCTGGAAAGATCCGCTGACTTGGATGCATACAGAAGTTTTTTCCTCAGCTTAAATTCATACTCCTTTGCAAAGGCGCTGATGAGTCCTGAGACATGGGAGCCCCACTCGGTCTTTTCGCAGGCCGAGGCCAAGTTCATAATCTCTCCTTTGGGCACGGCCCTAACGCCCCGCACCTTACCTTCTGTCAGGCCTTTCAGTAATTCAAAGAGATCCTTTGTGAACCACCTGTCATGGGGCGTTGTGCGCCAGAACCACCTGAAACCCCTTTTTGTGAGGGCCGGGGAGGTGGAGGTTCCGTTGATCATGGGAACCCCGTACTGCTCTGCCACCGCGCTGACCGTTTTGGTCACAGAGCTGTGGTAACATCCCAGAAGGCCATTCACCTTGTCATCCAGGATCAATTTCTTGGCCAAATCAGCCCCAAGGGTCGGATTGGCCTCATGATCATTGAAGATGAGTTTGATCTTGGCCCCGCCCAGACCTTGGATGCCGGTCTTCTTGGCCATAGTCATCTCCAGATGTGGCATGGTATTGTTGGCAATCCTGGCGGAGAGCTCTGCGCCGGCCCGAAGCTCCCTTCCAGCCGCTGCAGCCCCGCCGGTCAAGGGGTATATAACCCCGATCTTAATCTCTTCAACAGCCCAAACCGATACTGGGAGAAGGAGACTCGAAATAGCCAGGACACCCAGGATACAAAGACCCCACCTAACCGAATAACCCTTTTTCATTTCTAAACCTCCTTTTTGGATAAAGGTGTTTGAATAGAAAGGGACCTAACCCTGACCTTCTATGGACAAAAAAGATCGCTTGAATCACTCTGTTGCAAGACACAGGAAATGGCTCAAAACCTGGCCCAAATGAGCACAAATTGCCCTTACAACCTGTGTCGGATGCTAAAAAAAGGATGCCTGTCTGTCAAGGTCTAAAAGAGTGTCAGATGTTCGTCTAACAGGTCTGAGACGAACATATGCCCGGGGGAATGGGTGATGACGAGGGGAACCCGTTCAGACGTGGCGGCTAGTATGCCGGTGACACCGCAGGCCCAAAATACTGGTATCTCACCCTCTTTGATGGTCACAGGATCCCCAAAATCCGGCACTTCAAGCCTTTCGATTCCAATCACCTCCGGGGATCCCAGATGAATGGGGGCCCCGTGGGTGAGGTGAAATCGTGTGGTGATCTGTGAGGCGCGAATGGCCTCTTCAGGGCTCATGGGTCTCATGGAGACAACCAGCGGCGTAGAAAAGGGCCCTGCAGGCTCACAGGCGCGGTTTGTGATATACATGGAGACGTTTTTACCTTCTTCTATGTTTCTGACCGGAATGCCACCAGCCAGTAGGGCATTCTCAAAAGAGAAGCTACAGCCCAGCAAAAAACTCACCATTCCTTCATGGAAGATATCCATCACTTCTTCAACTTCCCCCTTAAGGGCACCCTTTTCATAGACCCTGTATTTGGGCAGATCCGTCCTCAGATCTGATCCGTGTGCGATCTTGGATTCCACCTGGCCGGGCTCAAGGACGTCCAAAATGGGACAGGGTTTGGGATTACGGACACAGAAGAGGAGAAAGTGGAAGGCATACTCCTGCGGAAGGATGACCAGATTGGCCTGAACGCAACCCGAGGCCATGCCTGTGGTGGGCTTCGTCCATTCCTTGCCCCGGATGAGGCTCCTCAACTCAGCGGGTGATAGATTTTCGTTCATTTATCGGCAATGGGCGTGGATTTACAATGATGCAAAACGAAGCCATCCCGATGCCCACGACAAGGTGGGTATCGGGATCCGCTTCATCTTAAGTACAGGCGATAGCCGGCTAGATTTTCGTTGATTTAGGTTTTGCTAAGGCTTTAGACGCGGTTATTTAGGTTTGCAAAAATGTATCCCTATTGTCCTCTCATCAGATGGAGAACCATTTTGCCACCCGTCCAGTACTCCACATATTTTGCACCCGTGTTGATCCGGTAGGTATATCCCTGCTTACCCTTTTGGTTTGAACGGTACACCTGGGTTGGGTAATCCCATGATCCATTGAGCCACTGTCGATAGCCGGCCATGTTTTCGTTGGAAATCTTGACGATAAACTCTGCACCCCAGTAGTCTGAATGCACTTTCACGTAGATATCATTGCCTTCGGTGAGCACGTGATCCACCACATCCTGATCCATCTTTATGGCGGAAAAGGTCCCAGGATTGGCGCCTTGCTGAGCCAGAACAGCCGCGGGCACGAACAAGCATAGGGCCAGCATAACACTAAGTAGTACTCTCATAATCACCCCTCCAGATAATAATTTAAAGCCTCCTCCGAGTACAGTTGAATATGTCCGTTTTCTCTAAGACTTGGATCACTACTTCCCCGAAAGAGACACAGGGTATTATACCAGAAAAACCATGACTTTCTCAACCAGAGATCTCCCCCGGATAATCACGGGCATGAATATATAAAATGGGGGTTCCTAACCGTTCAGGTCCACCCTGTCGAATCCGGGCCGGATAAATGCCCTTGCATCAGGAAATTCCTTTTCCACATTCTTGCGAAGCTGTTCAAGATGCAAAATGATGCCCATGACACCCTTCTTGAGCATGGGTAGATGACCAGCCACCTCTCCCCAGGCTGCTATGGAGCGGTCTATGCCGATTAAAGCCACCTTTGCTGAACCATCTGAATCTTTGGGAAACTCCTCCAGTCCTTCCCATCGGTCTTCCATCTCACCTCTAACCGCTCGCATAAGCTTGACCCAAATCTGGTGTTGGTACCAGCGGATCACTTCCAGCGCTTCCTCCAGACTCGTCTCTTCGCGATCGGGGCTCTCTTTCATTATCCCAAGCGGCCCTATCGGCTCAGCTTCATCTTCCGCTTCTCCGAACAGGTCTCGGGCCGAATCAAACCAATCATCCACCATACCCCCATAGGCCTTGGCCGCGCGGCAACATGCGTTACTTTCAGCCATTTCATCCTTCTGCTGCCTTTCCTCTCGCGATTCCTCATAATCGATGGAATCAAGGTCAATCCCCCGTTCCTCTGCCATCTCCTTAAGAAGTTCGAGCGTCACTTGGAACGTTTCAGACAACTTGTTCCAAAAGGCCTCATTTTCTATATCGCGTGTTTCAGGGTCTGCAAATTCTTCCTCAGAAAGCTCAAAATTCATGCAACGGGAGGTGAAGGGACAACGTTCACACCACCGATCACAGTAATTGTGTATGCCGCTAATGAACCGCGGGTCTGCACCAAGTTTCTTAAGCTTCTCTTTATCCATCACTCCACCTCTCGAGTAAAGTCCTTTTCTTTCATGTCAATGAGAAGAGAATTTTTTCTCTAGAGACTGTCGAAAATTGGCTCCTTAGAGGCTGGTGGAAAATGTCCATATGCAAGGCTTCCGAAATCCCGAGGAATGAGGCGTACAGAGAAGTACGCCGCAGTGACGAGGGATGAGGGTAACGCAGCAGATGGGCGTTTTCCGACAGCCTCCTATGAAATCTTATTTGTGGGATCCCCTTCATCAACCATGGCTTTCATGACTTGCTTCTCTTCAGCCCCTGGTATGAAACCCGTCACAACAGCAAGTAAAACAGTGGCCTGATCTTGATTCTTAAAGGCCGCCTCGGCCCTTCCTCGCCCATCTTCCTCAATTTCAACAACTGTAAAATGGCACTTTATGGTATCCCCGAAATATACAGGTTTTAAGAACTTGAATTCCATCCCTGAGGCGAGCCATCCGATCTGCCCTCCAATTTCCGTGACAAGACTCGCTACCAAAAGCCCCTGACAGACCGGCCCGGTAAAATGCTTTACTTTGGCAAATCGTTCATCAAAGTGAACAGGATTATAGTCTCTGGAAATCTCAGCGAATTGGAGCACCTCCTCGTTCCTGAACGTGCGTGAGGCTGAAAAAGTATCACCCACCTGTAGTCCTTCAATGGCCTTATCCCGAATATATGACATATTATGTGAACCTCAATCGTTGCACACGGGTTTCCATCTCGCGATCAAATCCTCGTTTTCAGCCTTTCGGTATTGCTCATCCGGAGAGTTAAAATGCACATGAACATGCGTGGCACCATTGCCTTTTGCGCATGCTTGCATCTCCTGATCCGCCATGCCTTGATCAAAATTCCCGGTCTGTCCCACGTAAACAGGTATCCAATCCCCTGTTTCCGTTTGCTTGGCAAAGATGACATTTCCAGCTATCTTTCGAAACTGTGCATCAATCGGGTAAATCCAGTATCCGTACTTCGTTCCGGACGCTCCGATCCAGTAAATGTCAGGCTGGCCCATGATTCCTCCCTTCTCCTGCATTTATGACCAGGGGGCACCTTAACGCTTTTACCCCCCTTTTTCAACTTCCCTGTTCATCACATTTCCACCAAATGAGAGGGACATCTTTAAAAGTGAATGAGAGTCCGTTTCAGGGAGCGATGGCTACTTAAGGAGGTCCCCCCTTTTTACGGTATTTCGCTAGAGCATCTTCCAGCCATTTCTGCGTTAGTATGGTTTTGCCATCTTTCATCCTGACCTGGTAGACCCTACCGGTCATCAGGCTTTTTGTGCCCGCAAATAAGATGAAGTCTTCTGGCGTCTTGATCTGATCTTTGAAATGCTCGTACTTCCTGCGCATGTGGGTTGCCGCCTCATGAGGTGTGTGCTCCCGGTTGTTCCTGATGAATACCACATCCGAATTCTTCACGTAGGCCAACAGGTATGTAATGGTGGAATCCAAGTCGTCTTCTGCTATTGCACGATGAGTGCAGAAGCCTAGCAAGGCGAGCAAAATGATCAGTGAGAAGGAATATCTTATTATCATCTCATGTGAATGATAGGGAGGTCCTTGAAAAAGTCAATTACCACCACTCAAAGTGGTGGGTTGATTGCCGACCCTGAACGGTTCTCTGTATATCTCTCACAGACCCGCCTGCCAGCGCCTGAAGCGCAGCTGATGGCGGGCAGGGCTCTCAGAGGCCCAGAGCATTATTTTATTAGACAGGATAGACAGGATTTCACCTGCCGTTCCATCCTCCGTAGCAGGCTACTGCGGAGGACGGGCGCCAAGGCTATGGCGGGGCAAGCAGAGGACACAGAGATCTGTGGTGAGCAATCTGAAAATCTATAATCAAAGGTAGCCTATGACTTATGCTCTCTTTCTAGGGTGTACCATTC
>CAJIAF010000022.1_pt1 | contig 11432 bp, 11 predicted proteins | sample 9199141 | NCBI WGS metagenome assembly CAJIAF01 (sample SAMEA7708265, study PRJEB35096) | sediment metagenome | biome: marine neritic benthic zone biome [ENVO:01000025]; feature: sediment [ENVO:00002007]; material: shallow marine sediment [ENVO:03000034] sea grass bed [ENVO_01000059] ...
GAAGTTCCCCGGCGACGTCATTAGTAATATCTATAGTTATATCCAGTTTATCATCATCCTTCGCAAACGATAGGGTTCCACTACTAATTGAAGTATAATCGCCTGGGGCGACAGCCGTATCATCAGCCGTATCGTAATCAACTTCAACAGGTTCGTCACTAGCCTGAACCTTACTATCCAGCGATACGGTAAATGTGACGGTTCCATCATCTTCATCAACGCTAACGTCATTAATAGAGATAGCATAGTCGATGGCCTGTGCCACACCCGTGAAAGAGAACGCACTAAACATAATGGCTAGAAAGGAGAAAGCGAGCAGGCGCGACCATCTCCTCCTTTTTCTCGTTTCTGAAGATTTTGTTTTGTCGTTGGGCTTTTCGTTATGAGATGACATGTTTTATTCTCCCCCTATTTTGTCCTTTCACAAAAAAGGCACCCGTGGTGCCGTGTTATTCAGCCTTTCTGTAGCCTACCCTCACAATGCCCCGTCCTTTATTGGGCTGGGCCGCGTCGTATCGTCGGCCGTAGATGGAATAAGAGCGCAGGGTGGTTTTGGTCATATCCAGTGTGGTCCCTTCAGCAACCCCCTCTTCAACGGCCATAAAACGTGTATTTCCGTCTATCGTGGACAGTTGAGAATTGGTATCATCCCAGAAAGTCACATCACGGATTTCGTCCAAGGTTGTGGACCCTAAAGGTTCTATCCATGGATTACCGCTGGGATCCAGGCTCGCCAACTCTTCCATCAGCTGGGCGCACTCCATGGCTCCCGCTTCAGCCGTGTAGAGGTTGTCTTTGTAGAGCCTCTCGTTACCAGCAATCTGAATCTCCACCTCTGTGGTAGCCGATATGGTGATGCCGATAAGCGTGAGGAACACCAATATAATCAGGGCAATAACCAGAACGGTTCCATCCTCGTTTCTTATCCATTGATTCCTTTTCATGGGATTGTCCTTTCTATTAAACATCAAATTGTGCATGGTCTTTCCTGATATCAGACCTTATTTTCAATATGACGATCACAAGATCTGGGGTTTGACACACCTCAACTGGGTTGTCCTCAAAGCGCCTCGCTCTTGCAGGCTGACCCGCACGGTGATGAGCTTGGCATTGATTCCTGCCACATCAGCCACATCATAGGTGAGCTGATAACCGGTCGGGAGCCCGGTTCCTCCGGGGTCGGGGTCCGCTTTATCGGTCCCTATGTTTAGAAGGGGATCGTTGTATGGCTTGGTCAGAAGAAACTCGAGTCTGTCCTGGGCCAGAGTTGATCCTTCAGTGAGGCGATAGCCCAATTGATTTCCCCGGATGGCGGCACTCTGCATGGAGGCGACGGCCAGAATGCCAAAGGTCAAAATGGAAATGGCCACAATAATCTCCAAGAGGGTAAAGCCCGCCTCTCTCAATCCTGGCCTGCTATGTTGATCTCTTTGCATGATTCCTATCTCCTAAAGAAGTCCCAGGTTTCTGCATTTGATATTGGTCGCCAGTGTCTTGCGGCGAAAGTTATCATTTGGAGGGGCTAGAATTTCCGCTCCCTGGAGGTTTGTATAGCTCGTCGTGTCTTGGTACCCCAGATCCCCCCTGCCCGTCCTGGCCACAATGGTTATCTGCACGGACCTTACCAGCATGGCGCTTCCTGTTATGGCCCCGTTTTCATCCAGGTACCTGAAATCCAGGGCGTCGATGTTCTCTGCCACGATCTGCTGCCCTGCGCCCGTGTCGCGGACAATTTCCATAATCCCATTTGCGTCAAGGTCTGCCAGGGTGTATGTGATGTCCTCATTGGGGTCAGAGGTATCCCCATCTGCCGGGTCATCAGGATCTTTTCCTCTTAAGTCCATGGTAAAGTGGATTGTGCCATCATCTTTCTGAACGATTTTTGCATCGGCGCCACCCGTTGGGTTACAGCCAGCCATCCTGATCTCCCTGGCCATGAAAAACATGGCCGCCCGAAGATTCTGCTGCATCTCAGCCAACTCATCCTGGACCACGAAGGATTTCTGCTGCGAGTAGTAGGCTGAGTAAACGCCGGCCATGACGATGCCCGCTACAAACATGGCCACCAGAAGCTCCATCAACGTAAATCCTTTCTGACTTCTCACTTCTTCTTCTCCTTTTCCTTCTCTACGGTTATTCCCACACGGCCCCATTGAACCGCTTTAAAATGATAACACCAGCCGGACTCGGCGTTCCCACGCCGATGACTGACCCTTTAGCATTGGAGAGGTAAACGTAACCCGTCAGATCGACGGTTCCCCGCGAAGTGAAGTTCGTTACAGGGTTGGCATAACTGAAAGGCGCCCCAAAAACCCAGCCATCTATGCCTGCGGCTGCGCCTCCATTACCAAAATCCACATCCGGGTAGGTGGAAAGGTTAAACGTCATTGCCACGTCATCATCCCCTCCTAGTGCCGGGGGAGTATCCCAGGCCGCATTGGCCCCGGGCCCTGAGAGCAAGAAATACCGCCCCGGGCTGACCGAGTTGTCGAAGTAGACTCTCCATTCGCTGTTGCTCTTTATGGCATTCACTTTGGCCCGCTGAAGATTCGAATAGACATCCCTGGCCGCCTGTCTCAGCCTGTAATTGGGCAACCAGCCCGAAAAGGCGGGGATAGCAATGGCCGCGAGAATGGCGATTATGACGATAATGACCAGGAGTTCTATGAGTGAAAATCCTGACTCATTTTTCCTGATCCTCGTGGTGTCTTTCATGATTTGCTCCTTTAAAAAAGTGGCCACGAATACGAATGACCGCACGCTTTTCAAAGCAAGAGCTATGCCATGCGGTTGAGGTTTCGTGTATGCCTTTGATTTGAAAAGGGTTTTGGCCTGCGTGGGGAGAGGGGTTTGAGGTGAAGACTGTAAAGAATTTGATCGGCCGTAAAAAAACTTTACACTTCCCGCAAGACAGGCAAACGAAGTTGTGAAAAGGAGGAATGCATATGTTGACGAGGCTTTATAGAGAGGGATTTGTTATGGGGGACTAGCATCACGTCCGAAAAATAACTTGAATAATATAGAAAAACAACAAAGTCATTGCGAGCAGTGAGATTCCTCGCCCGTCATTGCGAGCCCCCATAGAGTCAGGGGCGAAGCAATCTCATTTTTTCTTGGTGTGGTTTTTTAGAAAATACATGGCTCGGAACAGCTCCGCAATCTCACAAAACCTAGTACACACGCAAACCTACGCAAGAAGAGATTGCTTCCCCCCGACTGAATCGGGGGTCGAAATGACTTAAAGGGTACTTACGTTTTCAAAGGTGTTTTTGGGACAATTGGGAAAGGAATCTAAAGAATCCCGCCTTAGAGGGGTCGGTATTGGTGTAACTCCTGGAAAGAGATCAAATTAGTACACCTCTGACTGTCACACTCTGCCTAGACAAATAACTTGGCTAGCCTCGGCGCAAAGGACACCTGGATTCCCGCTGGAGTTCATCCCCGCGAAACTTGTCTTCGCGAAGGCGGGGGGCGGGCATCCAGGCCTCTATATTTTTGAGGTGTTATCTGGATTCCCGCCCGCGCGGGAATGACAAAGGATGCCATTCATCGTCCAACGCCGTAGGCTTTGGGCGACGGCCTCGCCGCCCTGAATAGTTGGTTCATCCTCCTTAGCCCCGCAAACTGGAGCTCCGCTTCGCTCCGACAGGCTACTGCGCCCGTCCTCTCCATCCTCCGTAGCAGTGCTACTGCGGAGGACGGGCGTAGCAGACCACTGCGGAGGATGGAGAGGTCGGAGCATTCTGGCGTGTTTCTGTAATAAAGTGGTGGCATTTTTCAGGGGCATGACCTGCTTTGTTTGGCTCGCCAGAACTTTTTAGAAGGCGAAAAAAGGCGGCCAGGGAAGCTCTTGACATTTTGTTGGAATTCCGATAACTTAGCTGAAACAGCTTCGGTGTAAGATTATTTTACAGTTGATAAATGATTTGACAATTTTGACGGTAGCCAGAATCTCCATAAATTCTTGCTAGTTACAAACAATAAGCCCTATATAACCCCCCCTTTCTGTAAAGATATGGATAGCCAGCAGGCCTAGCGTGTCAAGAAACCTTTTGAGCACTTGTTAGTGGGTTTTCCTCCAGCTCGGCACAAAAGTTGGGACACAGGAAAAAACGAATGAAAATTCAATGGCTTGGAAAGATGCCTTTCCGAGCCAACTCCTCCATACCGCGAATATGATGATTCCTTCTGACCACATTCGGCCTGTTGGCACCCCTTTTGCAGATCAAAGGAAAAACGATCCATGGGTGGAAAATGTTGAGGAAAGAAGGTTTTACCCTCATTGAGCTCCTGGTGACGATTATCATACTTGTAATTTTGGCCTCAATCGCAATCCCTGCCTTCTCACGCTGGTATCCCAATTACAAGCTGAGACGTGCAGCCACAGATCTGTATTCGAACCTTCAGTGGGCGAAGTTGGAGGCTGTTAAAGAGAATGCTGACTGTGCCGTGGTGTTCAACGCTGGGGCCGGAACATACCAGGTTATCAGTGGTGGTGCGGACAAAGATTACTATACGGCTGGGGACAATGTGGTCTTGAATACATTGGACTTCCTCATTTACGACAGCAATGGACGCATTGGATATGGACGTGCAACAGGTTCTAATCCTCTGGATGCAGGTAGAGGGTTTGATAACAACATCACTCTTGACGATAACAACGGTGGCAACGATGGTGATGATACAGTGGTCTTTAATTCACGCGGTATGATCAACAGACAGTTTAATTCCGCAGGGGAGGTCTACCTGCGAAATACTAAAGATACCTCCTATGTGGTGGGTGTCTTGGCCACTGGCAGCATCTTGCTTAGGAAATGGGATGCATCTTCAGCTTCCTGGGAGTAGAAAGAGGAATGAAAGGGAAAAGGCCTAAAAATAAAGGGTTTACACTTGTTGAACTCCTGGTTGCCATGGCCATTGCTACCGTGGTATTGACCGCCATTTTCTTCACATTCAAATCCCAGCAAGATTCTTACGTTGTGCAGAGCCAGGTCGCCATGACCCAGCAGAACGTGAGGGGGGCCATGCAAATGATCTCCCGGGACATACAGATGGCCGGGTACTACACCAATTTTGAGGCCTCCATCATTACCATGAATTGGGATGACATGGGTGCTGATGAGTCTATGCATCCAATCCTCTTTGCCCGCGACAACATCAGTGCTGTGGGGGATGACATTAAGGACAACACGGATCTTGTTGTGATCGTCAAAGCGAGTTTGGAAAACGGCAGGCAACTTGCCTTGAGTGAGGCAGCCAGTGGGACCACGGCAAGCAGCACACTACGTGACGCGGGCAATCTCATACAAGATAAATACGCCCTCCTGGTAAAGAACGATCTGTCCAGGGCCGAATTCTTCCAGGTAACGAACAGTGCCGGGATCATAAACCTCTCCAAGTCCCTTGTGGAGAGCTATTCCGAAGACGATTGGATATTCAGGGCAGATATCATTATCTACTATGTGGATGATGCCGACCCTGCACATCCCAACCTCATGAGGCGAAATCTGGGAAACAATGAAGAGGCACAGGTCATGGCAGAGGATATCGACAATCTCCAATTCCGATACGTGCTCGATGACGGGAGTGCGGTGGATTCAGGCTTCAATGAGAGGGACGTGAGGGCCGTGGAGATTTATCTGCTGGGAAGAACACGCAATATCATCAGGGGATATACGGATCCTAACACTTACAATATGGGTGGCATGAATGTGACCCCTGGTGACGGTTACAGGCGTAGGCTATTAAAGGCATTGATAAAGACGAGAAACATAGGGCTATAGGCCCAGTTGACCGGGAACGCCCAACTGGGTGTTACCCGTTATTCGTTATCCGTTATTAGGCGGGTCACCTCCCAAACCCCTCCCCCTGAAGGGAAGGGTTGGGGACCGGGTACAAAGGATGAGAGCAAATTCTTCCGAAGAAAAGGTGCGTGACGGGCAGTCAGGTTTTACCCTGATTGAGGTCTTAATCGCGGTTTCCATCTTGACCATAGGCCTCTTGGGCGTGGCCTCTATGCAAGTATCTGCCATAAGAGGGAATTACTTCAGCGACAATACGACGGCTGCTCTCTGTCTCGCCGAGGACAAAATGGAAGATCTCATGGGCAAAGATTTCGACCATGCTGACCTTGTTGACACCACAGCGGCAAACAACGGCACTCTAGACTCCATAACCACTGTGGATTTCCAGGAAACGGTCAATGCGGCGGGGCAGGTGGTCGCAGGAGGAGAATATCGCAGGATATGGAATATCGCCGACTCTACGGATCCGCAGATGAAGATAGTCACCGTAGTGGTCACCTGGGGAGCGAATAGTCACCTAGTATCCCTGAGTTCTCAGATTATCCCGTAGTAAATCCTGATCGAGTCAGAACTCGATCAGGGGTTATTTGTTAATCGTTATTAGTTATACGTTTAAAAGCTAGATACCTGAATTGAGCTAAGTATCGGGAGAAACATCATGAACAAAACGGTTGTCCGAGACCGGAACGCAAATGGAAGCATAACGGTCATCGCCTTGATGATGCTGGTGGTGCTCACACTTATAGGCATCGCCGTTACCCAGACATCCTCCACAGACATCCGGATCGCCGCCAATGTGATCCCATATAAACAGGACTTCTATGTCTCCGAAGGGGGCTTGCACAGGGAAGCGGCTGAACTGGGGAGGGGCAATTATCCGGTGCCTGATATCGAAATTCCCATGACGCTGGCTACCCATATGGACATGGGCCTGCCCGGGCCTGCCCATGAGGTCCTGGGAGAACCCTATGAGTTCAGCGTCGACTATCTGGGGTTTTTTAATCCTCCGGCCGGTTACTCTATCATCCATTTTAGCCGGTACGACTATCTCGTGGACGTTAAGGGAGGCAACGTTCGGGTGGCCTCCAGGTACTATAAAGTAGGCCCAAAGGCCAAATAGATAAGGGAGTATGAAAGTGACTACTGAGAGAAAAAGACTGCTTGTCATAACGCTGATAGGGTTGCTCTTGCTGGCCTTCTCAGGCGCCGCCTTTGCCATGACCGTCTGGGTAAGTGGTACGGTGACAAAAGGCCCCTGGGTTGAAAAATATCAGCATATCGAGGTGAATAACAAGAAATATACCCTTATGTCTGAAGACGTGAGAATCGAGAGGCTCTATCTATCCCATCCTGGCATATGGCAGCGGGAGGATATGGTTTTAGGGGATATTCGGGTTGGCCAGAAGATCATGATTAACGTTCAAGGGCACAGAATCTATCAGATCCTTATCGAGGAGTAATTATTGCGTGAATAATATAGTGTCCTGCCAAAGGACCCCTCGAGGTGAAAATGGTTGAAAAGAAGGGGAGAAGAGACCATGGGACCTCATAACAGGCATCACAAAGAGGAGAGGGAATCAGGTTTCCCAAGGATGAAAATCGAAAAATTCAGGATATTAGCCATATTCGTAGCGGCTTTGGCGGTAATCTGCCTGTCAGCCCAGCCCGCCTTTGCCGTGATGAACGCTCAGCCTGACACGGGAAGCACGGATGCGGACAGCGTATTGGATGTGACGTTCTTCCTGAATGGCGTGCTCATCAATGATAGTGGAAATGGGTTATTGCAGGTCATATCCAATGATCCTCTCAGCGCAGAGGGTGCAAGCGCAACAGTCAATGCCGATGGCACTTATACCTACGATCCGACAGGATCAGCTTCATTGCAAGCCCTAGCCCAGGGCGAAACCGTAGATGATACCTTCACCTATACGGCTCAGGATGGGGATCCATCAACCGACACAGCGACGGTTACCATAACGGTGACCGGCGTAAATGATGACCCGACGGGCCTCAACCTGGATAGCACAAGTGTTGATGAAAATAGTGCTGTGGGTACGGTTGTAGGGAACTTTTCCACCATTGACGTGGATACTAGTGATACACACAGTTACAGTCTGGTTGCCGGTCCCGGAGACACTGATAACGGATCATTCAGCATTGTGGGGAATACACTTCAAACCGCCGCAGTCTTCGACTATGAAACCCAGAACTCCTTCTCCATCCGTGTGCAGACAGCTGATGGCAACGGGGGGACTTACGAAGAGCAGTTTACCATCACGGTAAATGATATCAACGATGCGCCGGTCGTCAATGACCAGGGCTTCAACGTGGATGAGAACTCAGCCAATGGCACAGTCGTAGGGACCGTGGCGGCGAGTGATGAGGATGTGCCTGCTCAGACTTTGACTTATACGGTAATAGGCGGTACAGGCCAAACTGCCTTTAATCTCAATGCAGGTACGGGTGAGATTACGGTCGCGGATTCCAATCAGCTTGACTTTGAGACGACCCCGAGCTTCACCCTAGACGTGCAGGTCACTGACGACGGCATACCTAACGTGTCTGACACGGCCACCATAACTATAACCCTGAACGACATCAACGAAGTTCCTGTCGCTGATTTTTCGGGCTTGCCGCTAACCATTGTAGAAGGTAATTCGGTAAATTTTACGGATATGTCGACCGATCCTGAAAATGATCTTGTTGGCTGGAGCTGGGATTTTGATAACAACGGCACTGAAGACAGTACTCTGCAAAATCCATCCTATGTCTACAATGTGCCGGGGATCTATTCGGTCGAGCTTACGGTGACAGATGGGGGTGGCTTACCGGACGCCGAGACCAAAGCCAACTACATTACGGTTCAAAGCAGGCCGGTCATTTCGGTCAGTCCGGCCACATTGACCCCCGTGGTGGTGGAGGGCAACAATGCCTCTGACCAGACCTTTGACCTGACCAATGACAATGGCGCAGCCATAAATCCTGCAGATTTAAACTACTCCATCAGCGAAGACTCCGGCGGATGGATCGCTTCTGTTACGCCCAATGCGGGCACATTGGCCAGCGGTGCCTCTGCAACCCTTACGGTCACCTATAACACGGCAGCACTCGCCCCGGGCAACTATTCCGCAACTATTACCATCTCCGATGTGAACGGGGATGCTGCCCCTGCCACGGTGACGGTGAATCTAACGACTCAGGCCGTCCTCACCATCAACGATATTTCGGTTAATGAGGGTGACGGCGTTGCCCAGTTTACGGTATCCCTAAGCGCGGCCTCTTCTGGTGATGTCACCGTCCAATACGACACGGCCGATGATACGGCCCTGCAGCCAGACGACTATTCTCAAACCAGCGGCGTTCTCACGATTCCCGCAGGTAATGTAAGCGGCACCATTGATGTGCCTCTCAGCGATGACGACCTTATGGAGAATCAGGAACGCTTTTTCGTCAATCTGAGCAGTCCCAATGCCAATGCCACAATCGGTGATAACCAGGGGATCGGCACGATCCAGGACGACGACAAATATGACGTCTTGATTCAGAGCGTGACACCCTTCCCTGCAATCGAAGGGACAGATAACACAGTCACATTTACCCTGGCCCTCACAAACGTGGACCCAGCTTACGGTATCATTGGGCCAGTCACCGTAGATTATGCCACAGGGGGTGGTAATGCCACAGCAGGCAGTGATTATGTCTCCGCCTCCGGCCAGGTGATCTTTGCCAGCACCACAGAGACAGTTAATGTGACCATAAATCCTGACATCCTGGTTGAAAATGACGAAACATTTGAACTCACATTGAGCAATTTTTCGGGTCCTAGCGCCGGGAACATTGTGGGCGTGAATCCAGGAACAGCTACCATTCGGGATGATACGGACACCTATGACGTCGCTATTCAAAGCGTGGCGCCTTCCCCTGCAGAAGAGGGTACAGACAACACGGTGACATTTACCCTGGCACTCGCCAATGTGGATCCCACCCATGGCGTCGTTGGCTCTGTACAGGTAGACTATGCAACTGGGGGTGGCACGGCCACACCAGACAGCGATTATCTCTCCGCCTCCGGCCAGGTCACATTTGCTAGTGAAACCGAGGCAGTCAATGTAACGATTCAGGATGACTCTCTCTTTGAAACAGACGAAACATTTGACTTCACATTGAGCAATTTTGGGGGTGCTCGCGCCGGCTCCATTACTAGTGGATCGGAGACGGTGACCATAGTTGATAATATCGATACGGATAAGTATGGCGTATCCATAGAGGCCGCGGAAACCGTCATAGAGGGTGCGGCTCCTGGAACGGTCACCTTCACCGTGACCTTAAACCAACAGGTTCCTGGCGGCGCTAACGTTGATTTTGCCACAGCGGACGGCTCTGCTCTAGCAGGAGCACCAGGAAGCGGAGACTATGCTTCGTTCTCTGGAACCCTGAGTTTCCTGCCCACCGAGACAAGCAAGGATATCACCATAACTGTTCATAATGACTATCTGGATGAAAATGACGAGACCTTTGACGTGGATATCGCCAGCGCCGATCCAAATATAGATATTACGGTAAGCAAAGGGGTCTGTACCATCACGGATAACGACCACACACTGACGCTCACCAAAACGGGAACAGGAGCGGGTATTTCCGCGGCCACTGCCAGCGATGGAGACAAGACCGGCTTGCCAGGCGGAGCGGCTGATGGGGCCTTTATCTATGAAGAGGGGGACGTGGTGACGCTCACGGCAACGGATACCTACCCGGGCCAAGGTTCCCTGTTTAAAGGTTGGAGCGGAGATGTGGCCGGGACGGATTATGTCACAACCGTGACCATAGATGCCCCCAAGACCATTACGGCCGATTTCAACGCCACCTACACCTTTGCCATAAGAGAGGCCGGCTCAGGTCTTGTGGAATCCACAGTGACAGCAGGTCCAGGTGCAGACGGCGCTCGTTTTCCTGGGGGCATGGCAGACGGGAACTATCTCTACGAAGAGGGGGACACGGTTGCTCTGATAGCGACCGACACCACGCCGGATGCGGGATCAGAATTTCAAGACTGGACCGTTGATAGCGGTAACCCAGGGGCTGGTTTTAGCCTCACCGCCAAGAGTACGACCGTGACCATAAGTGGCGACCTTCAGATCACGGGTAATTTCAGGGGGACCTGGAAAATCACGGCCATTGCAAGAGCGGGTGGTCAGATCAATCCATTGGGCATCACGACCGGTTACTATGGCGTGGATCAACCCTATACGATAGCGGCCAATGTGGACTGGGTGAATGCGGACGTGGTTGTGGATGGTGTGTCACAGGGCCCCATGGCGACATATTCTTTCAGCAACATCATGGGTGATCACACCATCATAGCGGTTTTCACCCCGGGAAATGATCCCTATATTGGCCCTCCTGCCGGAGATGACCAAATCTTCCAGGCCTCTGTCCCACCCCTTGTGCTCATGGTTATGGGCAGGAACCACAAGCTATACTATGAGGCCTACAACGATGCCTCTGACCTGAACGGAGATGGCACCCTGGATGTGGGATATAATCCCAATATCGATTACTATGGCTACTTTGATTCCCACAAGGTCTACAAGTACAACACAAGCAGCAACCGCTTCTATCCGGTCCGAA